>Ga0070660_100002862_pt1 | contig 11884 bp, 10 predicted proteins | sample KBSC33metaG_FD_64670 | JGI IMG/M metagenome (GOLD analysis project Ga0070660, IMG submission 64670) | Corn rhizosphere microbial communities from Kellogg Biological Station, Michigan, USA - KBS C3-3 metaG | ecosystem: Host-associated > Plants > Roots > Rhizosphere > Soil ... | reverse complement strand
CAAGAGCAGCCTGGGGATTGACGTCCGCCAGCTCGGTGGCGCCGCGGGCATGGGCCGCCAGCGCTCCGACCATGCTGGCCTCGTACCCTGCCGCGAGCTCCTCGAGCTCCGAGCAGCCCCGACGCGCGTCCTCGATTGCATCGACGGCTAGCATGATCTCGACGTGCGCGGGGAGCAGCGCGACCCGCCTGGACGGCTCCGTGACCTCGGCGATCGCGCGGCGAATCGTGGCGGCGGCTGCTTTCGCATTGCGCTGTGCGAGGCGCAGCAAGGCCAGGCCGGGCTGCGGCTCGTGCCCGAGTCGGCTTGCTTCTCGGTAGGCCGCCTCGGCGGCTGCGAACTCTCCGCGCAAGCGAAGCAGATCCCCTCGCCGGTAATGGGCGAGGGCGATCCCCGGCCCGCTCATGCCCGCCCGACCGTGCGCCCGGTCGGCCTCGTCCAGCGCTTCGTCCCAGGCGCCCTCGAGCTGCATGATCTCGGCCCGATGAACGAGGCAGCGGCCCGTGAACGCGACCATCTCCGGCTGTTTCTTGCACCAGGCGGTGAGCGCTTCGGTCCACTCCCGTGCGCGGCGCATCTCGTATGCCTCATGGCAGCCCTCGATCGCGCCGCAATAGACAAGGCCCGTGGGGACCGGCGAGAGCTCGCCCGCGATCACGGCGACCATCGCCTCGTCGAGTAGACCGAGGCCCTCCTCCGAACGGCCCTGAACGATCAGCAGGTTGCCCGTCGCCTGCCGGGCGATCGCCGCCAGATCCGCGTCGCGGAGGCGCTCGCCGATCTCGGCGGCCTCCCACGCAGCCTCGATCGCGCCGTCGAGGTCGCCCGCCGCCTCCTTCCGCAAGGCGGTCGGCAGCAACAGATAGCCGCGGGCCGCGCTGTCGTCCTCGCTTTGCTCCAGCTGCCGCTCGGCCCGCGACAGCCAGCCGCTGGCCCGGCCGACGCTCCCAGCCAGCATCAGGTGGATCCCGAGCCAGACGGCACACCTCAGGGCGTCCTGGTCATCGCCGCCCTCGAGATACCGATGGTAGGCATGCTCGAGCGCCTGAACCTGCTCGTCGATGGCGCCGAGCATCGAAGCCGCGGTCGCGAGCAGCTCGAGATCCTCTCCCGACAGCGGCGATATCGCCTCTGCGCGCACCAGGGCTCCGTGCGCCGTCTTCCACGATTGGTTTCGGTACGCCCGACGACCGCGCTCGAGTTCGTCGATGGCATCTGCCACGGCAAATTGAATCTAGCGCCGCCCCGGCTCGACAGCAGCGACCCCCGGGAGTCGTGAGAGTGGAGCTGGCCGGACTCGAACCGACAGCGAGGCACGGATGCCGAGCGGTGGCGCCGCTTCGAGACCGGGTGGGACGGATGGAGCTAGCCGGACTCGAACCGGCGACCTCCTGGGTGCGATCCAGGCGCTCTTCCAGCTGAGCTATAGCCCCGCGTGCGGTGTCGCTCCGCAGGGGGAGGATACTTGGCTCCCTGGGCGGTCGCGAGGGCGGAGGGGATCCTCCGCAAGCGGCGAAGCAAGCGCTCGTTCACGCCTGCCGGGATACGGTGGCATCTGCAACCCTTTGAGTCCATGGGAATCCTCGACGACGCCATTCGCGAGCACCTCGAGCTGAAGCGCCAGCACGGCGCCGAGGTCTCGGAGCTCGACCAGCTCGAGCAGGAGGCATTCGGCCCCGTTGCGCGGCCCGGCGATCCCGAGTTCGAGACCGGCGAGGAGCCGGCTGCGGGCGCTGAGCTGTCCGTCGCAGAGGACTCCGACGATGCTGAATGGCCGGCCGGCAACGAGGATCCGACCACGGTTGCGCCGGCCGCCGAGCCGGAGTCGGTCGAGCAGCCGATCCCGGAGGCGCCGGAGGAGGCGATCTTCGACGTCGAGGATGCCGAGCTCGGCGACATCGACCTCGAGGATGAGTTCAAGACCCCGGCCGAGCGTGCCCGCGAGGAGCACCCGCACCTCGACGACACCGTCGACCACCCGGCCCCCGAGGTCGCGTCGTTGTCGGAGGAGCTCGAGGCCGCAGCGCCGGCCCCGGCCGCGCCCGACTCCGCTGAGGAGGAGATCCCGCACATCTCGCCCTCGGAGGCGCCCGGTCCCGGCGACCCCGAGGTTCCGGCCTCCACCGATGAGCCCGAGTCGCTCGAGTTCGACCAGCTGCCCGGCGAGACCGTCGAGGCGCGCTCCGACGACGAGGACGACGACGACCTCCTCGAGGAGACCCCGGACTTCCTCAAGGACGCGCCCGACGGCGAAGACCTCTGGTTCGAACAAGGCGAACCCAAGGACTTTGATTTTGATTGACCGCTCCTGACGAGGCGTCCGAGGCCGTCAGGAGAAGTAGCCCCTCGTGCGGCTGGCTTCGACGACCCGGTCGACGCCGATCTCGAAGGCCGCCTCGCGGAGCGACTTGCCGTCCCGCTCGGCGCGGGCTGAGACCTCGCCGAACGTGCGGGTCATGATCCCGCGAAGCATGTCGTTGACGGCCGCCTCCTCCCAGCGGAAGTGCTGGAGGTTCTGGACCCACTCGAAGTAGGAGACGACGACGCCGCCCGCGTTGGCGATCAGGTCGGGGACGACGAAGATGTCGTTGTCGGCGAGGATCTGATCGGCGGCGAACGTCGTCGGGTTGTTGGCGCCTTCGACCATCACCCGGCAGTTGAGGACACCGGCGTTGTCCTCGTGGACCATGCCACCGAGCGCTGCCGGGAAGAAGACGTCGCACGGGACCTCGTAGAAGTCGCCGGGTTCGATCTCCTCGGCCTCGGGGAACTCGGTCAGCTTGCCGCCGTGGACGTGGACGTGCTCGACGAGGCGGTCGGCGTCGATCCCGGCCTCGCTGCGGATCGCGCCGTCCTGGTCGGCGACGGCGACCATCGTCGCCCCGAGGCCCTGCATCGTCCGCGCGATCCAGGAGCCGACATTGCCGTAGCCCTGGACCATGAAGGTCGTCTCACCGGGGTCGATGCCGAGCTTCGACGCAGCCTCCTCGAACATCACGACACAGCCGCGTCCGGTCGCCGCCTCGCGCCCGTAGGAGCCCTCGAGCGAGATCGGCTTGCCGGTGACGACCGCCGGAGTGTGCCCGTTGAGCTTGCCGAACTCGTCCATCAGCCAGGCCATCGTCTGGGCGTTGGTGCCGATGTCGGGAGCGGGGATGTCGCGGTTGGGGCCGACCAACTTGGAGATCTTGTCCATCAGCGACCGGGCGATCTCCTCGAGCTCGTGCTCCTTGAGGCCGCGGGTGTCGACGTTGACGCCGCCCTTTGCGCCACCGAACGGGATCCCCGCGACGGCGGTCTTCCAGGTCATCATCGACGCCAGTGCCCGGACCTCGTCGATGTCGACCTCGGGGTGGAAGCGCATCCCGCCCTTGTAGGGACCGCGAGCGCCGTTGTGCTGGATCCGGAACCCGTGGAAGACGTGCATCTCGCCGTCGCCGAGCTTGACCGGGATCTGCACCGAGATCTCCCGGTACGGCTCCCAGAAGATCTGCCGCGCGTCCTCCTGGAGGCCGAGGCTGTCCCAGGCGCGGTCGAAGTGGTGGCGGACGACCTCGAGCTCGGAGACGCGCGCCCGGCGCGAACGCGGATCAGCCACGGTGTCCTTCACGGCCTCGGTTGCCATCGCTCTCCTCCCGGGTATGACGGCTGCCCGGAGGGGCATCGTCGCACAGCTACGTACCCGTGGCGGCCTTCCTACAATCGCTGCAAGGGGCCATAGCTCAGTTGGCTAGAGCGTTCGGTTTGCATCCGAAAGGTCGTCGGTTCGAGTCCGACTGGCTCCATCCCGAGCTGGGTGCTCAGGGGACGCTCTTCAGGTTCTCGCAGCTGCCGTTCGAGCTGTCGTGCCCGCGACCGCCGTCGCAGAGGTCGGAGCCGGCGCCGGCATCGAAGAGGTCGTCACCGCCGTTGCCGAACGAGCGGTCGTCGCCCGAGCTGCCGTAGATCGCGTCATCGCCACCACCACCGTGGAGGTCGTCGTCGCCGGGTCCGCCGACGACGCGGGGCGGGTTGGCGAGTCCGCCGGCGGCCTGGCCGCGGCTGAAGTCGTCGCCGCTGCCACCGAACATCGCGTCATCGTCGTCGCCGCCGAGCAGCAGGTCCTCGCCGGGCCCGGCGCAGGCGATGTCGTTGCCGGCGTCCCCGTAGAACTTGTCGTCGCCGCCGGCGAGGTTGACGACGTCCCGTCCCCGCGTCCCGAGCACGACGTCCTTGCCGGGGCCGATCGGATCGCCCTTGCGGTCCTCGGTGATCGTCACGGCCTTGCCGCGGCACATCCCTTTGCCGGCCGACCCGGCACCGGTGGCGAGCCCGGTGCAGAGCAGCGCCAGCGTCAACGTGCCGATCGCGATCGCCGTCGTCCTCCTCATCACTCGGGAGGATTGCGCACCGCGCCGACGAGTGCCAGCACGACCGCGACGCAGACGAACAGCGAGACCGCCGCGATCAGGATCGTCGCCAGGTTCAGCTCCGCGGTCGCGAGCGCCGCGATCGTCAGGCCGCCGAAGACGATGAGGAAGAGGATCCCGCCCGCGATCAGCGACGAGGGGCGCCGGCCGCCCATCGCTCAGCCGGCCGCGATCGCGCCCGGGGTCGCCGCCGCGCCGCCGCGCAACCGGCCGCGCCGGGCGATCAGCCAGCCGGCGACGATCCCGACCGCGAAGCCGGCCGCGTGGGCCAGGTAGGCGGCACCGCCGCTGTCGATGTCGGTCGAGGCGAGGTTGCCGACGCCGGGGATCATCTGCAGCGCGAACCAGGCGGCGATCAGGAGCGCCGCCGGGACCTCGAGCAGCCCGGCGAAGAACGGCACGAAGCTGAGCGTGACGACACGCCCGCGCGGACGGAGGACGATGTAGGCGCCGAGCGCGGCGGACACGGCGCCGGCGGCGCTGATCACCGGGCCGGTCGCCGCCGTGTCGAGGAAGCTCTGCGCGTAAGCGGACACGTACGCCGCGACCAGGTAGAGGGCGAGGAAGCGACGGCCGCCGATCAGACCCTCGAGGGCGCCGCCGAAGATCCACAGGAACAGCATGTTGAGGGCGACGTGGAGGATGTCGGCGTGCAGGAACGCCGACGAGAACGGAGTCAGCCACCACGGAGCCTGGTCGAGGTCGTCGGGGATCCTGGTCCCGACCGTCCCACCGGCTTCGACGAGGCCGTCCTCGCCGCAGACGATCCCCTCCGACCCGACCCCGCACTGACTGCCGGGATGGGTGAGGCGGAACGGGATGGCGCCGAGCTCGATCGCCGCCTGGTCGCGCTTCGAGACGTGCTCGGCCGCGAGCTTGGCGCTCGACGCGTCCTCCCCCGAGAGCGTCAGCTGCCAGCCGAGGACCAGCATGTTGAGGACGATCAGCACGATCGTCACCCGCGGCAGCGGGCCCTGGGTGAGGCTGTCCTTGAGCGGGATCACGTCCCCATAGGTTGGCCGATCGGAGCCGTGCGGGCGGTCAGGACACCGCCGCCGCGGGCGCCGCTGCGCGCGGCAGCCGGCCCGTCAAGCGGCGCGGCGGGCGTCGAGCGCCTCGCGGGCGCTCTCGTCGGCGTGGTAGCTGGAGCGGACGAGCGGTCCCGCGGCCACCGACTCGAAGCCGATCTTTCGCGCCTCGGCGGCGAGCGCATCGAACTCCTCCGGCTCCCAGTAGCGGACGACCGGCAGGTGCCGCTCGGTCGGCCGCAGGTACTGGCCGACGGTCAGCACCTGGACGCGGTGCTCGCGGAGGATCCCGAACGTTTCGACCATCTCGTCGAAGCTCTCGCCGAGGCCGACCATCAGGCCCGACTTGGTGATGACCTCGTCGCCGCCCATCTCCTTCGCCATCCTCAGGACCCGGGCCGAGCGCTCGAATCGCGAGCCGCGACGCGCCATCGGGTAGAGGCGCGGGACGACCTCGACGTTGTGATTGAAGACGTCGGGCCGCTCGGCGATCACCTTGGCGAGCGGCATCTCCTGGCCGCGGAAGTCGGGTGTCAGCACCTCGACCTTGCAGCCCGGCGCCTGCATCCGGATCGAACGGATCACGCCGACGAAGGCGCTCGCCCCGTAGTCGGGGAGGTCGTCACGGTCGACCGAGGTGATCACCGCGTGCTCGAGGCCCATCTGGGCGACCGAACGCGCCACGCGGGCCGGCTCGAGCGGATCGTTCCAGGTCGGTTTGCCGGTGTTGACGTTGCAGAAACCGCAGCGGCGGGTGCAGGTGTCGCCGAGGATCATGAAGGTCGCCGTCCCGCGCTCCCAGCACTCGCCGATGTTCGGGCAGTTCGCCTCGGCGCAGACCGTGTGCAGGCCCTCGGCCTTGATCTGCGACTTGAGCTCGCGGTAGCGCGGCCCGCCCGGCGCCGGCACCTTCAGCCAGCGCGGCTTGCGCTCCCGGAAGGGACGGCCCTGGACCTTCTCGATCGCGATCCCGCCGGGCCGCGACCGCGAGCGGGTCTTGTGCTCGCGTTCGCTCGTCTCGGAGCTGGCGGCGGTCGGAGGGTTCACGGCGCCAACGTTAGCGGCCGGCCCGAGCCGGGCACGGCGGGGCTCAGCCGGGCAGCTCGATCACCGAGAGCAGGTACTCGGGCTCGAGCAGGAGCGAGCCGTCGGTCGCCTGGTTGGCGGCGGCGGTCTGCTCGACCAGCTTCGCCCGCACCTCCTCCCAGCGGCCCTCCGGCTCGAGCGCCTCGCGGGCGAGGATGAGCGGCCCGAGCCGCTGTTCCTCTTCGCCGATCCAGGCTTCGACCGAGTCGCCTGCGAAGGGAACCCGCTCCGGCGTGCAGGTGACCGTTGCGCCGCTTGCCGCGAAGAGCCCGCGGACGTGATCCTCGAGGCCCCAGAGGATCGGCGGCTGAAAGCCCTCCGGCGGTGGCGGCAGGTGCTGGGCGAGCAGCATGAACAGCTGGCCGACCGAGCCCGCCGGCGTCCACGCCGCAACCCCGATCCGCCCACCGGGCCGGCAGACTCGGACGAGCTCGTCGGCCGCCTGCTGCTGATTCGGCGCGAACATCACCCCGTACATCGAGATCACCGCGTCGAAGCTGTCGTCGTCGTAGGGGAGCGCCTCGGCGTCGCCCTCGACGAAGTCGATCTCGGCTCCGGCCGCCGCGGCGCGCTCGGCGGCGATCCCGAGCAGCTTCGGCGTCAGGTCGAGGCCGCTCACCCGCGCCCCCCGCCCGGCCGCGACCAGCGCCCCGTTGCCGGTGCCGGTGGCGACGTCGAGGACCCGCTCGCCGGCGCCGATGCCGAGCCGCTCGACGATCGCCTCCGCCGCCGGGACGGTCCGGGTGGCGACCTTCGCGAAGTCACCGACCGTCCACATGTGCCGTTGCCGCTCCTTGATCTCCTCGAATCCGCTCACCCGGTCTCCTCGATGCCGTGACACCCGTCGCGCGAGCTTATGCCGGGGTTCAGCGCGCCGTCAAGCGGACCGGCAGCCCGCCTGCGGGCGACAGCGTCGGCGCCTGGTGGATCTCGAGCTCGTGGCCGATCGGCAGCTCGAAGCGGAACCGGCGCAGCAGCGCCGCCCCGAGCGCGTGGACCTCGGTGTAGCCGAATCGCTTGCCGATGCAGACGCGCGGGCCCATCCCGAACGGTACGTATGCGCCGCGCGGCCAGCGGGCGCGGCGTTCGGGGATGAACCGGTCCGGGTCGAAGCGGTGCGGATCCGGGAAGACCTCGGGCAGGCGGTGGCTGACCCAGGAGCTGTAGAAGCAGGGCAGCCCGGCCGGCGCCCGGACGCCCGCGAACTCGAAGTCGCGGACCGACCGCCGCGGGCCGATCCAGGCCGGCGGGTAGAGGCGCAGGGTCTCGTCCACGGCCCGGGTCAGCAGCGGCAGGCCGTCGAACAGCTCTTCCGCACCGGGATCGCGATCGCCGCAGACCTCGCGGAGCTCGGCGGCGAGCCGGTCCGCCCACTCCGGGCTCCGGGCCAGCTCGTAGATCAGGAAGCTGAGCGTCGAGGTTGCCGTGTCGTGGCCGGCGAACAGCAGGGTGAGGACGTGATCGAGGACCTGGCGGTCGCTGAGCGAGCGTCCCTCCCCGTCGGTCGCCGCGAGCAGCGCCGAGAGGATGTCGTCGCCGTCGGTGCCGCGCTTGCGGCGGCGGGCGATCTCGGCGCCGACCAGCGACTCGAGCGCCGCCCGGTCGCGGCGCAGCTTCGCCAGCGGCGTGCCGGGACCGAACAGCATCTGCATCGGGTACTCGCGGGCGTGGAAGCCGAGTCCGCTCTCGAAGCGGGCGGCGATCTCTGCGGCGTGACCGGAGTCGGGGTCGAAGCCGAACAGCGCTCTCATCGCGATCCGCATCGCCAGCGTCCGCGCCCACTCGTAGACGTCGGTGGTCTCGCCGACCGGCAGCGTCTCGACGGCCCGCGCGGCCTCGTCCCGCATCGTCGTCGCCGCGGCGGCGATCCGGTCGCGGTGGAAGGCGGGCATCATGATCGCCCGCGAGGCGTCGTGGTAGTCGCCGTCGGTGGTCAGCAGGCCGTCGCCGATGAGCGTCAGCAGATCGCCCATCCGACCGTGGCGCCAGCCGAAGTTCTCGCGGCCGGAGACGAGGAGGAAATGGTTCGCCTCGGGACCGATCAGCGCGAGGTTGTAGCCGAAGACGATCCGGATCCCGAAGATCGGGCCGTAGCGCATGTAGGACTCGAGCAGGAGCTCGAGGACGTCGTGGCGGAAGCGCCACGTGTTGCGAAGGCTGGGACGGTTCGCACCGCGCGGGAAGGGGCCCCGACGCCGCGCCCGGTACTCCTCGAGGATGTCGGCGGGAATCGCCCACGGGCCCGGGAACGCCGGTCGCGGCCCGGGATCGCCGATCCGGATCGTGCCGGCGCCCATCGGAGCTCAGACCGGGAAGCGGAGGATCGCGGCGACCGGGCCGCCATGCGGCACATCGGGCTCGCGGACGGCGACGACGCGGCCACCGGAGAGGATCACGCGGCGGGCGATCTCGTCGATCACCCCGCCCTCGTCGCCGTCGTCGACGAGGGTGACCATGCCGGTCTCCTCGTCGATCGTCCCGGCGAGCTTCGAGTCGATGTCGACGATCGCCGTCTCGACGGCACCGAACGTGGCCGCCCGGGCGACGTCGCCGATCTCGGTGGCCCCGCGGCCGTGAGCCCGACGCGTTTCGAACAGCTCGCCGAGCTCCGCAAGGTCGGTCGCGTAGATGCCGTCGAGGACCGAGCGTGCCTCGTCGGCGAGCTCGCCGTCCGAAACGGCATCCGGGTTGCCATGCAGGCTCGCGGCCGCGAGGTGGGGATAGGAGTTGACGGAGCGGTAGATCGCATCGAGCGGCTGCGTCGCGGCGAGGATCAGCGGCAGCTCGTGGCCGGTCAGGACCGAGCGCAATGCTCCGTCGACCATCCGCGCGTACTGGCGCATCCGCACCTTCTGGCCCTCCGAACCCTGGAGCGCGCCGCGGGGGCTGCGGTCGGTGATGGTCGACTTGCCGACGGCGCTAGCGGCATCGGTGGGGAGGTCAGGCACCGCGATCTCGTGCACCGGCGCGCGCGCCGAGATCCCGAGCAGGCGGACCGCCCCCTGCGAGAGCGCCAGCACGAAGGCCGCCTGCGGGAAGGTGACCGCGCGCAGCAGCGGCTTGACGTAGAAGCGATCGGCGACGGTCACGGATCGCTCGAGGTGATTGGGGAGGCGGAAGGTCCGGAGCCCGCCGGGGGTCGCGAAGGCGGCGAGGCTGTTCGCCTGGTAGGCCCAAAAACGTTCGTCGCCGAGCAGGTCCTCGAGCGGCTCGCGGATCCGGTCGGCATCCCCGCGCTCGAGATCGAGCGCCTCGACTCGTTCCATCGCCTCGCCGATCGCGTTCTTGAACTCGATCCGCTCGGCCTCGACGTCGGATGTGACCGGCGTCGTCGGCATGTAGATCGAGACGCATCCCGGGCGCTTGGCCTCGAGCAGCGCGACGACCTCTGAGCGGGTCGGAACATCGATGTGAAGTGACATCGCCGCTATTCAATCGCTTCCGCGACCGGGTCGGGACGCGGCCGTACCGGGTCGCTGCCGCGCGCGGCGCCGCGCGCGATCGCGGTCAGAAAGCGGCCGATCCCTTCGGCGATCCCGGCGGTCCGCTCGGACGGCCAGAGATCGAACGCGTGCTCGGCCGCGGGCAGCTCGACGTAGCGGACCGGCTGCTTCGAGACGGCGCCGAGGCGAGCCACGAAGTCGCGGGCGTCGGCGACCGGGACGAGCGTGTCGCGCTCGCCGTGGATGACCAGGAACGGCGGCGCGTCGGCGTGGACACGGAAGCTCGGCGAGGCGGAGCGGAAGGCCTCGGGATCATCCGCGTAGCGGCGCTTGAACACGACCTGCTCGAGCACCCAGTCGCGCATCCCCTCGTAGTAGAAGCCGTTCGCGTTCGTCAGGTCGTAGAGGCCGTAGAAGGGGACGGCTGCGGCCAGCGAGGTGTCGGCGTCCTCGAATCCGGGCTGGTACTCGGGCGCGTTCTCGGTCAGTCCCGCGAGCGCCGTCAGATGCCCGCCCGCCGAGCCGCCGGTGATGCAGATCATCTCCGGATCGACCCGCAGCTCCTCGGCGTTGCCGCGGACCCACGCGATCGCGCGCTTGACGTCGATGATCTGGTCGGGGAACGTCGCCTCGGGGCTGAGCCGGTAGTCGATGTTGAAGCCGGTCCAGCCGATCTGGGCTAGGTGGTTGAGCAGCGGGATCCCCTGCTCGTAGCGCGAGCCCGCGAACCAGCCGCCTCCGTGGACCTGGATCACCGCCGGCCGCGGCTCATCGCCGGGATCGTCGGCGGCGTTGCGGTAGATGTCGAGGCGCAGGCGGATGCCGTCGACCTCGGCGAAGGCCAGGCCCCGCTCGCGCTTGACGTCACGGGTTACGAACATCAGCGGCGGGATCGCGAGGTGGCTGCGCGGGACGCGCGGCTCGTCGCGACCCGGCGGCTCGAGATCCTCGAGCGCCGCGTCGATCCGGGCGACGCTGCGGTGGGCGAGGATGCCGTTACGGACCTCCCAGAGCACCCCGGCCGCGATCAGCGCCCGCAGCGCGCCCGCGACCCGCGCCGGGAAGCGGAGGACGCGGAGCGCCGCCAGCGCGACCGCGCCGATCGCGACCAGCTGCGGCGCCGACTCGCGGAGGACCGTCGACGTCCACCAGCGGAGGACGCGGACCCGCAGCGCCGGCGGCGGCTGTGGCTCGATCCGCAGGATCCGGGCCTGCTCGGTGAGCAGCGCCCGCAGAAATCCCGGTGGCCGGTGGTGAGATCTCTCTCCCGCCAAAAGCGCCGCCCAGTCTATGGCCGTCGAGGCTGCCGGCTAGAGCCCGTACGTCTTCGAGACGATCTCGCGCTGGATCTCGTTCGTGCCGCCGTAGATCGACATCACCAGCGTCGCGCGGACGTGGCGCTCCATGTCGTACTCGGAGGCGTAGCCGTAGCCGCCCATCATCTGCATGCCGCTGAGGGCCGCGCGCCTGGCGGCCTCGGTGACGAAGAGCTTCACCATCGAGGCCTCGCGGGGCAGCATCTTGTCGGGATCCTCGTCGACGAGGGTGGCGACCCAGCGGGTCATCAGGCGGGCCGCCTCGATGTCGGTCGCCATGTCGGCGATGCGGTGCTGCAGCGCCTGGAAGGAGCCGATCGGCTTGCCGAACTGCTCTCGTTCCTTGACGTAGACGATGACGTCGTCGAAGACGCGCTGGGCGATGCCGAGCTGGGTGGCTGCAAGGATCAGCCGCTCGACGTTGAGACCGGCCATCAGCTGGGTCCAGGCCTGGTCGACCTCGCCGAGGACCGCGTCGGCGGGCGCCTCCACGTCGGTGAAGTAGAGGTGGTTGGTGTCACGGCCGCCCATCGTGTCGATCGGGACGACCTCGAGCCCGTCGGTGTCGCGGGGCACCCAGATCATCGTCATGCCGTCGTGCT
>Ga0070660_100002857_pt1 | contig 11892 bp, 9 predicted proteins | sample KBSC33metaG_FD_64670 | JGI IMG/M metagenome (GOLD analysis project Ga0070660, IMG submission 64670) | Corn rhizosphere microbial communities from Kellogg Biological Station, Michigan, USA - KBS C3-3 metaG | ecosystem: Host-associated > Plants > Roots > Rhizosphere > Soil ... | reverse complement strand
ACTCACCGGGCAAAGCGCGCCAAGAGTTTGACAACTTCGACGCTCGACGAGGTTCCTGGCATCGGGCCGAACCGCAAGCGGGCGCTGCTGATGCACTTCGGAACAGCGCGCGCGGTGAAGGGTGCCGCGCTCGAGGACCTCGAGAAGGCCCCCGGGATCAGCAGGGCAATGGCGCGCCAGCTTTACGATTATTTTCATCCACGCGGATGAGAACCGATACGCCCGCCATCGTCTGCGCGCTGCGCAATCATGGTGAGCACGGCGCAATCGTGCGGTTGATGACTCCGGACCAAGGGCTTGTCGCCGCCTATGTCCGAGGCGCGCGCGGACGCAGGATGCGACCCGTGCTGATCGCCGGGAATGTCGTCCAGGCGCGACTATCCGCCCGGACAGAGTCGCAGCTTCCCCAAGCGGCGCTCGAGCTGGTTCATAGCCGTGGGCCGCTGCTGTCCGAGCCGCTGCCCGCGGCCGGGATCGACTGGGCAACGGTGCTGACCGCCACCGCCTTGCCCGAAGGACAGCCCTATTCGCCACTGTACCAGGCGCTCGAGGGCCTGCTCGACGCGATCGAGGCGGCGCCCTCGGCGGCCGGCTGGGGCGCGGCGCTGGTCCGTTACGAGCTGTTGCTGCTGGCCGAGCTCGGTTTCGGGCTCGACCTCGATCGCTGTGCTGTTAACGGCAGCAACGACGATCTCGTCGCGGTCAGCCCCAAGTCAGGCCGGGCAGTCAGCGCCGCCGAGGCTGAGCCTTACGCCAGCAGACTCCTGCCGTTGCCGCATTTCGTCCGGGAAGGAGGGACTGCCTCCTGGCCGGAAATCGCCCAGGGGTTGGACCTTACCGGCCATTTCCTGCTGCGCGACGTGCTGACCGACCGCGCCAGGCCAATAGCCGAAGCGCGCGAACGGCTCGTCGAACGGTTGCGCCGCGCCGGTGGTCTCGCCTAGGTTCGCTTCCGTGACAGTAGACGCCCTGGCCATGCTCTTCCCCAACGTCGCCGTGACGCGCGGAATCGCGGTGCGCGTTGCCGTCAGCTATTTGTCGGAGCAGTCCGATCCGTCGAGCAACCGCTGGTTCTGGTCCTATCATGTGCGGATCGAAAACGGCGGCGACGTCGCCGTTCAGCTTCTGTCGCGCAGCTGGACCATCGTTGATGAGCGGGGCACCGTGCACGAAGTGGTCGGCGAGGGTGTCGTCGGCGAGATGCCGCTGATCGCTCCGGGGGCAAGCTTCGACTACGTCTCGGGTTGCCCGCTGGACACACCGAGCGGGTCAATGAGCGGCAGCTACCGCATGGTCGACGAGGACGGCAGCGCCTTCGACGTCGAAATCCCGCGCTTCCAGCTCTTGAGCGCCTGACGGAGCCGGCCACGGCGCGGACCATCGTCCTTTCCGCGAACAGCGACTGGAACATTGCCAATTTCCGTCAGGGTCTGGTCCGCGCGCTCCATTCGGCGGGCTATGAGCCGGTGGTCATCGCGCCTCAGGATCCCGCGGCTGATGCCCGTATGCGCGAGCTCGGCGCCGAGCGCATCCCGATCGAAATCGACCGTGCCGGGCTGAACCCGGCAACCGACATAAGGCTGCTGCTCAGCTATCGGTCGCTGCTCAAACGCCTGCGGCCCGCAGCCTATCTCAGCTACACGATCAAGCCGAACATCTACGGCTCGCTGGCGGCTGCATCGCTCGGCATTCCAGCGCTGCCCAACGTCAGCGGCCTCGGCACCGCTTTCATCCGTGGCGGACCGCTGCAGGCGATCGTCAGCCAGCTTTATAGGATCGGCTTTGGTCGCGCGCCCGTAGTCTTCTTCCAGAACGACGAGGACCGCAGCCTGTTCGTCGACCGCCGTATCGTTCGTGCTGAGCAGGCGCGCCTGCTGCCTGGTTCTGGGGTCGACCTGGAACGTTTCGTCCCGGCGCCGCTGCCCGATGGCCCCCCGATATTTCTCTTCATAGGCCGGCTGCTCCGCGACAAGGGCGTCGGAGAATTCGTCGAGGCCGCGAGGATGCTCCGGGCCGAATATCCGGATGCGCGCTTCCAGTTGCTGGGCGCCGTCGACCGGGGAAACCGGACGGCAATTCGCCAGCAGGAAGTCGATGCATGGGTCGTCGAGGGCGTTATCGAGCAGCTCGGCACGACTGACGACGTGCGCCCGTTCATCGCGGCGGCGACCGCCGTCGTGCTCCCTTCGTACCGCGAAGGCCTGCCGCGTTCGCTGCTTGAGGGTGCCGCGATGGCGCGGCCGCTGATCGCGAGCGACGTCCCCGGCTGCCGCGACGTCGTGGAGGATGGCGTGACCGGTTTTCTTTGTGCCGTGCGCGACGGTGTTGCACTGGCGACGGCGATGCGAAGGCTGTTGCAATTGCCTCCACAGCAACAGCTTGCCATGGGGGAGGCGGGACGGCGCCGGGTTCAGGAGCGGTATAGCGAGGCGCTGGTAGTGCGCGCGTACCTCGACGTGCTTGGCGGCGTGGATAGTGCCAGACCGGGGCTTTGATGTTCGGCTTTTCACCTCGACGCGAACAAGGCCCCGCTGGAGCCCGCGGCTACCGGGCCTATGCGGTGGGGGATATCCACGGCCGCGTCGACCTTCTCGAGCATCTCCTGGCCAAAATTCATGCCGACCTGCAGCGCCGGCCCACGCGCAAGACCTTGCTCGTGTTCGTCGGGGACCTGATCGATCGCGGGCCCAGCTCGGCGCAGGTGATCGAGCGGTTGCGCTGCTATCGCCGCGAGGGGGTGAAGCCCGTCTTCCTGCTGGGCAACCACGAGGAAGTGCTGCTCCGGATCCTCGCGGGCGATTCCACCGTGGTGGAGAGCTGGCTGCAGTTCGGCGGCCTGCAGTGCCTGCAAAGCTATGGCGTGACGCTCGCGAGGATCCGCGGGCGATCGGCCAAACAGGTCATTGAGATCGTGCGCACGGTTGTCCCGAAGGAGCATGTCCAGTTCCTCGAGACGTTCGTCGATAGCTGCCGCTTCGGCGATTATCTGTTCGTCCATGCAGGTATCCGCCCGGGGATCGAGGTCGACCAGCAGAGCCAGTCGGACCTGCGCTGGATCCGCGATCCCTTCCTGTTCGACGAAAGCGACCACGGCTTCGTCGTGGTCCACGGTCACACCATCAGCAACGAGGTCGACGAGCGGCCGAACCGGATCGGGATCGACACGGGCGCGTATCGCTCGGGGGTGCTGACCGCGCTGGCCGTGGAAGGCACCGAGCGTTGGTTGATCGACACCAGCGGCCGCTCCCGCGCCGGGATTCCTGCTGCCGATTGATTTGACGACATTGGCAGAATAGGCGTTATGAACTTGAAATTGTCGGTTTTGGTTGAGGAGCGTCACCGGTGCCAAGTCCTGCGCCCCGCCTTCTAAGGGGCCTGTTTTCCCTCCTGGGCCTGCTTATGGTCGCTGCGTGTGCGGATACCCGCGGCGGCTCCATTCCTTACGACAGGCCGCTGGCGGCGCCCGACGAGGTGGTATTCCAGACGCTTGCGTCGGACTACAAGATCGCGCCGATGGACAAGCTGTCGATCAAGGTTTTCAGGATGGACGACCTGACCGGCGAATATGACGTCGACCTTGCCGGAAACATCTCGCTGCCGCTGGTCGGGCAGGTGCAGGCTGCCAATCTGACGACGGCGCAGCTCGACGACCAGCTCACCCAGAAGCTCGGTGACAAATATCTCGAACATCCGGATGTCAGCGTGGCGATCAAATCGTCGACTGCGCACGTCGTCACGGTCGATGGAGCCGTGAAAGACGGCGGCTCGTTCCCCGTCGCCGGGCCGACCTCGCTGATCCGGGCGATTGCGATGGCCAAGGGCACGACGGAGGACGCCAATGCGCGCCGGGTCGCGGTGTTCCGCACGATCGGCGGCAAGCGGCAGGCGGCCGCGTTTGACCTGACCTCGATCCGCCGCGGCGAGGCGCCGGATCCGGAAATTTTCCCCGGCGACATCATCGTCGTCGACGGTTCGCGGGTGAAGGCGGTGCAAAAGCAAATTCTGCAGAGCATCCCGCTGCTGGCGATCTTTGGGCCGATCTAGGCCGGCAAACGAGGACGGAACAGGGAGCGTGAACACCAACCTCACCGTGAGAAGCGAGGGCCAATGGCCAATCGCGCCTTACCCCGGCCAGGATCCGGCGCTCGGACGCGGGCAACGGTCCTATTCAGCAGCCAACATCCTCGACTTCCAGATGTTGATGCGCATCCTGCATCACTGGCGGTGGCTGGTGCTCGGGGCGATTGGAGTTGGGTTGCTCGGGGCAGCGCTTGTCTCGCTCCTGACTTCGCCTGTCTATCGAGCGACCGTCACGCTCGAGGCCAATCCGCCTACGGTTGCCGTCAGCGACGAGCAGTCACGTCAGCAGGACCAGCAGGCGACCGACACCTATGATTTCGTTGCCACTCAGGTAGGTCTTCTCAGCAGCCGCGCAGTCGCCGAACGGACGGCGCAGGAACTGAACCTCGCCAACAATCCCGACATCGTGGCGCAGGATGGCGACGCCTCGCAGCGGCTTCGCACAGCGACAGCGGTCGTTCAGAAGGGCCTGAAGGTCACCCCGCCCGAGCAGGGGCAGCTAATCAAGTTCGATTTTGATTCAACCTCCCCGCAGCTCGCCGCGCTGGTCGCCAACGGCATCGCCGACAGCTTCATCAATACCTCGCTGCAGCGGCGATACGAGGCTTCGGCATATGCGAGGAACTTCCTCGAGCGGCAGATCAACAAGACGCGCGGCGATCTGGAACGGTCGGAACGCGCCGTGGTCGCCTATGCGCAGCAGCAGGGCATCATCACGACGCCGGGCGGAACGGGATCCGATGGCAAGTCCAACGGCAGTGATACGAACTCGCTGCAGGGTGAATCGCTGGTTCAGCTGAATACGGCGCTGGCCGCGGCGACCGCGCGACGTGTCGCCGCCGAGGGCGCTTACCGGCAGGCGCTTGCAACTGGTCCAACCAGCGACGTCAACAGTGCAGTTCTGCCGCTGCGGCAGCAGCTGGCCCAGCTTCAGGCGCAGTACCAGCAGAAGCGCGAGTTCATGAAGCCCGAGCATCCGGAGATGCAGAGCCTGCAGTCGCAGATCAACGAGCTCCAGCGACAGATCGGCGCCCAGATGTCGCAGGCCAATTCAGGCCGCATCAACGGCTTGCTTGCCGAATATCGCGGGGCGCTGTCCGCCGAGCATGCTCTCCAGGCGCGGGTCGCGCAGCTCAAGGGTGACGTGCTCAACCTGCGCGGCCGGAGCATCCAGTACACGATCCTCCAGCGCGAGGTGGACACTAACCGCAGCCTCTATGATGCACTGCTTCAGCGCTACAAGCAGATCGGCGTCGCGGGTGGCATCGGCATGGCTCCGGTCTCGATCGTCGATCGCGCGCAGGCGCCTTCGCTGCCGTTCAAGCCGAATCTGATCCTGAACTTGATCGTTGGCCTCGGCTTGGGGCTCGCCGCGGGCATTGCCGGTGCAATCGGCTTGGAATTCATCAACGACACGATCAAGAGCCGCGAGGACGTGCGGCGCAAGCTGTCGCTCGCTTGCCTCGGCACCGTGCCGAAGACGCCGGCGAAGGACTCGTTCGTCGACGATCTCAAGAATCCTACCTCGATCGTCTCGGAGGCCTATTCGGCGATCGTTGCGGCGCTTCGCTTCAGCACCGAGGAAGGGACGCCCAAAGTTCTCGTTGTGACCAGCACGCGCTCCGGCGAAGGCAAGTCGTCGAGCGCTTTGGCGATCGCGCAGAACTTCGCCCGGCGCGGCCGCCGCGTGCTCCTCATGGATAGCGATCTGCGCAAACCCGCCTTCAAGGCGGCTAGCGACCGGCTGGGCCTCAGCAAGTTGCTGACAACCGAGGACCAGGTCTCCGCTCACATCGTCGAGACGCAGCATGAGAATCTTTGGCTCTTGCCGAGCGGACCGCTGCCTCCGAATCCTGCCGACCTCTTGTCGACTGGCCGCATCCGCAAGATCATCAGCGAGGCGAAGGAAGGCTTCGATCTGGTCGTCATCGACGGGCCGCCGACGCTTGGCCTCGCCGATGCGCCGCTCCTCGCAGCGGCGGCAGGGTCGGCCCTGTTCGTGATCGAGAGCGGCAAGACGCGCACGCGCGCGGCGATCGAGGCACTTAACCGTCTCGAGGCGACGGGAACGCGGATCCTCGGAGCGACGCTGACCAAGTCGGAAGAAGGTGCGGGCGGCTATGGCCGCGCCGGATACGGTTACGGCTATGGTTATGGCTACGGTTACGGCTCCAAGGCGCGCGTCAAGAAGACTGAGATCCTGATGATCCCGCAAGCTGACGATAGCGCCGAGGAAGAGCATCCGGTGGAGTCCGACGCCTGACGCTGGGTGGCGTGATGGGCGAGGTGCCGTGAGGGCCGCGCTTGCCATTGTTGCCGCGCTTCTCGTCGCGGTGCAGGTCGTTCGGAACGCAGCGGTGCAAGCCTTCGCCGTAAACAGTCCAGCGAGTGCATCGAAGGCCTGGAGTGGTCATCCAGCGAGCGAGATCGGCGTTGCGATGACCGACATTGCCGTCGCGTCGCGGGCCCGGCGCGCAATCCCATCTTCGGCCTTTGGCGAGATTGCGGATGCCGCGGTGAAAGCGCCGCTGGCGCCAGAGCCCTTTCTCGTCCGTGGTGTCAGGGCGGGTTTGGCGGGTGACACGGCGAGTGCCGAGCGCGCCTTCGCGGCGGCTCAGTGGCGCGACCCGCGTTCGTTGCCAGCCGCTTATTTTCTAGCCGATCACTACATGCGCTCTGGCCAGGTACGCCCAGGGATGCGGCAGGTTGCGGCGCTCGCCCGCTTGTCCCCCGGCGGAGGCACGGCGGCGATTCCGTATCTCAGCCAATATGCGGCAGACTCGGCCAACTGGCCTGCGGTGCGCGAGCTTTTCCGGGCCAATCCGCCGCTTGCACAACCGGTCCTGGCCGCGCTGGCTCTCGACATGAGGACGGTTCCGGCCGTGCTTGCGCTGGCCGATCCAAAACAGCGCGGCAACCCGCAGTGGCTGGCCCCTTTGGTCGACACGCTTATCAAGGCCGGCGACTATCCCAGGGCGCGCTCCGTCTGGGCACGATTTGCCGGGGGCGGGGCGCAGTCCGGGGAACTCATCCACGACGCGGCTTTTGCCGACCCGGTCACACCGCCGCCGTTCAATTGGCTGCTGACCAGCTCCACTGTCGGCCTCGCCGAGCGGCAAAAGGGCGGCCGCCTGCACGTTCTGTTCTACGGCGACGAGGACGGGACGCTCGCGAGCCAGCTGCTACTGCTTTCTGCCGGTACCTACCGCCTCTCAATGAAGCTGCTTGGTGAGCCTTCCCGCGCTCATTCTCTGACCTGGTCACTCTGGTGTGACAAAGCCGCGCAGCCCGTGTCATCGGTAACGCTCGACGTCGCCGCGGCCCGGGGCTGGCAATTCCAGGTCCCTGCCGGGTGCGGCGCGCAATGGCTGAAGCTCTCGGGCACGTCCGGGGACATTCCGCAACAGGTCGATGTGTCGGTCGCCGGCCTTAGCCTCGCGAAGGTTGGGCCCGGTGCCTAACGCAGCAAAGAGCTCGGTAGCGCCGATCTATCTGTTCGCGTGCCTTCTCCTCGGCGGAAGCGCGCAGGGGATCTGGCAGAACATGTTCTTGCAGCTGACTGGTCTCGGCATCATCGCCTGGGCGGCGTCGACGGGCGATGATGCTCTGCCGAAGACGGCGAGGACGCTGGGACTCATCTTTCTTGCCGGCTTGGTCGTCGCCGCTGCTCAGCTGATTCCGGTTCCGCCGTCAGTCTGGGCGCACGGCCTTCGTGCTCGCCTCGCGGAGGGATATGCCTTGCTCGGCCAGCCGGCCCCGTGGCTTCCGGTGTCCCTGACGCCCTACGCCTCGCTCAACACGCTTCTTGGCATAATCCCGCCGTTGGCGCTCTTTTGTGCGATCCTGCGGCTCGGCGCGTTCCGGGCGAGCTGGCTTGCCGCGGCCCTCCTGGCAGGCGCTGTCGGAGGGATCATGCTCGGCGCCCTGCAGGTGGCGGCGCCGGGGCCGACGTCACCCTGGTACCTATATCAGGAGACCAACCGCGGGGTCGCCGTCGGCTTTTTCGCCAATGCGAATCACATGGCCGATTTGCTCGTGGTGACCCTGCCGTTCGTTGCCGCGCTCGCCGCTGCCGGCAGGAGCCGCAACGTCCAGCGCTACTCGGCGCTGCTGGCGGTCCTGGCCGGAGCCATGATGCTGTTAATCATGGGGATCGTCCTCAACCGGTCACTAGCGGGCTATGTGCTTGCGGTGCCGGCGATTGTCGCGAGCGTCCTGATCGTTGCCCGACCCTCGCGAAGCCTGCGCGTGCCGATGGCAATCATCGGCGGCCTCGCACTGCTGGCCGGGATCGGAGCGCTCCTCTCGACGTCGGTCGGCAGTTCCCGGATTGGGCAGGAAGCCAGCGGCTCCGTTCAATCGCGCCAGCAAATCCTGCATACGACGGCGAAGGCGATCGGCGACACGATGCCGTTGGGCTCGGGTCTCGGGTCGTTCCTGCGGGTCTACCGGCTGTACGAGAGCCCGGACCAAGTCACGCCGGAATATGTCATCCATGCGCATAACGATTATGCCGAGCTGACGCTTGAGCTGGGCTTTGCCGGAGTCCTGCTGATTCTCGCGTTCATGGCGTGGTGGTTCACGGCTGCCAGGGCTGGTTGGCGGATCGGGGGAGGCGGACCCTATGCCCGGGCGGCGTCGATCGGCTCCGCAGTGATTCTGGTTCATAGCCTGGTCGACTTTCCGCTGCGCACAGCCGCGGTTGGGGCGGCGTTCGCAATGTGCCTCGCGCTAATGATCGACCGGCGGCCCGTGCAGCGGCAGGATCCGGCCGATCTGCGACCGGCGCGGCACATCGTGATTGACTGATTTGAACGAGCCTGGAGTTATTCGGCGAGGGCGCGTGCGCTTCGCGCGTGCGCCGGAGTCGTGCCGGCCACGGGCGCCAATTTGCGCGGATGCTCGGCTGAGGCCGATAGTCGGTTGGCTACTCGCGGCAGCGCCGAGGGCCAGGCGACCGGACCATCGATTGGCATCTTCAGCGACGCACGCACGTTTCTCGCGAGCAGCAGAGCGCGCAGAAATGCGCGAAGCGAATGGGGCTCGAGCGATGCCCACGCAGTCCAGACTATTGCGCTGAAGGTCCGCATGTCGGGCGCGAGCTTCGCCCGCTTGAGGAGGCGCCTGAAGAAGCGGGGCCTTGCCCCCGCCCACAGGAGCTGTGACCCGAGCGATATGAACACCCTGGGGTCGACTTTCTCGGTCGCGCCATTCGAACCGAACAGGTCATCATAGTCCTGATGTTTGCCCAGCCGGTCGGCAGATCGATACATCAGGTCGACGGCATTCTCGAGCGCGATGGCGTCGGATGCCGTGCGGGTGCTCGTTGGCGAGAAGCGGAATTCATACAGCGCGCGGGGGATGACCATAATCGGCGCCAGCGTAGCCATGCGGGTGACTAGGTCCTGGTCCTCCCAATATTCGCATTCACGCCGATATCCGCCGGCTCGGTCGAAAATCTCGCGCCGGTACATCATCGCGCCATGAGCGAATGGGACGAGCGGCGATCGCCGCGAAAGTCTCCAGCCTTCGGAGCCCCGAACCTTTCGGTTCTGCGCATCGATGAAGTCGCAGAGGCAGGAGACGACGCCGGTTTCGGGATGCCTGGCGAACACTCCGAGTTCCTCTTCGAGGCGTTCTGGATGCGAGAAATCGTCCGCGTCCATTCGCGCCACGATCGGCGCGCGGGCAGCCCGTGCGACGCGCTCGGAGCTCATCGCAGGCCCGAGGTTGGTCTTCTCCTCGATCAACCTGATCCGCGGGTCTTGGGCCGCCCACTCGCGCAGCCGCTCGGTCGAGCCGTCCGTGGACGCGTCGTCCAAAATGACGAACTCGAAGTTCTGGAACGTCTGGCCGAGGATGCTTTCCACCGCGATGTCGAGGTACGGCATAGCATTGTGGACCGGCATGACGACGCTGACCTTCGGGGGCTCCGCAAAAGCTAGCATTCTGGTCCTGGTGGATAGTTTCGTAATCACGGTTAGGGCACGCTTTCGGGAAAGTCGAGGAATGCGCGGGCGCGGCAGGCGTTCCGGGCTCAGGCGCGGGGAGGCTTCGCCGGCGAGGCCTTGCTGAACTTCGCCCTGAGACGGGCTTGCGCGATGTCGAGCCGTTCAAAGAGTGCAGGCGCCGCGGTCCTTAGCCGGAAGCGCCAGCCCCGATCGCTGGCGTGGACGATGACGCGGTCCAGATCGAAGCGATCGCTCGAGCGATCGACCCATGCATTCCTGATCCCAAATGCGCCCGCGAAGCCCGCATCGCGAACGACGTCGCGCGATGGGTCATCCACCTCTCCGAATGGATAAGCGAAGAAACGTGGCCGAGGCAGGTCTAGTGCTGCGATGTCATCGGCCGAGCCCTCGATCTCTGCGCGTCGCTCCTTGTCACTCAAGACGACCAGGCTGCGGTGCGTGCGGGAATGCGAGCCGATCTCGATACCAAGGGCTGGCAGCTGTCTGAGATCTCGTGGCTCCAGCAATTGGCGGGGCGGCCCGCCACGAGCGAGATCCCATTCATTGGTTGCGGTCTCCACCGACGTGACGGCGAAGGCGATCGCTTGAACGCCGCGAGGCCGGAGAATTGCCCTGGCGACGCTCGGGAGGTCGGCATAGCAATCGTCGAACGTCAGCAGCACCGCGCGCCGCGGGAGGGGTGCCTCGTCAGTCAAAAACCGCGCGGCCATTTCCGGGTTGATGAACTGGTAGCCGCGTCGGAAGAGCGACTCCAGGTGCTGCTGGAACAGCTGCCGGGGGACTGCGTACCGCTTGAGCGCCGGGTCCTCGGACCAGTCCTGCACCGCGTGGTAGCCCAGGACGAGCAGGCGATCCGACAGCGGGTACCAGCCGAGACGGCGGAGGGCGCTCCAATAGACAGCCGCGCGTGCGCCGAGGAAGAAGCGCGAGAGGGTGCGGCTCGAGCGGAACCGCGTCCTTAGACCCAGTTCCGCGATCGGGATTGCAATTCCCGCCCAGAGTCGCGCCGCAAGCGGAACGGCCGAAAGCGGCCCGAACACAAAGCGCGTCGACCAGTGCGAAACTCGTCTTGCCTCGAATAGGGGGCGAGTCACTTGCGGATGTTTGCGCGCGAGGCGGATGTCGCCCGCCGCTCGCAGCGGCGCCCTTCGGATCAGCTCGCGCGGGCTGACGACAAAGCGCTGGTAGCTGATCGCGGCGGGATTGTGCCGCACGTCGTATGTGGCGAGGAGTCGAATGCCTAGGTCCGCGTCCTCGTTCGCGAAGGTAGTCTCGTCGGTATAGGCCTCGTCGAAGCCGCCGAGATCCTCGAATGCCGCACGGCGGACGGACAGCTGCCCGGTCCATACGTCGAACAAGGTCAGCGGCCCGCCTTGGCGTTTGAGCCAGGCTTCGTTGCTGTCCGACATGAAGCCGGGCGCCGAACCAGGGTCCCGTCTGACGTCGCCGATCACGGCATCCGCGCCTGCGAGGTGGACGCGCGCATGCTCCGAGATCAAATCGGGCGCGCACAGCATGTCGTCGTCGACGAACAAGAGAACGTCGTGTCGTGCCTCGGCAGCAGCACGGTTGCGCGCTGCGGCCGCACCGCGGTTCGGCTGTTGGACCAGGCGAACGGGAAAAGGCGTCTCTATCCGCGACAGGGCCTCGGCGGTCCCGTCAGTCGAGCCATCGATCACGACGATTAGCTCGATCTCGCCCGCGTAGTCCGTCTTCGCCAACGCCTCGACGGCTGCGCAGACCACGTCGCGACGCTGATACGTCGGGATCAGCACCGAGAAGGACGGCAGACTTGTCCCTCTCAGCGCGGCTCTCCCGACATATCGCGAAAGTAGGCCAG
>Ga0070660_100002856_pt1 | contig 11893 bp, 15 predicted proteins | sample KBSC33metaG_FD_64670 | JGI IMG/M metagenome (GOLD analysis project Ga0070660, IMG submission 64670) | Corn rhizosphere microbial communities from Kellogg Biological Station, Michigan, USA - KBS C3-3 metaG | ecosystem: Host-associated > Plants > Roots > Rhizosphere > Soil ... | reverse complement strand
CTCGGCAAGAAGGCCTAAATTTTTTTCCGCAACGAGGTTGGCTAATTCAATACGTGACTTTGGCGAGAATCTGGACGCGTCAAACTTGCACAAAAAATCCGTTAAATCTTTCTCCAAGGATGACTTGGCTTTTTTAAGTAAGAATGTTTGAGCCAAACCCGTTTGTAGAAGAAATGCCGCGCAACCAGGTTGATGAGAGTGTGAAGTGGAGGCGGTTGGACTATCAGAGGAAGGTGAATTCGATGTTTGCACATGATTATTGGTGCGTGCATCCATCGTAGAGGATTCACGTGCAGGCCGTGGAATTGAAGAGGTTGGACGACTGATATTCATTTGGTCGGATGTGGTTTAACAAAGTTTTCATCAGGATGTGTAACTGCAACAGTAGCTAATTGATAAGTGGCAAACAAGAAAAGTTGGTTCCACAAGGCCAGCCAGAATCTGCAGTTTTCGTTCAACTGCTCAACTCAACCCATGCTGGAAAAGAGTAACGATTTGAATTGCTTTGTTGTTCTAACAAAGTAGGAATAACGCTCTATACGTTTTCCAAGAATTGGTAGAAAGGTAAGGCTGAGGCGAGAGGAAAAAGATGCTGTCGAAGATGCATTGGCAGGCTTATCTCGGGCTTGAAATTGCAGCCCGCCGAGAGGGGGCCTATAGGAGCGTCACGCAGAGCAGCGTAGTCCTTACGTCAATCCACTTCCAGCGTTTGCAGCCGCGCTTTCGTCCGGCCATCCTCGATTTCCAGAAAGCCAAGCGAAATCGGCAGCGTGAAGCGGCGCGGTCCCGCACTGCCGGGGTTGACGAACAGCACGCCGCTTGCCATCTTCATGAGCGGCCGGTGTGAGTGACCGGTCACTACTACCTTGATTCCTTCTGCACGCAAATCGACATCAAGCTCGGCGATGTCATGCACTACATGGATACGTACACCTTCGATATCCACTGTTTCCCGATCGGAAAGTGCGGCGGCCCATGCGCCTTGGTCATTGTTGCCGCGCACTGCCAGGACGGGGGCGATTCGACGCAGCTCATCAAGCACATCGGGAGTGCAAATATCGCCGGCGTGAACGATGCGATCCACGCCAGCCAGTGCAATGCGTGCTTCCGGGCGTACCAGACCGTGTGTGTCGGAAATGAGTCCTATGCGTGCAGCCATGTCAGCCGGGGGAGCGGAAATATGATCTAATGTATTCCATCCTCGAAAAACGTATAAGCATATGTTTTCCCGACAATGAAAGAAGTGGTTTGACCATGAATCTGTTTGTTGTTTCCATGATTTGTTGCTGTTGGCGGCCGGAGGGGCTTGCCGACTAGCATTTGCTTGTTCGAGAGATTCCGATGGCCGCAGCGTGTAGAACCTGCGGCCATTTTATTTTTGTGCATGCCATTCACCTGCAGCAGAAGGAGAAAACATGACCAGCATCGACCATCATATCGCGCGCTCGCAAGGGCTCGCTCCCGTCTTGCCGCCGCAGGGACTGCGGATGGTTGCAACATCTGAGCCGATTGAAGGCGACGTATGGCAACAGGTGTGTGATGCGGCGTTGGACGTATCACGCCGCGAGCCCTTGCTGTTGCATCGCCTGCAACAGCTCATCCTGCACCATTCCACACCGGCGGCTATGCTTGCTGCAGTGCTGGCACGCCGCATGGCATCGGAGGACTTGCCTGAGCCCGTGTTGCAGGCACTGATGCAGGACGTGTTGACATGTGATGAGTCGGCTTTGCGACAGGCGACAAGCGATCTTGCCGCCGTCAAGGAGCGCGATCCGGCCTGCCCGGATTACTTGCACGTGGTACTGAATCTGAAAGGCTTTCATGCGTTGCAGACGCACCGCATCGCACATTCCCTATGGCGATCCGGCCGTGCTGAACTCGCATTTGCGCTGGCCAGTCAGGCTTCGCTTGTTTTTGCCGTCGATATCCATCCCGCCGCTTGTATCGGCTCTGGCGTGATGTTGGATCACGGCACCGGTATCGTCATCGGCGAAACCACAGTGATCGAGGATAACGTTTCCTTGCTGCAGAATGTGACCTTGGGCGGTACAGGCAAGGAGCACGGCGACCGCCATCCCAAGATCCGCAGCGGCGTGATGATCGGCACCGGCGCGAAAATCCTCGGCAATATCGAAGTGGGTACGATGAGCAAGGTTGCCGCCGGCAGTGTCGTGCTCAAGCCGGTTCCGCCGCATTGCACGGTGGCGGGCGTGCCGGCAAGAGTGGTGCGGCGGCATCGGGACGATAGCTGTCCGTCCATGGAGATGGATCAAACGATCTAACGCTGCTGCGTGTCTGCTGTAGTTTGCTGCTGCAGCAAGGCCGTAAACTCCTTTGCTGACACCGGCTGGCTGTAATAGTACCCTTGCGCCGACAGGCATCCACGCGACTGCAGAAAGCGGATTTGTTCCGGCGTTTCCACGCCTTCGGCCAACACTTTTAAATGCAGGCTGTGTGCCATCGAGATGATGGCGCTGACCAGAGCAGTGTCGTTTGAATTCTGGTCGATGCCGCTGATGAAGGAGCGGTCGATCTTGAGCGCGTCAACCGGAAAGCGTTGCAGATAGGCGAGACTGGAGTAGCCGGTGCCGAAGTCATCGATCGAAAGCTTGACGCCCATGCTCGACAATCGGCGCAACATGGCGATATTGTCCTCGGTGCGCTGCATCAACAGGCTTTCAGTGATTTCGAGATCGAGCGAGGCGGCGGCAATGTTTGCTTCCTGCAGAATGTTTTGTATCGTTTCCAGGAAGTTCGGCTGGAAAAACTGGCGCGGCGACAAGTTGACCGCAATGACGAGATCGTCGAAGCCTTGTTCATGCCAAGCCTTCAGTTGCTGGCACGCTTGGCGCAGCGCCCACTCACCGATTGGCAGGATCAGGCCGGTTTCTTCGGCGATGGTGATGAATTCAGTGCAGGCGACTGGTTCCTTGCCCGGTATTCGCCATCGCAACAGCGCCTCTGCCGAGAAGATCTTGCCGCTGACAAGATCCACCTGCGGCTGGTAGTGCAGCGTCAGCTCATTGCGCGTCAGTGCGTGGCGCAGTGCATTTCCCAGCGCGAGGCGGCGCTGCGTAGCCTGATTCAGTGCTTGCGTGAAGAACTGGAAATTGCCGCGGCCTCTTTCCTTGGCGTAGTACATGGCTGTGTCGGCGGCGCGCATGAGCGTATCGACATCACGGCCATCGCCGGGGAAGAGGCTGATACCGATGCTCGCGCTCACATGCAATTCATGGCCTTCACAGTGGAAGGGCGCATCGAGTTTGTCGAGCGCTTTTTGCGCCACCACCGCCGCGTCGCCGCCACTCCTGCAAGGATGCAGGATGAGCACGAATTCGTCGCCGGAAAGTCGCCCCACGCTGTCGCTTTCGCGCACGCATTCTTGCAGACGCTCGGCTACGATCTTCAGTACGCAATCGCCAATCTGGTGTCCGAGAGAGTCGTTGATGTGCTTGAAGTAATCGAGGTCGATGAACAGAAGCGCTACCTGCGAGCCACGGCGATGCGCCTGCGCGACAGCTTGGTGCAGGCGATCTTGCAGCAGTACGCGATTCGGCAGCCCGGTCAGCGCGTCATGGTTGGCCAGGTAGACGATGCGCGCTTCCGCTTCCTTGTGCCGCGACAGATCCAGCACGAAGGCTACGCCGTCCTGACGGGTTTTTTCATTGAAGAAGGCACCGCCGACCAGCACGGGGATAGGATGGCCGTCCTTGCCGACGAGTTCACTCTCGAACGGGGTACAGGTGCCGGTTTGTTGCAGGTCTTCGAGCGCGAGCTTACGGTCAGGCGTCAGCGAGCGTTCCCTGGAAGAGATGTTTTCCAGCGTCACGCGCCCTTCATGCATATCCTCTCGCGTGTAGTTCAGCATGTCGAGAAACGCATCGTTCGCTTCGGTAATGACGCCGCCGACGGTCCAGAAGTAAATGCCAATGATGTTCGATTCGAACAGCCGCCGCAGGCGTGCCTCAATATGGCTCAAGGATTCCTGAACGCGTGCGCGTTCCTCGATTTCCGCTATCAGCAAGGCGTTCGCATGCGCCAGTTCGGAAGTCCGCTGCGCTACGCGCTGTTCCAGTTCTTCGTTGGCCTGCCGCAATGCCTCCTGTGCCTGGTGGCGCAATTCGATTTCCTGTTGCAGGTTGCGATTCTGCTCCGCAACCTGCTGGCGCATGACGCGCAGCATGAGATGGGTATGAATCCGCGCCAGCACTTCCTCTACCTCGAAAGGCTTGGTCACGTAATCCACGGCGCCAGCGTTAAAGCCGATCAATTTGTCGGTGTGATCCGACAAGGCGCTCATGAAAATTACCGGGATGTCGCATGTTTCGTCGAACTGCTTTAGCCGTCGACAAGTCTCAAAACCGTCGATGCCGGGCATCATGACATCGAGCAAGATCAGATTCGGTTGCTCCCTTTGCGCGCGGTACAGCCCCTCTTCGCCGTCCTGCGCCACCAGCACGCGCAGCTTGTGCTCCTCAAGAACGCGCGCCAGCAGACGAAGATTGGCTGGCGTGTCGTCCACAATCAGTATGGTATACCCCTCGAGCTTGCGTTCCGGCTGTCGTCGATGCATACGAGCTTCCTAGCTTCGTTTATTTATAGTCATAGTATAAACAGCGGACAGGGGCACGATAAGGGTGTCTGGGGCGTCTGGGCCAGAATATTCCGGTCGAATGGGAGCAGAGGAGTGCGATTTGTTTCTCTGGCGCATGTTGCGATGCAGTGTCACCATGAAGGCGACGTCACCTGCATGGAGGTTTGTAAGCGTTCCCTACTATGGTTCCCTACTATGAAATCGCTCGTTCTACATGCCCCGCCGGTCCGATTTCATGCACCAGCACGCCGGCCTCTTCCGGTACTGCGGTGCGCCATGCTCCAATCTCGATGGCGCGCAGCGCATCTTGATAACCCTGCTGCCAGCGCCACTCGATCGAGCCTTTGGAGAAATTGATATCCTTGGAGGCCATCTGCCAGTCGCGTCCTGCATAGGCCAGGCGTACGATATGCAGCGTGGTATCGCGGCCGACTCTGTCGAGTTCCTCAACTTCCTCGGGAGTCAGCGTCCCCGCCGGCAGTTTTGCGCGCAGTATGCGTATCAAGCGACGCAGCTTGTGTCCGCGCAGATAGGCATCGATATGCCGATCTGAACGCGAGGCGAAAACTACGTCCTTCTGCCGCGTCTGCACCTGTTCGATACTTTGCGGCTCCGGTCCATTGGCGCTCCATAAGTCCACCATGAAGCACACCGTATCCACACGCGGCTCATCGGTCAGCACCGTCTCCAGGGGGGTGTTCGAATACAGACCGCCGTCCCAGTACAAATCGCCATCGATACGTACCGGCGGAAAGCCCGGCGGCATCGCGCCGCTTGCCATGATGTGCCGCAGGTCAACATATTGGTGCGCTGTATCGAAATTATCGAGGTGGCCGCAAGTGACCTTGATCGCGCTGACGGTCAGACGAATCCGGCATGTTTCGTTCAGGCAGCGCAGGTCGACCAGTTGCCGCAACGTCTCTTCAAGGGGATTGGTGTCGTAGAAGCTGGCATCTTCCGCCTCCACCGGCAGACCGGCTGCGAAAGGATTGAACCAGCGCATCGTATAAAAGCCGGGAACGCCGCGAAATGCCGAATCGAGTGTGTTGAGCCAAATGTTGAAGCGCCGTGCCGAATCCGGTAGGCGCCGCATGTCGAACAGGTCGCGGTGTGCGACCCGGTCCCAGAATTCCTTGATGCGCGGGAGGCGGTTGGCGCGCTCGTTGCCGGCAATCAGCGCGCCGTTGAGCGCGCCGATCGAAGTGCCGACCACCCAATCCGGCGTAAGACCGTGCTCGTGCATTGCCTGGTAGACCCCGGCTTGATAGGCACCTAGCGCGCCCCCGCCTTGCAGCACCAGTACGACGCGCGGCCGCGCGCCGGAAATGGGTGTGACTGATCCTGATAATGTATCCATGCGTTTGCAATAGACAACAAGACGATGCAACGCATGGTGGCGAATCACTCCTTGATGAGGCCTTCGGCCATCATCGCGGCCCGCACAGCGGGACGCGCAGCGATGCGTTGCAAATATTCCTGCACTGCGGGCCAGCGGCCCAAATCAAAGTGCAGGTGTCGGGTCCAGCTTAGAACGGTGAAGAGGTAGGCATCTGCAACAGTGAATTGGTTCCCGGTCAGGTACGCATGCTTTTGTAGTTGCGGCTCGACAAAATCCAGACGGCCGGCTATGGCATCGCGAGAGGCTTGCTTCGTTTCAGCCGGGGTCCCAGGCTTGAATAGCGGGGAAAACGCCTTATGCAATTCAGTGGATATGAAATTGAGCCACTCCATCAAACGATAGCGCTCTATCGTGCCGGCAGGCGGCGCCAGCTGCGTTTCCGGTTTTCCATCGGCGAGATACTGCACGATTGCCGGACCTTCGGTCAGCACCTCGCCATTATCCAGTTGCAGTGCCGGTACATAACCTTTGGGATTGATCGTCCGATAGTCGGTGCCGCTGGCGGTTTTCTTGTCTGCAAGGCTGACCTTTTCCGTATCGAATGTGTAGCCTGCTTCGCGCAGGATGATATGCGGCGAGAGGGAACAGGCTCCAGGAGAGAAATAGAGTTTCATGGAGTTCCTTTTCAAGTCGGAGATGAATGGGATGATGCGTTGTATGCCGATGAGTGTTGCACCGGCCAAGCGATTGTAAGATGAACAGCTCGTCTGCGTTTCTGTAAAACGCCCATCCACCCCGGGCGGACTGCTTGATCGTTTTCGCGACCTCAGTGCGAGCCCTGAATCATGCCGCGAGCAGACTGGCAGTGGTTAAGTACCCGCGCATAAAAAACTGTGAGTGTCTGCGGCCCAGTCCGGCGCGCTGCCGCGTTGCCCTCCCCTAGCAGTGCTCGCACTGCGTCGGGTCGGGCGCCTTGCATCGCATCCGGCCTGGACCACATCCATCTCACAGTTTTTATGCGCGGGTACTTAGTAACGTCTGCGGGGCTGACGTGGCGTCGCAGGTCCGCGCTTTTCGAGATGACGGAATGTGATGCGACCTTTGCTGAAATCATAAGGAGACAGTTCTACAGACACCTTGTCGCCGGCGAGGATGCGAATATGGTTCTGCCGCATCTTGCCCGAAGTATAGGCAATCAATTCGTGTCCGTTTTCCAATCCAACGCGGAAGCGTGAATCGGGGAGGACTTCGGTGACAAGTCCCATCATTTCAAGCAAATCTTCTTTGGCCATGGCGTATCCAGTAGTAGTAGCGGTCCCAGTGCTCAACACATGATGTCTGGCGGAACTGGGGGGTTCTGTCGCTGAGCCGCGAGGAGCGCATCAGCACAGGGCATGAATAGTTATTGGGCCCTTTATCCGCCGCGTCAGGGGTAGAAAAAGGTTCGGGGGACGACACTGAACCGGCATGCAGCCGGATGCAGCGATGAACGATGAATGCGGTCTGTGCTTGAGATGAGATGACTCAGGCGCGACCGGAGAAGGGAGAAGCCGGAAACATTGCATTCGGCTCTGACCTAGCGGGTAATCCGCCATCGGACTTGCCGACTATAACACGACCGGGATTACCAAGGTAATGAATTACGGACGCCTCAGACCGTGAATAGGTTTGCCATGGCCGCTTTTCGTTTTTAGCTCTATGTAAATTTTGCATAAGCGGAAAGCCAATGCCCATAGGTTCGGTTTTTAATGCAAGCGGGCATATTTGATCGGTTTCAATGTCCATCTCCAATTTTGGATGAAAACGAAAATATCGTTAGGTGAATGCGGCATTCCCCTGTATAGTGAAGCCAGCACTTGCATCAAGTCGTTGTCATTGTTGGTCTCTTTCCCGTTTTGCTTGTTCATCGAGCAATTCCTGTCTGACCTACCACGGTGTTCCATCTTGTTTTCTAGTGCTCCTCGGACGCACGTCCTCATTTATTCTCAGAAGGATTTCTCATGGCAACTCAAACCGGCACCGTGAAATGGTTTAACGACTCCAAAGGCTTCGGCTTCATCACCCCTGATGACGGCAGCAAGGATTTGTTCGCACACTTTAGCGACATCCAATCCAATGGGTTCAAAAGCTTGTCGGAAAATCAGCGCGTGACTTTCGAGCGCACCGCGGGCCCGAAAGGCGACAAAGCCAGTAACATCCGTATCGTCTGAAGTAAGGCATTAATGAAAAAGCCCGGAATTCCGGGCTTTTTTCGTTAAGGCAGCGACAAGGCAGCGAAGCACAATCCGAAACCGAGGATGTACTGGCAAGCGTAAAATAGCGCGCCATCATGACCATCCTCCTCTCCACTCTCAACGCCCGCTACGCGCACGCTTCACTCGGCCTGCGTTATCTGCTTGCCAATATGGGTGAACTGCAGGCGCAGACGCGGCTGCAGGAATTCGTGATCGGCGTGAAAACCGCCGACGTGGTCGAACGCCTGCTCGCGCAGGAGCCACGCATTATCGGCTTCGGTGTTTACATCTGGAACGTGGAAGAAACCACGCGCATCGTCGCCATGCTCAAGCGCGTTGCGCCACAGGTCGTCGTTGTGCTGGGCGGCCCTGAAGTGTCGTACGAAACCGAAGAGCAGCGCATCGTGCAGCTTGCCGATTATGTCGTCACCGGCTGGGGCGATATCACCTTCCCGCAGTTGTGCCGACACATCCTGCACGGCCCCAAGCCGTTGATGAAAATCCACGCCGGCGTCCAGCCGCCACTGAAAGACATTCGGCTACCGTATTCGCTCTACACCGGCGAAGACCTTGCGCACCGCACCTTGTACGTCGAAGCCTCGCGCGGCTGTCCGTTCAAATGCGAGTTCTGCCTGTCTTCGCTCGACAAGACCGCATGGCCGTTCGACCTCGATGCATTCCTCGGCGAACTCGAATCCTTGCATGTGCGTGGTGCGCGGCTGTTCAAGTTCGTCGATCGCACTTTCAACCTGAACATCAAGTCGAGCCTGAAGATCATGCAATTCTTCCTCGACAAGTTGAAAGCGCATCCCGACGACCCGGTCTATGCGCATTTCGAAGTCGTGCCGGACCATCTGCCCGATGCATTGAAAGAAGCGATTGCCCAATTCCCACCTGGTTCGTTGCAGTTCGAGATCGGCATCCAGACCTTCAATCCGGGCGTGCAGGCATTGATCAGCCGCAGGCAGAACAACGAGAAGGCCGCCGACAACCTGCGTTGGCTGCGCACGCATTCGCATGCCCACCTGCATGTAGACCTGATTGCCGGCCTGCCAGGTGAGGATATTGACAGCTTCGCGCGCGGCTTCGACAAGCTTGTCGCGCTCGACCCGCACGAGATTCAATTCGGCATCCTCAAACGTTTGCGCGGCACGCCCATCATCCGGCACACCCAGCAATACGGCCTGGTGTTCGATCCATATCCCCCCTATGCGATCCTGGCGACCGACCGCATCGGCTTCTCCACCATGCAGCGCCTGACGCGCTTCGCCCGCTATTGGGATTTGATCGCGAATTCAGGGCGGTTCGTACATACTCTGCCGCTGATTCTTGGCGATGCGCCGTTCGCAAACTTCATGATGCTATCGGACTGGTTGTATGGCCGAACCGATGCCACGCACCGCATCGCGCTCGACCGGCTTGCATCGCTCGTCAGCGAGTGGTTGCACGAAAGGTATGAAGCGGCAGAGGTAGAAGCTTTGCTCTGCAACGACTACGCAACCCAAGCGCCGCGATTGCACGTGAAGCGAAAGTCATCGGATGCTGCCACGCAGCGACAGGCGCGTCGGCATGACTAACCCATTACGCTTCGGCCATATGCTCTCGATTCCAAGGAAACCATCGGGAAAATGAGTGTCTCACCTGATGTAAATCTGCTTGCGCCGATCCCGCAGATTGACTGAAAGGAGAATCTCATGAGAAACAATCCCGTTGGCTGGTTTGAAATCTACGTACAGGATATGGAGCGTGCCAAGGCGTTCTACGAAAATGTATTCGACCTGAAACTTACAAAGCTCGACGACCCGAGTATGGACATGTGGTTTTTCCCCATGCAATTGGAAGGCTCTGGTGCGCCGGGAGCCCTGGTGCGCATGCCCGGTTTTTCCTCAGGCAGCAACAGCGTGTTGGTCTACTTCAGTTGTGAGGATTGTGCGGTGGAAGCCGCGAATGCGGAACGCGCCGGCGGCAGGGTGGAAAAGGGGAAATTCTCCATTGGCCAATACGGCTACATTGCGTTGATTATCGACACCGAAGGCAACATGATCGGACTGCACTCGATGCAGTAGACATCAAGCAGTGCGCTTGCGCCAGGATTCCACCAATTGACGTGCAGCCGGATCGAGCGATTCGAGCGAAATGCTTTTTGCCTTATTGAAGATCATCAAGGCGTACACCGTTGCCAGCGTGTTGACTTCGGGGGAGAGCGCGCACTCCTCGCCCCGCGACGGGCGAACCGTGCGCCAGTGGTTGATGGCTTGTTCGAGTTCGGTGAGGGTGATGTCCATATAGATATCTCAGCATAGAAAATCACGCACCAGCTCGATCTGTTCCGGCACATTGAGCGCAGGTGCATGACCGCACCCGGGAATCACGGCTAACTGCGCGCGTGGGCCGCGTCTGGTCATTTCTTCCGCTACCTCCTGCAGCAGCAGATCGGAATCGATGCCGCGCATCAGCAGCGTGGGCATGTCGAGTGCGTCGTATTCCTCCCACAAGTCGTAGTCGTCGGGATGCACGATGAATTGGCCTACCATCGCCGGATCGTAATGCGGCGTTACCTTGCCGTTGGGCTGGCGGCGCGTCGAGGTTTCCGTCATGCGCCGCCACTGCGCATCGCTTTGCCAGCCGTAGGGAAGGTAGATGGTGCGGAAAAATTGTTCGAGTTCGGTGACTGTGTCGAATTGCGGCGGATTGCCTGTATAGGCCTTGATGCGCTCAACGGCGGGAGCCGCCAGCGCGGGGCCGATGTCGTTAAGCACCAGATGTGTGATTCTCCCTTTGAGCGTGGTCGCAGCCGCCACTATGCCAAGCGCGCCCCCCATCGAAGTGCCAACCCAACGCATCTTGTCGATTCCCAACTGATTCACCAGCGCCTGCGCGATTCGTGCGTAGAACGCGAAACAGTATTCCTTGTCCGGATCGGAACTCCATTGCGACAGCCCTCGGCCTATGGTGTCCGGGCAGATGATGCGATAGGTATCGGCCAGCGCCCCTGCGATGTCGTCGAAATCGCGGCTGGTGCGTGCCAAGCCGTGCCACATGATCAGCGGCGGCGCATCTTCGCGGCCCCATTCGACGAAATGGATTTCACGTTCACAGCATGTGAGATAACGGGAAGCCGGTTGCATGTTTGCTTGCCTTCATGAATGCGGTCTTGGTAATTGTGCCGGTCAGGAAAAGCTATCGCCGCTGCAGAATTTTGCACAGCGTCGGTAGAGCCTAACATGAACCTGTATGTGCGGGAGGACTGCAACGCAAGCAGCATCTGCTTGCACTCGAAGATATTGCTGCAGTTGAGAGAGGAAAGAGCGGCGACGCTTGAACAATGCGCGCCGCCATGCGATGAAAGAATCCAGCGTACGCCATGTCATCAGCGAACGAAGCGCGGAACCCGCGAGGGCTCCGCGCTCGCTGCTTCACCGATGATTGGCGGATACACTATCAGTACCAGTGGCTCGTCCAGGGAGGTTGTGTCGGAGAGCATCCTGCTTCATGCGGACCTTGCCTGATTATTGCGTGCCAGACCCTGATCCCGAAGCTCCGCCGCTGCTACCGCCACTGGATGAGGGCGATCCCATGCCGCTGCCGCTGCTGCCGCTTGAGCCAGGCATTGTGCTGGAAGAACCGGAGCTGCTGCCAGGGGAGGTCGTGGTGCTGCTCGAACCGGACGAGCCATAGCCGCCCGAGCCGGACATGCCCGAAGAGCCTGAGCTGCTGCTTGGCGAC
>Ga0070660_100002853_pt1 | contig 11903 bp, 8 predicted proteins | sample KBSC33metaG_FD_64670 | JGI IMG/M metagenome (GOLD analysis project Ga0070660, IMG submission 64670) | Corn rhizosphere microbial communities from Kellogg Biological Station, Michigan, USA - KBS C3-3 metaG | ecosystem: Host-associated > Plants > Roots > Rhizosphere > Soil ... | reverse complement strand
AATAGCAAGACGAAACACTTCTTTTTCGGCTTCCTTTGGTACAATGCAGACACCGTCAATATCGCCCAGTACAATATCTCCGGGATTAACGCGAACACCTTTTATTTCCAAAGGCACCCGAAAGTCAATTACCTTACCGCGTGGCGCCTGGTCTTGCGCATAACGCCCATAAGAGAAAGTGGGAAAACCCAGTTCCAATATTCCCCGTGTATCTCTTGAATAACCATCTACTACAGCGCCGGCAGCGCCGAGTTTCATCGCGCGGGTACTCATTAATTCACCCCATAAAGCGTACCGGGGCGAAGAACCTGTACAGATATAAACTTCATTTTTTTTGAGGTCATCCAAAGCTTCCAGCATCAGGCCAAACGGCTTGTTTAAAACCGGATTATGGTCACTTGTTTCATTAAGCACATCAGCTTCCAATACTGTCATGGCTCTGCCGACAACAAAGCAATCATCTCTTAAAGGTTTTATCTGTGGTGGCAAAAATTGGTGAAGGAATCCCAATTTGTCCATAATATCGCCTACCACCGCAGTGTAGAGTTCATTGCGAACAATATGAAAAAGCTCGTCATCGTTACCCCAGGTTTTTTGCATAGTTTGTATTCCATTACTTTTTTCCATCTTTTAATATTGATTTTCAATTTGTTTTAATAACCTGAACAGGTTGATTGTTTTTGACAATTACAAAAATAGTCTTTCCTGTTTTGGTTTTTACTGCAACCATATCTCTCACATCTCCATCAACATCTACACCGTTTGAGGCACATCCTGTTGCCACTAAATTCCCCTTCTTGTCACTATGCAATAGAATGCCCTTACCCGCATCCTCCCTGCCTAACTGTACCCGGAACGGATAAAAGTTTCCTGATGCAAAGATTTCATTTTTCCCATCATGGTCAAAGTCGCCAATTGCAGCTCCCTGTATTGGTGAAAATTGCGCCATTACCGGTAGTTCTTTTAGAACCAATCTCCCGTTACCCTGATTTTGCAGCCAACAGTTCTTTACAGTATGCACATAAGAAGTTTGCATGCCTTTGAGTTGTTCAGGTGTAAAAATTTTATCCAAAGTTGCCGTTGAATATGTTTCGTATCGCGAAAACTTCTTTTTCAAAACAGGCACTACGTTTAATAGTTCGTCTCTTGAAGCATAAGGATAGCTTACTCCCTGTATATAATAACACAACAATGGAACGGATACTCCGCTTTTCATAAAATCATTCACACATAAAGTCATAGGTTCTTTTACGGAAGCTTTGAATTGCGTATTGGGCGCGAGGTTCCCAAGTATAAAATCAGTATTGCCATCTCCATCCATATCACACGGAATGATCCTCGTCCACAAGCCTCCTGTTTTCGTTAATCCATATTCCTTCGACTTATCCTCCAACTTTCCTTTATTGTTAATGAAAATTTTGACAGGCATCCATTCTCCAACAACTATTAAATCCGGCCATCCATCCTTATTTATGTCTATCCATGCAGCATCCGTAACCATACCGGTAAACTGTAAATCTTTTGCATCGGTTGCAGTACTATTTACAAATTTTACTTTACCACCCGATGATTCATTCTTCAACAAATAGCTTTCCGGACTTATTCCATATTTGCCTGGTATAACTCTTCCTCCAACAAAAATATCAGGTTTACCATCTTTGTTGTAATCAGCTATAGCCACACAGGATTTCCGGGTAGTGATTGCAGGTAATGCATTTTCTGCCTTCGAGAAATTCCCTTTGCCGTCGTTTAAATACAAACGATTCTGTAACTCCCGAGAATTTTGATGAGGCTCATTTCCTCCACTTACAACATATAGATCCAAATCGCCGTCTCCATCAGCATCAAAGAAAGTGGACTGTATATCTTCACAAAGGCTGTCTGTTTTCCATGGCTGAGAGGGCGAAAGAATAAATTTTCCATCAGCAGTTTGCAGATAAAGTTGTGCAGACTGCCCCATTGGGGCGCCAATAAATACATCTTCCAATCCATCGCCATTTACATCGCCTTTTGCAAGGCGCGGGCCTTGTTTGGATAATTCCCAGGGGAGTAAAGATTCGTGTTTGAAATCTACATACGAATTTTCGTGTTGTACAAAGTTGATGCCGGCGGTAGCGGTGATGTCAGAAAAAACCGGGGCCGCCACAGTAGATATTGGTTCTTTAGATCCTGTTGAATTCCTGCATAGTTTTACAAGTGTATTGGATCTTATATTAGTATAATAAGTTTGTTTACTGTCGGGCCATGTGACAATTATTTTTTTAATAATGGAATCAGCACCCAAACCAAAGTGCAAAATGGGATCAACACTGGATTGAAAACCCCGTGTAGGAGACATTTCAAGAAATTGCTTTTTACCCGAAGCTGTTTCCACCATTACTTTGGCGCCAATGGCAAACGTGTTTAAACCTGTATCCTTTAGTTGGATGCGCAGAAAATGGTTGCGAGGATTCTTTTCGCTGTTGTTACGATAAATAGAAGCCTTACCATCCAAATTATTTATTACCAGGTCAAGGTCACCGTCATTATCCAGATCTGCATAAACGGCCCCATTAGAAACGGTAGGTACATTTAGTCCCCATTCCTTTGTCACGTCTTCAAAAGTCATATCGCCTTTATTGCGAAAAATATAATTGGGTAATTTTGTTTGAGGCATTTGTTTTACCAGGTCGCTTAATAAAACTTTGTCTCCAAATTTTTGCCGGTATTCTTCTAGGGTGTAAGTAAGAAAATCCATGTTAGTATAATCACGCAAGTAACCATTGGTGATAAATAAATCTTTATTGCCGTCATTATCATAATCAGCAAATAAAGGAGACCAACTCCAGTCTGTATTGGAAATACCTGCCAGTTGCCCAATCTCCGAAAATACAGGATTACCTTCTTTTGTTATACCTTGATTTAATTGAAGTGTATTTCTCATATATTGATAAAAATATCCACTGTCCACCATCTGATTAAATTTATCATAGTCATCCGGTCCTAAAAGCAGTTTCTGCCGTTTATTATCTTGCGGTAACATATCCAGCGCTACAATATCCATTAATCCATCATTATTATAATCGGCAATATCGCATCCCATGCTACTTTTAGAAATATGCTTTAGCGATTGTTTGGTAACCTCCCGGAAAGTCCCATCACGATTGTTCAGGTATAAAAAATCCTGCTCTTCATAATCATTGGTAGTGTATAAATCCGGCCAGCCGTCATTATTTATATCGCTAACACAAACCCCTAAACCAAAATTGTTGCCGCCACCTTTTATTCCGGCAGCTTCACTTACATCAACAAAATAGCCATTATCATTTCTGTATAAACGATTGCTGAAATATGGATGTCTTTTGTTCCTTAATTTATTAGTATTGAAGAATGGCGCATAGAACATAGTTGCATGATTCAGTAAAAACATATCAAGATCTCCATCATGATCATAATCAAAGAAAACAGCCTGTGTTGAGTTTGTTCCTGGTGCATCAAGCCCGTATTTTGCAGCTTCATCTTCGAACGTTGGAATACCATCTTTTACACCTTTATTAATAAACAACTGATTGCTCCTTGATTCAACATCGCCTTTGCCTGAATAACAAACATAAATATCCAGCAATCCATCGCCATTTACATCAGCCATTGTTACACCGGTTTTCCAGCCAGGTTTACCTGCCACACCAGCTACAGTCGTAATATCTTCAAACTTTAAATTGCTCTTGTTCAAGTACAATTTATTATCCACCTGGTTTCCTGTAAAATAAATATCAGGCAAGCCATCATTATTTATATCACCAACCGCAACCCCACCGCCATTATACATATATTCAAAGTTGAGTACATTCAGCTCATCTGTTTCCTGTATGTTGTTTGAAAAATTAATACCTGATGCAGCAGTAACATCAGTAAATAATTTTTGAGTTCCCTGCCTGCATGCAACACAACTTAACAGCATGAATAATACTGGCCCATATTTTTTTTTATTTTTTATAAATGATGTCATTAGTTAATAAAATAACGAGCTGCAGAAAACTACAGCTCGTTTAATTAAACACTGCTGGTTATGAGAAAAAGAATTTAAGCATATCTGTTTTACCAACCGGGATTTTGTGTCAACTTTGGATTTCGATCTAATGCCGAAGAAGGTATTGGGAATAAGTAATCCCTTGGGTCCTGAAATACTCTTATACCATTATAGGCCGGCACACGTTGGTATTTCCAGTTACCGGGCGTGCCGGTTATTTCCATCCCCTGCAACGTAGTATTTAATACCTGAGGGCCTATTTTCCAGCGCATAATATCAAAATATCTTTTTCCTTCAAAAGCAAGTTCAACCCTGCGCTCGTTCCTTATGCGGGTGCGCATTTCGTCCTGGCTTAACCCCGGGAGTAAATCGGGAACACCACCTCTCTCCCTAAGCAAATTTATCTTTTGATAAACATCTCCAGTTGGGCCAGATAATTCATTTTGTGCTTCAGCAAAGTTCAGGTATATCTCACCCAATCTAAACAGTACGGCATTAGTTCCATTAATTGGCTTTCCATAATAATTTGTTTCAGATGGAGTAAGTGTAGGATCAAGATATTTATGAAAATAATATCCTGTTTGAGAGCCCTGGTGAGAAAAGTTGATATCAAAATTGTTGGCGTATACATTAATAGTTGGGTCGTAGTAAGTCCAAACCTTCCCTCCTCTCCAGTCGCTGCCATTATATAATATAGATTCATAAAAGCGCTTGTCCCTGCCTGTATAAGGATCGTTTGCATGTGAGGGGTCATTGCCCGGTTTGCCATCTGTAAATTCATACTCATCTACTAATTCTTGTGTTGGTTGAACGTGGCCCCAACCGGCAGCAATGCCTGAAGCAGGATCAACACGCGGGCTTAAAAAAACTTCAGCGCTATGTGCTTTTGTTTTCCCGTCAAAATCTACATCGAATATCACCTCATTATTCATCTCTCCCGCCGGAATAAACATAGTGCTATAATCTGCAAGACTGTATTTGTTTAAAGCAAAAATGGCATTGCTGGAATTAACACAATCCTGCCATTTCGAAGCATACAATTCAATTTCACTTTTTAAAGCAAGGGCAGCTCCTTTTGTTACTCTTCCTTTATCATTACCGGGCCATTCGTCAGGCAATGTATTTGCAGCATCAGCCAAATCCTGCTGCATAAAAGTTACACAATCCGCATAACTGCTTCTTGGATAATCGAGCGTATCGCCTGATGATTTATCCAGTGGCACTTTTATAATAGGCACACCACCGAAGAAATTTACAAGCCAGGAATACCAATAAGCTCTGAAAAATTTTGCCTGTGCGATCATTTGATTTTTTTGATCATCGGTAGCATCGGGAATTTTCGGAGCGTTTTGCAAAACGATATTACATTTTCTGATCTCCGCATAACCGGTACCCCACCAGCTATCCACAGGGGAATTGGTAGTATTATAGTTTCGCGGCGCCACAGATGCAAGAGATGTAGGCCAGTTGAAGGTAGGGAACTGGTTATCCGTCCAGTTATCGAATGGGTCATAACCAAATAATAAAAAATCGGTTGGTATATCACTATAAATGCCGTTTATAAAAAGATTGGCATTTTGATAAGATGCCCATATTGTTGCATCAGAAGGCGTGGTTGGCGTAGTATCAAGAAAACTTTTTTTGCAAGATGCAAAAAAGCACAACAGGGTAGCCACGATTACTATTTGTATTGATTTATGTTTAAGAAGTTGCATATTCTTTGATTAAGAAATTAAAAATTAAGATTTACGCCTACAGCATAGGTTTTTACCTGCGGATAATAGTCAGTTGTTGATATTGTTTCAGGATCTATATATTTTGTTTTAGTTATTGTAATAAGGTTTTGCCCTGAAACATATATGCGAAGACCTTTTAACCCTATTGACGTTGGGAAATTGCCAAAGTCATAAGACAGAGTAAGTGTTTTCAATCTCGCATAACTTCCGTCTCTTATCCAAAGAGATGATGTATAATTATTATAAGCGTAACCTCCGGGATTTGAAAGAATCCTTGGAAATTCTGCATTGGGATTTTGAGGTGTCCAATAATCTTGCTGGTATTTAAATGCTACGCCATTAGATTGATTAAATGGCGTAGAAGCCCAGCCTGCCAGGTAGTAATTTACCTTGCCTGCACCTTGCCAAAGCATGTCTAACTGAAATTTTTTATAAGTTGCGTTTAATGTTAAGCCATAAATTATTTCGGGGTAAACCGATTTACCAATAGGCACAATATCATTTGCATCCAATTTGCCATCATTATTTACGTCTTCATATTTTACATCACCTGGTTTTACATACCCAAGTGCTGCTGCATAAGGCGTTTTTGCAATTTCATCCGCTGATTGAAAAAAGCCCAGTGCCTTGTAACCGAATTGAGTGCCATATTCTTTTCCAGTTTGGCTTCTGTTTGGATTATTTTTAATGGTTTGAGCTTCCCGTATATCAATAATTTTATTTGCTGCATAGGTAAAATTAAATCCTGCACTGAGATTAAAATCTTTGCTAAAGGAGTGCCTGCTTGAGATTTGAAAATCTATTCCCCTGTTTTCCATAGAGCTGTTGTTTTCCTGCGCTAAACCAATGCCATACTCAACGGGTACAATGGTTGTGGCAACATTCAGCATGTCTTTCCTTTTTTCATAGAATACATCTGCTTCAATGTTTAATAAACCTTTCCACATACCCAACTCAACTCCTATGTCAGATTTAATTGCTTTTTCCCATGTTATATACGGGTTCGGCTCTGCTGCTTCGCTTACAGATGGTACTGCCGTCCCGCCAAATAAATAAGATGCTCCACCATTATAGTTATATTGTCTCAAGTATTGATAAGGGCCGCCGGCAAGATTACCTGATTTACCCCAGGAGCCGCGGATTTTTAAATTATCAATATTCTTACTATTCTTGAGAAAGGGCTCCTGGCTTAGCCGCCACGCACCGGAAAAGCTTGGAAAGAAAGCATAGCGACTATTGGGCGCAAAATAATAATGTCCATCATACCGGCCTGCTGCTTCAATAAAATATTTATTGGCATAATTATATCCCACTCTATAAGCATAACCGACTTGTGTAGCTTTATAAGAGCCGCCGTCGTTTGATATATCTGCCGGATCTCCACTTCCTTGACTCAGTTCATCTATATTGAGCGCATAATTGTTTCTTTGGCCAGATAAATAATTTCCGGTTGTTATTCTTGGCTCAAAAACGCTTAAAGCACTTACCGTATGGTCACCCCATGAATGATCATAGGTTAATAAAAGCTGTGTATTAAGCTGGCGGTAAAAAGTGTATGAGTTATACAATATAGGCGATGGCACATTGCCTTTACCGCTTACAAAACTGCCATCTGGCTGAATGGAATAAAAAGTGTAAGGAGTACGCCATCTTTTAAAAGACGAATCATTTTTATCAATAGCAAAATTTGCTTTAAAAGCCAATCCGTTAACAAACGGAATCTTTTGTTCAAAACGCAGGGTTAATGTTTGATAATAATAGTTTTCTTTGCTGTACCCGCTATTACGCAGGTCTAAATACGGATTTCTTTCAAAATATCCTGCGGGCTTCCCATCGGAATAATAAAGAGGGTTGGTTGGATTTAACCTCCAAAAACCAAAAATGATAAAGCCTGCACCGCCGGAACCGGGATATTGTGCATCTCTGTTTGCCATGTTTACATCAATTCCAAATTTTGTGTAATCACTGATGCGGACATCCACATTGGTTCTAAAATTATACCTTTTGTAATCTGTTACATTGCCCCAAATTGCATTTTGATCTAAGTAACCAAGTGAACTGAAAAAATTAATATTTTTCGATCCGCCTGATACTGAAAGATTATGCTGCTGTAATTTAGCTGTTTTAAAAAGTTGGTCAGTAACACTTGTATTAGAATAATGATCGGGGTCTGAACCATCTTTTAATTTTTTCAATGCATCATCTGAGTAAGGCACAGCCACCCCGTCGTTTACAGCACCTGCATTTTTCATTATCGCCCAATCATAGCCGCTTAGTTCTTTGGGTTGATCGGTTACTCTTGACCATGAATATCTTCCATCATACGCTAGTGAAAATTTACCATCCTTGTCGGAACCGCGCTTAGTGGTAATTAAAATAACCCCGTTGGCGCCGCGTAAGCCATAGGGCGCTACAGAAGCTGCATCTTTTAAAATGGTAAAGCTGGCAATGTCATGTGGATCTATGTTAGACAATGGCCTTTCAACGCCATCAACTATAACTAACGCATTAGAATTGCCAATGGTACTTATTCCACGAATTTTTATATCAGCATCGTCGTATCCCGGTTCTCCACTTCCCTGCTTCATAAGTAAGCCTGGCAGCCGGCCTGCAACAGCATTGGTAACATCAGCAACCGGTACGTTTACCAATTCTTTGCCGCTTATGCTCGACACCGCAGCAGTAAGTGATGATTTTTTCTGTGTACCATAAGCCACTACTACTACTTCATTAAGAGAACCACTTTGTGGTTTTAGAGAAACAGATATTTCCGAAGACGACGTAATATCAGCCTCCTGCAAAATATACCCCACTGAACTAATAATAAGCTTTTTTGCAGATAAAGGAATTTCCAGCTTAAATGTTCCATCACTGACTGTTGTTGTGCCTTTTTTAAAGCCTTGCACAGTTACAGACGCATTAACAATTGGGCTGTTAGAGTTATCAGTAACTTTTCCCGTGATAGTTTTAGTTTGGGCAAAAATAAATGCCGTGCTAAACAGCAGGCTGAGCGTCAAAAGAAGTCGTTTTTGGAATCGCATAATTTTTGGTTTTTTTATACCACAAAATTAACTTGGGCGTACCACTTGTTCCTACAAAGCATTTATCCAGTTTACAAACTATTTTATCAATAATAGGAACATTATTAATTATTTTAAGCTAATTTAGTTTTTGAAATAAATTACAGCATTCATCCAAAAAGTTTAAATGTTTGCAGCAAAAAACAGTTGAGTTAAATTTTGATTTCAGAACTACAAGAGCGAAAAAGTAGAAAATTGTTATTATTAATTATTTATGAAACCCCAACTTATTGACGTTAACTTATCAGGGACAAAAGCAATACAGATAAAAAATGTAGATCAATTTTACCTGGATGCTCCATTTCATTTTCATCCTTTGTGTGAGTTGGTGTGGGTGCAGCAAAGTTTTGGCAAACGTATAGTGGGAGACGATATTGATAATTTTGAAGATGGTGATTTGGTGCTGATGGCTCCGAACCTGCCGCATATATGGCAAAATGATCAGACATTTTTTCGCAGGAAAAAAGGTTTTCGTGTAAAAGCTACTGTTATCTATTTCCCTGCTGATTTTCTTTTAACCCTGACTGACGAACAGGACGTTTTAAAACCAACACATGAATTGATAAAAAGAGCTTCACGAGGACTATCTTTTTTTGGCGAAACCAAGGAAAGAGTATCGGAGATATTATCAAATATTTCAGATGGGAAAGGATTTAAAAAAATAATTTACTTTCTTCAGGCAATAGATATATTAGCCGGTTCAAAAGAATACCAGCATCTTGCCAGTATTTCGTATAAAAATCATTTTGATGAAAAAGATACAGACAGGGTAAATAAGGTATATCATTTTTTAATTCAGAATTTTCATAGGGATATATCACTTAAGGAGATAGCCGATATATGCTGCGTGTCGCCTAATTCATTTTGCCGTTTTTTTAAAAGCAGAACACAAAAATCTTTGACTCAGTTCTTAAATGAGTTGCGTATAGGCCATGCTTGTAAGCTATTGCAAAATGAGGACTATTCTATTTCTGATGTCTGTTATGAATGCGGATATAATAACACAGCAAACTTCAATAAATTTTTTAAAGCGATAACTAAGGAAACACCATCGGAATACCGGAGAAAATTAGTTAATTTATAAAATAAGAAAATTGTACCACTCTGTTTGCTGTATTTATTAAAATATTAGCTTTTTGTAGTTACGAGAGTGTAAAATAATTTTACAGTGGTTTCTCAGGCCAAAATTCCCGAGAAGAACAATTAAATATTTTTGCCATTTCGTTAAGGTGTTCTATGTTATAATGATCATGGTAGTTTTCACTATTGCTTTCTATCTTACTGATATATCCCTGCGATTCAAAACCTAAAGCAATTGACAGCTTTTCTCGCGACATGCCTATCACCTGCCGTTTTTCACGGATACGATCTATAACATATTGTTGAATTGGACTTCGCATCAGTTAAAAGTTTAAATTGATTTGAATTTGAAGAAGAATTAGAGTGTCAAAAGTGATTTTTAAGAAGAAAATTGTCATTGACTGCATCTGAATATTCTAAAAAAGTGTTACTATCTGGAACTATAAAGGGGCATCAGGAAAAAAATTATGAGCACAGTTGCAACGGTCGTACTGCTTCTTATTGCTTACACGTCTATTGCCCAAAACGGTTGGAACAATGTTAATTCGAAAGACAACGTATCAAAAGATACTATATCGGAAAAAGGCTATACACTTGTTTTTATAAACAAGGACAGCACTTTTGATAAAAGCGTTCAGCAAAATATGATCAATACTTTCTTTACGATTTATCCTAAAGAAGTGAAAGAATATAACTGTAATTCTTTAAAGAAAGTAATCATAATTATTGATCCCGATTACAAAGACGTGGCAGCAACAGCCGATGGAATTGTACGCGTAAATCCTCAATGGATGCATAAGCATCCGGGTGACATAGATGTAGTTACACACGAGGTGATGCACATAGTGCAATCATATCCTGATAATGCAGGACCTGGCTGGATTACAGAAGGTATTGCCGATTATGTGCGTAATGAATTTGGCGTGGATAATGCTGGAGGAGGGTGGAAACTTACTGATTATAATATTCATCAATCATACAGAGATGCCTATCGTGTAACAGCGCGATTTTTTATTTGGATAGAAAAAAATTATAAGAAAAACCTGGTAAAGAAATTAGACAAAGCCATGCGCACTAATGAATATAATGAGGGGTTTTGGGAAAAAGAGACCGGCCAAACTGTAGATCAGTTGTGGAAGGCTTATGCTGCCAATCCTGTTTTAAGGTAAAGATTTTTTGGAGAAAAGTCCAAGGCAATTAAAATATTGATTTCTGTAAATGAACACGCGGGCGACCGAGTGCCCATCCGGCCGCCATCCCCGTTCGAATAATCATCCCCGCAAAAGTTTTGAAAAATAACTGATTCATTAATTGAGTTTTAAACGCGCTATATTCAATAAGTTTATTAAAGGCGGCATAAACAAATAAAAGTATCAACAATGAAGAAATAATTTCTATCGCTACTTTTTGTTTCATATTGTTTTCATTTATTGCCTTTATTTACAGGCAAAAGATAAACCGGGAAAGATATGAGAATGGCAAAAAGGTATGCAACCGGACATTTTTTATTTATGAGCTATTCTCCATTTCCGGGGAGATTGTCCGAATCTTTTTTAAAAGCGATGCAAAAATTATTGGGATATTTATATCCAATTGTGCGACTAATTTCCTTGACGGTTTTGTCGGTATTTTCTAAGAGTGACGTTGCTTTGAGTAATGCGCCTTCATGGAGGTATTCGTAAAGCCCTTTACGAAATATTTCTTTGAATCCTTTTTTAAGCCGGGTTTGGCTTATACCGGCGTAGGCTGCAATTTCTGAAATAGGGTGGTGCCTTTTAAAATTAGCATCAATGAAATCTTTAGCCTTATTTATACATTCAATATCATATTCGGTCAGGTACAAAGATTAGCAGACATTATTTTCCTCAAATTTTGTATTTTTTTGCATTCGGTTAGTCAGTATTAAAACTGATTTTAATCAATTCCTGGTGGCATTTTTACGTAGGTATTTGGACGGATGATCTTAGTTCAATAATTTAATGCGACTGAATTTTAGTT
>Ga0070660_100002846_pt1 | contig 11914 bp, 9 predicted proteins | sample KBSC33metaG_FD_64670 | JGI IMG/M metagenome (GOLD analysis project Ga0070660, IMG submission 64670) | Corn rhizosphere microbial communities from Kellogg Biological Station, Michigan, USA - KBS C3-3 metaG | ecosystem: Host-associated > Plants > Roots > Rhizosphere > Soil ... | reverse complement strand
TACTGTTATCACTGAGCCACTTTTTGGCTTCTCAGTGCCTGAGAGACGCTCGCGCTCCCGCCTTCAGATAGGGGCAGCGTCAATGCCGAAGTTTCACTTCCACCTTGATGATGAGCGAGACGAAAAGGGTCTCGAGTTGGCAGATTTGCCCGCAGCGAAATGTGAGGCTCTGGAGTTTGCTGCGCGGCATATTTGCGATGCTGCGAATGCGTTTTGGGACACCGAAGAGTGGACGCTGACCGTCACAAACGACAAAGGACTAAGCCTCCTGCAGTTGCAAATTGTGGGGACGCAATCGGCAGCCACGTCTTCTAGAAGCGCTCGCTACAAAGCATAAATTGCTGAGCCGCTTGTCGTCAGATTGATCCTCAGTGCCTCCTTGAACCCAAGACTGTAGACGATCCGCCATTGCCGCCTTCCGCATTGGGAATGGCGTCGAGCAGAGCGCCCGTGGCTGTGCACAGGGTTGCCCTTCTCAGAGGCGGTCGAGCTTGAGATGCCAGGATCAGTGCAAACATCCGCTTCACTCGGTGACCGGAGCCAAACCTATGTCAATCCGCGTTTTCAGCGAACAGCGCGTCTGCAATCTGAGGGTGCAGTGGGTGAGCAATCAGACAATCGAAATCGGCTGTTGGGCTCGAAGCACAATGGTAAAAGACGCCAACAATGTTGTGGGTGTATGCGTGCAGGCCAAGTGGCTGGGACGCGACATTGGTAATGGCTGCTAACCACGCATTCCGGACACGAGGGAGGTGGACAACGAAAAGCATCAAGGACTGCGGACCGCGATCCTCAACCCGTCCTGCACTTATTTGGGTGCGTAGTTCGGCGGCGCCGGATTAGCTAAGCGGCTGGCTTCATCGTCGTCAGGCTGGAATGGGTCCAGCAGGCTGGCAACGGCCTCTCGAACGCCGTCACGATAGCGGCTGCCGCGATCGCCAGGCTCCTCATCGAACACGTTTAAGTCGTCGCCCCGAAGGGCCTCCTCGCGAATGATCGCAAGCGTGCGAACATCTCCGCCGTAGACACTTTGGATCAGCATCCGAACCGCGCCGCGTAGCGCGGTAATCTCCGCCTGGAGATCGATGATGCGGTTGGCAGTGTTGTCGTTCACGGCGCCACATAACCGCAAAGAAATGGCCTCGCTACTCGGTCAAGCAAACGACTGCTTTCGACCCAAAGCTGTTATTAAGACTCCGGCTAGAGAGGCTCGCGCCCTTGCCCATTGTGCGGTCGAAGCGCATGCACTCTAACAACGTCATTGGAGATCGAGCATGCTGTCCGTCCTGGCCGCAATGGCGGGAGCGATGTTCGCACCCCCAGCTTCCGATCCGCCGACGGTCGCTGCGATCACAAGGCTTGAGACCCAGTGGGGTGAGGCGTTCGTCAAACGGGACTTCGCGTTCATCGCGTCGATCATCGCTCCGGAATATGCCCTCGCCGGCACGACTCCGGCAGGTGACATCGCCATAATGCGACGAGATGAGTGGATGAAAAACGCCCGGCTGTGGGTTCACGAAGGCTTTGACGCACGCGTCGTCGACGTTGCCACCGCGGGTGACACCGCCGTTGCGACGGTCGAGGGGCTGTGGACGGTGAAACGCGATCCAGACAAGCCGGCAGAGGCTGTCCGTTTTGTCGTCACCGACACCTGGGTACGTCGCAATGGCGAGTGGCAAGTCGTCTGGCGCTATTCCAATCGCCTCACCAATGCACCGTGGCCTAGGCCAGTAGCAAACAAGCTCTAAAGTACGCCGTTTGAGGTGCTTCCAGGCGTCAGCAGGCTCCGCGCAGTCCGCTGGTGGCAGCTTTCGACCCAAAGCTGTCATTAGAAACCTAGAAGCAGCAGCATGTTGCGCCTGCTCACTTGAACCCTACTGTCCCCGAGTACGTCCGAAACAAATACCGAAGCAGGGAATGTTTGGAGTTTCAGCAAGTGTTCGCCCCCGTTGGGGGGCAACCCTGCTGCCCCCCCCAGAGCCCGCTCCGCAATAGTGAGCCTACTCGGCGACGACTTACGAGTATCAGTGCAGAGTTGAGGGACAATTATTCGGCTGGGGCGCGTCAATTCTTCGTGTGGCGCCTCGAGGAATGACTTGCACCGATCCGGTCTCAGCTGACGCCTGAGACTCATTCCTGATCAAGTGCGCGTCGTCTCCGTAGTCGACGAAGGTCTGTCCGGCTGTCAGCCGCTTCGCCGCGCACACAACGTCATCGTAAATAGTGATTTCTCCAACCGTAACGGTGACCAAGCTCGGACCCGGATGGGTGTGCCAGCCGCTGGTGCCGCCCACGCTGATGACGTTGTGCGTCACATAGAGATCGGAATCGCCATTCGTCTTAAGCTTGAGGTCGAAAATCTGGCTTTTGGTTTTAATGTCCAGATCACCGAATGGGCCGTGCCACAGCACTGTGCCGACAAAGCCAGACTGCGGCGTCGCCTGAACTTCGGCCGGGAAGGCGACGGATGAGGCCACCACCAAAATCGCCGCCCGCCCTATTGTCTTCCCCAGTGAACTGCGCGGGGAGATTTTGCTTTGACCAACTTGGTTCATGTTCCTGCTCCTTGCAGTGAAACCGCCGGAGGGGCTCGCGATGCTGCCTGTCCCCGACCAGCTTACGCCCCATGAGGGGCGAGCTGAGTTTCGGACACGCGACGACGTTCAGCTAGGTTGAGAGGACGATGGTTTGATGATGGGTTGGCGATGAAATCGGCAGTTTAAAAAGGATCGCTCAGTCGGTACCTTCAACCCAGTCACTGAGCGCAGATCCCAGCTCTTGCTTCAATGGGTCCAACCACGGTTCGAAAGCCCGCCAAACATTGGTCCCGTCGGCGTTGATGGCCCGGCGAACCTGATCCGCACTAGGGGTGCGCACCGCCCGCTTGTTTCGATGTGCCTCCAGGCAAACGGGATCAAACGGCACGCCGACGTGATTGAGCAGGCGCCGTATCTCTGGTTCAGTGTCGGAGATTAGACGTTCATTCGAAATATGAAGGATCGCGCCCGGCTGTACTTCATCGAAATGCCGCATCGATCGGAGATAGTCGCGATAGAAGCGCCCGATCGAGGACAAACTGTAGGCATAGCCCACGCCCGTCGCATAATGTTGTTTGAAGTTCGAAAACCCGCAGGCGAGCGGGTGGCGACGTGCGTCGATGATCGTCGCACGGGGCAGTGCAAGGCGGATCAGTCCGACGTGCAGCCAGTTGGCCGGGAGCTTGTCGACGAACATTGGCCGCTCAGTGCGGCGATATGACCGGCTGCGCTCCACATACTCTGCTCCGACGTCGTTGAACGCAGCTGTATCCATGCGAGCGAGATAGGCAAACGGGCTAACCCGCGCTTGCGCAGCTCGCTGAGCGAGTTTGCGCCAGATCTGCTCCATGACTGGCAGCTCGCTCGTGCCTTCGATTAGCGGATGACTTGCAAGTATCTGTTCGATGAGTGTCGACCCGGAGCGATGCAGGCCGATGACGAATATCGGGTCCTGGGCGCTGCAGCCATTGCCGCGGTTACGCTCGAAAAGCTCGCCATCGAAGGTGGCTATTGCACTCTCTACGAAGGCGGTGACGCTAACGTGCTCAGGCTTAAGAGCGGCCGACTGCAGATCATTGCCGGCTGCGTAATGTTGATAGGATTGCGCAAATCTCCCGCGATTTTCGAAGGCGCTACCTAGTGCAAAATGCAGTCGGATCTGAGCCGCGGTGCCCAGCTTACGGCGCAGCAATTTGCGCATGGCGGCAACGTCACGATCGGAAAATCGAAATGATTTGAAATTGGCGAGCGTCCAATATGCTTCGCCGCTCGCCGGGTCGATCTCGATGGCGCGGCGGACACAGGCAATGGCCTCATCCGATCTGCCAGACGTAGCCAGCGCGTTGCCCAGCGCGACCCAGACCGTAGGCTCGCAGGGCGCCTCTTTCGTCAGGAGCTCTAGAATTTCGATTTGCCGGCCATGTTGGCCCAGCATGCCGCGCACGACAGCTTCGAGTGAACGAATGTCGACGTGCTGCCTTATCGATGCGGGTAGGCGATTAATCTCGGCAAGCGCTGCGGCTGAGCCGGCAACCTCATGCAGATGATGGAGGAGCATCAAGTGACGATGACAGTTGGGCTCGGCGTTGGCAGCGCGGCGGAAGAGGATCGTCGCCTCGTCCATGCGTTGCTCGTTGGTCGCGATCTGTGCCAGCTTGCCCAACGCAGTGGCATTGAAGGGTTGTTCGGTCACAAGCTGGCGAAGCCGCTGCTTTGCCTCAAGTAAATCGCCGGTGCGAATCGCTATATTTGCCTGTTCGATCGCTATCATAGAGCGAGCTCCCGACAGCACTGAACTGGTGCTGCCGGGGAGAACAATGGCCAACTCAGGGCCCGTGCGATGCGCCGATCGTGCCCACGGCGGTCGACGTGCCGTCGTGTAACGTCCAGACCGCTCCAAGCTCCTGGGCGCTAGGTCCGAAAAACGAACCAGCGAAAGTGCCTGTCGCCGATCCGCTCATCGAACCGAAAGTGCCTGGCGAAGAAGTCACCGCAGCCGTGCCCGTGAAATCCCCTGAGGTAATCGCGCCCACGAGTGACACATTGTTCCAGGCTCCGCCTGGGCCAACCATGTTCGTGAGACTACCGGACAGCGTGCCACTGCCAAAGTCAGCAAGAAGGGTCGCGTCTCCCGAAAGAGAATCAATGCCAACTCCGAGATAGCCGTAGTCACGCGCCGCCATGAGGCGCCCCTGCGCCGCGCCTGTATATGTGGCCGTTCCGACCGTGGGCATGGAACCAACCGGTGTCCTATATCCGGTTACGAACGCAGCCGTTGTTAGCGGGCCACTGGCCGCATAAGACCGCGAGGTCCAAAATCCGTACGTCGTCCAGCTGAGATTGGTTGTAGCGGGATCTGCCATATTCAGATCCACGCTCGAGCTCCCGGTATCACCGCACTTTGAGCTGTAACAGTAATACCCGCCTGCGGCGAAATGAACGGTCGATATACCGAGATCAGGTACGTTGAGGGTGTAACTGTCGGCTGGATCACCAGTTGCTTCGAAGGCGAGATCGCCAGTTGAATGCTGCTCCGCCACCAAGCCGCTTAGGTTGATGGTCACCGCGGACTCAATAAGGGGGAAGTCCGTATTAACGTGATTATCGATGGTCGGGCCACTTGCCTCCGCCTGCGGATACGCGCTGGCGGCCGGTAGTGCCGCTTGGGCGGCGGCTTCGATCGATGGCGGGGCAGGGGTGGGGGGCGGCGACGGAAGGGGCGCTATAGCGACGCTCGTTCCTGCGTCGCAGGCGCTCAAAGACACAGCGATTGCAAACGCCGATGCCAATGAGTGTTTTCGAAATCGCATCATGTCACTCTCCCGTTTGGGCAGCCAGATATCCGCATGCCGTCACTTCACGTTGACAGGCGGAAGTGCCCTTTGCGAGGTTGGGAAGGTGATCAGTTCGTGATGGATTTCGGATGATCTCCGATTCACGTGCGCGAGAGACTGGGTCGAAAATTCCAAGATCAAAATACAGTTGTGAGCCCGATTTCGAACCGACTTCTAGTGAAAGCGTAAAACGGAATGCTGCTTGCCTGACGAGTGAACGTATAAGAGATTCGCGGTGTGAAGCGCGTCATCACTAATCGCCGGTTGAGGAGTATGATGGAGAGCGACTGCGTACTGTCGGAGCGCCGCCGTCCGAAGCCAACGGATGCTTGATCAAATCTCGCCACCGACACCGATGGCTCGACATAGGCCGAAAAGCCCATTGGCAGATCGCGATAATATCCCGCAGCAGCGAATCCGCTCCAATTTGAGTATGGTCCGAGACGCGCCCGCTCGCGGCTGACACCGGCCTTGAGGTTTATACCGCTTGAGGCCGTGAGCGCGTAGAACGTGGTCCCGCTGAGTGCCGTCAGTACTGAGTTTCTGTCGTGTGTACTGCGGTAGCTCACCCGTTGGTTGGCAAGTGCGACTGCAATGCCCAGGCGGGAATTTAGATGATACGTCGCCTCGAGGCGGGCACCGGCCGCGTGATTGTACGGCTTCGACGCGTACCATCGCTGATAAGTGGTGCCGAGAAGACTAACGTCCCATTTGCCGGCCACCAACCGAGGCCCCCCGTAGGCCGCGAGCGTCATGTCACCGAAACGTGCTCGCGCGTATTCGCGTCGCTGAGCGCTCATGCCCAACCGGAGGCGCTTGCCTTTACCGATTCGCGGCGCCCATTCCGCCCCTGCTTCAATCGCAAGCCCAACACCGCTGCGCTTTCGGGCATCATCAGAGAGATCGAACGGGAGCCCGAACAACGTAACCTCACGGGCGGAGGATCCGGCATTAAGGTTCGTGTCGGGTGCAACTGCGATGCCGATATTGTAGCTCAAACTCTTCGCATCGCGGATCGCAGCCATGTATCGATTGATGTTGGCGACAACTTCAACCGGAGGGTTACCAGCGAGCGCGAACTGAAACTGACGCAAAGCGTTGCCGTAGTCCTTGTCCAAGTAGAATGCCCGGGCGAGCTCCAACCGCACCCGCGTTGCGCCTGGATGGTCGATTAAAAGCGATCGGAAGATTGCGATCGCACTGCGATAGTCTTGGCGCGCTGTCGTGATCATTCCTTCTAAGAACAAGGCTTCCACGTCCTTAGGTGCCACGGCGATGCGCGCCTTGATTATCCTTTCGGCACGATCGAGTTCCCCACGTTGCAGCAGGCGCATGGCGACAACTCCCCACAGCTTCATTCGAAATCCCGGAGAAGACTCGATCTGGTGGCTTTCTGCCGACTTCGCAGTGGCGGCCGACGTGGTCGTCGTCGTAACCACGAGTAATACGGCTCCTGCCGTTCGCGCGACCACTACGCGCCTCGTTCGTCGTCGCTTCATTTAGCGATTCCCTATGCACGTCGGTCGGACCGATCGTTTGCGGATAAGCCATTGAAGACAAAGCAGGCAGCGCCTGCTAGGTTGGGATGCTGATCTTTTAGTGATGGGATGCCGATGATGGCGGGGGCGGGCCCTGACACGAGCGCCTCTCGGATCGATCTTGCTGAAACAGGCGACTTCGATCTGGGCGCGCTACGCGTGAGCCCCGCCCACCGCGAAGTTCGATTTAATAGCGAGCGGAGAGAACTGGAACCGCGCGTTACCCAAGTGCTCGTTGCACTGGCATCGGCACGTCCGGCCGTGGTTTCCCGCGAACGGCTCATTGACCAATGCTGGGAAGGTCGGATCGTCGGCGACGATTCCATCAGGCGTTGCATCGTCGCGTTGCGCCACTTGGCCAAGGAATTCTCGCCGGAGCCGTTCACGATTCAGACGGTGTCCAAGGTCGGTTACAGCCTCATTGAAATTGGTGGCGATGCACCCCCCAAGCGTGAAGCGCGCGCACCCCGCACTGCGCTGTACGTGTTCGGCGCCTTTGCGCTCTTTGCAGCCCTGCTCGGCATCGCCTGGGCCCGTTTCAGCGGCGGCGCCCCGGAACCCGCTTCGATTGCAGTTCTGTCGTTTCGCAACCTCACTACAGGCGACCGATATTTTGCCGAAGGCGTGGGCGAGGAGATCTTAAGTCAGCTCTCGCAGGAACCACGGTTCCGCGTCGCCGGCCGGGTTTCCTCGAGCGAGTTCGGCGATGATCCGGACATCGAGCAAGTCGCTGATCGGCTGAACGTTGAGTACGTCCTGGAGGGAAGCGTCCGCACGCAAATTGATCGGGTGCGTGTCAACGCTGATTTGATCAGGGCAAGCGACGGTACGAGACTGTGGTCCGACACCTACGACGGCAAGTTGGATGATATTTTTGCCATCCAACAGCAGATTGGTCGCTCGATTGCGGGTGCGCTTCAGCGCAAGCTGCTTCACGTGGCGGTACTTTCTGGCCCGCTGGTGACGAAGGGCGATGCCTACAAGCTTTATCTCACCGCTCGCGGTCTGATCCGAACCCGTAATCGCCACGTCACGTCAACGGCCGCTAACCTGCTGCGCGATGCGATCAACGAGGACCCTAATTACGCACCGGCATGGTCAAGTCTCGCAGAAGCAGTCTCTCTCGAGGACCCCGCAGATCCCGAAGAAGGGCTCATCAAAGCGCTTCCCGAAGCGCAGGAATATGCACGGCACGCACTTCAGCTCGCCCCCGATCTTGCTGACGCCCACCGTACGCTCGCGACGGTCCTGATCGACGGCAGCCCTGCTGCCCAGGCGGAGTTCCGCCGCGCCGCGGCACTTAATCCCAACAGCGCGGAAAACATGATCGCACTGGGTCATGTTTTTGCGAACGAGGGCAAGTTCGATAGTGAGCTCGCAGCCTACCGGCGCGCCGCCCAGCTCGATCCGTTGTGGTTCCGGACTACCGGCGCTCAGGGGATCGCCCTAGCTGAGCGTGGGAGGCGGCATGAGGCCGAGGCGGTCGCGCGGACTGGCTTTCGGAACGACATCAACAATCAGCACATCTTGCTGGGGCGGATTGCGTGGATCTTGGGCGATTACTCCGAAGCAGCACGCCAGTGGTCAATCGTTTCAGTTGCCAACTCGCCGCGCTGGAGCTTCCGGGCGAAGGAGGATTTGCAGAACACGATTGCAGTGCTCGGTTTGGGAAAGCTTCCGGAGCAGCCGGGGGGAATGCGTCGCCGGAGCAGACTAGCAATCGATTCACCTCCGTTAGCCGCGCTGTGGCAGCAGCACAATCGCAGCGCCATCGCAGCAGATGTCTACAAGGAGGAGAATCGCGTCGCGGCGAAGCAGATGCTGGGGGCGGGCGAGGCCCGTGAGCTCGCCGCCGCATATGATCGTCCAATCGGACTACTGGGAATTCATCGCGGCGAGCAGCTACGTGCCGACCAGTTGAGCAGTGTTCCGGTAGTCGCACTTGCCATGCGCAGTGCTGGTCGAAGTATCGAGGCGGATCGCTTGTTGCAGCAGGCAGAGGAAGTCCTGCGAGGAGTCTATGCCCACAGCACTACGCCGTTCTGGTTCGATGCCGACACCGCGGCTATCTTAGCTGTCGAAGGCCGAAAGGGCGAAGCTCTCGCTGCTCTAGAACGCGCGGCCCGTCGAGGCTGGACCCACGCCGGCAGCAGCGATCTTCCGGACATTGCTGAGGAGCCCGCGTTTCGTTCGCTGCGCGGGGAGCCGCGCTTTCAGCAGATTCGTGCAAATCTCGCCGCGCAGCATGCGCGCGAGCGCGCGGAATTCCTGCAGTTGCGTCTTTAACGCTCCGATGAAACCGCTGTGAAGGTAGAGTTCTGGAAGCACTCCCGGCGGTTGGCCGTCATTCTTTTGAGCGGGACGGTAGTCCCGTTCTTTGCGGGGCTCCCCGCAGAAGCTCAGGGGCGGCCGTCACAAATCACGGATAAACGTAAGGAGTTTGCAGCGGCCGCAATCGATGGAGACGATATTATCGTCACAGCTAGGCGCCGTCCGGAGCGTCTACAGCGGACTCCCGTATCGGTGATCGCCTTCTCCTCAAAGGAACTCGAATCGCGCTCCGTGACGAACCTAAGAACACTTCAATATTCCGTTCCCAATCTCACGTTCGCCCCTTCGCAAAATGTCGGCGAGGCGGCTGCGAATGTCTTCATTCGCGGAATTGGCCAAGAAGATTTTGGAGTTGGTGCCGAAGGCGGTGTCGGCTTCTATGTCGACGGAGTCTATTTCGCTCGCTCTCTCGGCTTGCTCATGAACCTCGTTGACGTGGAGCGGATCGAAGTTCTGCGGGGTCCCCAGGGCACCTTGTATGGCAAAAACGCGATCGGTGGAGCAATCAGCGTGCTGACGACCATGCCCGGCCCGCGGCGCGAGCGGGAGGCAAACCTGATTGTGGGCAATTTTAATCGCGCTGAGCTCCGAATGGTCTTCAACGAGCCAATTTCCGGCCGGCTACTAATGCGATTCTCCGCTAGCGTTGTTACCCGCGATGGATATCTACGTCGGCTTTCACCCCCGGTGGCGCTCGACGCGCTGCAGCGGAGCAACGGCACAGCCGTCGATCTTCGCGCGGAAGGCGCCGAGCGTACCGCTGGGGGTCGCCTGCAAATACGTTGGCGCGCCAACGACAGGCTCACGGCGGACTTCGCATTCGATGCGACCCGGGTACGCAATACTCAGGGCGCGAACCATGTCGATTTAATCGATCCGAGCTCGGGGGATTTTCCACAGTTGAATGATTTGATTCGTCAGGGGAAATTGCCAGGCCCTCAAATCACTCCTAATTTTGCGCCCAACAACTTGTTTGAAAGCTATGCAGGCGGCGAGAACTTCGTACGACAGGAGCTATGGGGCGCGTCCGCCACCATCAACCGGGAGTTCGTTGGCGCTACCCTGAAGTTCATCGCGGCCTACCGAGGACTTCGAAGCCACGTCGGCACGGATGACGACGGACTCTACTTCGACTTGGTCGGCAGCGATCTTATCGTTCGGCAGAGGCAGCTTTCCGGCGAGTTGCAACTCACTGGCAATACCGGAAGGCTCACTTACACGGCCGGGGTGTTTGCTCTTGCCGAAAAGAGCGGCATCCTCCCAGCGCGCACGATCATCGACACAATATTCACCTGCGGCTGCTCAGCTGCTGATCCAGCGACCGTCGAGCGGCGGCGCCTTCAGACAGCGAGCGTTGCCGAATACGCCCAAGGAACCTACGCTCTGACTAGCCGTCTCAGCGCAACTCTGGGCGCGCGCTATACGCATGAACGAAAATCTCTTGCCGGCGCGGTGTACGTGTTGGACAATAACGCTGCGCCGTCAAACTCTCCGCTGACCACCGGGTCGGCAGGTGGTCGCTGGAACGCCTTCACGTTTCGTGGCGATCTTGCCTACCAAGCGACTCCTTCGCTTTTGTCGTACATGTCAATTGCGAGCGGCTTCAAGAGCGGTGGCTTCAATGTCCGCTCAAACCTTAATCTTCCGAACATGGGCTTCACTCCGTTCGCTCCGGAAACCGCACTCACTTACGAGGTTGGGATGCGGTCGGAATGGTTACAGCGAAAACTTCGTTTCAATGCGACGGTGTTCGATACCGAATATCGCGACATCCAATTGCGCCAGCAAACCATCGTGGACGGGATCGAGGCCACGCTCATTCAAAATGCCGCTCGCGCGCGCATCAGGGGAGCGGAAGCAGAACTAGTCGCAGGCCCGTTCCATGATCTAACCGTCGGGGCTTCAATCGGCTATCTGGACGCAAGATATCTCGACGTCGGCCAGGTCATCGGTCTGACTCTCTCGAGCAAATTTCAGCGCTCTCCGCGCAACACTTTTGCCCTGTGGGGCGACTACAAGGTCGGACTCCGGCGGGGACTGCTCGAGTTTCACGGCGACTACAGCTACCGCTCCAAGGAGCAGTTTCAGATTCTTCCGGCGTTCAACGACCAGCGCGCATACGGTCTACTTGGCGCGCGAGTTACGTACAGGCTGCCAAGAAACCACTGGTCAATATCACTGTTCGGGACCAATCTTGCTGACAAGCACTACCGCACGGCCGGTCGCGGAACGCTTATTCACCAAGCGGGCTTCGCCTACTCCAGCATAGGAATGCCGCGCGAGTTCGGCGTGCAGATTGGTACGATTTTCTAAGTGCGTCTTCGCGTGGATTATTCAAAGCGGAAGACTTTGTCAGAGCAACTGCACGGCGAAGTAAGCGCTCGGTAAGAAGGCGAGTGTGGGCGGGGTCATGCCTCGTTTCGGTGGCCGCCAGCCCGTTCCGCTACTTCAAGACCTCGCCCGAGGTGATCACGCCGCTCGGCAGCACTTGCCGAGTGGCAATCGCCGTTCAGCCGAGCCTGTCCATCGAAGACAAGCCTGACGACCATCACTAACATCCGTCAAAGTGGCTCCGCTTGCGATCTTCGTCTCAGGTCGCTTGATGCAATGCAGAGCTGTTCTGACGGTTGTGGCCGTGAAGAGACGGTCCGTTAGTGGCAGGTTTCGACCCATT
>Ga0070660_100002842_pt1 | contig 11923 bp, 9 predicted proteins | sample KBSC33metaG_FD_64670 | JGI IMG/M metagenome (GOLD analysis project Ga0070660, IMG submission 64670) | Corn rhizosphere microbial communities from Kellogg Biological Station, Michigan, USA - KBS C3-3 metaG | ecosystem: Host-associated > Plants > Roots > Rhizosphere > Soil ... | reverse complement strand
CTTTACTTGCCGACTTGGGTAAGCGATTGAAAACATTGAGCAAATATTTTTTGGCGACGCGCGAAAACCTGAGTTGACATCTTTACCCTCGCGATTGTGTCAACTTTGCTTTCCACTACGGGAGCGAAAGGATTGGAAGTTGAGCATGGGGCGGGTGAGCCGCTTGATCGCCCGATGGTCTTGCTCGACGATGTTGTTGAGGTATTTGACCTGACGGACCACGATCTGCTTTTCCAGTCCATCGTTGATGTCATCGATCGCCGCCTTGTTGGCGCCGCTCTTGTCCATCGCGATCTTCTCCGGCTGGCCATGCAAACGCATGGCCTTCTCGAAAAAGCGCCTGGCAGCGGCCTTATCGCGCTTGGCCGTCAGCAGGTAATCGACCGTGTTGCCATCTTTGTCCACTGCTCGGTACAGGTATTTCCAGACACCTTTGACCTTGACGTAGGTCTCGTCCATTCTCCAGCTACTGCCCACCGCACGCTTGTGTTTGCGAAACACCATCTCCAGCAACGGTAAAAAGCGGATAGCCCACCGGTTGATCGTCGAGTAATCGACCACCACACCACGCTCCTGCATCATCTCTTCCAGATGTCGGTAACTTAACGGATACGCGACATACCAACGAATGCATACCAAAATGATTTCAAGGGGAAATCGCATTCCTTTGGCCGACAGCATCTTCCATTACCTGATTTTAAAATCCGGCACTCTACCTCAATTCTTCCAAACCATACTCAATGCGACAAAACCCAACGCCTCGTAGATAGGTTCAAGAACTGGTGCCCGTGCTACTCACCTATGACAGTACCCTCTAGTGTTATAATTTTGCAATAAATGCAATATTGGCTTGACATGTGATTCCGTAGCTTGATGCGAATTGGATTGGGCCTAGGGCTATAAAATCATGGCGGTGCTTTTAAAGGGTAATAGTCAAAAATCGTCTAAGGGGCCGCACACAATTAACGTAGTGCATTTTCTTATGCTCTTTAGAGGGGGAACGTTCGAAATCTCATTAACTTAATACTGCACGGGCCCTAAGGGCGAATTCTTATGGCCTACGACGCTGAAAGCATAACTTGGCGGAGGCTGGCACATGATGCATCCAAGTACACGGACGATGCGTCCGTAATGATGTGTGCCGATTGATACCTGTCCCGAAAATAACAACTGGGAAAGCAAAAACTAGCAGTAGCGCTCCCCATCAAGATGATGGGACAGAATGGCTAAAAAATTCGAATCTATGCAATGCCGCTCGAACCATTTACAAAACTATTCGACCGAAAGACGTATTCTATTCAAGCAGATTACATTGGTGTCAAATGATTAAAGTCGCCGTCATTTCATATAACAATCAACCGCCATCTTCACCCTTGTCTGCCATATTTGGCAAAAACGGGGGGACACTAGGACGTAGCGATAATAATGATTTTGTGCTGCCGGATATTAAACGCCACGTTTCTCGCTTGCAGGCTTCCATTAAAAGCGACGGCAAACGGCATACGATCGTTAACTTAAGTCGTGCCAACCCCATACTAGTCAATGGACAAGAGATCGATCTTGGGCAGGAATACGATATAAAAGTCGGCGATGAGATACAAATCGGACTTTATTTGCTGCGCGTGGAGTCTCATCTTTCCATCGCATCATCGACGCAAAATGATTTGCCGGACTTCGACGATTTATTTGTTGCCGCGTCTCCGCCAGATGCCGTTTCATCAAAGCATAGTGCGCCTGCCATGCAGGAGAGTTTCGACCCGTTTTTCGCACCTTCTCCATCAGTGAGCAATACAGCAGACCCGTTAGCTGACCTATTGATGACGAGCGATGCCACGCTTGACTCGCTGAAGGCAGAAAAAATAGACCTTCTCCTATCTCCGGCATACGATCCTGCTTCCAGCCGCCCTAAGGAATTGGAGGCTCCGGATACGAGCAATTTAGGCGTGATGGCAGTGTCTATCGTCGATCCGCTCGCCTTGTTTTCATCAGACCCGATTTTGCCAAGTGCGCAGAATAATACTTCTCATGGGCATGCCGTACCCGACCACGTAATGGAGATTCACTCTCCTTTTATGCCGCTGCAGGTAAAGCAAACACTTCCATGCCAAGAGGAGATAATCGCCGATGTTCTGAACGACACAAGCGTGATCACCCGGCCACCTGAGAGAGGCGATAGTGAAGAAAAGGAAGAGCCGGCACATCCACTTTCGCAGCCTGTTTGTTCTCAACCTGACAGGCCGCCTCAGAACGTGGAGGCCGTGACCGCTACAAACAATAGCGATCACCAGGCGCTGCTTCAAGCCTTCTTACATGGCGCAGGGCTCCCGCCCGATACGATTGCATCCATGACCCCGGAATTAATGGAAAAAGTCGGCAAGCTGTTGGCTACCGTAACGCAAGGGACCGTTGAATTGATTGCATCGCGTGCGTTGGTCAAGCGAGAAGTCAAAGCCGATGTCACGATGATCGTTCCCAAAAATAATAACCCACTGAAATTTCTTCCCGACGGGCAGAGTGCATTGATACAAATGTTCGGGAAACCTATCCCAGGTTTCATGGGGCCTGTCGAAGCCATGCAAGACGCTTATGAAGATATGCGTGCACACCAAATCGGCGTTGTTGCTGGGATGCGCGCAGCAATGAACGATGTGCTGAATTGTTTCAATCCGGAACAACTTACGACAAAACTTCAGAACCGCACCATGATCGATGCCGTGCTCCCGGTAAATCGTAAAGCCAAGTTGTGGGATCTATATGTTGATTTATTCCGAGAAGTTCATGCGCGAGCGCAAGACGACTTTCAAACGCTCTTTGGTAAAGCGTTCTTAGTGGAGTACCAAGCAGAAATTGAGCGTTTTAAATACGAAACCCATCATGACTAGCGCTTTTCTGATTAGAAACGATCTTGCCTTGAATTTTGCGCAAATAAGCCATATTGGAGGACGGAAATCCAATCAAGATGTGCTTGATTATGCCCAGCAGGATGATCTTGCTTGTTTCGTCGTTTCCGATGGGGCCGGTGGACATGAGGGAGGCGAAATTGCGGCGCATATTGCTGTTGCAACAGTGATCGCTCGATTTGTACAGGATGCCTCTTTTGGCAGCCGGGCTTTGCAGTCTTATATCGAAGATGCCATTGCCCAAGTCATGGAGCGCAAGACTCAGGAAACTCGCCTAAAAGGCATGAGCGCTACGATCGCCGCTGTATTGATCGATCAAAAAAATCATTATGCGGTATGGGCCCATATGGGGGATACCCGAATCTATCTATTTCGCCGCAGCAAGTTAGTCGAGGTAACCAAGGATCACAGTCTTGTCCAACAGCTTATTGAAGCCGGATATTGCCAACCGGAACGGTTAAGGACCCATCCGCAACGCAATGCTTTATTTGCTGCAATTGGCGTAGAAAACGAAGCGCTGCCTGAAATAAGGCAGGATGTGCTCGAAATTGAAGATGGCGATGCATTCCTGATATGTACTGATGGATTTTGGGAATGGATTTCCGAAGATGAAATGGAACGAATCCTGGCGTTGTCGACGACTGCGGAAGAGTGGCTGAATTGCATGAGTGACGTCGCGCAAAAGAATGCTGCCGCTTCATCAAAACCGCGTGATAACTACACGGCATTCGCGATCTGGCTGGGTGAACCGGAAGCGGTCACGATTCTAAAATAGATAAAGATATGCAATTGGACAAGAGAACACAAAATATTCCGATGATGCTGAATTCTGCAAAGTCTGTTTCCGAAAATTGTCTTCCTATCGGTACGCGCTTGGCGGAATTCGAAATTACCGGCATTATCGGTGAAGGCGGTTTCGGCACTGTCTATCTGGCATTCGACCATGCACTGCAGCGTACTGTCGCCATCAAAGAATATATGCCATCTGTTCTGGCTAGCCGTGGTGCCGATAAAAGCGTATTAGTTGGATCTCAACGTCATCAAGAAGCCTTCGAGGCAGGTTTAAAAAGCTTCATTAACGAAGCGCGGCTGCTAGCCCAATTCGATCATCCTGCATTAATCAAAGTATTCCGGTTTTGGGAAGAGAACAGAACCGGTTATATTGCCATGCGTTACTATGAAGGGAAGACGCTTAAAAATACCGTTAAAGACAATCCCGGCATCGTCGAGGCAGCTTGGCTGGAATCCTCCGTAATGCAGCCAATACTTGAAGCGCTGGAGGCCCTCCACAAGGTTCAGATCCTGCATCGTGATATTTCACCCGATAACATCATGATCCAGAAAGAGGGCAGTGCGGTGTTGTTGGATTTCGGAGCAGCGCGTCAAGTGATCGGCGATATGACGCAAGCATTGACCGTCATATTGAAGCCCGGCTATGCACCAGTCGAACAGTACGCCGATGATGCCGCAATGAAACAAGGGCCATGGACCGATATTTATGCTTTGTCGGCCGTCATTTATTCCATCATTGCCAAAAAGCCGCCCGCCACTTCGGTAGCGCGCATGATCAAAGACCCGGTCGTACCGCTGCAAAGCAGTATGTATCCAGGCTTCAGCCAAGAATTTCTATCCGCTATTAATAAAGGGTTCTCGGTAAAACCCGAAGACCGTCCCCAATCGGTAGAGGAGTTCCGTAATTTGCTAGGATTGGGCAGCTCTGCATCGGTCCCTGTCTCTTCCACACTGGGACCGTCTGACGGCAGAACGAAGAAAAATACGAACCCGGCAACGGTTGCTGCCAGGTTGGATCGGCAGCAACCTGAGCTGAAGCCCTCGTCATCGGTGGATAGGAAATCTACGTCAGCCAAACGTTCGTGGGCGTGGCTAACGATTGCAATTTTTCTGGCTGCTGGATTCGGTGCTGGCGCTTATTTCTTTTTTAACAGCTCCGCGTTGGACACAACGGTATCCACGACGCCGGATGGTGCTGGATCAGTAACTAATTCGGATTCAGTTCCAGTAAAGCCTGTCGATGATGTTACCCAACTACCGGCACAATCAACAGTGGATGAAGAAACGGTTGCATGGGAAGCATTAAACAATAACTACAGCATTACTTCTGCCGAATTAACATCGTTCATCCAAAGATTTCCTTTTGGAAAGCATGCTGATGAGGCCCGAAGCAGATTGGCTCAAATCGAGGCTGAGAAAACACCAGTCAACAATACGGCAGCAAGCACGAGTGCCACTGCCGTAACTGCGACTGTGGAGCCACTTCAGCAAAAGGTCACCCCTAAAAAAATTGAGACGGGAATCGTTACGCTGGCAGTCAACCCATGGGGGACTGTTCTGGTCGACGGCGTTTCGAAAGGCGTCAGTCCACCTTTAAGAAGATTGGCCTTGCCTGAAGGCACTCATAAAATTAGAATCGTTAATCCCAATTTTTCTAATGATTATGAAACTGAAATCGAGATCAATAAGAAAAATTCCGTAAAGATCAAGTACGATTTTTCTCAGCCTGTTAAATAAGTCCATGAAAAAAAATCTTTGCCATACCTGTTTTCTTGTCACAACGGTGTTGCTTGCAGGCTGCGCCAATCTTACCGAACTACTGGAGGCGGTAACCACACCGCCGCCGGTAGAAAGCCCGGTAGAAAATCCAAAGAAAAACGCGGAAAATGAAGCGGCACGCAAAGCTGCACAATCGGCCTTAAACGAAGGCATTCAGTTGTACGGTAGCGGCGACTATAACGGTACAGTAAAACACCTGGCAGTTGCCAAAGAAATCTGGACGGCGGATAAGGATATCCAGGTAGAAGCATTGAAATATATGGCATTTAGCTATTGCGTAACCTTTCGTCAGGCTTTGTGCAAACAGCAATTCGAAAAAGCGGTCAAACTGGATCCCACGTTCGATCTTGCTCCTGGAGAAAAAGGACACCCTTTATGGGGACCAGTGTTTTATCGCGTGAAAAAGGGAAATTGACATCTTCTCCCCCGGCCTAAAGGCCGGCGATTCCTCCGGCGCTCAGGCAATGCATAACGCTACCTCAGATTCGCTTTATCGACCGGCTGCGCGAGTTGTTTGGGAAGGTGTGTGGCGACTTCGAGGCGCAACTTGTCGAGATGGACGGAGAGCACGACCATGAGCATCTGCTGGTGAACTATCCGCCAAAGGTATCCGCATCGGCTTTGGTCAACAGCTTGAAAGGCGCGTCCAGCCGGATCTTGAGGAAAGAAAGACCGGATATTGCAAAACACTTCTACTACTACAACGGGATGTTGTGGTCGCTATCCTACTTTGCCTCATCTTGTGGCGGTGCGCACAATTTCCATCGTACGCCAGTACATCGAGCAACAGGCCATGCCCGAGTAGCTGACAATAAATTCTTGCGGACTCCGCGCTATCCATCCCCGCCATGAATGGCGGGGCTTTCTGCGCTAACTGGTAAATTTGCGCGAAGTACGATATTCATCTTTGCAGCATATTCGATAACAGCGTCAGCTCTTCGACAGAGTAACTGGCCAAGCTGGCCTCTTGCAGCAATACTAAAGGCAGATCACGTTCTACATAGCCATTGCGAGTGACTCGCAATTTGCCAGTTTCTCCCTCCACTAATGGACGATTGAATTTAATTTCATCCCGTAACAGCAAGGATGTCAGGCGATGTACGTCAGTGCCGAGAGAATAAAGTCTGGAATACATGATATCGCCTTTGATACGCGTCGCTGTTTTATTTACGGAGGAAGCGGTTTTCACTAAAGCAGGCGCATCGACGAAATAAATTTTCTTTTCTTTATCGAGCTTTGATGCTTCCGATGAAATCGTATTCAGCGCGGAAGTCCCGAAAATGACCCAGTGGGATGGTAGTGCCTGGATGACAGGTAGGGCATGAGGGAAGTCCGATGCAATAAAAACCATGGTCTTCGCAGTCATATTTTTGGACAGCAGACGGTTGGTATCTGTGTCTTTCATGACATCCTGAAGGGAAAGTTCGGCCTTGATTCCATGCCGCAGCCGTAACCATTCCTTGGTAAAGGCTTCCGCCGATCGCACGTCGAGGGTGTTAGTGCCTTTCAAAACAAGTGCTTCGGTAAATCCCTTTTTCTCCGCGGCGCGCGCGATCAGCTGTGCTTCTTGCGCTACCGATAATCCGAACTGATATAAGTTGACCGGTGTCTTTTCCTGGTCAATCACATTGAGCGCGATCGTCGGTACCGCGAGCAGCTTTTTTTGTGCGAGCAGAGAAAGCGATTTGCGCGGCAAAGGGCCGATAATCAGGGACGCACCTTTATCAACGGCAGACTCGTAAGCTCTGAGCGTCACGGTCGAATCGGCATTGGTTTCGTAGAGTTTGACAGGATAAGAAATAGGATTTTGCTTCTGCGCCGCCTGAAAGCCTTCCCATACTGCTTTGGCGGATGGACCCAAGTCCGCTGACTTGGTCGGCAGAATCAATGCTAAATGATGCAGATTTTCTATGTTTTGCCCACGCAGTTCTAACAGACGCTGATTGAGAACGGCTTGATCAGGATATTTTGCGCGCCATCTGGTAATGTTTATTTCACGTGCCTTGCCTTTGGATTCTTTCGCTAAAATACCTAAATCCAGCCATGCTTTCGTTGCCTTGTTTGGAGCGTACGCTTTTAATGTCCTTAACAAATTCACGGGTTGTGCCGACATAAGTTGCCATATTGACTCCTGATTTTGGACAAGCTCAGGCGGCGAGCTAAGGAACTCTTCTGCTTGGGTACGTGCATGTAAGGCCCTCAAAAACCACTCGTCCTCTTTGGAGAGCTGTGCGCTGCTAGCAGTTTTGTTCTTTATCCTGGCACTCTTTTTGATATCCTGGGGAGCGTTGTTTGCGAGCTTGAAGGACAATTCAGAGGCTTGTGCCACCGTCAGCCAATAAGCACTTTTAGCCGATGACGTTACATCCTTTTCCAATGGAAAAGCTGTTAATTGCACCAAGACCTTATCCGGATTTCCATTATGCAAGGAATTTTGCGCGGATAAAATCCTTGTATAACAGCTGGCTGGCGCGATTGTCTCCAATCTCTGCAGTATGGCGGTGAATTGCGCCGCATCTGACACCTGCAAATAGAGTTGGGCCGCATCAAATAAATATTGCGCCCGTGTGCTATCGGCGGCACTTTCTGAGATTTGTACCAGGATACCTGCAGCTTCTGCCGCCTTGCCATCGTCTTTTAATTGAAGCGCGTGTTCGACAGTATATTGTGTGCTCTGGGCTTCTGTGCTGTGCGGCGACAAAAGGGCGCAGGACGACAGGATAAAAACGCTGCTGATTAAATTGAGACAATGATAAAGGCGCATAAGGTTTTTCCTGTTTTTATTGATGGGAATATATGTCGTCTGTCATTACAAGATCGTCGGCATCCATTTCATAATGATCCTTGCCAAGCCAGGATGTCCATCCAAGCGGTGTGGCATGCCCCAGTTGGACTGGTGTAATTTCTTCTTTGCGTAAGACCAGTTGTATGTCGACGGAGAACTCGAAACCGATGTAATTTCTGATCCAGGTCATCACCTGCTTTGCCGCAGGCTCGCCCGGCAACAAGGTGCGGTAGCGCGATAGCGACATCGGGCCGAGGCGTATGCGTATCTTGTGCTGGGCATCCAATACTTCCTCTCCAATGATAGCGTCCTCGCCAAGGCGATTATTGCCCCGATAGGTAGATAGACGGGTCCGTTCTGTCGCCGCAAGCAAGATCCAATCAGGGACGAATTCATCTATGGTGACCGGAACACCCAGATATTCGGCAAGTATTTTTGCCAAGCCCTCTGCATTGCGCGTCTGGCGCACCAGATGAGAAGCCTGAAAACACTTGGCATGGTCAGGTACCTCATCGCGTGATCGCAAAGCCGGTTGCCCATAACCGATCAAGCTGGCGATGTATTTCGTGAAGCGGTCGTCGTCTGAGCGATCCAGGCTTACGGTCGCTTGCGCATCGGCCCAAGCACGATAGAACAGCAAGATAAGCCGATGATGAAAAATATCGGCAAACCTGACCATCGTCGAATCGCCAACTCTGCGCAAGCGATCGCGAACATACTCGGTCAGATGGAGCGGCAACGAGCCATTTGGGCCGAATAATCCGAAACTGTAGATGTTCAAGCGTGGTTTGGCATCTCCCGGCGCCTCCGTCACATTCGCGATCGTCGATGCAGCAAATGCCAGCGAAGGTTCCTGGCCCAAACGAATCGGTTCGAAATGAGGACGCGCAGCTCGTCCAAGCAACGGCTTGGTCTTATCATGGCTATCGAGCCAACGCAGCACGGAGAACAAATCGGCTTGATGCGGTTGTTCGACAATGCGGCGCCAAACAATCGATGTTGCCAGCGTTGTTGCAGTTACCTGATCGGCAATCGCCTCATCAGGCGCACGTAAAGGGTCTGTCTCCATCTTCATGCGATCGGCCTGCATCCGATTCTGGGTATCCAACCCGCAATCCTGCCTCGCTGTAGCGATTGCAGCGATGTTTCAGTGAAGGTATTGAGAGCGACATGCCGGGTAAAAAAACGTTCGAGCACTGCACCGAAAAGAAAGGGACTGGTGCCTGCGAACAGGGACTCGTCGACGGTGATATCAATTCCTACGCCCCGGCCGAAAATGATCGGCCCTGGTTGAGGCACCCGTCTTGTAATGGGAGTCAGACTTACCGATTGCACCGCATCTATTTGCTTTTTCAGCGCGATATCCGACAACAATCCATATAGCGTCAGCAGTTCGCGCAATGCTTTCGCGCCTTCCCGCTCATCCAGGTCAGTGAGCGCCAAATAATTCAAATGCAGATGGCTGATCAACCGCCAAGTGAGTGCATTTTCTGCCAGTGCCGGCACGGGTTTTGAAGGACTGCGCAGGATTTTGATCGCTTGAATGGGTGCTGACGCAATCATGGTCAAATCGCTTTGACTACCCAAGGGCATCAGCAATGCCAAGTCACGATTAGTACAAAGCGTATCGACAGAAAGATGTCGAAGAGAACTGCTAAACGGTGCCTCGTTCTGATCTACCAGGGAAAGAAAGATTTCACTGCCGACATAATTGGTGCGTGTTCCATGGCGTTGAGCGGTTTCCGACATCACGCGCGGTTCCCGTCGCGTTGAATAATAGGCACCATAGCTGCCGTCATCGCTCTCTAGCGATGCATAAAAGGGGCGGAAGGTTTGATCGACTCCAGCTTCTTCCGTATGACCGATGACACTGGTGACTGCATACACTTCATAATTCAGCGGTCGTGCCCGGTCTACGACAACATGATATTCGTGATTGGAAGCTGCGATAGCGATCCTGTCGGCCCGTTTCGGGAACAGATTTACGATGGGGGTGCAGAACAGCGCCAATTGCTTTTTATCGACCAGATTTTCGAGTTCACCGCAGGGGCAATTCAACAAGATCGTCAGGTCTAGGGTATCCCCTTGCGTCTGGGTGATAATTTCTTTTAAGCCTTGCAAGGTAAAAAACAGATATCGGCTTGGAAAAGCAAAATATTCGTGCAGCAGGCGGTATCCCTGAAAAGCGCGCTTAGGGTAAGGCAGCATCGCTTGCCCGGCATCGAATCCTTCAGAAAGAATATTTTCAGGAGGTAAAAATTCCATCCATCTCACGGGCCTTTGCGATTCGCACCCTACGACGCCTGCAGCATTTGCAAAGAGGTGTTCGTAAAGCCGTGAGGCGATATCGTCGGTGCCGGCCAGGTAAAAAGTCAGTTGGTCGAGATTCAACTGTGCCAATTTCAATCCGCCGGTGGTTTTTAACCGAATACGAATAGCGCCTTTGATTGTTTCGTCGAGCGGCAAGGCGGCGAGCGGCAGGTCGGATGGCGCGGCAGTGCAACTGACGTCTTCAATTTCCAAGGGCCATAGGGTGACGTCATGGGCTGTACGGAACTCGCATGCAGTTTGCTCGCCTTTACTGATGTTGCCATGCATGGCCGAGTTTTTCGGTACCTGGAAGCCAGCCGCAAGCGTGCCTTCCCCCATGTTGGGCTTGATCTGGGCAATCGCCATTGACGGCGTCGGCGCCAAATAATTCGGATACAGGACTTCGAGCAGGCGTTGCGAGAAGCGGGGAAATTCCGCATCCATCTTGAGCTGGATGCGGGCAGTCAGAAAACTGAAGCCTTCCAGCAAACGTTCAACAAGGGGGTCGGCGACTTCGATGCCATGCATGCCGAGGCGGCCGGCGACTTTCGGGTATTGTTCGGCGAATTCCTGGCCCAGTTCGCGCAAGTAAGCGAGTTCGCTATTGTAATATTCCAGCAGACGCGGATTCACGATTGCTCCATGGATAGATCTTGTAAACGCATTTCCCCGCTCTCCAGGTCGAGGTTCGTTCGCAACAGCATGTCAAGCGGATAGGGTTTTGCCCATATTTGGCAATGAATCTCGAAGGCGATTTTGTTGTGATGATGGAGCAGATCTTCCGGCACCAGCGCTTTCACTTCCAGGGTTTCGGGCAGGATGCGCGGTTCGAAATCGAGAAGAGCGCGCCGGATATGCTGTTCCAGCGAGGTCCATTCAATCTCGGAAAGGCGCAGACCTGATAAGGGACGCATGCCGAAGTTGACGACTGAACGCGCCACTTCCGGATAATTCTGCAATTCGTTATCCATGTCGTGATTGCTGGTATTAAGCAGCCAACCCAAGTCCCTCAATACGCATTCACGCATGCGCGCTTTGGTCAATACGCGCTGCTCGCGGGTCTCGGCAGTTTTTTGCGGCTCATCGTCGGTCAGGCGATCTAACAGTGACGGCTGCAGTTGGGCTGTCGAGACAATATCGTTTGCTTTTGAGCGTGGAATTGAGCGGTTTGACATAAGAAATCAGCAGATAGTGGCGTCCAGCGATGGGCACCGCATCTTCAAAATAGAGCCTCGGTAGCAAGGCAGGTAACCCAAACGAATGCGGCGTAAAGACAGCAACAGCGCAGGTTTGATCTTTCTTGCAAACTTCCAGAATAGGGTAATGTGGCTCACACTGGATTTGATCAATCTGATTG
>Ga0070660_100002838_pt1 | contig 11930 bp, 12 predicted proteins | sample KBSC33metaG_FD_64670 | JGI IMG/M metagenome (GOLD analysis project Ga0070660, IMG submission 64670) | Corn rhizosphere microbial communities from Kellogg Biological Station, Michigan, USA - KBS C3-3 metaG | ecosystem: Host-associated > Plants > Roots > Rhizosphere > Soil ... | reverse complement strand
CGCCTGGCGCAGGATCGACAGCACGATGATGATCCGCGTGAAGCTGGTCATCATCAGCACCAGCGACGGCAGCACCGTCAGCAGGCTCATCAGCAGCAATATCTGCAGCGATAGCGACATCGGCTGGCCGGTGCCGCCGATCGTCCGCATCGCCCGATCGAGCCCGCTCGCCGGATTCACCGCGGGCGCGGCCGAGGGCAAAGGCGCGGCGGAGGCGGCTTGCGCGAACGCCGGATGCGCAAGGAGCAGGGTGAGGAGAAGTGCAGCGAAGATGAGAAGGAGCCGCGATAGCCCTCTCCCCTTGTGGGAGAGGGTTGGGAGAGGGGCGCGAGCGATAGCGAGCAAAATTTGTCCTCGGCGGCATCGAGCCGCCTCGGTCAATCCCCTCTCTCCATCTCTCTCCCACAAGGGGAGAGAGGGCTGTCGCAACGTCATCATCCTATTCATCCGGCAGCGCGAAATTGGGGGCGGGGCATTCGGCGATCGTGTCGACCCGGCCGCGCGACACCGCGATCAGGATGCGCTTGCCGCCGAACTCGACCACCGCGAGCCGGCTCATCGGACCCATCGGCACCGCGTCGACGATGCGAACCGCGCGTTCGCGCGTCGCGCCGAAGGACAGGCCGGGTTGAAGCTTTTTATATAACCAGAGCGAGAGGACGGCCATTCCTCCCACCAGCACCATCATCAGGAACAGCTGGAGGAGGTAATAGCCACCGATCATGTGCGTCGTTCAATCCCCGACAGCCGTGCCTCCGTGGCGACGACGTCCACGACCCTTATGCCGAACTTGCCGCCCACCGTCACTACCTCTCCGCGCGCGACCAAAGTGCCGTTGACGAGGATGTCGAGCAGCTCGTTGGCCTGGCGGTCGAGTTCGACCACGCTGCCTTCGTTCAGGTCCATCAGCTCGGCGAGCTTGAGGCTGGTCGAGCCGACCTCGACCGACAGGCGCAAGGGGATGTCGGCCAGCAACCGATAGTTGCGCCCGCCCGCCAGGCCGTCGATCGCCGGGGCTTCGGTCATGTCACTCATGCTCACGCATTCCCTACTTTTTCGATCATGAGCGCGGCGCGCCCATCCTGTTCGCCAATAACGCCATCGGCGATCATCCGTGCTCCTGCAAGCAACGGCGTGCGCGGCGGCAGATTAATCGGGATCACGTCGCCCGGCTTCAGCGCCAGCAATTCGGCCACCGAAATCTCCGGCCGCGCAAGCACGCTGCGCACAGGCAGGCTGACCTGCGACAGCGCTTCGCCCAGGCGCCAGCGCCAATCCTGGTTCGCGGCGAGATCCTCGTCCTGGACGCGCGCCTCGAGCTTTTCCTCGATCGGGCGCAGCATCGACAGCGGGTAGAGGACCGATATCACGGTTGGCTGCACGCCCGCCGCGACCGAGAAATTCTGGACCACCACCATCTCGTCGGCGCGAAGGAAGGGCATGTGCAGCGGGTTGGTCTCGCGCGCCGCCAGGGAGAGTTCGACCGGGGTCACTTCGTTCCAATGGCTGGCGAGGATTGCCGAAATCCTTTCGAGCAGGCGATTGAGCAACAATTCCTCGCTCGCGCTGAAATCGCCCGACTTGCGCTTGACGTTCGCGCCCGGCACGCCGCCGTAGAAAATTTCGACCAGGGTCGCGATGAAATTGGCGTCGATCTGGATCAGCATGCCGCCCTTGAGCGGACGCAGCCGATATAGGGTCAGCGCCGAGAATTCGGGCTGCTCGTCCTGCCAGTCCTGATAGGATCGCAGCGCGAGCGGCTCGTTCGTGACCGAAACGCGCGCCCGCGCGATCGGCTCGATCGCGGGACGGATCGCACGGGCGATTTTTTCGCCCATGCGTTCCAGTCCGGTCATGCGTTCCGCGGGACGCGGGCCTTCCTGGCCGAACACGAACGGCTGCACGTCGCCGCCGTCGAACGTGATACCGGGGGCGGCTTCGGCGAGTTCGTCGAAGATGATACCCGATGCCGCCTGGCTGAGAGCTTCGTTGCTCATTGGATGATGAAGCTCGTGAAATAGACGTCGTCGATGCCGCCAAAGCCATCGCGCGCCAGCAGCACGTTGTTGATCGCGATCTTGAGCTGTTTACGAAGCGTCGCTTTGCCCTGCGGCGTGTTGAGCGTTTCGGCCGACTGTTGCGCGAGCACTTCGAGCACCGCCGAGCGAACCGCCATGTCATTGTCCTTCAGGTGATCGGTCACCTTCTGGTCATAGAAAGTCGAGACGCCGACGCCGATCTGGAGATAGCCGTCGGTATCGCGCAGGTTCGAGGTGAAAGCCTGGTCCATCGGCACATAGGTCGACTTGTAGATCGCCGGATTGGGCTGCTGGCCGGGCGCCAGGTCGGTCGGCCCCTTCTCGCCTTCCTTGAGCACGAGCTTGGGGCGATTGGGATCGGCTTGAGGGCCGCTTTCGTGGCTGCCGAATTTGCCTGAGGCAAAGACACCGGCGCCGACGCCGCCGCCGATCAGGACCAACGGAAGAATCGCGAAGAGGATGATCTTCTTCATCTTGCCGCCCTTTTTGGGCGCTGCGGCTTCGTCACTCATCTTCATTCACCATCTCATGCGTAACGCGCGTCCGAATCACGGTCGGGTGATTCGGAATCGGCTTCGGCCTTACGCGCCAGGTTGCTCACAAATGGTTGATGCCCTGGTGAGGATTGGCGATTCTGCCCGTTCTGCGACATGCCGTTCTGGCTCGCCTGGTTCTGCGCCCAACGCTGCGCATCCTGGCCGGAGCTCTGATTCTGGCTGTGATTAGGATCCTGGCGCACGTCGATCTGCGTGTCGGAGACCTTCAGGCCCTGCGCGCGCGCCTCGGCGACCAATTTGGGCTGCGCATCGACCAACATGTCGCGCGTCGTCTGATTGTCGGCCGTCAGCCGGATGGATGCGCCGTCGTCGCTCTGGCGGATGGCGACGCTCAGCGCGCCCAGGTTCGGCGGCTCGAGCTTGAAATGGAGGTCATTGCCGCTGCCGGCATTGGCGATGTCGTGCGCGAGCTTGTCGAGCCATGCGCCGTCGCGGGCGACCGTAAGCACATGCTCGGCGATCGTGTCGGCCTTCGCCTGGATGTCGGTGACGGGACGGCTGATCGTCGGCTGCGCCGCGTCGGACGCGCGCTGGGGCAAGCCCGCCGAAGCCGCATCGACTGGCAAGGCATCGACGCGCTTGCGCGAGTCGCCGGCCCGGCGCGGGGCTGCGATCTCTTCGCCGCGGCGACGCGGTTGGACGGGCTGAACCGGTGCGGCCTGATGCTGCGCCTGGACGATGGCGGCCTGCTGTTGCGGTTGCAGTCGCGATTCCGGTTTCGGTTGCGGTGGAAGCTGGATTCCGGACGCTTCGACCGCCGCCGGCGCTTCGGTCCGATCCACCTGCACGAGGGTGGTCGGATGGGTATCGTTCGGATCGAGAGCCGTAACCACCATCTTGGCGGCTTCGGGAGAAAGCTGGACCGTTGCCGGTTGGGCATCGGTTGCGGGATCCGGTTGGGGCTGGCGTTGCTGCGGGGTCCGCGCGTCGGCCTGTGCCACGTCCGACGTGATCTGATCCTGCATGGCGGCGGCCTGATCGGCCGGCGCTTGCACCTTTGCCTGCGCGTCTGCGGTCGGCTGGCGCACATCCGCCGGGCCGATCGGGGCCGGAGCCAGCTTCAGCGGCTTCGACGCGATCGGCGCATCGATCCTGACCTGCGTCCGTATCGGGGCGGTTTCCTGCGCCTGCGGCTGCACTGGCGCGACAATGGCGGGTGCGAGCGCCAGCACGGCGGTCGCGCCCGACGCGATCGCGTCAGCCAGCGGATCGCCGTCATCATCCTTCTCGTCCGAATCCGTGTCCCGATCGTGATTCTCGCTTTTGGTTCCGGTCTTGGGCTTGGAGGCGATGGACGCCGCGTCGGGCTCGACCGGCAACGCCTCCGTGGCGACGGGCAGCGTCGGCGTCGGCATCGGCGCGGCTGGGGCAGCGGCGACGGGCGCAGCGCTGGCAAGCAATATCGCGGCCGCATCGGCGGCTTTGGTCCCGGCAGGCGCGTCCGCTTTCGTGATCGCGGCCGCGCTGGCCAGCAGGGCCGCGAACGGGTCGGACCCTTGCGAGGCGGTGGCGGCCGTAGCCGGAGAATCGGGCGATCCGCCCGACAGCAAGGCTGCGAGCGGCGAAGGAACGGCGGACAGCGCGACGTCAGGCATCGGGCATTTCCTTGCGTGCGCGGTGGCGGATATTCGCCATCATCCGCTCTTCGATCATCTGCTGGAGCTCGGCCACCGCGCGGGTCTCGAGCCGTTCCGCGCTCTCGCGGCGGATATCGGCGTCGCGACGGTCCTTCGCGCGGGCGGTGGCGATCGCCTTGGCCGCGCCGATCGCATCGGTCAGTCCGTGGCGGACGGTGTCGAGGCGAAGCCCCATCTCGCCGGCATTGCCAAGGCCGGCGCCGTTGGTGATTCCTGGCGTCAGCGTCAGGCTCATCCGCAACGCGGCGAGTCTGGCGGCATTGCCTTCGAGCTGGACGACCTTGCCCTCCGCCGCGGCGGCTTCGCCTATCGCGTGGAGATGCTGCACCTCGCGGACGCGGGTGATTCGGGCACGACGTTCAGCAAGAGCCTTCATGCACCGAAGTTATCAACGAGTTGGGTAACTGAGACGTTAAGGCCAACCAATTCTTTCTGACCCTGGCGCAAAAACTCCAGGATCAGGGGATGATGCGCGATCGCGGCGTCGATCGCGGGATCGCTGCCATCCTTGTAGGCGCCCATCAGGATAAGGTCGCGATTCTCTTCATAGACCGACCACAGCCGCCGCAAGGTGCGCGCGGCGGTGGCGTGATCGGGTCCGATGATGTCGGTCATCACGCGCGACAGCGATTTGCCGACGTCGATCGCGGGGAACACGCCCTGCTCGGCTAGTCCGCGCGACAGGATGATATGGCCGTCGACGATCGCGCGCGCGGTATCGACGATCGGGTCCGTATTGTCGTCGCCATCGGCGAGGACGGTATAAAGCGCGGTGATCGATCCGCCGGTGCGGACATCGACCCCGGCGCGCTCGATCAACCGCGGGATCAGGCCGAGCGCGGAGGGCGGATAACCCTTCATCGTCGGCGGCTCGCCCAGCGAGAGGCCGATTTCGCGCTGCGCATGCGCGACGCGGGTCAGCGAATCGATCAGCAGCAGCACGCGCAGCCCTTGATCGCGAAAATATTCGGCGATCGCGGTCGCGCGCATCGCGGCGCGCAGGCGCAGGATCGGGGGATGGTCGGCCGGAACCGCGACCACCGCGGTCTTCTGGCGGACATTGTCGAGCTTGGTGGCGAGGAAGTCGGACACTTCGCGGCTGCGTTCGCCGACCAGGCCGACGACGATCACGTCCGCCTGCGCACCCTGCAGCATCTGGCCCATCAGCACCGATTTGCCCACGCCCGAGCCCGCCGCGATGGCGATGCGCTGGCCGACGCCCGCGGTCAGCAGCGCGTTGATCGCGCGCACGCCGAAATCGAAGGGCTCGGTCACGCGGTCGCGATCGAGCGGGTTGGAACGTTTGCCCGCGAGCGGCCAGCGCGCCTTGGTGGCGATCGGCCCCAATCCATCGATCGGATTGCCGAGCGCGTCGATCACGCGGCCGAGGAGGGCTTCGCCGACGTCGACGCTGGTGCCGCGCCGGTCGGGCTCGACCCGCGCGCCGCAGCTGTGCGGGGCATCCGCATCCAGTGCCATCAAAAGCGTGCGATCGCCGCGAAAGCCGACCACTTCGGCCAATGCCGCATGGCCATCCGCGTCGATCACGCGCGCGTTGGCGCCCACCGGCTCGCGAAATCCGGTCGCTTCCAGCATCAGCCCATCATAGGCGGCCAGCCGGCCGATGCGGCGCGGCCCGGCAGTCTCGATATCGATCGTATCGAGCATCGCGCCCGCGCGCGACGCGAGGTCGCTCATTTGGGTGCGCCCAGCCGGTCGAGTTGCGCGCGCAATTTCTCGAGCCGCACGTGCGGCCCGTCCTCGACCCAGCCGCTGCCGGTATCGAGCACGATCGTGCCGGGCGCGAGCAATGGATCGCCGATCAGGTCTACCGCGATGTTCGCGCCCTTGAGGCGGACCACGTCGGTCGGGTGAAGGCGCAGCCGCGTCGGCGCGGTCTCTTCCGCGATCATCGCCGCGACCGCCTGCGTCCGTTCCAGCAAAGTGTCGGCATTGATCTCGACCTCGCCCACGATCTGCGTGACGAGCCGCTTGACCGAATTGGCGAGCATCGCCGCCAGGCCGTCCGATCCATGCGGATTGAGGCATTCGAGTCCGGCGGCGAGGCGCTGGAGCGCGGCGCGCTCTTCCTCCAGCTCGATCATGGCGAGGCGGCGGCCTTCGTTCAGGCCATCGGAATAGCCTTGCGCGATCAGCGCCTCGGCATCGGCGACGTCGTTCGATGCGTTGCTGCGGAAACCATGGTCGCCGCCGTCGCTCTCGGCCCAGGCCGAGAAGCGGGAGCCGTCCGTCGCGCGCGGGGTGAAGCCGCCCTGCGAGGGTCGCGTCCAGACCGGAACGCGCGCCGCATCTTCGAATGCGGACGAGACGGACGAGGACATATCAGACATAATCGTCGCCCTTGCCGCCGAGCATGATCGTACCTTCCGCGGCGAGGCGGCGGGCGATGGCCAGCACTTCCTTCTGCGCTTCCTGCACCTCGGCGAGGCGCATCGGACCCTTGTCGGCGATCGCGTCCTGGATCGACAAAGCGGCGCGGCTCGACATGCAGCCGAACATCTTGGTCTTCATCCGCTCGTCGGCGCCCTTCAGCGCGACCACCAGGATCTCGCCATCGACCGACCGCAGCAAAGTGCCCAAATTCTTGTCGTCGAGCGCCATCAGGTTGTCGAACACGAACATCTCGTCCTCGACCGACCGCGCCACGTTCTTGTCGAGCTTTTGCAGCGCCTTGATGATCCGCTGCTCGGCCGATTTGCGCGCATTGTTGACGATCTGCGCCGCGTCGGTGGTGCCGCCGCGCTTGGTCGTGCCGCCCGACTTGGCAGGCGCCACCGGGCGCAGCAGCAGCCGCTCCAGATCCTCGATCGCATCCTGCGTCACCGGGCCCATCGTCGCGACGCGGTAGACCAGGTCTGCCTGCAGATCCTCATCCATCAGCTGCAGCACGTCGGCCGCGATCGGCGCCTCGAGGTGCGCGAGCACCAAAGCGATGATCTGCGGATGCTCGTTCTCGACCAGGTTGGCGATCGTGCGCGGATCCATCCACTTGAGCGCTTCCAGCCCCGAGCTTTTTTCCTGCGGGGTGATGCGCGCCAGCATGTTTTCGGCGCGTTCGTTGCCGAGCGCCTTCTGCATGATATGCTTGATCTGCGTGCCGGCGCCGAAGCCGAGCGAGGTCCGCTGGCGGGCACGGAGCACGAACTGGTCGAGCACCTTGTTGACCTGGCCTTCGCTCACGTCGGCCACGCTGAACATCGCGCCGCCCAGCGTCTGCACTTCCTGCGGGTCGAGACGGCCGAGCAATTGCGCGGCTTCCTCTTCGCCCAGCAGCATCAGCAGGATCGCGGCGGCTTCGCTGCCGGCCGGCTCGTCGCTGGGCGCGCTCGCGGCGTCGAATTGGGGATCGGCCTCGGCCATCAGTGGTCAGCCCCGGCGGGCATGTCGGCGCGGATCAGGTCGCGCACCACCAAAGCGGCGCGGTCCGGATCCTGGCGGACGAAGTTGCGGATCAGCGCGGCACGGTCGGCATAAGCCGGCGCGGCCTCGATCATGTCGAGCGTGACCCTGCGGCCCGGATCATGCATCGCCTCGTTGGCGAGCACCGCGGCAATTTCGGTGCCGAGCGCGGGGTTGCGCGTCCGTGCGGCGGCGGGCGACTGGGCGATCGCGGCGGCAATCGCGGCGCGGCGCTTCATCAGCGGCTTGATCACGCCGAAGAAGGCGAGCAGCGCGATGATCAGGCCGGTCAGGTTGCGCCCGGCGATGCCGATCCATGGCGAGTCATACCATTTGGCGGCGGGCACGGCCTCGGGATCGACGAACGCGCGCGAGGTCAGTGCGACCTGGTCGCCGCGATTCTGGTCGAAGCCGACCGCGCCTTTCACCAATTGCTCGATCTGCGCCATCTCGGCGACGCCGCGCGGCTTGGCGCCCTGCTTGAGCGCGACCGCGACCGACAGGCGCTTCACGGTACCAATGGGGTTACGCGTGACCGACACTTCATGACCAAGTTGGAACGTGCGGTCATATTGCTCGCTGGTCTTGCCCTGCGTCGCATTGGCGGCGGCGCCGGCCTGCGGTGCGCCGGGCGTCGCCGGGATCGCGGGATTCAGCGTCTGGTTGGGCTGGGTCGAAACCTGCGCCGCGCTCGGCGCCTGGTTGGCGATCGCGCCGGGAATGCCGCCCGCAGGCGGGGTACCGCCATTGGCGCCGTCATTCGACCATTGGCCCTTTTCCGCGGCGATCGCGGCCTGGTCCTTGGGGAAGCTCTCGCGCGTCGCCTGGGTCTCGGCGAAGTCGAGATCGGCATGGACTTCGGTGGTGAAGCCTTCCGCGCCGACGATCGGCGTCAGTATCTTGGAGATGGCGTCGATATAACGCTGCTCGACCTGGTTCTGCATGTCGAGCTGCTTGTCGGCGCCGCCCTCGCCGCCCTTCTTGCTGAGCAGATGCCCCGCCTGGTCGACCACCGACACATTGTCGGGCGACAAGCCGGGGACGGAGGAGGCGACCAGATTGACGATCGCCTGCGTCTGCCCATCCGAAAGCGCATGGCCCTGGCGCAGCGTCAGCATGACGGAGGCCGATGCCGGCGCCTCGTCGCGCACGAACACGCTCTGCTGCTCGGCGGCGATATGGACCTTGGCGGCCTGGACCGCGTCGATCGCTTCGATCGTGCGGGCAAGATCGGTTTCGCGCGCATCGCGCAACCGCTCGCCCTCCACCGCGCGGCTCGCGCCCATCGGCAGCGACGCCATCACGCTATCGCGGTCGGGGGCGCTCTTGGGCAGGCCGGCCTGCGCCAGCAGCATCTTCGCCTTGTAATAATCGCCGTCGGACACGGTCAGCGCGCCGGTCGAGCGGTCGAGCGTGTAAGCGATGTTCGACGCCTTGAGCGTGTCGGCGACCGCCGCCTTGTCGGAATCGCTCAGGCCGGAAAAAAGGTCGCGCTGCGGCCCCTTGGCGAAGCTGGTCCATGCCAGGAACGCGATCAGGACCGCTGCCGCGATGCCCAGCAGAGGCAGGCTCTTCTGGACGGCGGGTTGGCCGGCAAGGCCCTTCACGCGCTCGAGCATTGCGCCCGGGTTGTTGGCTGCGGAGACGGGGACGGGGAGGGATGAATCGCTCATCGATTATACCGGCATGCTCATGATGTCCTTATACGCGGACAGGAGTTTGTTTCTGACCTGCAAGGTCGCCTGAAAGCCGACCGAGGCCTTTTCGCGCGCCAGCATCACGCCCGCGATATCGGTGGTCTCGCCGCGCTCGTAGGAGCTCGTCGCCTGCTCGGCATTGGCCTGGAGTCCGTTCACTTCGTTGAGCGCGCTTTTCATCGCGCTCGCGAAATTGACGCCGCCTTGCGCGCCGCCGATTTGGCCCGCGCCGCCGACGCCCGCGATGCCGTCGATCGGCTTCGCCGCATTGGCCGCCGCCTGTTGCAGCGCGCTATTCTGCTGGAGAATCGCGCTCCGCATCTGGAGCAGGGTGGTGGGGGAGATTCCGCTCATCGCCTAAGCCTCCTCACGCCGCCGCCCGCATGCCGGCGAGCCGGTAGCGGAGCGTGCGTTCGCTGATGCCCAGCCGCTCGGCCGCGCGCAGGCGGTGACCGCCGGTCGCGGCGAGCGCCTCTTCGATCGCTTCATATTCGGAACTCCGTGCCGCATCGGCGAGACGCGTGGGCGCGTTGGCCGCGGTCCGCGCCAGCGGCTTGGGCAGCTGGCGGACGCTCTGCGCCGCGGCGAGCGTGCCCGCCTCGATCGTCAGGTCATGCGCCTCGATCCGGTCGGTCGCGCGCAGCAGCATCGCGCGCTGCAACACGTTCTCCAGCTCGCGCACATTGCCCGGCCAGCCATGGCTCATCAGCCGCTCGATCGCGCTCTGGGTCGGCCAGGGGAAGCTTTCGCCCGGGGTCAGGTGGCGCAGCATCAAGGTCGCGGTAATCGCGCGGACGTCGAGCCGGCGGTCGGCGAGCGGCTTCAGCATCAGCGGCATCACGTTCAGCCGCCAGTACAGATCGGCGCGGAATCGGCCCTGGGCGACCTCGGTCGCCAAATCGCGGTTGGCGGCGGCGATGACGCGGACGTTGATCGCGACCGGCTTGGTCGCGCCGATCGGCAACACCTCGCGCTCCTGCAGCGCGCGCAGCAGCTTGGCCTGGAGCGGCAGCGGCAGCTCGGCAATCTCGTCGAGCAGCAGGGTGCCGCCCTCGGCTGCGCGGAACAGGCCTTCGCCTGCACCCGCCGCGCCGGTGAACGCGCCCTTCTGGTGGCCGAACAGCATCGCCTCGAGCATGGATTCGGGAAGCGCCGCGCAATTGATCGCGACGAACGGGCCGTCGGCACGTGGACTGCGCGCATGGATGAAGCGGGCAAGGCCTTCCTTGCCGGTGCCTGTCTCGCCCAACACGAGCACAGTCGCGTCATGCGCGGCGATGCGCGCGGCGAGATTGAGGAAGCCGGCGCTTTCGGGCTCGCCGCACGCCGGGCGGCCATTGGGGCGCACCAGCTCGGCGATCAACGCGTGGCCGAACGCCATATCCTCGATGCCGAAAGCGATCTCGGCGGGGAAGCCCTTGGCGGCGGCGGTGTAGATGGGGGCGCCCTCGCGGACGTCCAGAATGATGTCGCTGTGGCGGGCCGAGGCGCGCTCCGAAGCCGCGATGATCCGGATCATGTCCTTGGGCGCGGTGGCGTCGGCGGCGATTCGCACGGTCCCCAGGCCAACCCCGGCGAGCCAGGACGCCAGAGCGGGAGCAACCGCGGCAGCGCCTTCACTCAAACCGATCTGGCTCATGGAACCTCCTCGAACAGCCGGCAATCTTTTGCCGATGTCGGCTGGTTACCCCTGAATTAACTTAGAAAGTCTTAATAGAACGGGCGCGTGGCGGGCCCGCGTCGCGCATCCGCGGCGCACGCATGGCGCGCTCACGTGGCCCACGCATGGGGGCGGGCATCGCGCCCGCGCCTTGAGCCCACTTTTTCGATGGTCCGAAAATTTTCTGGTTAAAGCCCCGCTACCCGCTGCCGTTACCCAATTCGAGGCGGGAGCAGGACCACTGTCCATGACTGCCTGATTTGAGCGGGAAAGGAATCCACAGTGACTGTTATCAACACCAACGTGAGCGCCCTGCGGGCCCAGAACGGTACCCGCATGGCCAATGAGGCTCTTCAGACTGCGATGGAGCGTCTGTCGAGCGGCAAGCGCATCAACTCCGCGAAGGACGATGCCGCCGGCCTCGCCATTTCGTCTTCGATGACTTCGCAGATCCGCGGCATGACGCAGGCGGTTCGTAACGCCAACGACGGCATCTCGATGGCCCAGACCGCCGACGGCGCGCTGGAAGAAGTGACCAACATGCTGCAGCGCATCCGCGAACTTTCGGTTCAGGCTGCGAGCGGCACCTACCAGGCGAGCGACCGCACCAATCTGCAGACCGAAGTCACGGCTCTGGCCTCGCAGATCACGTCGATCACGGCGAACACCAAGTTCAACGGCGTCGGCCTGTTCACTGGTTCGGCTGGCTCCGCGGGCACCGTTACCATCCAGACTGGCTCCAGCTCGAGCGACACGGTCAACATGAACTTCACCGCCCTCAACCTGTCGGCGGTCAGTTCGGTCAACCTCAGCACCGCCGCCGGCGCCACCAGCGCCATGGCCTCGCTCGACACACTGATCACGACTGTCAGCACGAAGCGCGCTACTTTGGGTGCTGCGGAAAGCCAGTTGAGCTCGGT
>Ga0070660_100002827_pt1 | contig 11943 bp, 9 predicted proteins | sample KBSC33metaG_FD_64670 | JGI IMG/M metagenome (GOLD analysis project Ga0070660, IMG submission 64670) | Corn rhizosphere microbial communities from Kellogg Biological Station, Michigan, USA - KBS C3-3 metaG | ecosystem: Host-associated > Plants > Roots > Rhizosphere > Soil ... | reverse complement strand
GATCGGCTCCAGGAACGAATTGGCGAAGCGGAAATAGAGGATATTCATGATCGCCTCCTTCCCGAGGAAGTGGTCGATGCGGAAGATCGAGTCTTGCGGGAACACCCTGCGGGCAACGCGATTGAGTTCCTTCGCGGAGGCCAAGTCACGTCCAAACGGCTTTTCGACAATGACGCGCGCATCGTTGGCCAAATTCGCCACTCCCATACCCTTGATCACCATCTCGAAGAGGGACGGCGGAATAGCGAGGTAGTGCGCCGGGTGCCGGGCCTTACCCAGAGCCTCTTTTATTGCCGTGAACGTGTTCGGGTCGCTATAATCCCCACTCACGTACTTGAACAGGGAAAGAAGCTTGTGGAAGGCGCGCTGGTTATCGATCCCGCCCGATTGCTTGATGCTGTCCGTCGCGCGTTTGTGCAGACGCGCCAGGCTCCACTTCGGAAGTGCGACGCCGATTACCGGGACTGTGAGCGCACCTCGTTTCACCAAGGCATAGAGCGCCGGAAATATCATCTTGTGAGCGAGATCGCCGGTCACACCGAAGAGCACCAGCGCGTCCGAACGGGAGGCGGCCATCAGGCGGCTCCTTTCTTGGCGGTGGTCTTTTTCTCCCACAGGCGAAAGCCGCCCAAAAAAACGTTCTTGTTGTCACCCAAGCGAGTGTGCGGTGGGAGTTTCTTGAGGTTCTTGGCATTTCCTCCGCCCAGCACTACGTACTCGGCTTCCAATGCGTCCTTGAGACGTTTCACGACATCGGCCATGTGACTCCGCCATTTCTTTTTTCCCAATCGCTTCAGGCCGCGAACACCAACGTAGTCTTCGTAAGTCTTCCCATGTTCGTAAGGAAGATGCGCCAGCTCCATCGGCTCAAGGATTCCATTGACGATCATCGCGGACCCGAGTCCGGCGCCTAGACCCAAAAAGAGCATGCGGCCGCCCTCGTAGCTTCCGAGCGCCTGCATGGAGGCATCATTGATCACCTTAACCGGACAACCGAATGCCTTGGCGAAGTCAAATCCGACCCAGCCCGCACCGAGGTTGTAGGGCTCGTGGAGGGGACGTCCATGAACCACCGGGCCTGGATAGCCGATCGAGACGAATCCATATTCCCAATCCTTGGTAACGCGCTTGACATCTCGCACCATTTTGCGAGCGGTCATCTTGGAGCCGGAGCGAATCTTGCGCTCGTCGCAATGTCCTGCTGCCAGCACCTTGACGTGTGTCCCTCCTACGTCGATCACGAGAACTGAAGTAGCGCTCTTGGAGGGCGCTCTCATGACTTTTTCTCGAGGTGACCGCCGAACCCGAATCGCATCGCGGAGAGTAGCTGGTTTCCGAAGTCTTCATCGCCTCGCGAGGTGAACCGCTGGTAGAGAGCGGCGCTTAACACCGGAGCCGGAGCACCTTCATCGATGGCGGCGGCGATAGTCCACCGGCCTTCTCCGGAATCCGACACGCGGCCGGAAAACTTGGAGAGGTCTTCGTTTCCAAAGAGTGCGCTTGTGGTCAAATCCAGTAGCCATGAGGCGATCACACTGCCCCGGCGCCACACTTCCGAGACATCCGCCAGATTGAAGTCGTATTGATAATGTTCCGGATTGCGCAGGGGCGTCGTCTCGGCATCGACGGTGCGGTTCTGTTTGCCAATGTTGGCGCGCCGCAGAATGTTCAGCCCCTCGGCATACGCTTCCATGACGCCATATTCGATTCCGTTGTGAACCATCTTGACGAAATGGCCCGCGCCGGAAGGCCCGCAATGGAGGTACCCTTCTTCAGCCGTACCGGGAGATTTTTCGCGGCCCGGCGTGCGCGAGATATCGCCGCGTCCCGGCGCCAGCGTTTTGAAGACCGGATCCAGGTGGCGGACTGGCTCCGCCTCGCCTCCGATCATCAGGCAGAAACCGCGTTCAAAACCCCACACGCCACCGCTGGTGCCGACGTCGACGTAATGAACTCCTCGCGGCTTGAGATCCTTGGCGCGGCGGATGTCGTCGATGTAATAAGAATTGCCTCCATCGATGATGATGTCGTCCTTCTGCATGTGGGCGCCGAGCCCGTTTAGCGTGTCATCGACCGCCGCCGCGGGCACCATCAACCATGCCGCGCGTGGAGGCTTTAGTTTCGCGACGAAATCCTGGATCGATGCGGCTCCGGTCGCGCCTTCCTTCACCAAGCTCTTAACGTTATCCTGCTTCTTATCGAAGACCACGCATTGATGGCCGCCGTGTTGCAGACGGCGGACCATGTTGGCGCCCATCCTCCCCAGGCCGATCATTCCAATCTGCATTTTGCGGTTCCTTCCTGTTCAAAACGCTCAACGCTTGGCGTTGCGGTAATGTCGAATGAGGGCGTTGGTAGAGCTATCGTGCTTCAGTGGTGGCTCGACGCCCTTCGCAACTGGGTTCTGGAGTTCTGGGATTATGCGCTCAGCCAGGACTTTGCCGAGCTCGACGCCCCACTGATCGAAGGAATCGATTTGCCAGATCGTGCCCTGCGTAAAGACGCTGTGCTCATAGAGCGCAATCAATTTACCCAGCGTCTCTGGCGTCAGCCGTTCGGCCAGAATCGTCGTCGACGGTCTATTTCCCTCAAAGGTTCGATGCGGCACGAGCCACTGCGGCGTGCCCTCAGCTTTGACTTCCTCAGGCGTCCGGCCGAACGCCAATGCTTCGGCCTGCGCGAACACATTGGCCAGGAGCAGGTCGTGGTGATTGCCGAGCGGGTTGAGGGCGTGGACAAAACCGATGAAGTCACAGGGGATGAGCTTCGTCCCCTGATGGATGAGCTGATAGAAGGAGTGCTGGCCATTCGTGCCCGGCTCGCCCCAGTAGATCGGTCCGGTCTGATAGTCGACGCGCGCGCCATCGAGCGTCACGTGTTTGCCGTTGCTCTCCATGGTCAATTGCTGGAGGTAGGCTGGGAAGCGCTTCAGATACTGTTCGTACGGCAGCACAGCCACGGTTTGCGCATCGAAGAAATCGCTGTACCAAACCGCCAGCAATCCCATGATTGCTGGAAGATTGCGTTCGAAGGGAGCCGTGCGGAAGTGCTCATCCATTGCGTGGAAGCCCGTGAGCATGTGTCTAAAGTGCTTGGGGCCGATCGCGATCATCGTCGACAGACCGATGGCTGAGTCCATGGAATACCGCCCGCCGACCCAATCCCAGAAGCTGAACATGTTAGCGGTGTCGATGCCGAACTTCTCGACCCCGGCTGTGTTGGTCGAGACCGCGACGAAGTGCCGTGCCACCGCTTTCTCATCCCCCAACGCCTGGAGCACCCAGTTGCGAGCGGTGTGAGCGTTCGTCATCGTCTCGAGCGTGGTGAAGGTCTTGGAACAAATGATGAAAAGTGTCTCTTCCGCGCTCAGGTCACGCGTCGCTTCGACGAAATCGGTGCCGTCGACATTTGAGACGAATCGGAACGTCATGTCGCGCTGGCTATAGTATTTGAGCGCCTCGTAGGCCATCACAGGCCCGAGGTCGGAGCCGCCGATGCCGATGTTGACTACATTTCGGATGCGTTTTGCGGTATGTCCCTTCCACCCGCCGCTTCGGACACGGTCCGCAAATGCCGCCATCTTATCGAGCACGGCGTGAACCTCGGGAACAACATTCACGCCCTCGGCCCCGCCAGTCCCACCATCGGCAAAGATTCGTTCGCCCTTCGGAGCGCGCAGGGCAACATGCAGAACGGCGCGCTGCTCGGTGACGTTGATTTTATCGCCCGCGAACATGGCGTCGATATGCTTGCGCAGACCGGACTCCTCGGCAAGGTCGAGAAGCAGGCGGAAGGTTTCGTTCGTGATGCGGTTTTTCGAGAAGTCGAAGTACAGACCCAGAGCCTCCAGCGTGAAGCGTTCGCCGCGATGCGGATCGTCTGCAAAGAGCTGTCGAAGGTGTAAATCGCGGACCTTGTCAAAATGCTCCTGCAGCGCGTTCCAGGCCGGCCGGTTACGGAGCGGGGTGATGCTGCGGGCGGGGGTGTATGGCGGCGGCAGTGTCATGTAGCTTTCAGCCGGCAGCTTTGAGCGTCGTTACCTTCGTCTCGATGCATTTGAGCAGATCCTTCCAGGATGTGACGAAGGACGCCGCACCTTCGCGTTGAAGTTCGGCAGCGAGTTTGTCATCGTCAACACCGGCCTTGGCAAACTCGGCGATCACCTTCTCGGCATCGCCGCCATCCTCCGGCAGAACGTCACCCAGCGCGCCGTGATCGGCGAACGCAAGCAGCGTCTTATCTGGAATCGTATTGATGGTGTCAGGCGCGGCCAGCGCCTTTATGTAAAGCACATCGGAGGCGTGGGGATCTTTGGTGCCCGTGCTCGCCCAGAGCAGGCGCTGCGGCTGAGCGCCTGCTCTGCCGAGTTTTCGCCAGCGCGCTGAAGCGAGCAGTTCGCGATACGCCTTGTAGGTACGCTTTGCGATCGCGATGCCCAGACGATCCCGAAGTTCCTTCGGCACCTTCTCCATCACGGCTTTGTCCCAGCGGCTGATGAACATCGATGCCACGGAGCGCACCACCGGGTCGAGCCCCGCGGCGATCCGGCGCTCGATCCCACGCAGGTATGCTTCGGCTGCCCCGAGGTAATGGCCGGTTGAGAAGAGCAGTGTGACGTTCACCGGCACGCCTTGAAAGATAGCTTCCTCTATAGCGGCGTGGCCATCGTTGGTCCCGGGAATCTTGATGAAGAGATTGGGGCGTTGCGCTTGAGCATGCAGATGAACGGCCTGTTTGACGGTATTCGTCGCATCGTACGCCAGTGTGGGAGAGACCTCCAAAGATACCCACCCATCCATCCCAGCGGTTGCCTTGTGGACTGGCAGAAAGAGATCGGCAGCCTGGCGCAGATCCTCGATCGCAAGCTCGAAAAAGAGGGCTTCGCCAGACTTACCTTCTTTCTTCTTCTGGAGGATGGCGTCGTCGTAAGAGCTCGAATTCTTGATCGCCGAGTCAAAGATCGAGGGATTGGAAGTGAGGCCCGTGACCGAAAGATCATCGACGTAATGTCTTAGCGTTCCGCTCGTCAGGAGCGCTCGCGTAATGTTGTCAAGCCAGAGGCTTTGGCCGAGGTCGTGGAGCTGTTGCGTCGGCTTCATAGCTTCACTGTAGGAGAAGCATTGTCAAAATGGCGTCAAAAAAGTTGATTGCAGGTCTGGGGTTGGATTGTCGCGGATCGCAATCCTTACACACGCAGGAGGCCTGAAAGAATCGCGCGTACAGCGCGAAGCACATTTCAAAGTAATGCACCGCCGTATTTCCTTACCATGCTATGTTTGAATAACTCAGGTATTTGGGACTAGCCTTCCGAAGGGAGAGCGCGATGATTACACGCCTTCGTCAAGCCCTTGGCAGCGCTTTAAGCGCCCTGGAGCCGCCACCTGAATTAAAGCACCCTTTGCCGGTCGCGCTGACCGCGGCTGGGCTAGCCACGCTGATGCGGTTTGCGCTCGACCCTGTCCTGCACGATCACAGCCCGTTTCTCTTTTTCGAAATTGCAGTTGTCATCGCCGCGCTCTATGGAGGAGCCTGGGCAGGAATTGGCGTCATCCTTCTGACGATCCCTCTCTGCGACTATCTTCTCATCGAACCCCGCTACACCTGGTTTATCCATGACGCCAGCGCCGATTCAATCATGCTGGCGCTGTTCGCACTCCTGGGGTCATTGACGACCCTCATCATTCACCGTTTCCAGCAGAATAAAAGACGTCTGAAACAGTCGCTCATTGACCTGCAACGGAGCGAACTCAAACTGGAAATGACCGCTGCCACGATTCCAGAGGTGATTTTTTCCGCCCGCGAGACGGGTGCCGTGGAATACCTCAACGGCTACCTCCCGAAGTATTGCGGCCAGAAATTGCACGATTTGGTCGGAAGCGGCTGGCTTGATTTCGTTCACCCGGACGACAGGGGCGCCGTGGCTGGCAGATTTTCGAGCTACCCGGAGCCCGGCAATGAATTTGAAACTGTCGTGCGGCTTCGACGCGCCGATGGGGTGTACAGAATGTTCAAGTGTCATGCCAGGCGCATGTTGGACCCAGAGGAGAAAGCCAACAAATGGTTCGGCGTATTTTCCGACATCAACAACGAACAGGAACTCACTGCCGCGCTCGAAAGCCGCACGCAGGAGCTGATCCGGATCAATGAGGCTTTGGAGCGATTCGCCTACACGGCATCCCACGACCTCCGGGAGCCGCTCCGCACGATCGGGGGCATGACCGAGCTGCTTCTAAGCCGCGCTGGAAACACTCTGGATAGCCAGTCCTCGGAGAGGCTGGCACTGGTCATCAAAGCCGTCAGCCGGATGGAACGTCTTATCCGTGACCTGATGGACCTGGCGAAGGCGACGGATGCCTCCACCCGACCCACATCCGACGTGGACATGCGCGCGGTCGCCGAAATGGCGATTGCGAATCTCGGGCAGGCCATTCGCGAAAGCGGGGCCAGAATCATCCTTGAAGAATTACCGCTCGTGCACGCGAATGAAACCGCGATGGTGCGCCTGGTTCAGAACCTCATTGCCAATGCAATCAAATATCGCACCGACACGCCCCCTGTAATCCATATCTCGGCGTCCCGGCGCAAGCAAGACTCTACATTCTCCATCCGCGATAACGGCATCGGTATAGCGCCGGAATATACCCAGAAAATCTTTGAGCCATTCCAACGTCTTCACGGGCGCGCGGATTATGAGGGCAGCGGGCTCGGATTGGCGGCATGCCGCCGCATCGTCGAGGCCCTGAACGGAACGATATGGGTCGAATCAAAGGGAGGAGAGGGTTCGACGTTTTTCTTCACAATTCCGCAAGAAGCCAATCCAGACCGAAAGGCGCCCGCCAGGGAAGGAGATGCCGCCAGTCTCAACAGAGTGCAGCAATCTCCGCCGCGGAACGCTCAACGCGCGGCCCATGGCGGCCTCCACTGATTGCGATGGTGAAGGCCGCTTCACGTCGGGCAGGAGCGGCAGCTTTGCGCAGGGGGCGATTCGCCAAGAAGCAGTTCCAGAGAAGGCGGACTTGATCGTGGTTGGCCGGTGCCTCAGTGTGTATGAGGCTTGTCAAACTCCGCGCTTCGCACATCACTGGCTGTGCGTACTGCATCGACATGTATACCACAGATGCACGTTCCTAGAGCAAATCCGAGCAACAGTTGTACATTGTGAGCGCTGTCAGGCAAGCTCACGGAATTACGGGATCTTTCGTCGAGGCCGCTCCGGCTTGCGGCAGCCTGTATTCCGAGTAAGTCAGGACCCGATCTATCACGAGACTTTTCACGAAGAAGATCCTGGCGGCCGCTCGCACCTCGATACGTTCCGGCATCCAGATCCCGTCATCGACGCGCGTCTGCTCCATCGTAATGTGTGAGCCGCGCAGTAGGCGCACTAGGAATAAACCCATCGAGAACGGCTGGATTACCCGTCCGTCCACCTTGATCCACCCGAGGTCCTGCTTGTCGACCCAAAGCTTACCCGCGACCTTGGAGAACATATTGCCGTACTTGCCTTGGGCATGGTAACCGGGATGCGGCGTCGCTTGAAGTACATAAGCTGGTCTGCCGTTGACTGCTTCTTCGCCGACAACCTGGAAGTCAAAGGCCTTTGGCACTTCCTTGACAATCGACGTGTCCTCCTCCTGCTGCTTGCGTAACCGCTCGGCCCGCTGCTCTGGAGTTTCCCGCCTCAACTTATCGAGTTCCCGTTTCTGTTTCCGTTCCTGCTCGGCTGAGGGAGGCTGACCGTTGCGTTCTACGAGCTGCTCGAAAGGAACGCCATTGACCAGAATCATTTTCGAGACCTCGACATCCTCCGACTTTACGCGCCCAGCGAGATCCCGGCGCCGGTTTTCGTCTCGTTCGATATAGGTATATTGGAGCCGTGCCTTCCAGTCCCGCTGTGTCGCGGCAATGGATGCCTCCATGATCTGCCGGGCGTCTGGTGCTCTGGAGCGATCCGGAGACTTGACCCGAGAAGTATCACCCTGAGCAAAAAGAAGGGCGATCAGGGCGGCGATTAGCACAGCCGATGTAGGCTCATCCAGAAAGCTGTTCCCCAATGTTTTCGGTCGCTGGAACGGTTTGCAACCTGAAATTCGACTGTACGAGAATCGGCGTCAAAATGGCATCAAAAATGAATCAGATGCTCGCTTTGATGCGCAGCATCACCAAAGAACGGGGCGCTACCACGTACGAATCGTCTTCCAGGACCGGCGGGGGCTCCCTCCTGCCGCTGGATTCTTGAGTGTCCAACACGAGCTCCCAGCGCTGCTCCGGGCGGTGGGCTGGTAAAACAAACGGGACCGATTCGTAATGGGCATTGAGCAGAATCAGTAGAGTGTCGTCAACGACTCGGCAGCCGTGCTCGTCATTCTCCTCCATGGCGTCACCCGCGAGTCGCTCCCCAAGGCAACGCGTTTCTGGATTACGCCAATCTTGGTCCGTCATTTCTTTCCCGTCGGGCCGGAACCAGCTGAGATCTTTTATCTCGTCATCCCTAATCTTCCGCCCATAAAAAAACTTCCGGCGTCGCAGCGCGGGGTGCTGTCGAAACAGCTTGGTCAGAAATCGCGTGAAATCCAGTAACTGCTGCCGAGGCTGGTCCAAATCCCAGTTGATCCAAGAGGTTTCGTTGTCCTGACAGTAAGCGTTGTTGTTCCCTTTCTGGGTCCGCCCGATTTCATCGCCGGCCAGCAGCATCGGCACTCCCTCTGAGAGAAGAAGTGTGGCTAGGAAGTTGCGTTGCTGGCGCGCTCGAAGGGCCAGAACGGCCGGGTCCTCCGTGGGACCTTCCGCCCCACAATTCCAACTCAGATTCTCATTGGTGCCGTCACGGTTCTCCTCCCCGTTGGCCTCGTTGTGCTTGCCGTTGTAACTCACCAAATCATACAGGGTGAAACCGTCATGAGCGGTCACGAAATTGATGCTGGCATAGGGCCGCCGGCCGCTGCGCTCGTAGAGGTCACTGCTGCCGGTAAGCCGATAAGCCAGATCAGCGGTTTGGACGCCATCGCCTTTCCAGAATCTCCGGATCGTGTCCCGATACTTGCCGTTCCACTCCGCCCAAAGAACCGGAAATCGCCCAACTTGATATCCACCCGGGCCTAAATCCCATGGCTCGGCGATGAGCTTTACGCGGGACAAGACGGGATCCTGCTGGATGATGTCGAGGAACGTTCCCAACTGATCCACCCCACGCGGCGTCCGCGCCAAGGTGGACGCTGCGTCGAACCGGAACCCATCCACGTGCATCTCCTCGACCCAGTAGCGTAGGCTGTCCATGATGAGTTGGAGCGTGCGTGGGTGCATCATGTTTGGAGAGTTGCCACAGCCGATGTAATCACGGTAATAGCGGAGATTTTCTGGAACCAACTGGTAGTAACTGGCGTTATCAATCCCGCGAAAGCATAACGTCGGCCCCAACTGGTTTCCTTCGGCAGTGTGGTTGTAGACGACGTCAAGAATCACCTCAATCCGAGCGCCGTGGAGGGTTTGGACCATGGTCTTGAACTCCGTCACCTCCTGACCCGGCCGCTTGGCGCTGGCATATCGTGCTTCCGGCGCAAAGAAGCCGATTGAGTTGTATCCCCAGTAGTTCGTCAATCCTCGATCCACGAGATACTTGTCTTGTACAAATCGCTGCACAGGCATCAGCTCCACGGCTGTGATCCCCAACGAGTGAAGGTAATCAATAACCGCTGGGCATGCCAGGCCAGCATAGGTCCCGCGTACTTCGTTCGGCACCCCGGGATGGCGAGCCGTGAACCCCTTGACGTGCATCTCGTAAATGACCGTCTTGTTCCAGGCGGTCTGAGGGTGGACGTCATCTTTCCAATCGAAACGATCATCCACAACCATGCACTTTGGCATACTCGCGGCGCTGTCGCGGCCGTCGCAAGAGAGGTCGGCATCCGGGTGACCTACGGTGTAGCCGAAAAGTGCGTCATTCCACCGGAGGTCACCTGCGATGGCCTTGGCATAAGGATCCAGCAGAAGCTTGGCTGGATTGAAACGATGACCTTGCGCCGGCTCGTAAGCGCCGTAAACTCTATAGCCGTAGAACTGCCCCGGGCGCGCCTCCGGCAGATAAACATGCCAAACCTGGCCGGTCTGTTCAGGGGCCGTTATTCGGGCCGTCTCTTTGTTTCCTTCCGGCGCTTCAAACATGCATAGTTCTACTTTGGTGGCACGTTCTGAAAAGAGCGCGAAGTTCACTCCTTCACCGTCCCAAGTTGCACCCCGCGGGAATGGCCTTCCCGGCCATACTGTCATGCCTACCTCACAATGTTTCGCGACTTCACACCGCTAGTCACACCCTGTATGCCATCCCGCAACTCAGCGATGCCCGGAGAATAGTGTTTCGATCTGCCTTGCAGCCGCCGTTGACTGCACGCTGCTCCATGCGCGAACTTCGTGATCGACAGATCGTCGACGTACTGACGCGGCGTCCCACTTGCCAGCAGCCCTCTCATGATCTTGTCCTGCCAGAGTCTCTGGCCGGGGTCGCGGAGGTGTTGCGTCGGGCTCATAGCTCAACTGTAAGAAAAGCCTTGTCAAAACGCCGTCAAAAACTTCCGAGCCTATATGTCTGACCTTGGTTGAGAACGCGATTCAATGTAAAGATTCACAATCTCCGCGAAGCTGACCGGATCCGACTGGCTCCTCCTATGAGAAATCCGTCGATTTCATGCTGCGCCTGAAGACTCTTCGCATTGTCGGACTTGACGCTGCCGCCGTATAGTACGCCGAGGTTATTCGCCGCGTCTGCTTCTCTGACTGACTTTTGACGCTATTTTGACGACGATTCCCCTACAGTGAATTTGTCAGCCGTCTCCCGAGAGTCGCGGAACCTGAAGACGTGGCCCGGCGGGTCACAGCGGCGCTTGAACGCGCTGAAACTTCCGGAATACGCTGGCCGATCCTTGTCGCGATAGCGGCAGTCGAATGGAGCTTTAGCCCGATCCTGAAGATACCTGAGAGTGTTCCAGGAGGCATCTGATGATCTCGTTTGATGCGGCGCACGCAGCCGTCCATTATCCGCCGGATCGCCGCTTTCGCATCTGGATTCGGCCCTCTTTCCTGATTGCTGCTATTGTGCTGGTACTGCTCCCCGTGCTCGCGGCATGGATTGAGTTTTTTCTTTTTGGGCTGCCACCCATTCCACCTGTCCCACAGATCTATCCCGATAACTTTGCCGGCCCACACGGCTTTCCGTTGTGGGTGCGCTACTGCCACTTCTTCAACTTTGTTTTTGTGATGATGCTGATCCGGAGCGGTCTCTCGATTCTGGTCGATCATCCTCGCCTCTACTTCAACAATGACTGCACACCGGGAAGCGAGTGGATTCGCTTCACACCAATCCACGTTCCTACGGATCGCGTGTGGACGGCGAAGGAGGATGCTCGTTACATCTCGCCCATCGTTGCCACACCGGGCTACCGGCATACCGTCGGCGTTGCCCGCTCGTGGCATTTTCTTGACGTTTATGGGTTTATCCTCACGGGCATCTTCTTCGTCATCATGCTGTTTGATACGGAGCAGTGGCGGCGGCTCGTTCCCCAATCGACGCTCGTGGTTCTGCAAGCCTGGAATACATGGGTACACTATGCGACTTTCCACATGCCGCCTGAGCTTAACGGATACTTTGGCTACAACGCGCTACAGCAGATTGCTTATTTTGCCGCGGTCTTCGTCTTTGGCCCTTCGGCCATCCTGACCGGTATCGCCATGTCGCCCGCAGCCGTGAATCGCTTTCCCTGGTATGCGAAACTCTTTGGCAGCCGGCAATCGGCACGCTCCATTCACTTTCTGACTATGCTCAGCTTTTTTGCCTTCATCGTTGTGCATGTGACGCTGGTCGTGATGACAGGCTTCGTTCGCAATATGAACCACATCGTGTTGGGTACCGACGACCAGAACCACTTAGGGATGATTCTAGGCTTTGTCGGCATT
>Ga0070660_100002822_pt1 | contig 11951 bp, 9 predicted proteins | sample KBSC33metaG_FD_64670 | JGI IMG/M metagenome (GOLD analysis project Ga0070660, IMG submission 64670) | Corn rhizosphere microbial communities from Kellogg Biological Station, Michigan, USA - KBS C3-3 metaG | ecosystem: Host-associated > Plants > Roots > Rhizosphere > Soil ... | reverse complement strand
CTTCGATTTTTGGAATGCGCGATTTTCCGTTTCGCGGCGTTCTGGGCGGAATGTCTGCTTTTGTGACCTTTGACGGTTGTTCTCCCCAAAATCCGCAAACTACTGGTTAGCCGGTGATTGGCTCACGACTACTTTAGAGAGCGGAGTTCGCGTCCTCTAAATGCTCGTGGCTTCAATCTACTAGTTTGACCACGAAGGTGTTCTATCGGTGTTGCGGAAACTGGAAATATCGGTCGTTCCTTATGGCCGCATCGGGGATCAAGTCTTGATCGAGAGCAGTGCGAGACGGAGTGCGATTGGGTTTCAACCTGACGCTGGTGACGCCCATATCCTCACAGTTCAGGGTAGTGTGATGAATCCACTTCCTAAGATCTTTGTCGTGTCGCAGAGCCCTGCGAATTTGCAGGCCGAAGGAGCCGGTGTTTGTATTGACAAATCCAGGCGTAATCCCTCGATTGCGTCCGTGCCCATGGATGAAATACATGTACGACTCTCCCATTTCCCACGCCTGTTGGATGATCTTTCCGAGCACACCATTCCAGACGATCTCGCGTGGATGGTATCCGTGTAGATCAATCGTCAACGTCCCGCCCTCATTGCCGATTAGTTTACTTTTGGCTGCCCCTCAATGCGGTTTGCACCAAAAATGGTAAGGGAAGTTATCCGGTCAACCGCCCAGAACGCACTAATGACCCAGGTGTCCCGTCGTTCAGATCAATGGTTCGATCCGTCCGCTTGATCCGAGCCATTCCTTTGCGGGCTGGCCCTTTTTGTTGTCAAGCGCCGACCATTCTTTAAGGCGTGAGCTTGAACACCGTTCCCTTCCCCCCAATTCCCCCGTCACGAGTTGTGCCGTAGAGATAGCCAGCCGGGTCCATGAAGAGATCCGCCTCGGGATGGCCGCCGTTGAAGTAATCGAAGGCATGGAGCACGGTCAGGTTACCCGAGGTATCCAGCTTGAATACGGTTCCGCTGTTCCCAGTGACACCGGGGGTACCGTTCGTAAATCCGCCCGCGTCCGCGTTACCGTAGAGATTACCTGCGGAGTCCATGATGAGACCCGCGACGATACTCGATCCTTCGTTGTAGGTCAAGCTATGTAGTACAGTTTTGTGTCCAGAGGGATCGACTTTGAAGATGGTGCCTTGATTGAAAACGCCACCTCCCAAGGTGGTGCCATACAGATTGCCCAGCGAATCCATGACCAGACTGCCGTAGAAGGACACGGATCCATCGGAGCCGCCTTTGAAGGTGTAAAGAATGGTCTCGCTTCCGGAGGGATCGAGTTTAAAGACGGTTCCGACGTTGAAGGTACCGCCGAATGGAGTGGTGCCGTAGAGACTGCCTGCCGAATCGCGGACAAGTGCAAATGGATTTGCGCCGTCTGTGCCGCCTTTGAAACTGTATAACACGGTCTCGTTGCCAGAGGCGTCCAGTTTAAATATGGTTCCAAAACCGAAAGAGCCGCCATTGGATGTGGTGCCGTAGATATTGCCTGCGACGTCCCTGATGAGCGAATGAGGCCCCCACCCATCCGGAGAACCGGTAAAAGCATGGAGCACCGTCTCATTGCCTGAGGCATCGATCTTGAAAACAATCCCCCTGTTATAAGAGCCGCCTGACGCGGAACCGTAGAGATTGCCCGATGCATCAAGGAGGAGATTCGTTGCGAAAGGAGCTGCACCGTCGCTCCCGCCTGCAAAGTTATGAAGCGCTGTCAGGTTGCCGGATTGGTCGATCTTGAAGAGCATACCGTTGTTGAAAGAACCGCCGCCCTCTGTTGTACCGTACAGATTGCCAAGCCGATCCATGACAACAGGACCTTCGGGATTTGCGCCCTCGCCGTTGAGGCCCGAAAAACTATGGAGCACGGTGAAGTCCTTGCCGGCTCCGGGCTGGCTGCAGGCGGTCTGGAAATTCCAGCCATAGACGGATGTCATGGGAACACCGGCAGCGTCTGCCACGTTTCTGATGGTAACTGTGATGGTGCCGGAAGGCAGAGGCGCGATAGGGGTAAGAGTGGCTATTGCGGTGGCCACATCGTAACCGATCCGTGCCGGAATGACTGTTCCTCCGGGACCGGTGATCACGATGTCGGTGGCGTTCACCGTGCTGATATCGGCGCCTTCGCTGAAGGTGATGGTTATGGGAGTCGTGGCGCTTACGCAGATTGCATCCGGGGCCGGAGACACGTGGGCCACGTAAAGCGGCGACAGGTCCGTCGAGTCGCGCGTGATGAACGAGTACGTGTATGGCGCACCGAGATGCACGCCTTCTACGCTGGTCACACCGGTCGTGATGGTGGCGACGTAGTTCGCGTCATCCTGCAGCGCCGGGTTAGGCTCAAACCCGGCCACGCGGAAATCCTCGTAATAAATCACCCTCCCACTCACTGGTCTTCCGGCGGAATCGGTCACAACAAAGGTCTGATTGCTAATGGTAGAAGAACTCATGGCCTCGTCGAACTGGACATACTGCCATCGATTGGGAGCAACGCCGTTGGTCTGCACGCCGACAGCGATGACGGTGGGAGCCGCGCCCGTGCCAGGAGCGGATGTGCCAGTACTCATCGTCATTGTGGCGCCGCAGCCGCTCAGCACCGCAGATATCGCGAGAGTTGAGAACGGGTAGAAAAAAAGGAGCCGGGGATATCGCATAGCTGAAGACCTCCGAAGGAAATGAGAGGTCCTCTGCCGGGTCGCATGTCGAATCAATTGCGCCCAGTTGCGTTTCGGAACCTGTTATCGAACCGAACAGAATCAGAGCGAGCCACAGAGACAGAACAAAGGATGAGAGTATAAGGACAAGGTGGTTGAGAGATGGGTTACATGAAACCGATCGAGGCCCAGACGATTCCAGCGTTCGAAGAGTTTCGATGCGAGTTGATGACTAGAGTTGTACCATGAGTCACTTCCCACACTTATATTGCAGGACATCATTGCTTAACCCGAAATACACCAAACATGGTGATTCTCACGGAGTGAGAGATTTCTTACTTTATACCGTGAGACAACTCTCAAGGTTTAATCGCATTCAAAATACGTGCAGGTTGAGTGTACCCGCCTTCGGGCGGTCTCGAATGTATAGCAGTTTCTCCTCGTCAAGGTCCTAACAAGTGTTTACACTCCCGTCTCTGACTCTCGCCCGTCCCGCGTTCGTTGGCACTACTCTGTTTTGATTGCACGGGCGATCTGGTGTTCGTCGAGCAAGACCACATGCACGACACGACCAACCGGCAGCAAGAGATCGCATTCAGACCGGACCATTCTCCGTGTGCGTCAATTCAGGAGGCTGTCATGCGCTTCGATCATCTTGTTTTCTTCTCAACTTCCGTGTGCGTTTGCGCGCTCGTACTGAGCGGCTGTGGCAGTAACACGCTCATCAAAAGTTCAAACTCCACTACTTCTTCGGGACAAGTTCCTACTGTTCTTGCAGTCGCCGAGCAGGTGAATGGTGTCGCTCCCAATCGCAAACAGGAAGTGCAGTTCAGCGTGGCGATGGACCCGTCCACCATCAACGCGCAGAGTTTTCAGGTGACGGATTCTTCGGGCAAGTTGGCTCAGGGCACCGTGAGTTACGATCCCGATTTTGAGACAGCCAGCTTCCTGCCCAACCCACCGCTGCAGCCCGGCACATCGTATACGGCCACCATCACGTCGGCAGTGGGCAGTACCGGCGGCATGCATCTGGCAAGCCCATACAGTTTTACGTTCAACACGCGTTCCGATTCTGACATCTCGCCGCTCATCGTCAACTCCGTCAGTCCTGCCGCTAACGCAACGTGCATCAGCGCCGACACGCCCATCACCATCACATTTGACGAAGCACCCGATGCCAACACCGTTAACTCCACCAACATCGTGGTCACCGGCCCGGGCGGAGCCGGCATTCCCGTAACGATGAGCATCAACGTCGCAACCACGCAGGTAGTGATCACGCCCCAAACCGCTCTACCCTCGGGCACCATCACGGTCACGGTGAAGAATGTCGGAGATTTGGCCGATGTGATGATGGCCGCGCCCTACGCGTGGAGTTTCTCAACGGCTTGCGGTGGAGGCGGAGGCGGCGGCAGCGGCACACAGCTGAGTTTCTCGACCACGACCTATTCAGGCACCGATCTTTTGTGGGTTTATAGTTTGTCCCGGTTAGGGACAATGCTGATCGATCTGAACGACGACGGGCGCGACGATTTCATCACGGGTTTGTGCTCCAGCGGTTTCAATGGTTTCCGTGTCAGGCTGTCGACAGCCGACGGCGTCTATGGGGCTCCTACTTGCTCCACGATCCCTGCCGCTCCGCAGATGCTATATGACTTTACCGCCGGAGATTTCTTTGGAAACGGCTATATAGATGCGGCAGCCGAAGATGAGAAAGGCAATCTCTACATTTACAAAAACGCAACCGGCAATGGCACACTCACTGTCGCTTCGACCACGATGCTCCCGAGCGGTCCGGGCGCCATTCTGCCCGGCGACTTCAACCACGACGGGAAGATTGATCTTGTGTACGAGCAAGCCAACCCAAACGGCGGGGGAGGCACTCTCCAGGTCTTGTTCGGAAACGGCGACGGAACCTTCAGCCCAGGTCCCACAACCACATTTACCATGCAGGCACAAGCCGTCCTGCAGGGCATCGGGGATTTTGACGGTGACGGCAGTCTCGACGTCGTGGCAGGCGATTCCAGCGGTCAAGAGATCGAAGTCCTCTACGGCGACGCCACCGGCAAATTCATCCCTGGGCCAAGTGTCGGGGGCGTGGCGCCTGTGGGGGGCACTACCGAGCTCCGGACTCAGTACCAGCCTTTTCACGTCAACACCGATCGAATGATGGACCTTATTGGTGCACCTTTCACTTTCACGTTTTGTTCAAACTGCAAAGGGGCGACGGTCACGCCCAGCAGTTATCTCGACCTCGAATTTGGCCACCCCGATCGCACTCTCACCAGTCAAAAAGTCCCGTTGAAAGACTGCCCCGCTTCGACGACGCCTCCCCAGGTCGCCGACTTCGATGGTGATGGCATTCCAGACATCGTAGTAGCCGAGGCCCCTTGCCAGGGACCAGGACCAAACACGATTGATTTCATGAAGGGAAACGGGAACGGGACCTTCGAGCCGGAGCAGGTGATCTACACGACAAGCGACTCTATTTATGAATTGCGCGTGATCAAGGCGGCCGGCAACTCAAACAAGCCCGGTCTCGCCGTCGCTCAGTTTCATGCCGTGACCGGCAATGCGGAAGAACTGATCATGGTGAATACCACTCCGTGATATCAGGCGACGGGCCGTCCAAAACAGGACGGCCCGCCTTCGTTCAGGAGTGAGCGACCACAATCTCTAGGTGTACAACTTCAGCAATAAGTATTGACCCCCGCAACGAGCGGTCCGGTATCGCTCGGATTCAAGGCAAGCAATATTGCTGCTTGGCACTGAAAGTAAATCGAACCCCACTTCGTTATTCCGGCAATCGAAAATGGCAATTAGTGGGGGTGTGGTCAGCAAACTTCTGAATCCCGACGACTCTGCGATTTCTGAGCGAATTCGTTATCGCGGGACTATGGTCGGATAACCGGAAGCAGGGCAAAATTCGGTCAACTTCACGAAAGGCGGTCAACCGACCGCAACTAGAATTTCACTGCTCCCTGCTTCGTTCGTGATGAGTAAGCTCAAACGCACTCAATAGCCTCTACCGAGATTCAATCGTATTGTATTATTCGGTGTAAAACTATGCCCGCGACATTGATGACCACTAGGATTGCTGCACCTATCTGCACAGTCCTCCTTATAGATCCCTTGTAGAAAAATGCGAGTACAAAGCTGAGGAATGACATGCAAGTGCTCGCGATGATGGCAGAGTACAACGCGAACATTGACAGATTAGTCCCGGACACGGGTAGCTCCGACCACTCAGGCGGAAGGTTCGCACTGACTTCCAACCGTTACGGGATTCATGTTTAGCAACCTAATCGCGCCCCTTTCTTTTACGCCTTACCTTTAGTGCTTAAGTCAATACTACACGCCACCGTTAGCGCTGCGTTTTGCGGCGCTACATCCGTCCGGGCGAGATGTTCCGTAAGAATGCAAGCGCGAGTCTGGGTCTCTAATCAGATCTCCCGGGATCGCCTCTGGTCCCGGGAAATCTCCTCTTATCAGAGGTCATGACGTCGGTGTGTTTGGGTGCCATTGGGCTCCTCACCTGCGGGTCTCGATCTCTAAGTACCGCATAGAAGACCTCCAAGCAGTAGGCGGTTTATTTACACAGTAGGCAGTTTATTTACACAGTAGGCGGAACAATTACTCACTTCCAATCCCTGAGCCGAAAATTAGTTCCTTTACTCGACTGTTACGGACTTGGCCAGATTACGAGGCTGGTCTACGTCGCATCCGCGGCGGACGGCGATGTAATAGGCCAGCAACTGAAGAGGAATAATTTCGATCAGCGGTGAGAGCAGCTCGAATGCTGGCGGAACGTGGATGACGTGTTCCACCATAGAGCCGATGGTTGTGTCACCCTCAGTGGCAACAGCAATAACGCGGCCGCTGCGTGCCGTGACTTCCTGGATGTTCGACATTGTTTTTTCGTAGCGCAGCCGGGATGCGGGATCTTGATCATCGCGCGTGGCCAGCACGACTACTGGCAGGGTTTCATCGATGAGAGCATTGGGGCCGTGCTTCATTTCGCCTGCTGGATAGCCCTCGGCATGAATGTAGGAGATTTCCTTCAGCTTGAGCGCGCCTTCGAGCGCGATGGGGAAATGGATGCCGCGGCCCAGGTAGAGGAAATCGCGCGCGTTGGCAAAATGTGTGGCCAGTTGTTCGCACTGCTCGGAGCACGTTTTGAGTACTTCCTCGATTTTGGCCGGGAGGCGGCTGAGCTCCCCAATGAGAGCCACAGAGCGCTCAGCATCGAGGCGACCGCGAAGCTGGCCTAATTTGAGAGCGAGGATGAAGAGCGCTGTAAGTTGCGCGGTGAATGCCTTGGTGGAGGCGACTCCGATTTCCGGGCCGGCATGCGTGTAAACCGCGCCGTGAGCTTCGCGTGCCACCATGGCGTCGACCACGTTGCAGATGGCAACGGTTTTGGAGCCGAGCGCAATCATTTCTCGCTGCGCGGCAAGCGTGTCGGCAGTCTCGCCGGATTGCGTTATAAGCAAGCCAAGCGCGTTGCGATCGGGAATCGGATTGCGATAGCGGTATTCGCTGGCATAGTCGACATCGACCGGCATGCGAGCGAGCCGCTCGATCATGTACTTGCCGGCGAGAGCTGCGTGCCAGCTGGTGCCGCAAGCGGCGATGTTGATGCTGGAAGCGGCGGCAAGTTCATCATCGGCAATCTTCATTTCACCGAGGTAGATTTTGCCGGAGTCGAGCGAGACGCGGCCCATCGTGGTTTCGCGAATAGCCCGAGGCTGTTCCCAGATCTCCTTCAGCATGAAGTGTTTGAAGCCGCCTTTTTCCGCCTGGATGGGGTCCCACTGGATATGCGTGATGGCTCGATTGATGGCGTTGCCTTCGAAATCCGTGAGCTGCACACTGGCGGGAGTGAGGATCGCCATATCCCCATCCGCGAGGAAATAAATATTGCGCGTGTGGTGGAGAATTCCGGGCACATCGGAGGCGACGAAAGCTTCGCCGTCACCAACACCGATCACGACCGGCGGTCCGGAGCGCGCCGCAACAATTTTGTCAGGCTCAGCAGCAGAAAGAATGCCCAGTGCAAAAGCGCCCGTGAGATGCTTGACGGCGCGGCGGACCGCTACTTCGAGCGGAATTGACTGGCCGGCGGCCTCTGCTTCCTTTTGCACCTGTTCAATAAGGTGAGCAATGATTTCCGTATCGGTCTCGGTGACGAATTTGTGACCCTTCTCGATCAGCTGATGCTTCAGTTCGAGATAGTTTTCGACAATGCCGTTATGGACTACGACTAGCCGGCCGGTGCAGTCGCGATGAGGATGCGCGTTCTCTTCCGTGGGGCGGCCATGTGTGGCCCATCGCGTGTGGCCGATTCCGAACGTGCCATGGAGCGGATGATTGCGGAGCACTTCTTCAAGCTTGGCAAGCTTCCCGGGGGCGCGGCGCACGTCGAGGGTGGGACAATCTGGCGTGCCGACAGCGATGCCCGCCGAATCGTAGCCGCGGTATTCGAGGCGCCTTAGCCCCTCGATGATGACTGGAACGACTTGCTTTTTACCGACATAACCCACAATCCCGCACATATATGGATTCTAAGCGAGACACAAGGAAATGACTGTGACACGAAAAATGAATGCTGAATGCGTCTGCGGAACAACGAGTTAGCTGGTCATTACCGGGAGCGCAGGCAGGAATTCAATTCACGAGTGGCGAATTGGGCGGCAGGGGTTGCGATATCCCGGCAAGGATTTTAGAGGCATTCGAGAGCAGATCGGGTACCGGGAACGGCTTAGGCAGAATGGCGAAACTATGCCCCTGTTGAGCGGCCTTTTCCATCAGGCCACCGGTGCCCACGTTGCCGGAAATCATCATGACGGCCAGGGAAGGATAGTTGGCATGTAGAAGGATGGCCAGATCGATTCCGTTCATTCCCGGCAGCATTACGTCTAAAACGGCGAGCGCTGGATTCCATTCAGCGACGGTCTCAATGGCCTGCTCTGCGGAGTAGACGGCCCGGCAGTCGTAGCCTTCACTTTGAAATATTTGAGCGAGAGTATCCGCGAAGATCTGTTCGTCGTCGACAATGAGAATCTTGGAACCAAGCATAGCTTCGCCGTATATACATGATGCTGTAGGCAGACGCGGCGAAAGGGCGAGAAAACGTCTTCCGGGAGCTAGTCCTGCTCTCCGAAGGTCAGCAAACCGCGCGTCCCAGATAACCGTAGGATGCCCTAATGGAGGAGGCGAGTTGCCCTTCAGCAGCGCTTGCAACCATCACATTGCGGCTTTTGAGTACAACTTTCCGGGTAGAACTAGAGGCGAATGGCGCGGACCTGGCAAGAAGGGCACCGCACCAAGCCAGCCGATCGTTGGCTTTGGCGCTCTCTGCGGAACCGTTTACTCTTCGAGTTTGTACGTATACTCTTCGATTACCGGATTGGTGAGGACATCACGGGCGATGCGCTCCACCTCATCGCGAGCGGCCTCGGTGGCCAGACCATCAGTGAGAGACAGCTGGAAATATTTGCCCTGGCGCACGCCAGCCACCTCAGAATAGCCGATTTTGCGCAAGGCATTGTGGATGGTTTGGCCCTGCGGATCCAGGACCGATGTCTTGAGCGTTACGTATACGTGAGCCTTCATTTATGGCGATTATAGACGGTCAAGCGGGCGTAGCGGGCACGTAATGAGAGCACAAGTTGCCTCAAGCGCTCCCGCCAGCATCTACTACATACATGGGCTCATACCATACAGAGCACGGCACTGTGGCGGACCCTTTGCCCGCTTCCAAGTAGGTGTTGTGTGCGCTCGACGTACCTGACACCTCAATCCTTTACTATTGTATTTTGGAAGTCATGCGGGCGATAAGCCGGTTTGGCGCCACTTCTGCAGAATGGTTCCCCACCCCCGAAGGAGAAGTAAATCAAGATGGTCAACTACCTGGAACTGCCAATTGGCGACCGGTCACCCGAGGTTTTTCGCGCAGTCATCGAGATTCCGTTGGATGGCACCCAGAAGTTTGAATATGACAAGCAGTTGCACGTGTTCAAGCTGGACCGTAACCTGCATTCGCCGGTTCACTATCCGGGCGATTATGGCTTTGTGCCATCCACGTTGAGTGATGACGGCGATCCGCTGGACGTGCTTGTGCTGGTACCGAGCCCGAGCTTCCCTGGCTGCGTGCAGGAGGTTCGGCCGATTGGATTGCTGGAAATGATGGATCAGGGCGTTCTGGACGAAAAAGTGTTGGCGGTTGGCAAGAACAATCCACGGTTCGCGAACATCTGGAACTACACCGATATCTATCCACATATGCTGAAGGAAATCACGCATTTCTTCTCGATCTACAAAGACCTTGAAGGCAAGCGCGTTGAGATGAAGGGCTGGCGCGATGCTTCGTATGCTCGCGACCAGGTGACTCGCGCGGCAAAAATGTTTGAAGACGGCAAGGTCAAGCCAGCCGGTATTAAACGGAAAATCGCGGTCTAAGACCGCATGGATCGAAGGCTCAGCCACGCTGCTGGGCCATTTGATTCCCTGCTATTCAATATCTGTTTTCGAGGGTCGGAACCAAGCATTCGATTCGGCGCGGAAAACGAAGTAGGCGATCAGCGACAGAATCAACGCATGCGCTGCGACTTCCTGAAAAGAATTCAGAAAGCTGATGCCAACATGCGCAGCCATCCATGCCAGCGTCAGCCAGCGCGCCCAATTCTGCCGGAGCAAAAGAAAAACTCCGCAAATCACAGCCACAAACGCTAACAAAAAGATCCAGAGCTCGCCGTCATGGAAGCGACTGTGCAAACCTCCGTCGGCTAGTGGGCGCAGTATGCCGGCAGCACCGATGGCAAGAAACAGTCCGGCGATCATTGTTATGGCGAGTGGACGTTTCGACATCTATCGACGACTCCGCAATGTGCAGGGTGATGCCTGACTATTCTTCGGCGGCATTGGCGGTTACCTCAGGTTTGCTTTCGATGAGCAGTCTGCCGGCAAATTGACTAATCGCGTAGAACATTGGGCCGAGCAGGCCGATGACAGTAGCAAACATCAGGGCCGAAGTTGAGCCAGTGATCTTCTCAGTGCGTGAGGCCCACAACGCATAAGCGATGAGCACAGCCGGTCCAACACCCAGCAGGCAGGCCGAAGCGAAGTTGCCGGCCTTGAAAGGGCGCGCGAGGTCAGGCTCCCGAACCCGCAGTACGATCAGCGCGACAAACTCCAGCAGCAGGCTTGAACCGTAAAGAATGAGGTCGACGGAGATGAGGCGCTCGAAGGGCAGCTTGAGTGCGAGGGCCCAGGCTGCTCCGCACAAAAGAATGCTAGCCCAGGGTGCCCCACGTGCGTTGCGACGCGCAAGCAGAGACGGGAGCATGCCATCTTCAGCCATTGCCATGGGCAGCCGTGTGTAACTCATGACAAGTGCATTGAACATGCCCACACCTGTAATGCATCCGCCGGCGATTACCGCCACGGCAAGCCATGGGCCAAATCTGCCTCCGATGAGTTGCGCAGCGGATGCCCAGTCGCCGGTAGAAAAGCTGCCTGCCGAAATGCCCGCAAGGGCCATTGCAGCGATAGGCAATATATAGGTGACGCCGGCAAGGAGGGCGGCAGTGATCATGGCGCGAGGGTAATTGCGCTGCGGATTTTCGACCTCCTGCGCCACTGTTGAGGCATTGTCCCAGCCCATATAGTTCCACATGGCCACAAGAACGGCCGTTGAGAATGCGGAGCCGGCGCTGAAATCCAATGAACCGGGAGTTCCCCATTGCACTCCGGAATGCTGCACGAGCCCTCTTGCGAATCCAAGAGCAACGAAGACGGCGAAGGGCGAGAGAAGCAGCACGAACATGAAAACGGAGCCGATGCCAACAGCTGGCGCGCCGCGGAGATTCCATAAGCAGCAGACCGCAACCACCGCAAGCGACCAGAAGTAGCCTTTTCCTCCCGCAGTGAGCGAAGGTGCGAATTTGCTGAGGTAGAGTACGAAAATCGAAGGATAGAGTGCCATGTCGAAGATGCTGGCGGACAGCGAAAGCCAGCTTTCCTGATACCCCCAGAAAGGGCCAAGAGCGCGGCGCACCCAGACGTAGAAGCCGCCTTCGGCGGGAATGGCGCTGGCCAGCTCGCCGATCATGAGCGCGGTGGGCAGGCTCCAGCAAATGGGCAGCAGCAATAAGATGACAATGGCCCAGCCGTAACCGGCGCCGCCCAATATGTCTTCAATGCCGTAGGGGCCGCCGGACACCATAAAGTATGTAGCGGCAATGAGCGGAAGAAGACGCATTTTGCCGGGGCCCGACTTGGAACGGCTCAACA
>Ga0070660_100002820_pt1 | contig 11961 bp, 11 predicted proteins | sample KBSC33metaG_FD_64670 | JGI IMG/M metagenome (GOLD analysis project Ga0070660, IMG submission 64670) | Corn rhizosphere microbial communities from Kellogg Biological Station, Michigan, USA - KBS C3-3 metaG | ecosystem: Host-associated > Plants > Roots > Rhizosphere > Soil ... | reverse complement strand
GTCGGCGTGCACGCGATCGGCGACCGCGCGAACCGCGAGGCACTGGATGCGTTCGAGCAGACCCGTGATGTCTGGCAGCCACGGGGCCTCCGCCAGCGCATCGAGCATTGCCAGTTGCTCGCCCCCGACGACCTCCCCCGCTTCGCAGAGCTCGGGGTCACCGCGTCCGTGCAGTTCTCCCACGCTCCCTCTGACCGCGACCTGGCCGACCGGTTCTGGGCGGGCAAGACCGGCGGCGCCTACGCCTTCCGGTCGCTCCTCGATTCGGGCGCGCTCGTCGTGAACGGGAGCGACGCGCCGATCGAGGAGCTCGACCCGCTGGCCGGAGTGCGAGCAGGCGTGCGCCGCTCGATCGACGAGCGTCCCGCCTGGCATCCCGAGCAGGCCCTGACCATCGAGCAGGCGTTCCACGCGACCTGTGTCGCACCCGCGTGGCTCGCCCGCGACGAGCGAAAACGTGGAACCTTGCTCCCGGGCCACGCCGCGGACATCGTCGTCCTCGACCGCGACCCCTGGGACGACCTCGACGCGCAGGTCGTCGCGACGATGGTCGCCGGCCGCTGGGTGCACAACCCGCCCCCCTGGGACGGGTGAACCTGGTTCGCTCTTCAACCAGGTTCGCGAGTTGCGGTTTTTCCTAAGACTTACATGCGCTGAACCGTCCACTGGCGCAGCTCGGCGATGTTGACGGTCGTCCACTCCGCATCGACCATCGCTCTGAAAAACAGAGGGGGAACGACCATGAAGCACCACCGTCTGCTCACAGCTCTCGCGCTCGCCGCACTCGCCTGCACGATCGTCGCCGCAACTGCGCTCGGCGGCGGCAGGGGGCGGCTCTACCAGTTTCGCGGTGATGTGGTCTCTGCGAGCTCGAGCTCGCTGCTGATCAGCATCACCGGCGGGAACCACCTCGCGCTGAAGGCGCTGATCGGCCAGAGTCAGAACGAGGCCTTCGCACTCGGCGCCAGGAGCGAGATCCTCGTCTGGTCGAACGGCGTTCCGCACGTCGGGTCCGCCGCCGATCTGCACCCAGGCGACAACGTCACGGTCAACGTCCGCGCGAAGTTCGGCGCGTCGCTCGCCGAACTGCTCGCGACCCCGGTCGCCGTGGTCGGTGATCGCGGCGCCGCGCACGCGAACGGCGGCAAGCCGCTGTTCCTGTACATCGGCACCGTCGCCGGCGGCCAGTCCGGCGGGCACGTCTCGCTGCACGTCACGAGCGGCAACTGGCGTGGTCTGAGGACGATGCTCGGCCAGGCATCGGTCGATCAGACGTTCACCTACGACACCGGCACGATCTTCCTGCTCTGGCAGGGGCGCGTTCCCACGGTGATCGAGCCGTCGCAGCTGAAGGCCGGCGACCGCATCACCGTTCGCGTCCGCGCGCCGCGCGGCTCGACGCTCGCCCAGATCGAGGCCACGGCCGCCTCGCACATCGGCGACCACGAGCCCGGTCAGCCCGAGACGAAGAGCTCGTAGAGCGCTCGGTTACAGGTCGCGGTACGCGAGAAAGAGCTCGCGTGCCGCGGCCGTGCCGATCGGGACGTACTCCGCGACGAGCCTCTCGTTCGGCGAATGGATCTGCGAATCCGGAAGACCGAACCCGGTGATCACTGTCGGAATGCCCTTGTCGGCGAGCGCCGGGACGATCGGCAGCGTGCCGCCGGACCGGATCAAGGCAGGCCGAACACCGAGCACCTTCTCGAACGCATCGAGGCCGAGCTGAACCGCCTTCGCATCCGGCGGGACGAGCCCGGGTGGGGCGGCCGACCAGCGCTCGATCTCGAGCTCCGTCCCCGCGGGAGCTGACTCGCGCAGCAGCCGCTCGACCACGGGCGCGACGTCATCGATCTTCTGGCCCGGCGCGAGGCGCATGGAGACGTTCGCGATCGCCTCGACCGGGAGGACCGTCTTCTGCAGCTGCGGCGATCCGGTCGAGATGCCGTTCACGTCGATCGCTGGCTCTGCGAACGTGCGGAGGTAGAAGTCCTCGGCGGCGCGCGCGTCCTTCGGGCGTGCGCCCTGGTCGGACAGCTCGCTCGACCCGGCCGGCAGCGCCTGCCAGCCCTGGAGCTCGTCGGCCGTCGGCTCCGCGCGCCCGACGCGCAGCTCGTCCACCAGCGTTCCGTCGTGGGAGACGAGCCCGCTGAGCATCTTGATCATCGCGTGCGCGGCATTCAGCGCGGCGCCGCCGTACATGCCCGAGTGCAGGTCACGGTCGCCGGTACGCAGCGTGACGTGCCAGTAGATGACACCGCGTGTTGCGACGTTGAAGGCCGGCAGGTCCCGTCTGATCATCCCGCTGTCGAAGATCACCGCCGCATCGGCGCCACGCTCGTCCTGCTCGAGGAACTCGACGATCGAATGCCCGCCGGTCTCCTCCTCGCCGTCGCAGCAGAAGCGGACGTTGACCGGCAGCTCGCCGGCCAGCGCGAGCTCGCGCGCCGCCGCGAGCAGCATGTAGAGCTGTCCCTTGTCGTCGACTGTGCCGCGCCCGTAGAGGTAGTCGCCCCGGATCTCGGCCTCGAACGGGTCAGACTCCCAGAGCTCGAGCGGGTCCGGCGGCTGAACATCGAAGTGGCCGTAGCAGAGCACCGTCGGTGCGTTCTCCGCGTCGTGTGACGCGCGAATCTCGCCGATCGCGAGCGGCTGGCCATGCCAGTCAATGAGCTCGCACGTACCACCGGCCTCGCGCACGCGGTCGCAGACCCACTCGCCGGCGCGCTGCACGTCGGACTTGTGCGCCGGGTCGGCGCTGATCGAGGGGATGCGGAGGAACTCCGCGAGCTCGTCGAACCACTCTGCCGCCATCGGCGGCGAGCCTACCTAACGCGCGTTACGCAGAGCTGTCGACACCAGGTCGAAACTCACGAACCAGGTTGAAAACCGAACCTGGTTCCTACGCGACGTCGCGGAGCTTCTGCGAGTCAGCGAGGGAACGAAGCTTCTTCAGCCCCTGGTTCTCGATCTGGCGGATCCGCTCACGCGTCACCTGGAACGCCCGTCCGACCTCGTCGAGCGTGCACGGCTGCTCGCCGTTCAGCCCGTAGCGAAGCTCGAGCACGCGGCGCTCGCGGTAGCTGAGCATCCCCAGGCACTTCGCGAGGGCCTCGGCACGGAAGGCGGTGTCCGCAGCCTCGTCGGGAAGCGGCGTGTGCTCGTCCTCGAGGAACTGCCCGAACTCCGACTCCTCTTCGTCGCCGACCGGCTTCTCGAGCGACACCGGCGTCTGCGAGGTGCGACGAATCGACTCGACCTCCTCGACGCTCATGTCGAGGTCGAGCGCGATCTCCTCGTTCGAAGGCTCGCGGCCACGCTCGGCGCGGAGCTTGCGCTCGGTGCGCATGATCTTGTTCAGCTTCTCGACGACATGGACCGGCATACGGATCGTCCGCGCCTTGTCTGCGAGCGCCCGCGCGACGGCCTGGCGGATCCACCAGGTCGCATAGGTCGAAAACTTGTAGCCCTTGCGCCAGTCGAACTTCTCGGCGGCGCGGACCAGGCCGATCGTCCCTTCCTGGATGAGATCCAAGAACGGGAGGCCCTGGTTCCGGTAGCGCTTGGCGATCGACACCACGAGGCGCAGGTTGGCCTCGACCATCTCCTGCTTCGCGCGATGGTCGCCGCGCTCGATGCGCTTCGCGAGCTCGACTTCCTGAGCGGCCGTCAAGAGCTCGACCTTGCCGACGTCCTTCAGGAACAGCTGCAGCGAATCTGCGGAGAACTCCGCGTCGGCCGGCTCCTCGACCTCTTCGGTCTGCGCCGCATAGAAATCGGCCGCGGCGTCGGTTGCGACGTCGAGCGGTGTGACCTCTTCGTCCTCTGCTGCGACGACGATTTCGACTTCGAGCTCGACCTCCTCATCGAGGTCGACGTCCACTTCGACAACCTGATCCTTGCTCACGGGCTCCCCCTCGCTAGCCGGAGCGCTGCCTTACCGGATGCGGCACTGTCGCAGGAGAATCGGACGGACGCCATAGGCCGGACGGCTCATTTTGGGGTGCGCTTAGTCCCACCTGTCACAAGACCGCCGAGGAAGGTATTTGCTTCCTTCCCGAGCACGGTGTTCGGTCCCAGTGAGCGTGCGAGCCGAAACTCGGTGACCGCCTGGTCGCGCTGACCCGTCCAGGCGAGGAGTAGGCCCAGGTGGTACCGCACCGACTGGCTGGTCGGGAACCGGCGGACGAGCGGCCCGAGCTTCGAGAAAGACGCCGAAAGGTTGTCCATGTCGAAGCGCCCCACGGCCGCCGCTACCTGCGCCTCGTCGCTCCCGGGATGCAGTCGGGCGGCCTTCGCCCACTCCCGCTCGGCGGAGTGCTGGTGACCCTGTCGCTGGAGGATCGCGCCGCGGACGAGCAGCGGATCGTGCGAGGTCGACTGGAAGGGCGGATAGCCCTGGGAGAAATACTGCGGATGCAGGAGGACGTCCGACTGGATCTCGTAGTACGTGTCGCGGCCCGCCTGCTTGGCGGCGCGGAAGGCCTGCACGGCGTCGCCGACGAAGCCAGCGCAGAAGAGCGTCGTCCCGTAGTTGAACTGGACGACCGGGTCGTTCGGCGCCTCGAACGCCAACTGCTCGAGCGCGCGGGCCGCGGCGACCGGCTTCTGGGCAAGCGCGGCGCGGACCGCAGCGACGTTCGTCGTCGGCGTCCCGGGCACGATGAACGGCTTTGGGCGCTCCTTGCACTGCGCCTTCGGCTGTGGCGGGCTCTGCCGCGTGGCGTAGACAACGCCCACCACGATCCCGGCCGCCAGAACGGCCAGCAGGCCTACGATCAGCCTGACGCGGTTCGCCGGGGACATCGCGGGCAAAGCTAGCGGGAAATACTCCGCGAGCCGCTACCGTTTGGATAGTTATGCCCAGCTACCGCGAGCTGCTCGAGCAGACCAAGACCGAGATCGACGAGATCGACGCCGGCGCCGCCCGGGCGCTCGAGGGCGCCGTCTGGATCGACGTCCGCGAAGCAGACGAGTGGCAGGAAGGCCACCTTCCGGGCGCAGTCCACATTCCGCGCGGCTTTCTCGAGTCGCGCGTCGAGGCGGTCGCGCCGGACAAGAGCACACCGGTCGTCCTCTACTGCGCATCTGCGGCCCGCTCCGCGTTCGCCGCGAAGAGCCTCGAAGACCTCGGCTACGGGAACGTCTACTCGCTCGCCGGTGGGTTCACCGACTGGAAGCGCAACGGCCTCGAGATCACGATGCCACGGACGCTGTCGCCGGAGCGCCGCACGCGGTACTCGCGCCACATCTTGATCCCCGAGATCGGCGAGGAGGGCCAGCTCAAGCTGCTCGACGCTCGCGTCCTCCTGATCGGCGCCGGCGGGCTCGGCTCCCCCGCGTCGCTCTACCTTGCGGCGGCCGGTGTCGGCACGCTCGGGATCGTCGATGCCGACATCGTCGACGAGACGAACCTGCAGCGGCAGATCGCGCACTCACTCGACACGCTCGGCATGCCGAAGGTCGACTCCGCCAAGGGCGCGATCGAGCGCCTGAATCCCGACGTGAACGTCGTCACCTACCGCGAACGACTCACCTCGGAGAACATCGACCGAATCCTCGACGACGGCTGGGACATCATCGTCGACGGCGCCGACAACTTCCCCACGCGCTACCTCGTGAACGATGCGTCGGTCTGGCGTGGGATTCCCGTCGTGCACGGCTCGATCTACCGCTTCGAGGGCCAGGTCACCGTCTTCAAGCCCCAGGACGGACCGTGCTACCGGTGCCTCTTCCCCGAGCCTCCGCCGCCCGAGCTCGCACCCTCGTGCTCCGAAGGCGGCGTGCTCGGTGTGCTGCCCGGAATCGTCGGCTCGTTGCAGACCAACGAGGCGATCAAGCTCGCGGCCGAGATCGGCGAGCCGCTCGTTGGCCGGCTGCTTCTCTTCGACGCGCTCGCGACCGAGTTCAACGAGGTCAAGATCGAGCGCCGCGCAGACTGCCCCGTCTGCGGCGACCACCCGACGATCACGGAGTACATCGACTACGTCGAGTTCTGCGCCGCCGGTCGGGGCAACAGTTGAGCGTGCTCAGAGTTCCCCCGGTGCTGCGTGCTGAAGCAGGCGGCGCGCGTGAGGTCGAGGTGACCGGCGCCAATGTGCGCGAGGTGCTCGAGGATCTCGCGACGCGAATGCCCGCGCTTGGCTCGCGTGTCTACGGCGACGGCGAGCTGCAGTCGTTCGTGAACGTCTACGTCGACGGCGAGGACGTGCGCACCCGCAACGGCCTCGAGACACCCGTGCGCGACAGCTCGACGGTGATCCTTCTGCCGGCGATGGCCGGTGGTTGCTAGCAGCCTGCTCGACCTGATCGGGAACACCCCGCTGGTCGAGCTCGCGAAGCTCTCACCTCCGGGCCGCACGATCTACGCCAAGCTCGAAGGACAGAATCCAACGGGGTCGATCAAGGACCGCGTTGCGCTCGCGATGGTCGAGGCGGCCGACTTGAAGCCGGGCCAGGAGCTGCTCGAGCCGACGAGCGGCAACACCGGGATCTCGCTCGCCCTCGTCGCGAAGCTGAAGGGCCTGAAGCTGACGTGCGTCATGCCGGCGAACGCCACGCCGGAGCGGCGCACGCTGCTCGAGCTCTACGGCGCGACGATCATCGACTCTCCGGGCGAGCTCGGCTCGAACGGCGCCGTGCAGCTGGCGCAGGAGATCGCAGCCCGCGACGACCGCTACGTGATGTTGTTCCAGTACGGAAACGAGGCGAACCCTCGCGCGCATTACGAAGGCACCGGAGCGGAGATCGCACGGGAGCTGCCACGCGTCGACGCGCTCGTTGCCGGACTCGGCACCGGTGGGACGCTCATGGGGACGGGCGCGCGCCTTCGCGAGGCGTTCCCAGGCGTCCAGATCGTCGCTGCAGAGCCGCTGCCCGGCGACCCCGTGATGGGTCTGCGCTCGCTCGAGGAAGGCTATGTCCCACCGATCCTCGACGTCGCCCAGCTCGACCGGAAGCTGCTCGTCTCGAATGCCGAGGCCGCAGCCGCGGCGCGAGTCCTGCTCGACCGCGAGGGGCTCTTCGCGGGCGTATCGGCCGGCGCCGTCGTGCACGTCGCCCGACGGATCGCCGAGGAGCTGCCCGAAGGGTCGATCGTCGTCGCGGTGCTTGCCGACGGTGGTTGGAAGTACCTCTCCGCGGAGTTCTGGAGCGGCGAGGAAATCGACGAGGCGGTTCTCTGGTGGTGATCCCGGACGCCATTCGTGCGGAGCTCGTTGCACACGCGAGCGACGAGGCCCCGAACGAGTGCTGCGGTCTCGTGCTGGTGCGCGACGGGGTCGCGGTCGAGTACATCCGCGGGATCAACAAGCTCGCGTCGCCCTACCGCTACGAGCTGTACATCGACCCGTTCGTCTGGTCGGAGATCGACGAGAGCGTCGAACAGGTGATCTTCCACTCGCACCCGGAGACGGAGCCGCGCCCGTCGCGGACAGATCGGGAACTGGCCGGCCTCTGGTCCGGCCGGCCGTTCCTGATCTACGGGCTCAAGCTCGACGACCTGCGCGCCTGGCGAATCGCCCGCGACGAGGTCGAAGAGATCCCGATCACGTAACGGTGAACGAGCCCTTCATGAACGTCTTGTGGGGATCGCACACGAACTTGTAGGTCCCCTTCTTCAGCGTCAGCTTCCAGATGTACGTCTTCACAGCGGTGACGCTCGTGACCTTGTTCACGCCCGGGCCGGTCAGGTGGAAGTCGTGGATGTTCGACTTGTCCTGCACGGTGATCGTGTAGGTGCCGGCCTTCAACGTCTTGACGTTCTTTCCGCCCTGCTTGACCGAGATGACAAAGCCGGGTCCGTCGGTTGCGACGAGCTTGCCGGTGACGGCTCCGGCAGCCGGAACGGCGATCACGGCAATGATCGCCGCAAGAGTTACGAACTTCAGCATCGGGATTCCTCCACTTTCGGGTTCCTGCCTTCGACAGAGTACGCTCGCGCTGATGGATCTTGCCTCGGTGGTTTCCACCGAATCAATCGTTGAATCTCACGGCCGTTACCTCGCGGATCTGATGGGACGCGGCGTGCAGGGAACGGCCGATGCCGTCGTGCTGCCGTCATCCGTCGAGGAGGTCGCGGCGGTGATGCGATGGTGCTATGAGAACGACGTTCCGCTGACTGCGCGCGGCGGCGGCACGGGTCTCGCCGGTGGCGCGATCCCGGTGAGTGGCGGCGTCGTGATCGGGTTCGAACGGCTGAACAAGGTCCGGCAGTTCGACCCCTTGCTCTGGCGGATGCACGTCGAGGCAGGCGTCACCACGGGCGACATCCAACGGCTGGCGCGTGAAAGCCGGCTCCGGTTCCCGCCGGACCCGGGGGCGGCGGAGATCTCCCAGATCGGTGGGAATATCGCCTGCAACGCAGGCGGCCCGCACGCGTTCAAGTACGGCGTGACGGGCAACTGGGTGACCGGGCTCGAAGTGGTGATCCCGCCCGGCGAGATCGTCCACGTCGGTGGCCCGCTGCGCAAGGACGTCGCGGGCTACGACGTGAAGAACCTGCTGGTCGGTTCCGAAGGGACACTCGGGCTGATCACGGCCGCATGGCTGAAGCTCGTTCCGGCGCCCGAGCTCGAGTTGCCGGTGATCGGCCTCTATCGCGACGCGGAAGCCGGCGTCAGCGCGATCGAGCGGGTGCTCGCGTCGGGCGTCGTGCCCGCCGCAATCGAGTACCTCGACGCAGTCACGCTGCAGTTCTCCGGCGATACGTATCCCTTCGGCCTGCCCGACGGCGCCGCGTTCATGGTCATCACCGAGGCCGACGGCTCGCAGGCGGAGGCGCGCCGGGTCGCGGCCGAGCTGCAGGAGGCGCTCGCCGAAGACGCGGTCGCCGTCCACTCCCCGCTCGAGCCGGGCGAAGTCACCGAGCTGTGGCGCTGGCGCGGCGGCGCAGCCTTCGCGATCCTCGCGCAGCGCGGGGGCGCCTATAGCGAGGACATCGCCGTGCCGCTCGACAAGCTGCGCGACGTCGCGCGGGAGACGATCGAGATCGGCGAGCGCCACAACGTGGTCGCACTGTCGTTCGGTCATGCGGGGGACGGCAACATCCACTCGACATTCCTCTTCTCTCCCGACGACCTCGACGAGGAACAGCGCGCCGACGACGCGTGCCATGAGCTATTCGGTCTCGCGCTGCGTCTCGGCGGCACGATCAGCGGCGAGCACGGCGTCGGGTGGCTGAAGCGCGGTCAACTCGAGCACCAGTTGGGCGAGGCCGGCTACGACCTCCACAACCGGATCAAGCAGACCTTCGACCCGAAGAACCTGCTCAACCCCGGTAAGAAGCGCTAGCCGCTCCAGCCACGCCGTTCGGAGACCAGTCTTGTGGTCAGACCAGGTCGGCAAAAGTGCAACTTCTTGTCCACAGGGCGGAACGCGTCGGCTTGGTTGAGGCGAGCAACGCCTTGCGGTTCCCGCCTTTGGCCATGACCGTGGGCGACCCGTCTCGTGGTCAGACCACGAACGATCCGCCAGGCCCTATGGCCTAACGGGGCAGGTCCTCAGTGTTCATCTGCCGAGCGCAGCAGTGCGTCCAGAACCGTCGCTTGCCCGCGCATCTCGTCGCGGCCGAGCAACACGTCGCGCTCGCCGCGGATCGCCGCGCACACGTCTTCCAGCTCCGTGCGGTAGTGATTGCCTGCATCCACCCGATGCTCCTCGCCATTCGCTAGCACGACACCCGGTGGGTCGACGAACGGGCTCGGCACGCGCAGGATCCCCTCGGTGCCGATCACCTCGAGCGTGTTGCTGAACGACGACCTGAGCCCGCACTGGAATGTCGCAGTGACGTTGCCGAAGCGGAGTGTCCCCGCGAACTGCGTGTCCACCCCACCGCGCCCGATGCGCGCTTCGCCGTGCACCCGTTCCGGCTCCCCGAGCAGCAACCGCGCCGCGCTGACGCAGTAGCACCCGACGTCGAGCAACGCGCCGCCGCCGAGCTTCGGCACCCACCGAGGGTCGTCCTCGCGCGTGAGCATCGCGGTGAAGGTGGCGTGAACGCCGCGCACCTCGCCCACCTGCGGCAGCAGATCGAGGATCAACTGCGTCTGCCGCGAGTGGCGCCACATGTATGCCTCCTCCAAGACGAGGCCACGCCGGTCTGCCTCGTCCCAGGCCTCATCCACCTGCTCCGGGATGCGCGTGTACGGCTTCTCCACCAGCACGTGCCTGCCGGCGCCGAGAGCGCGCATCGTCCACTCATGATGGAGCGCGTTCGGCAAGGCGATGTAGACCGCCTCGACCTGGTCGTCCGCGAGCAAGTCCTCATAGGAGCCGTGCGCCCGCTCGATCCCGTGCTCCTGCGCGTACGCCTGCGCCCGCGAGAGATCGCGGGAGCCCACTGCGACGATCTCGAACGGGGCGTCCTCGGCGCGCGCACCGAGAATCGCGCCGTTGATGGCCGCGGTCGTGAGGAGGCCGAACCTGACCACGGCGCCAACGTACACTCGCCACGTGCACGACGCCCTCCGCCGCCGCGCCCGCGATGGGCTCGTCTCCGGGGCTGAGCGCGCCCCGGCGCGCGCGCACTTCCGCGCGATGGGGATTGACCCCGCCCGCCTCGGCGGCCCGATCGTCGGCATCGCCTCGACGTGGACCGGGACGATGCCGTGCAACCTCAACCAGCTCGACCTCGCCGCCCGCGTCGCCGACGGCGTGACCGCCGCCGGCGGCGTGCCGCTCGGCTTCAACACGATCGCCGTCTCCGACAACCAGTCTCAGGCGACACCCGGGATGCGCGCGTCGCTCATCTCGCGCGAGGTGATCGCAGACTCGATCGAGCTGATGGTGCACGCGCACGACTTCGACGCACTCGTCTGCGTCGTCGGCTGCGACAAGACCGTCCCGGCGGCGCTGATGGCACTCGCCCGCGTCGACAAGCCCGCCGTCGTGCTCTACAGCGGCCCGATGCGCGCCGGGCGGCTGCGCGGCCGCGAGGTGACGATCCAGGACGTGTGGGAGGCCGTCGGCGCCGAAGAGCGAGGGCTGATTCCACGCGACGAGCTGGACGAGCTCGAGCGGGTCGCGTGCCCCGGCGCGGGTACGTGCGCCGGGCACTTCACTGCGAACACGATGGCGGTCGCTCTCGACTGTCTCGGCATCGCCCAGCTCGGCGCCGGCTTGATCCCCGCCGACGAGACTGCGGCGAAGGACGAAGCTGCGGCTCGCGCGGGCGCGCGTGCCGTCGAGCTGTCCGCGACCGCGCGGACCTTCCTCGACAAGCGCGGGCTGCTGAACGCGATGGCAGGCATCGCCGCGACCGGCGGCTCGACAAACGGGATCCTCCACCTGCTCGCAATCGCCCACGAAGCGGGCGTGCCGCTGACCCTCGACGAGCTCGCGGACGTCGGCAGCCGGACGCCGGTGATCGCGAGCCTTGCTCCTTCGGGCCGCTTCATGGCCGAGGATCTCCATCGCGTCGGCGGCACGGCGTCGCTGATCCGCGAGCTCGTGCGCGGCGGCCACCTCGACGGATCCGCGCCGACCGTCGACGGTTCGACGCTCGAGGAAGCAACGCGCGGGGCCGCGCCCCCGGACGGCGAGGTGCTCTTCACGCTCGACGAGCCCTTCAAGCCGACGGGCGCGCTGCACGCGCTGCGCGGCAACCTTGCGCCCGACGGAAGCCTTGTGAAGCTCGCGGGCGGCCGGCGCAACCATCGTGGCCCAGCTCTCGTGTTCGACAGCGAGGAAGCCTGTACGGACGCCGTGCGCGCCGGCCTGGTGACCGAGGGGGCGGTGCTCGTCGTTCGCTACGAGGGCCCGGCCGGCGGCCCGGGGATGCGCGAGATGCTCAGCGTCACCGCCTCGGTCGTCGGCGCAGGCCTCGGCGAGTCGGTGGCCCTCGTGACCGACGGTCGCTTCTCCGGTGCGACACGAGGCCTGATGGTCGGCCACGTGGCGCCGGAAGCGGCACGCGGCGGGCCGCTCGCAATCGTTCGCAACGGCGACACGATCACGATCGACATC
>Ga0070660_100002817_pt1 | contig 11964 bp, 22 predicted proteins | sample KBSC33metaG_FD_64670 | JGI IMG/M metagenome (GOLD analysis project Ga0070660, IMG submission 64670) | Corn rhizosphere microbial communities from Kellogg Biological Station, Michigan, USA - KBS C3-3 metaG | ecosystem: Host-associated > Plants > Roots > Rhizosphere > Soil ... | reverse complement strand
AAAGGAACATCACCTATGGCCACCGAGCCCAAAACTGACGGCAAGCAGCGAATTCGTATTCGCCTCAAAGCCTACGATCATAAAGTTATCGATCAAGCCGCCAAGCAGATCGTCGACACTGCTTTACGCACCGGCGCTTCACTGGCCGGCCCAATCCCACTGCCAACCCGCCGCAGCACCTTTACGGTTATCAAAAGCCCGCACGTCTACAAAAAAGGCCGTGAACAGTTCGAAATGCGCGTCCACAAGCGCCTGATCGATGTATTCGAGCCCACCCCGAAGACGATCGACAGCCTGATGAACCTCTCCCTCCCCGCCGGCTGCGACGTCGAAATCAAAATGTAGTCGCAGTATCTGTTAGCTATTTCATATACAGTCACCTGCCGACACGCCTATTATTAAGAGCAGTTAATAATAGGAGATACAGATGGCACATACACACTCGATTAGTGAACGACCAGGTCAGCTAACGGGCGTAGTGGCGCTGTCGGCCGCGGTCGGTGCGCTGGCGGCTTTGCTGTTTACGCCGCGCAACGGGCAAGAAATGCGCCATGACATCAAGCGACGCAGCCGGGCCATGAAGGATAAGCTTCGGTCATCGACCGACACTGCTACCGATACGGTTAAGGAGTCTACTGAACGCATGAAAAGCACGGCCGCTAATGCCGCCGATCGCGCTAAGAGTACTGCCAGCAAGGTCAAAGAAGATGCTAAACAGACGGGCAAAGAAGTTAAGCGAGATAGCCGGCGCACGAGTTCGGACATAAAAGATGCGGTGGACGAAATCCGTCGTAATGGCGAGCCATAAATTGTCGCCAAACTAACGTAGAATTTGCAACGGCTTGACAGGGGTAAACGAGGCGTGCTACTCTAGTATGGTATCTCAAAAAGATTTGGTACTTGGTTCGTGTAGCAGGTCTACCCAAAACAGAGGTAGAAACCGCTCGCAACCGAGCATTTTTATGTCTTAGTCTGGGATCGGGAATAATAATGAAGCGCTAACGCGCACAAGATAGGACTGGATCCCGGCCTGCGCCGGGATGACACAAATGAAAGCACTCATCACAAGAAAAGTCGGCATGACCAGCACCATCGCAGAAGACGGTGTCGTACAGGCTATTACCTTGCTTTCAGTCGGTGATCACACAGTCTTGCACCACAAGACCGTCGAAAAGGACGGCTATACCGCCATACAAGTTGGCGCTGAGAACGCTAAGAAGCTCAGTAAGAGCGTCGCCGGTCACGTCAAGAACGCCAAGGTCATGCCGAAGCTCATTCGTGAATTCCGCATTGATGAAGTCCCAGAAGAACTCACCGTCGGCAGCAAAATCAGCGCCGACGTTTTTAGTGTTGGCGACAGCGTCAGCGTCACCGGCACCTCTAAGGGTAAGGGCTGGGCCGGCACCATCCGCCGCCACAACTTCCACCGCCAGCGCAAAACCCACGGCGGCAAGGGCAACACCCGTAAGCCCGGTTCTATCGGCTCAATGTATCCGCAGCATATTTTCAAAGGCACCAAGATGGCCGGCCAGCTCGGTCACGACCAGGTTACTGTTAAGGGCCTGAAGATCGCCCTCGTTGACCTCGAACACAACGTCATTGGCGTTACTGGCGCGGTACCAGGCCCACGCAAGAGCGTTGTTATCGTAAAGGGAGCGAAGTCATGACTATGTCATTCCAATTACCAATTAGCAAATTGCATAGAGCAATGAAGCAGCAAGTAGCAAGTAGCATTGCCAATCGCCAATCGCTAATGGCTACTACATTGCCCATTGCCCATTGCCAATTGCACATTGCAATCCGGAGGATTGCCTGATGGCTGTCGCGACGTATACCAAGACCGGTACCAAAGCCACCATGGCTGCTAAGCTCGACAAAGCCGTCTTTGGCGTCGAGGCTAAGAACCATGAACTCTTGAAGAGTGCCTATATTGCCCATCAGGATAATGGCCGTGAGAATCTGGCTGTCGTCAAAACGCGCGGTTTGGTCAGCGGCGGTGGTAAGAAGCCCTGGAAGCAAAAAGGCACAGGCCGAGCTCGTTTCGGTTCATCTCGCGTTCCTATCTGGCGCGGTGGTGGCATCACCTTTGGTCCGACCGGCCAGGAAAACTACAGCAAGCAGCTCAATACCAAAGCCAAGCGTCAAGCTATTCGCCAAGCACTGAGCCTGGCATCAACTGCTGGCAAGATCGCCGTTATCGAAGATCTTACTTCTAAAGAAGGCAAGACTGCCGAGCTGGTAAAGCTGCTGAGCAAAATTGAAGCTCGTCGCAACGTACTACTTGTCGTTGAGCAGAAAACTCCTGAACTGGTCCGCGCTAGCCGTAATATCCCGGGCGTTATTTTAACCAGCTCGCACTACCTAAACGTAGTTAATGTTTTGAACGCCGACAGCATCGTGTTTACGCAAGCCGCTCTGAAGCTAACAACTGAATGGCTGACGAAGGAGAGCAAGTAATGAGTAAAACCATCGCCCTCCGCCCCCGCCTGAATGAAAAGACCTACGCCTTAGCTGAAAAACGCGTGTATGTGTTTGACGTTGGTGGCAGCGTCAATAAACACAGCGTCGCTCGAGCCGTTGAAGCGCAGTTTGAAGTCAAAGTCGCCGAAGTAAACACCTTGAATGTTCGCGGCAAAGCCAAGCGTATCGTCAGCTTGACCGGTAAGCGCATGGTCAACGCCGAAGGCCGTCGCAATGACATCAAGAAAGCCTACGTGACACTGGCCGAAGGCTACAGCTTGCCATTCTTCAACGCTATCGAAGAAGAAGAGCAAAAAGAGCAAGCTACCCAGGAGAAGTTCGACAAAGCCGCTGCTAAGCAAGCCGACAAGGCCGCCAAGCCAAAACGCGGCCTGCGCCGTGCCAAGAAAGAGGACGCGTAATGTCTTTTACCATGCCTTCTCAGTTTACCGCTAGCCGTGCAGCCAATGGCCAATGGCCAGTAGCAAATGCATTGCCAATTGCCAATTGCCAATTGCCAATTGCTCCTGAAAGGAGCCTGTAATGGCCATTAAGCAATACAATCCGACCACTCCCGGCCGCCGTGGCATGACCAGCCAGGACTTCGATGGCATTACGACCAAGAAGCCGCTGAAGTCATTGCTGGCGCCTCAGCGTCGCGGCAACGGTCGCAATAACCAGGGTCGAATTACTACCCGTCATAAAGGTGGTGGCACCAAGAAGTTCTACCGCATTATGAATTTCAAATTGGCCGAGGGTGTCAGCGCAACTATTGAGCATATTGAATACGACCCGAACCGCAGCGCTCGCATCGCTCGCATCAAAGAGGCCAATGGCACCTATCACTACATACTGGCAGCCAAGGGCATGACTGTCGGCCAGACTATAACCAGCGGCGAAGAAGCTGCTATCGAAATCGGTAATCGTTTGCCGTTAAAGAGTATCCCAATTGGCAGCACCGTCCACGCCATCGAAATGAAAATTGGCGGCGGCGCCCAGATGGTCCGCAGCGCTGGCAATAGCGCCCAGCTGATGGGCCGCGATAACGGCTACGCCCAGGTGCGCCTGCCAAGTGGCGAAGTTCGCCTGATCAACGAGAACTGTACTGCCAGTCTCGGAGTTGTCGGTAACGAGCAGCACCAGAACATCAAGATCGGTAAGGCCGGCCGCAACCGTCATAAGGGCAAGCGCCCAGGCGTCCGCGGTGTCGTTATGAACGCTGCCGACCACCCACACGGTGGTGGTGACGGTGGCCGACACGGGATCGGTTCAGCACCAAAAACCCCTTGGGGCCAGCAAACGCTCGGTTTCAAGACCCGTCGCCGCAAGAATACCAGTCAATTCATCGTCCGTTCACGTCACGTAGGAAAGAGGAAATAGCATATGTCACGTTCACTGAAAAAAGGACCATTTATAGATTTCAAGCTCGCCAAGAAGGTGGACGCTTTGGGCGATAATGACCGCACAATTGTTAAGACCTGGGCCCGTGCCAGCACGATTTCGCCGGAATTTGTCGGTAAAACGATCGCTGTTCACAACGGTAAGGTACACGTCCCGGTATTTGTTACAGAGAATATGGTTGGCCACAAGCTCGGTGAGTTTGCCCCAACCCGTAAGTTCCGCAATCATGGCGGAAAATTAGCGAAAGGCAAGTAATGAGAGTAGTAATTAGCAATCAGGAACTAGGAACTAGCCACCAGCACGCCGGTCTAGTTTCTAATTCCTACTTTCTAGCTGCTACTCCCAAAGGGAGCGCGCTATGAGCGTTAAAGCAGTTGCAAGAGGTGTCCAGATCAGCCCACGCAAAGTTGCAGTGGTCGCTGCTTTGGTGCGCGGTCGCAGTGTTGACGACGCACTGACTATCTTGCAGCACGTCCCACGCCGCTCGGCTGTGCCGGTTCGCAAAGCCATCGAGAGCGCCAAGGCCAATGCCGATCACAACCACGGCTACAAGCCAGCTACGCTGCAAATTACCGAAATTAGCGTTACGCCAGGCCCACGTATCAAACGCTACCGCCCAGCCTCACACGGCCGCGCCTTGCCATTCCAGAAGAAATCGAGCCACATCCGCGTCGTGGTTGATGGTGAATTACGTGAAGTTAAGAAACCCAAGGCTGCAAAGCCAGTAACGGAGAAGGAGACCTAGTATGGGCCAAAAAGTAAACCCAATCAGCATGCGTCTCCAGGTCAATAAGGACTGGCGCAGCAAATGGTTCGTAGATAAGCGTGACTACGCGAAGTTCCTGAAAGATGACCTTGAAGTTCGCCGGCTGATCGCCAAGAAGCTTGGCAGCCGTGCTGCCATCAACAAGGTTGAGATCAACCGCACGCCGAACCTGGTGACGGTTACTATCGCTACCGCCAAAGCCGGTGTCGTGATCGGTCGTGGTGGTTCCGGTGCCGCCGAGCTCAAAGAACAGATCGAAAAGATTTATAAAACGCCGACCCGCGTCAACATTGAAGAAGTTAAGAAGCCTGACCTATACGCCAAGCTGGTTGCCGAGAACATCGCTCACCAGCTGGAACGCCGCATGAGCTTCCGCCGCGCCATCAAGTCAACGGCTGCTGCTACGATGCGCGCCGGCGCCAAAGGCATCCGTATCGAAGTTGCCGGCCGCTTAAACGGCGCTGAAATGTCTCGTCGCGAAAAAGAGGTCGCCGGTTCGGTGCCGCTGCACACGCTGCGCGCCGATATTGATTACGCTCAAGTGAATGCTCAGACCGTCGCCGGTATCATCGGCGTCAAAGTATGGATTTATAAAGGGGAGACGGCGTCATGACCATGTCACTCCAATGCTCAATGCTCAATGCTCAAGGTTCAATGAATGGTCAATGTTCAATGGCTAATGTATTGCCAATTGCGAATTGCCAATTGAACGTTGCAATCCGGAGGATTGCCTAATGTTACTCCCGAATCGTCAAAAGCACCGCAAGGTGCGTAAGGGCAAGATCCGTGGCGTCGCTACTAGCGGCCACTATATCGCCTTTGGCGAGTATGCTCTGCAGGCCCAGGGCCAGGAGCGCATTACGTCGCGCCAGATTGAGGCCGCTCGTCAGGCGATGACCCGCTACATCAAACGTGGTGGTAAGATTTGGATCCGCATATTCCCCCACACTCCTGTTACGCGCAAGCCACAGGACGTCAAAATGGGTAGTGGCAAAGGCAATCCTGAGTTTTATGTCGCTAAAGTCCGTCCTGGCACGATCATGTTTGAAATGCAGGGTGTGTCCGAAGAAGTAGCCCGTGAGGCTATGCGTCTAGCTGCCCACAAGCTGCCGGTTAAGACCCGCTTCCTGACCCGGGAGGACGCGTAATGAAAGTTGTAGAAATTCGTAAGCTCAGCACCGCCGAGCTGGCGACTGAAAGCACTAAACTGCGCGAGGAAATCGCCGAGCTGAAGCGCCGCTTACATCTCGGTGAAATCCAAAATGTGCGCATTATTCGTGGTAAACGTAAAGACCTGGCTCGCATGCTGACCGTTCTCAGCGAAGCCCTCGTAAAGGAGACCAAGTAATGACTACGCCAGTTCATTTAGCAGGTAGCAAATTGCATAGAGCAATGAAGCAGCAAGTAGCAGATAGCATTGATAAGTGCCAATGGTTAATGGCTCATGCATTGCCAATTGAGCATTGCCAATTGCTAATTGAGACCGGAGGTCGTTCGTAATGGCTAAAACACTCGTAGGCGTCGTATCCTCGGATAAGACCGACAAGACCATTGTTGTTACTGTCAGCACGCGCAAAACTCATCCGCTGTATCGCAAACAGTACACTGTCACGACCAAGTTTATGGCGCACGACGAAAAGAACGAAGCTCAGACCGGTGACAAAGTTGCCATCGCTGAGACTCGTCCGATCAGCGCCCGTAAGCGCTATACCTTGGATCGTATTATCGAAAAGCCGGTACTGCGTGAAGACACGCTGTCCCTGACCAAAGCGACTGATGAAGGTGACAAGAAAGCTGACAAGCCGACAGAAACCGAAGGTGAGGAGGCTGCATTATGATTCAGCAAGAATCACGACTGGTTGTAACTGATAACAGCGGCGCCAAGGAAATTCTGTGCATCCGCGTGCTCGGTGGCAGCCGCCAACGCTACGCCAAAGTTGGTGACATCATTGTGGCTACAGTTAAGCAAGCAGCGCCTAACGGTACCGTGAAAAAGAAGAGCGTCGTTCGCGCCGTTGTCGTCCGTACCCGCAACCAGATCCGCCGTAAAGACGGCTCGACTATCAAATTTGACGACAATGCCGCCGTTATTATCGGTGACGATAAGCAGCCCCGTGGCACTCGTATCTTCGGTCCGGTTCCCCGTGAATTGCGCGACCAGGGCTACGCTAAGATTGTGTCGCTGGCACCGGAGGTCCTGTAATGGCTAAGACTGCAACACCAACCAAAGTCTACAAGATTCGCCTCAAAAAGGGCGATACGGTTGTCGTCCGTGCCGGCAAATACAAGGGCAAGACCGGTAAAATTACCGCTGTTCACCCGAAAGAGAACAAAGTGACCGTTGAAGGCATTAACATCGTTAAGAAGCATGTTAAGCCAAACCAGACTCATCCCCAGGGCGCCATCGTTGAATTAACGAAGCCAATTTGGGTCAGCAAAGTCAGTATTGTCGAGCCGACCAGCAAGAAACCGAGCCGTATCGGCTACAGTCTCGATAAGGATGGCAAGAAAACCCGCATATTTAAGAAATCAGGAAAGGAGATCAAGTAATGGCTACCGCTACCGCAAAACCAGCAAAAGCAGCTGACACCGGCGCTCGTCTCCGGATCCAGTACAACCAGAGCTTGGCTAAAGAGCTGCAAAAGGAACTTCAGTTGAAGAACCCGCATCAGGTGCCGAAGCTCGAAAAGATCGTCGTGAACGTCGGTTTAGGCAAAGCTAAGGACGATAAGAAGATCCTGGAAGTCGCGACTAACACGCTGCGCAAGATTACCGGCCAGCAGCCTGTTGAAACCATCGCCAAGAATTCTATCGCCGGCTTTAAGCTGCGTGAAGGCAACAAAATCGGCCTCAAGGTCACCCTGCGTGGCGATCGAATGTACGAATTCATGGACCGTGTCATCACCATCGTTTTGCCTCGTCTGCGCGACTTCCACGGCGTCAGCGCCAAAGCCTTTGACCGCCAGGGTAATTTCAGTCTTGGCTTTACCGATCAATCCGTCTTTGCTGACCTCAGCTTCGACGAAACCACTAATGCCCACGGCCTTCAAGTCATTTTTGTCATTAACTGTCAGGAGCCGGCCCACGCCCGCGCCCTGCTTGAAAAGTTCGGTATGCCGTTCGAAAAGGAAAGGAACTAATCTATGGCTAAGAAATCTATCATTGCCCGCGATGCGAAGCGTATTCGAATGATCGAAAAATACGCTGCCAAGCGCGAGGAGCTCAAAGAACTTGGCGACCTCGAAGGTTTGGCGAAGTTGCCTCGCAACTCGTCACCGACTCGTCGCACCAACCGCTGTATTGAAACCGGCCGGCCACGCGGTTATATGCGCCAGTTCGGCTTAAGCCGTATTAGCTTCCGCGAGCACGCCAGCAAGGGCGAAATACCAGGCGTAACGAAATCGAGCTGGTAGGAGATATATGAGTACAACTTCAACCGATCCAATCTCAGATATGCTAACCCGGATTCGTAACGCTATCGCGGTGCGCAAGCAGGAAGTCAGCCTGCCGCACTCCAGCATCAAGGAGTCCGTGGCTCGTTTGCTGCAGGAGAGCAATTTTATAGATGGCGTATCGGTCAGTGATGCCCCCGTCGGCAAGACCTTGACCATCAAGATCAACGGCGAAAACAGCAACGCCCGCATCACTGAGATTGCCCGCCTGAGCAAGCCTGGCCGCCGTTTCTACGTCAACGCCAAGGAAATCCCGACTGTCAAACGTGGCCGTGGTCTGGTTATCATTTCGACCTCCAAGGGTATCATGACCGGCGATCGCGCCAAGGCCGAAAAGGTCGGCGGCGAATTAATTTGTAAAGTTTATTAAAGGATATAAGGAAGATATATGAGTCGAGTTGGAAAACTGCCGATCGCCATCCCGAGCGGTGTGACAATCACTGTCGACGATTCCGAAATTACCGTAGCCGGTAGCAAGGGGATGCTCAAGCAGTTCACAATGCCGGGCATCACGGTAGCTCAGGAAGGCGAAGAAGTATTAGTAAAGCGCGCCAATGACGAGCCAAAGATCCGGGCCAAGCACGGCCTGATGCGCGCGCTCGTTGCCAATATGGTCCAGGGCGTCAGCCAGGGCTTTAGCAAAAAGTTGGAGATTAACGGCGTTGGTTACCGCGTCGCTCAGCAAGGTAGCGACCTCAAGCTGAACCTCGGTTTCTCGCATGACGTGATCTATCACGTGCCAGCCGGCGTCACCACTACCATCGAGCAAAACACGATCACCGTCAGCGGCATTAGCCGTCAGCAAGTCGGTCAGGTGGCTGCCGAAATCCGCGCCCTGAAGAAGCCGGAACCATACAAGGGCAAGGGCATTAAGTACGAAGGTGAACGTATTATCCGCAAGAGCGGTAAGAGCGGTAAGGATAAATAATCATGAATAAGTTAGCCCACAAATTACACAACCGAGCCCAGCGCAAGCGCCGCGTCCGCAGCGTGGTGAGCGGTACTGCCCAGCGCCCTCGTCTCAGCGTCTTCCTGAGCAATACTCATGTGACTGCCCAGCTGATTGACGACACGTCGCACAAAACGCTTGGCTATGCTACCACCGTTGGCAACAAGTCGGCGACCGGCACCATGACCGAAAAGGCCGCTCAGATTGGCACCGAGATTGCTGCGCAGGCCAAGACCGCAAAAGTTACATCAGTTGTCTTCGACCGTGGTGGCAAAATCTATCATGGCCGCGTTGCCGCCCTGGCCGAAGCCGCTCGTAAAGCAGGATTGGAGTTCTAACATGGCCGATAACAAACCCCAGGAACGGCGCAACCGCCGCCCCGAAATTCAACCCGAAGAAAAGCAGTTCGATGAGCGTACGCTGCACATCGACCGCGTGGCTCGCGTGGTTAAGGGCGGCCGCCGCTTCCGGTTCCGCGCCCTCGTCGTCGTCGGTGATCGTAAGCACAAAGTCGGTATCGGCAGCGCCAAAGGCGCTGACGTAACCGCCGCCGTTACCAAGGCCACCGAAGTCGCTAAAAAGAATTTCATCACCGTGTCGCTGTACAAAGGCACGCTGCCGCATGAGGCAGAAGCTAAAGTTAGTGGCGCCCACATCTTGATTAAGCCGGCCAGCGCCGGTACCGGTCTGATCGCCGGCGGCGTGGTCCGCACAATTCTGGAAGTAGCAGGCGTCAGTAACGCCCTCAGCAAGTCACTCGGTTCAACCAACAAGACGAACACCGCCTATGCCACTATCGCAGCGCTTGACAGTCTGGTGCCCGCCAGCAAATGGATAACGACTATGGCTAAACCAAAAGCCACCAAGCCCGCCCCAAAAAAGCCGGCCGCTAAAGTCGAGAAGGTAAAAGCCGCATGAAATATCACGAACTAGAAGTTAGTAAGCAACGTCGCATCAAGCGTGTTGGTCGCGGTATTTCTGCCGGTCAAGGTAAGACGGCCGGTCGTGGTACCAAAGGCCAGGGCGCTCGTACCGGTTCGAGAAAGAAACCGGGTTTTGCTGGCGGCTCTAACCCGTTAATGCAGAAACTGCCGAAACTGCCAGGTTTTCGCAGCCACAAAATCGCCGCTGAGAACGTCTATACCGGGCAACTCGAGCAGTTCGCCAACAAAACCATTGACGCCCAAGTGCTGGCTGACGCCGGGCTGATTAGTAATGCCTACGTCAGCGTCAAATTGATTGTTAAAGGTGACCTGACTAAGAAAGTAACGGTCAAACTACCGCGCGCCAGTGAAAGCGCCATTGCGGCCGTTCAAAGCGCCGGCGGTACATTCGAAAAGACCGCCCGCCTGAGCCGCCCAAAAACCAGCCAGAAGCCTAAAAAAGCCTAGGCCATGGCTATGGCAGAGCGGCTGGTTCGAGTCACGCATTCACATTGGTTGAGTTATGTCGAGATTGAGCCACCGCTCGATACTTTCCAGCAATTTGTCACTGCTTATATAGTTATTAATGACGTGCCGGCACCTAATGCCGAGCACCTCAACGATGAGGATTTTTTGAGCAGCCAAATTGATGACGTAACTGAGTTCCGGCTCCGGGGCGTCGACGCAGCCGTTCTTGACTGTAGGACCGAGCGTCTCAAACAATTATTTGTCGAAAGGCACAATCTGGCGCTGCATGTCGGCAACCTAGCCGTTCGCTAACAACAATTTAAGTTCGCTGCACGGCCAAGTTGTGGCATACTAGTACGAGTAGAATTGAGGGTAACGACAGACACATGAACTGGAAAATAATCGGTAGGTCACTAACGCACAAAGATATGCGCGGCCGCATTTTGGCGGTGCTTGGCATATTGCTGATTTTCCGTATTCTGGCCCACATCCCGGTGCCCTTGAGCAACCCTGAGACGCTGCACCAAGTGCTGCAGAACTTGTTTAATTCCAATAACACGCCACAACTACTGAGCTTTATTAACGTTCTATCCGGTGGCGCACTGGCCAACTTCTCAATTATGATTGCCGGCCTGGGGCCGTACATTAACGCCTCGATTATCATGCAGCTGCTCACCAAGGCCATTCCGCAGCTTGAAGCATTGCACAAAGAAGGCGAATTCGGCCAAAAAAAGATCAATCAGTACACCCGTATCCTGACATTCCCGCTGGCCATTATTCAGTCAGTCGGCTCCATCTACCTCATTCGTCAGGCTGCCCAATCAATTGGCGGCATTGGCGATATCACCGCCAACACTTCGCCGCTGCAATGGGTGCTGATGGTGGCGGCCCTGACTGGCGGCTCAATGTTATTGATGTGGCTGGGTGAGCTGGTAACTGAACAGAGCGTCGGTAATGGTATCTCGCTGCTGATTACGGTTGGGATCGTCAGTCGTCTGCCATCGAGCATTACTGAAATCATCGGCTCGGTAACCAAAAAGGGCCATCATTTGTCAGTCTTTGGGCATTCGCTGCCCATTAATAAAAGCGGTTTGATTGCCGGCCTGATTATTTTGGTGTCGGTGCTAGTGGTCACCTGGCTGGTGGTCATGCTCAACGAAGCGGCCCGCAACCTGACTGTTAATTACGCCAAGCGAGTGCAGGGTAATCGCGCGTACGGCGGCATAACGACGCTGCTGCCGGTCAAACTGATTACCGCTGGCGTGGTGCCAATTATCTTTGCCGTGGCTTTCTTAAGTGTGCCGAGCTTTGTTGGCCAACTACTCAGTGGCGGCCATAGTGCTCATTTGGCCCACATTGGTGCTAACCTTACGACCTGGTTCCAGACACCGTCGGCCCAAACTTTTGCGACCGAAGGCTGGATGGCCTATATTTATCCGGTCACTTACTTCTTGTTGGTCTTTGTCTTCACATTCTTTTACACCAGCATTACCTTTAACTCCAAAGAAATTGCCGAAAATCTGCATAAACAAGGCGGTTTCATTG
>Ga0070660_100002815_pt1 | contig 11969 bp, 10 predicted proteins | sample KBSC33metaG_FD_64670 | JGI IMG/M metagenome (GOLD analysis project Ga0070660, IMG submission 64670) | Corn rhizosphere microbial communities from Kellogg Biological Station, Michigan, USA - KBS C3-3 metaG | ecosystem: Host-associated > Plants > Roots > Rhizosphere > Soil ... | reverse complement strand
TGTTCGGGAGCCAGCTGCTGAAGCTGCTCTCGCTGGCCACGGTGTACTCGCTGCGAACCGGCCGGCTTCCGGTCGGCGTCGCGCTCCGGCTCGCGCGTCTGCTCCGGCGCCGGGACAGCACACCCACCGGGGTGGTCGACCAGCTCTTCCTCCAGCTTCTCTCGGACTTCGCGGGGAAGCGGCGGCGGGCGATCGAGGAGTTCTTCTCCAGCGTCCACAGTGACCAGGGTCTGGTGCCGCAGCTCGCTCCCGGGGCGATGGAGCTCTTCAACGCCGCCACCGTCGACCGCCCCGGCGTCCGCTACGGCGACGTGATCACCCGTGCGCGGCCGCCCGGCCTGCGCTCGCTCACCCGCGCCGGCCTGAGCGGCTACGCCCAGACGACCCATGCCCTCTACGTCGTCCTCTACCGGCTGGCCCGCGGGCGGTCCGGCGATCCACCCGCGAGGCTCACACAGGAGCAGCGCAAGTTCCTCCGTCGCGCGTACGGGAGCATTCCCGACCACAAGGCCAACGACGGCATCGTCCCCACCCTGAGCCAGGTGCGCGGACACCTGGTCGCCGCCGTCTGGGCCGACCACCACGACGTCCTCGGACACTTCCACCGGCCACGCCACGTCCCGCCCCACTTCGACTGGGTGGCGTCCGGAACGGGCTTCGACCGCGAGCACTTCGAGGCGGTGTGGAAGGCGGTGGCCCGCTTCCTCGGCGAGGCCGGCGAGGCGTCCTAGGCGCTCAGGCCGTCGACGCCGGCGAGATCGACTCCGCCACCGGAGACGGAGCGACCGGACCGAGGGGAGGGCGGCGGAGGCGGGCCGCGATCCACCACATCCACGCGGGCGTCACGATCTGCCCGCGGCGGACGGCCAGGACGAGGAACCAGGCTCCCAGCGCCGTTCCGAGCACCATCGCCGGCACGCTGGCCTCCGGGCCGAATGCGCCGCCGGTGAGCAGGCCAGGACCGGGGAATCGCGCGTCCGCCAGGACCGGGAGGGGGAAGCCCGAGACGGGCGAGCCCCACACCGGGCCCTCGAAGAGGTTCCAGGACCAGTGCAGCCCGATCGGCATCCACAGCGAACGGGTCGCCACGTAGGACGCCGCGAGCAGGGCTCCGGCCTCGATGGCGATGGCGACCCCGCTGACCCAGGTGGCGCCCGGGTTGCCACGATGGCCGAGCCCGAAGAAGAGCGCGCTGGCGACGAGAGCCAGCCAGGTTCCGATCGCCTGCTCGAGCTGACGGAAGATGATGCCGCGAAAGAGGACCTCCTCGAAGATTCCGACGGCGAGGAAGAGTCCAACGGCGCGGATGAGCAGCTCCGCCCGGCTCGTGTCCTCGGGGAGCGGCGCCCAGCCCAGGAGCTGGTAGCCGCCACCGAGCGCGATCACACCGGTGACGACGGTCAGGAGCAGCGCGCCGAGGAGAAAGCCCCGGGCAGTCTCGGACACCGAACCCGCCAGCCCGAGCCCTGCATCGCGCGGGCGCTTCCCCTCGAAGAGCCAGAGGCCGAGGGCGAAGATGATCGTCGTCAGCACCGCGTTCCGGGTCGCCCCGGTGAGGGTGACGTTGGAAGCGCGCATCAGCGCCGGGGACATCCAGAACAGCACCCGGCCGATGACCGCTGCCAGGAGCAGCGTCCACAGCAGCCGTGGGATGGGCGCGAGGAGGAAGCGGCGGAGCAGGGCAGGCATGTCGAGGACCGAGGAGGAGACGCCTCACCCCCGGTTCGCTTGCGGAGCCTAGTTCGTTTGGCGGATCCCCGCCGGTCGAAGCGCGAGGCTCAGCCGTCGATCGGGAAGACCAGGTGCAGCCGCTGGAACATCTTCTGCGGGCACTCCACCGGGCGGTTGCACGCGCGGGGCTGGTCGCGTCGGCAGACCCGGACCTGCGGCTCGCGAGGCTTTGCGGTGGGAGCGGTGTCGCGGAGGAGCGCGGGCGCCGCGAGCATCCCGATCCCCGCGGCCCTCACCGCGGTGGACCCGTGACCGGTCGCAGTCGAGGCCAGGGTCGGAGCGAGGTGGGCGACGACGGACGCCGCACGCCACGCGGACGGCGGAGTCAGTGCCGCGCCGGCGACGAGGAGGATCATCGCGGCGATGGAGCAGGCGACCAGCGGGGAGTCCTTGCGCATGGCGAACCTCGCGATACACCGCGGAGATCTCACGGGCGGAGGGGCCGGGCAAGGCGGGGGATGGGGAGTTGCAGCCGGCACACCGCTGGCTGCAGCCAAGCGTTTTGCCGTGTGTCCTGGACGCCTCAGCCGTCCAGCGCCGAGTTGATCAGCGGCGCGACGATCTTCATTCCCGGGTCCTCGGCGTTGTAGCCATTGGGAGGCTCCTGGATCCGGAACTGACGATTCTGGCCGATGAACTGCTGGAGGAAGCGGTCCATCCCGACGAACTCGCTGTAGCACTTGTAGCTCTCGCCGGGAGGCCACTCGAGGTACTCCCACCAGTGGTGCTTCTTCTCCATCTGCTGGCAAGCGTGGCTGCCGATGAAGGTGATGATGGTGCTGCAGTGGCTGTCGTTGATCTGCCGCTCCCAAGGGACGAAGTAGCTCCAGTTGCTGCGCGTCGCGATCGTGCTCAGCAGCCGGTCCTCGTCCATCTTCCAGAACGTCAGCACGCCTTCCTTGCTCAGTCCCCAGAAGCTCTCGTAGGAGAAGCGGGAGTAGTTGTAGTCGCGGCTGTAGCCCGTGTACGCGAAGTGGTCCTGCGGGAACTGGTCCGCCACCACGAGGTTGATGCTGCCGAAATCTCCGGCGCTGAAGCCCGGGATCTGCGAGAAGACGGGGACGAGCCCCCAGGCCTCGTCGATCGTCCAGTGGAGCAGGCGAGAGATCCCCCAGCCCCCCGGGGTGAAGTAGATCGGCCCGGAGTCGTTGAGCAGCCACGACCTCCGCGGCTGGAGCCCGTTGCGGACGAACCAGTACGCGGCCGAGGTTCCGGTCCCGCCGGCGCTGAATCCGGTGACCAGCAGACGGTCGATGTTGGGGAACGCCTGGTGGGCCCAGGAGACGACGGCGAGCGTGTTCCCGTAGCCGACGTGCGCCCACGGCAGTGGCGGCTCGACGCCCCGCGGATCGTTGTAGGTCGCGTAGCGGTTCCCCACGTGGACGTCGCCCGTGCAGTACGGCACGTAGACGATGTTCCAGTTCTTGGTGATCAGGTCGGTCCGGTCGCGGAAGGGCATTCCCGGGTCCGCGCCGTTGACGAGCGGTGAGACGTACTTCGCGGTGAACTGCTGCATGTAGTCGTCCGGGATGCCGTTTGGATTGGCAGCTCCGAGGACGCCGGCGCGGCCGCTGCACGTGTCGTAGTCCCAGCAGGCCCCTCCGCCCTCGAAGAAGAACAGGACGTCGGGCGACGCGGTCCGGCGGACGAAGAACTTGAACTGCGATCCGTTGCCGCACCACGTCCCCGGGGGCGTGACCTTCTCCCAGGCGTAGGAGTTGCCCCCGTCCACCAGGACGTGGACGATGGTCTCGAGGAGGCTCTCCGCGCGCGCCGGCAGCGGTGCCAGCGCGAGGACGGCGGTCAGCAGACCCCAGACGATCCGCCGGGTCATGTGCTTCCCCCTCTGCTCGGGACCGCGCCCGTTCGCGGCCGCTGAAGCGTCCGCCAGCACCGCTGCCGGCGCAAGTCGGCGACCCCCGGCGAATCGCGTGACGCGCGTCGTCGACGTGTCACACTCCGGGTGTTTGTCCTCCGGTCATGACGCGGCGCGCGTCGGTTGCCACCCTCGCACGCGCCCGGCCGGGGCTCGCCATACTGCGTCTCCGTGTCCCGCCGGTACCGCTGGCTCCTGCTGCTCTTTGCGCTGCTCCTTGCGGCCCTGGCCGCGGGGATCGCGGCCACCCGCTCGGTCGAGCCGGTTGCGGAGAGGCGGATCGCGCCTCCCGCGGTCGTGCCGGCTCCTCGTGCCCCCGCGCCTCCGCCGCCGCCTGCGCTCGCTCGCGTGGCGGCCCCGCCTCCGCCGCCGGCCGCTCCCGTACCCGACCCTGCGGCGCTCCCGCTTCCCCCGGGATCGCCCGCGCCGGTCATCGACGAGGGCTACCCGGTGAGCCTCGAGCGGCTGCGCGCCGAGCTCCCCCGCAACCGCTACTGGATCGACTCGGCGCCGACGAACGACCCCCAGGAGCTGAAGCGCCGCGAGACCGAGGCCGCCGCCTGGAACGACCTCCACGGGAAGGTCCTCTCCGGGACGGCGACCACGGATGAGATCCACACGTGGGTGGACCACCGGCGCCAGGTCTCCGAGGACGCGATCGAGCTCGCCCAGCGGATCCTGGCCGAGCAGGGCTCGGAGCTGCCGGACCGTGACCGCGGCCTCCTGGAGCTGGCGGTCGAGATGCACCGCACCCGCCTGGACGAGCTTCCGCGTCAGGAGTCCGAGGCCCAGGCGCGAAAGGTGGAGCAGGACCGGCGGCGAGCGGAGTGGAAGGCCGGTTCGCCGCCGCCCTGAGCTCAGCGCGCGAGCGGGGACGGGGCGAGCTGCTTCGACGGCTGGGCGGCCGCCCGTCGACGGAGCTCGGGTAGCGCGAAGGGCCGCCACGCGGGCCGCAGGTAGAGGACCAGCGCTGCGATCATCGTCAGAGCGAACGAGGGAAGCCCGTGCAGCAGCGCGATGCCGACGTGGAAGAGCACCGCCACCGGCAGCAGCCAGCTGCGCAGTCGCACCGGCGCGAGCAGGGCGAATGCCAGGCAGAGCTCGAGCACCAGCACACCCCAGGTCATCGGGACGACGAGTCGGCTCGGCCCCACGAGGTCGGTGAGCCACCGCAGCGGTCCCCAGGCGCCGAACTTGGGATGCGACCACCAGTAGTAGAGCGCCGTCCCGTTCGCCCACTCCTCGCTCCGGAGCTTCAGCACCGCCGCGAAGAGGTAGATGATCGAGACCTGGAGGCGGAGGAGGAGGAGCCCGGTCTGCGCCGCGACGGACGCGGGCGCGTTCCCGTCCCCGACCCCCCGCCAGTGCCAGCGCCTCCGATCGGTGAACGCCACGGGAAGCAGCAGGAGGGTCAGCGTGGCAGCGACGACGTCGCCCCCGTCGAAGACTGCTGCCGATGCGGCGAAGCTATAGGACACCCACCAGTGGGGCAGCGCGGTGAGGCGAGGTCTCCAGCCGCTGATGACCAGCAACAGGACGATGACTGCCACGAGCTTCGCGAGGACCAGGTGCTCGCGCCCGAGGAGGAAGAGGCTCAGCCCGTCGATGGCGTGGCGGTCCAGGATGCCCGCGTCGTCGACGACCAGCGGATGGAAGAGCTGCCCGGCGGGATTCGCGACGAGGGTGAGCAGCGTCGCGGCCGCGAGCAGCGAGCGCGCCACGCCGTAGACGTTCGTCCAGGGTCTGTCGGCCTGGCTCAGCACTGGACGTCCAGGCGGGCGTACTTGACCGGCATCGAGACCGCCCGGTGCGTGCCGGCCCACGCCCAGGGAACCGGCGTCCGGTCCAGCAGCAGGACGTCACCGCAGAGCTGGGGATGCTGCGCGAGGTTCCGCACCGGAACGCCCGGAAAAGCCGTCTCCGGCAGCTCGCCCTCTCGGAGCGTCGCATCCGACCACTCGAGCGGGGCATCTCGCAGGAGCGCCCGGAGCTCCGAGCTGTGTCCCACCGGTCCCCGTCCGAAACCGAAGAGGTTCCTCGGAGAGGCCAGAGGAAAGTCGGCCCTCACCCACGAGGGGCCGCGAAGGCGAAACAGCTCCATGCGGTCCTGCAAGGGGGAGGCGAAGTACCCCCAGAACTGCGGAGCGACGGCGAGAAGCTGGAGGCGCCGCCCCGCGGGCGCTCGCAGGGGCGATTCGAGCCAGTTCAGGGCGAAGAGGCAGACGATCGCAGCGGCGAGGAGCCGCGCCATCTGCCGTGGACGCATGGGTCAGCCCTCGATGCGCTCGAGCTTCAGCGCCATCGAGCCAGCGAGCTGCTCGGTGAAGAGCGCCGAGCTGAACAGGGCCCACGCCGGCTGCGCCGCGAGCTGCGGCGAGGTGAGCTGCGGGGTGGGGCGCGGAGCAGGACCGGGGCGAGTTCGCGGATTGGGATTCGGCACGTTGGCAAAGAGAGGCTCGTCCTGCTGGAGCTGCGGGGTGGGGCGCGGAGCAGGACCGGGGCGCGTTCGCGGATTGGGATTCGGTACGTTGGCAAAGAGAGGCGCGTCCTGCTGGAGCTGCGGGGTGGGGCGCGGAGCAGGACCGGGGCGCGTTCGCGGATTGGGATTCGGTACGTTGGCGACCAGAGTTCCATCGAGGGTTGGCCACTGCTCCCCCGCCGCGGCGTTCACCGCTTCGCTCGCGCGCTCGAGCATCGCGCGGATCGCCGCGGGATCTCCGCCGCGTGCGACGCGTGCAAATTCGGCGACGAGAGCCGGCTGCGCACGCTCGATCGAGGCGAGGAGACTCGCACGCACCGTGGCCATCGAAGCCAGCTCGTCGGCGTTCTGCGCGTAGATCTCGGGCCGCAGTTGCTCACGAGCTTCGGGTACCAGCTGTGCGACCGGCCCCACGCCGAACACCACACCCTCGAAGATCTCGCGATCGGAGAAGCTGGCTGCGATTCCACGCTTCTCGATGCGAGGAGCTACGGCAACGAACGAAATCAACGCAGCGACCGAAATCATCGTCAGGCGGCGCATGTGATCCCCCTGGAGAATCGAACGTGCATCTGCGCCATGAGACACACGAATACACACCTGTATCAAGTCCTTCTTGACCCAATTGAGGCGGTTGCCACCCGGCAGATCTGCCCGCTCGACCCGTGGTGGGTCTGGCAAGACTACGTACGACGTTGTCACACCTTCACCGGTGGTCTTCGTCGCCGCGCGCGGGCGGAGCTTCCCTCTAGAGAGGGATGTTCCCGTGCTTCCGCGCCGGGTTCTCCTGGCGCTTGTCCTTGAGCATCTCGAGGGCACGCACCAGCCTCTCTCGGGTCTGCTCGGGGCGGATGACCTCGTCGATGTAGCCCAGCTCTGCTGCTTTGAACGGGTTTGCGAACTTTTCGCGGTAATCCGCGACTAGCCGCGCCCGCTCCGCCGCCGGGTCCGACGCCTTTGCCAGCTCGTTGCGGAAGATGATGCTCACCGCGCCGTCGGGACCCATCACCGCGATCTCCGCCGTGGGCCAGGCGTAGTTCACGTCCGCGCGGATGTGCTTGCTGGCCATGACGTCGTACGCCCCGCCGTAGGCCTTCCGCGTGATGACCGTGACCTTCGGCACCGTGGCCTCGGCGAAGGCGTAGAGCAGCTTGGCGCCGTGGGTGATGATCCCGCCCCATTCCTGCGCGGTCCCGGGCAGGAACCCCGGCACGTCGACGAAGGTGATCAGCGGCAGGTTGAAGCAGTCGCAGAAGCGGACGAACCGCGCCGCCTTCACGCTGGCGGAGATGTCGAGCACCCCTGCCAGCACCGCCGGCTGGTTGGCGACGATGCCCACCGGTCGCCCGTTGAGGCGTGCGAACCCCACGACGATGTTCCGCGCGTAATGCTCGTGGACCTCGAAGAAGTGGTGGTGGTCCACGACCGCCCGGACCACCTCCTTGATGTCGTAGGGCTTGTTGGGGTTCGGCGGGACGAGCGTCCTCAGCGATTCCTCGGAGCGGAAGGGATCGTCGTCGCAGGGGATGACCGGCGGATCGTCCGCGTTGTTGGAAGGCAGGTAGGAGAGCAGCTCGCGAGTGAGGACGATGCTGGCCTGCTCGTTCTCGGCGGCGAAGTGCGCCACGCCCGACTTCTGGTTGTGCGCGAGCGCACCTCCGAGGTCCTCCTTGGTCACCTCCTCGTGGGTGACCGTCTTGATGACCTCGGGGCCGGTGATGAACATGTAGCTCGTGTCCTTGGTCATCACGATGAAGTCGGTGATCGCCGGCGAGTACACCGCGCCGCCCGCGCAGGGACCGAGGATGAGCGAGATCTGGGGCACCACGCCCGAGGCGAGCGTGTTCCGGAGGAAGATGTCCGCGTAGCCGGCGAGGCTCTCCACTCCCTCCTGGATCCGTGCTCCGCCCGAGTCGTTGAGGCCGATGATCGGCGCGCCCACCCGGGTCGCCAGATCCATCACCTTGCAGATCTTCTGCGCATAGGCACCGGACAGCGAGCCGCCGAAGACGGTGAAGTCCTGCGCGAAGACGAAGACCTGGCGCCCGTCGATGCGCCCGTACCCGGTCACCACGCCGTCGCCCGGAATGCGCTTGTCGCCCATCCCGAACTCGGAGCTCCGGTGCGTCACGAACTTGTCCAGCTCGGTGAAGGTTCCCGGGTCCAGCAGAAGCTCCAGCCGCTCGCGCGCGGTGAGCTTGCCCGCCTCGTGCTGCTTCGCGATGCGCTCGGGGCCTCCGCCGAGCTCGGCCTGGCGCTCGAGAGCGTCCAGCCTGCCGCGGAGCGGGTCTGGGTCGGGAGGGGAAGCCATGGTGGCAGTGGCTTTATCACGTGTGCCAGGATGCTCCGTCCCTCGTCGGAGCGCCGGAGACTGGCCGGACCGGACTCTCGACAGACGCCTCCCGGTGATCTCACCGATCCGCGCCCGCGTCGTCGCCCTCGCGTTCCTCGTGTCGGTGTCCGTCCGGGCCGAGCCCGCGCCGCCGGCCGCCACCGAGCCGGTCCCGCCGCTCCTCCGCGTCGGCGCCGAGAGCGGAGGCGGCATCATCGGCGGTCTCCTGCTCGGTGGCGCCTCGGCCTGGGTCATCTACGGGACGCTGAACACGCAAGGCGACGACGCTTCCCGCCGATCTGCCGCCCAGCTCGGAGGCGCCATCGGCGTCTCGGTGGGCGCCCCGATCGGGGTCTCGCTCACCGGAAAGTTCCTCGGCCGTCAGGGAAGCTTCATCGTCAGCTGGCTCAGCAGCGTGGCCGGCCTGGGCGTGGGCTACGGCATCTATGGGTTGATTCGCTCCGGAAGCGACAGCTCGGCCGCGAAGGCGACGTACGCGCTCACCCTGCTGCTTCCGGTGGCCGGGGCGGTCATCGGCTACGAGCTGTCCGCGTCGGACGTCTCTCCTGCTGCGTTGGCGTCGGTGCCCTCGCTTCTTCCGGCGGTCGCGATGGGTCCGGGCGGGGCGAGCTTCGGCCTCGTCGGCCGGTTCTGAGCGCGCTCAGACGTCGAGCGTGCGGAGGCGTGGATCGAGCAGGGCCTGCTCCCAGCGGGAGATCGCCTGGAGCCGGTCCCGCTCCGGTGCGTCGGCCGCGTAGTCCAGGGTGTCGCCGAGAGCGCTGGCCAGCTCCTCCACCGCGACCGAGCGCAGCCAGGCCTCGGGGTTGCGGAGGGCGGCGAGGAGCCACTGGACGCGCCGGCGCCCCCTGTTCTCGGCCCACCAGGCCATCCAGGCGTGCGTGCTGGTGCCGAACGAGGCGCGGGTGATCTCGATCAGCGCCTCGGCCGCGGCCTGCGCGGAGAGCGCGTCGTCGCTGGCGGTGAGCCCGATGAGGCCCTCGATCGACGGTCGGTCGTGGAGCATTCCCAGCGCGCGCGCGGCGAGGACACGCCGCTCGGGCTCCTTCGCCACCAGCTCCTGCCGGAGATCGGGAAGCGCCTGCTGGAAGCGGGGGAGGCGCCGCAGCGCGGTGGCGGCGGCGCGCGCGGCCGAGGAGACGTCCGGCTCGGGATCGAACAGCCCGCGCAGCACTCCGGGCACCAGCTCGGCGTGGGGAAGGCTCCCGGCGGTGAGCAGCGCGACGTAGCGGACCTCGGGCTCGGGAGCATCGAGGAACCGGACCAGCGCGCGCGCCCCGGCTGCCCCCAGGCGCGCGAGGCCGGCCGGGACCGGGCCCAGCTCGTCGGGCGCGGGGAGCTCCTGGACCGGGACGCGGCTCCATGCGCTCGGGCCGGGGAACTGCGCGGCCAGCGCGCGGGCCGCAGCGTCCGGCGCCCGAGTGAGCTCGGAGATGGCCGTTGCCCGCGCCGTGGCGTCACTCCCCACCAGCCGCTCCAGCACCGGGCCGAGGTCTCCGAGCGCCGCTGGAGGCGGTGCGCGATCGAGAGTCTCGAGCGTCTCGGGTGTCGGGCGCGGGGCGCCGTCGAAGGTCAGCGCAACGGCTCGCTCGCCGGGAGCGTCCTCGTCGGAGAAGCGGCGCTGCTTGCGGAGGACGATCAGCTCGGCGAACGCCTGACCGAGGTCCTGGCAGAACAGGATGAGGTCGGAGAGGCGGCGCTGGCTGATGGCGCGCTCGCCGCGGTCCCCGTAGACGACGGCCACCAGGCGGCCTCGGACCTCCACCGGGAAGACGAAGACCGAGCGAGGCGCTCGCCCGAGCGAGGCGAGCACCTGCCGGGTCAGCGCGTCACCCGGAACCGGTCCGGCGTAGCAGGAGTGGGCGAGCGTGGCGGTGCGGAACACCGACGGCACGTCGAGCGGGAAGGAGACCTGGGGGATGGAGATTCCGTCCGCGCCCTCGCCCTGCGCATCCCAGCCCATCGCCGCGCCTCGCACGACCGCGAACGCGGCGACGAAGTCGAGCGTGCGGCGGGCGTAGCGGAGGACGACGTCCTTCAAGCCCTCTCGATCTCCGGCGACGGCCCTGAGCGCGGTACGGGCTTCGGACAGCGTCCAGTCCACCACGCCCTCGCCGCCGGTGGTGCTCTCCGTCGCGGTCTCGCGGGGGCGGTGCTGGCGCGGCCGCGGCGGCTCGGGTTGCCAGGTTGGGAGCTCGGGCTCGGCCGCGGCGACTCCGGCCTCCAGCGCCTCGAGGAGCGAGCCGGCGGGGTCGGTGGCGGCCCCCTCGGGCGGGAGCGCCGGCGCGGGGGCCTCGGCGGAGGAACGGGCCTTGACCAGCGGAAGCGGCTCGTCCACGACGGAGCGCGCGGCCTGCTCCGCCATCTCGGTGGCGAGCCGCTCCTCGAGCGTTGGCCCGAGGGTTCCGAGGAGGGCGGTGTCGCGCGCCGCAAGCGCGGTGCCGTAGATCTGCGCGCGCCAGGCGCGCACCCGCACGTCGGTGGACACCCAGGGCGCCACGGAGCGGCCCAGCTTCCGGACCAGCAACTCGAGCCCTCGCATGGGGACCGGGTGCGCGACGGCGACGTGGAGCATCCCCTCCTCGACCGAGAGCGGCGCGAGGTTGAGCCGGTCGGCTTCCTCGCGCGGGAGGGCCGACGCCATCGCAGGGTTGGGGACGTAGTCCGCGAGGTAGATCGGCTGCAGCCCGCTCACCTCTCCGAGGGCTGTGACCAGGTCCTGCTCTCGAAGCGCGCCCATCTCGAGGAGAAGGGTGTCCATCGCGCCGCCGACCAGGGCCTGCGAGCGCAAGGCGTCGTCCGCGCGTTCCTGGCTCAAGAGGCCGCGGGTGACGAGGTGCTCTTCCAGCCGTTCGGTCATTGCGCCGCTCGCCATTCTACGGCGCGGCGGGTCAGCCGGGACGGACGACGAACGTCTGGGTCAGCTTGTCGTGGAGGGTCTGACCCCGCCGGTCGAAGAGGGCGAGCCAGAATCCGGCGAGGAACGGGACGAAGGAGACGACGGCGAGGGCGGATCGGGTGATGGCCCGACCCGGGGTAGGTGCGAGTCCGGTCTGGTCGACCAGCCGGATGCCGAGGAGCCGGCGCCCGGGTGTCCGGCCATTCCAGAGGAGCGCGAAGGCGCCCGCGTAGACGAGGCCGAGCACCAGTGCGAGCGCCACGCACGGGGCGAGCACGGAGTTCAGCTGGTGGACGCGGGCCATGACCCCGTCGATGCCGGTGAGCTGGGTGGAGGTGGGTCCGTGCGGGGCGATGAGCGCTGCGGCGAGACCGACGTAGAGGGCGAGGACCCCGCCGATGAGCGCGCCATCGATGATGAAGGCCGTGATGCGCTGCCACAGGGCGGCGGGTCGGGCCCGGATCTCGATGATGCCGCCGAGGGTCGCCCTGGCCGGCTCGTTCGCGACGGCGCGGGCGACCTGTTCCACCATCTCGGTGGCGAGCTGCTCGTCGATGCGCGGTTCGGCGGGCTGGGTGCCGAGGAGCTCGGCCATGCTCGGCGAGCGCGTGGGAGGTGCCTCGGCGGCGATCAC
>Ga0070660_100002811_pt1 | contig 11975 bp, 18 predicted proteins | sample KBSC33metaG_FD_64670 | JGI IMG/M metagenome (GOLD analysis project Ga0070660, IMG submission 64670) | Corn rhizosphere microbial communities from Kellogg Biological Station, Michigan, USA - KBS C3-3 metaG | ecosystem: Host-associated > Plants > Roots > Rhizosphere > Soil ... | reverse complement strand
CCAGCGTCACGCGGTCGCCCGCATTGCCGTCGAGCTTCTCGACGACGATCTTGTCTCCCGGGGCGACGCGATATTGCTTGCCGCCCGTGCGCACGACTGCGAACATTGGCTCTTCTCTTCTACCTGAAACTTGCATTCCCGCGCGCGTGTGGGCGCAAAGCCGTCGGCCCGCGAGGAAAGCGAGCCGCCTATGGCAGCGGCCCCAAGCTGTCAACCGCCGCTGGCGCTCTTCAGGCCCTAGTTGCGCTGCTCCGGCCGCAATTCGTAGCGCCCGTTGCTGAGGTCGAACAGCTCGGCGATCGCGGGGTGGTCGACCGGCTCGTCGCTGTCGTCGGGCACGAGGTTCTGCTGACTGACGTAGGCGATGTAGCTGCTGTCGGAATTCTCGGCGAGCAAGTGGTAATAAGGCTGGTCCTTGGACGGGCGCAGCGGCTCCGGGATCGCCTGGTACCATTCCTCGCTGTTGGCGAAGACCGGATCGACATCGAATACGACGCCGCGGAAATCGAACATCTTGTGGCGAACCACTTCGCCAATGGCGAAACGGGCGCGGGGCATGTCGATGTTCTGGCCCATGCGGCGGGAACGCTCGAAAGGTTCAAATGGGGTCATGCACTCCTATCTAGGCAACCGGACGGGGCGCTGCTAGAGCGCCGCCTCCGACCGGAGCCGGCATCCCGTCCGGCCAGCACGACTTCACGCGGAGAGGTGGCTGAGTGGTCGAAAGCACCGCACTCGAAATGCGGCGTACGGGCAACCGTACCGTGGGTTCGAATCCCACCCTCTCCGCCACCTGGTCAGTCTATCGTGGAGACTGGCTTTCCCGTCTGCGGATTCTCGCCGAAAAGCGCCACTCTTCGCGCAGATTCGAGACCCGAGAGAGGCAGAATCTTGGCTTGAGCCTTTGCAGAACCTGCCGTTTCTCTGAACCTGATTTTCGAGGTACGGAGTCCGCCCGGATGAGCAAATCAGAGAAAGCGCTAAGTCAGGCAAACTGACGGTCCCAGCGAGCGGGAACCGCCTTCGGCGAGCACAGTCGCTTGACGGTCAGATGCGCGGGCAGTGTGCCGTCTATGATGCTCTTCAGCATCATCGGGGACAGAAAGGCGAGACGAACAATTCGGACGATATAGGCTGCCGTCTTGCCTTCGCGCTGCGCAAGGTCCTCGATGGTCATCTTAGTGTTGGACTGGAGCTCTCTCCACCAGCTGCGACCTTGAACGATCGCCTTCACAAGCGTGCGATCGACGATTGGTCCGGCGGTGCGTAGTGCGGCCAATTGTCGGGGACCTTCAGAGCGGGGATGCCGGCCAGCGTCAGCTCAGCTGCCACGAGCATTTCACAAGCATCGCCCATTTGCTTGCTAGTGAATTTCCGGGCTGTGGCTGTGCGGCCGGTCGCTGCCAAAGAAATCGGTACCCGCACGAGGCCTCCCCATACGAGTCGCAGCTCTCATGGGGCATCGGCGTTCAAATCCGCTTAATCCATAGGGCGAGAAATCAACGTCGGGGGTCGACCGAGAGAGTGGGAGCGACCACGCCGGCCGGGCCGTTGTGGTCAGTCTGTTGAACCCCGAACGTCGACGGTGTTCTCTTCGATGTAATCGAACAGGTCGTTTTCGCGATATCGAACAGCCCGTCCCGCCGGACCTCCGACCCGAACGTACCGAGGCGGGAGTCGTTGCGACCGCCTGCGCTCGAGCCAAGCGGTGCTGACGCCCAGGATCTTGGCGGCATCTTGTGTGTGCAATAGGCGAGGGAGCGACTGTCTTTCGGTCATTCTGTCCTCCATGCATTAGATGGCTTGGGAGGACAGCAACCGACCTACCAACGTCCTTCTAAATTCACCCCCCGCTTCGCCAAGCCCTTGCCATCATTCGGCAATTCAGCGGTGACCCGCTAATTACGAATTTTAACGTACTGATTTTGAAGGACTTTTCGTAACTCTGAAGAAGGCTGAACTTCACTCTGCATGCGGGTCAGACTACCCGCACCAGGGGCGAATAGCCCGGACGTGGCCTGAAGCACGCGCCCTACTAAGGCCCTACTAGTCTCGCCTGGGGCAAATCTGACCAAAGCTTTTGCAGATGACCCAATGCATCTCGTCGTTCTCCGCCGTGCGGCCGCTTAGCGCCCATATAGGTCGTGCCGAGCGCCGACGTCCGCATCCGTAAGCGGACGCTTGCTCAAATTGACCGATTCGGATTTATTCGAGATGTTCTTGCGAGTCCTCGGTCTGAGCCGCTGACCTATCCTGCGCTACGGAGCGGTGCTCGTATGCTTCTGAGGTCCGCAAAGAGAAGGCTTGCGGGTCATAGCGCAGGACGCCGTAGATCGCCGCTGCTAGAACGCCGACCGTCAGAATTATTCCAGCAGCTCGTGGGCGTTTTGCATTCACCGCGCCGGGGTGCCTGTCACTGGCCTTTCTGCCCGTGACCATCGCGCCTACCAGGTTCTCCCGCTGGAGCATCGACATTGCAAGCACGGCCACGACGTGGATTGCTACCGCAGCGAGCAGTGTCCAGGCGACGACTTCATGTAAGTCCTCGGCGGCTCCGCCCCCGAACGCTCCCGTCCAGACGGTAACGGCGATCAACCCAAGGAGAACCACCACCGCCGCCCCGCCGAGCGGATTATGACCGGGCGAAGGGTGCACGCGCCCCGTGCGGAGCTCCGAAATATGGCCGGGGATGGCAGAAGGGCGAATGAAATCGGAAAATCGGCTGTGTTCCCCGCCCGCGAAGCCCCACACCAAACGGAAGACCAGCAGCAAGCCAGCTATCCAGCCGGCGAGAACATGCCACTGGTTGAGGGCGCTGTCCTCTTCGGACGAGAGGAAGGCGATCGCGATGGCAATGACGAGCAGCCAATGGAATGCTCGAACCGGCCAATCCCAGACGAGGACGTTTCGATTAGACTGTTGCATGCATGGACTCCGTCCTCAGACTGCTAATCGGAGCGCGGAGCAGCCGCATGATCTAGATCAAGGGCAGCTCATTCGCGGTGCGGTGACTCAGATGCTTCGGCATCTGCACCTGCTTGCGTGGCCTGATGCAGTGCCTCGACATAATGCACGAAGGCGACATAGCTCGCGACATATTCGCGTCCCGCAGCGAGATCGTCTGCTTGAAATTTCCGCTTCCGCTGGGGGTCGGCAAATTTCTCATGGATGGCTTCCGCCGCCTCGCCGGCGAGAAAGGATGCAATCTGCTGGTCGGAATCACTCGAAACGGCTTTGTCCGCGAGCGGAATGGCAGGACCCAAGTCGCGGCCCGCTGGCTTGAGGCCAGTGTAAGGAGCGCCTTCCCCCGCGCGGTGCAGCCGCACGAGGGTCTCGTAAAAGTATCGGTCAGCCATCTGGCGAGCCTGCGGCCCGAGCTTGCGAACGCCCAGAGCCTCGTCGAATGCATGGCGCACCTCCGCTTCGTCGCGGGGCTTGACCCAGATCAGCACGGCGGAAGCATCGCTTAAAGCAAGTGCCTTCTGTGCGGCAGCGACGACGGGCCCGTCCAGACCATCGCAATGCGACGAAGCGGGCGTGGCAACCAGGAAGGCCACTGCGAAGGCGACGACAGGACGCAAGAGCATCATGTCTCCTCAAGGTAACTTCGCACTAAGGAGTAGCGGCGTCGTTGCGGTGTGTAGCTAAGGAGTTCCCCGTAGCTGGATCGGCTGCGGCACATGGCGCTTCGCTAGAACGGCAACAGTCGCTGGCATGCGCATTCGCAAGAGCCTTCGGCTTGTCACCGCTTCCACAAGATCAGGAAACGGGCTTGAGCACCGAGCCAAACCCCCAGTCGTCGTCGCGCGCTGGGGTCATCTCCACACCGCCGGGAGAAACGGTCAGAACGTCCGCATGGCCGAAGCCTTTTGAATAATCGAGGATCGTGACGATCTCCGGATAAGCCCGCATTACAGCGGAATGGGAGGGCGCCGATGCCTCCAGCTTGCGCAGGCCCGGGATGACGTTTGAGAAGCTTTGCGATGGCGTTCCTTCGCTGCTTAACGTCCGTGATTTCGCTTGCGTGTGCGGCAATCGAAAGCGCCTTAATGGTCGCGGGATCGTGGAAGTCGCGGCCGATCACGAGTGAAACCCGGTCATCTTTCTGAATATTGGCGAACTTCTGGCTTTGCCGAGAAATCACGAAGTAGAGCAGCAACCCATCGTTCGCGTAGCTGACCATCGTGTTCTGAGGCCAACCGTCGGCTCGCGTTGTCGTGAGGGCCATCAGGTGGTTCTGATCGAGAATCTCGATGGCTTTCTGCTCCATCGCAAACTCCTTGATGTTCCGCTTGTGCCAGCAGCGCCGAGCCGCAGTCCTTAGGTGAATCCCCTGATTCCGCTCGCTGCAGCAAGGGTCGAGTATCGGACTCGTGCTGGCGAAGGCCCAGCCATGGCAGGAGAACGAACATGCAAACCGCCGAGCTGGTGATGGAGCAGTCGTCCAAACCGATCATCGAAGCGGCGATCGCCCCGGCCGGGATCAAGACGATCCTTTTCCATGTTCATGACGATGATGGCCTTGAAGGCCGAATGCAGGCGGGCCTCGCGATCGCAAGAGCCTTCGGCGCGCATCTGCATCTGCTCCACGTAACACCAATCGAGGCCTATACAGTGGTCGATGCGTTCGCGACCTATGTGAACGCGGAACTCGTTGAGGTTCTCGAGGAGGAGGCAGCGAAGCTTAAGGCCAAGCTCGAGCAGCAGCTCGCCAACGAAGATGTGAGCTGGGATTATGAAGAGGTCACCGCCGGGCTGATGACCCGGCTGATCCAGCGTGCCGCCCTTTCCGACCTCGTGCTCACCGGCCGAGAGCCGCACGAGCGGGAGTTCGGCGGCCCGGCCGTAACGCTGCTCGGAGACATGGTGCATCGCATCAGGACGCCCATTGCCGTGATCAGCGAGGAAAGACACAGCTTCGATCCGTTCGGACCGGCAATGATCGCATGGAACGGAAGCCACGAAGCCGCGAACGCCCTGCGCAGCGCTGTTCCGCTTTTGAAGCTCGCGTCGAAGGTGCGCATGGTTACGGTCGAAGAGCATAAGGATCCGCAGTTCCCATCGACCAGCGCGCTCGAATATTTATCCCGTCACGGAATCCACGCGGAGTTGTGCGAGCGCGAGCAGCTGGCCGACAGCGTCGAAGAAGAGTTGCTCGACGAGGTGGAACTGGACGGGTCGGGTTACATCGTAATGGGTGCTTACAGCCACACGCGAGCTGGCGAGTTTCTGTTCGGAGGGGTAACCCGCTCGCTGCTGAAAAAATGCCCGTACTCGCTGGTGATGGCGCATTAGAAGGGAATGCTGCGATGAAGGTCGCGGTTTTCAGCAGCAAGCCTTACGATCGGCAGTTCCTTGATGCCGCAAATGGCAGACGCCACGAACTCCGATACCTAGATTGCCGTTTGACGATCGCGACCACTGCGCTCGCGAAAGGCTCTTCGGCCGTATGCCTGTTTTCCAGTGACGAGGCGAATGCGACGACGTTGATGGCGTTCGCCCACATGGGTGTGGAACTGATCGCTTTGCGCTCGGCGGGTTTCGACAATATCGACCTGAATGCGGCTCGAGCCCACGGTATCATGGTCGCCCGCGTCCCTGCTTACTCGCCGAACGCCGTTGCCGAGCATGCGTTCGCGCTCTTGCTCAGCCTCAACCGCAAGGTGCACCTCGCCTACGAGCGCATCCGCCGAGGCAACTTCTTGCTCGATGATCTGATGGGCTTCGACCTCGTGGGCAAGACGATCGGGATCGTCGGCGTCGGAAACATCGGCTCGGTGGCGGCGCGGATCGCCCGCGGGTTTGGTTGCACGGTGCTGGGCACCGATCTCGTTCGCCGCAACGATTGCAGGGACATTGTCGAGTATGTCGAACTCAATCAGCTCTTGGAGCGGTCGGACATCGTGAGTCTTCACTGTCCGCTGAACGCGAGCACGCGGCATTTGATCGGCGCCCGCGAACTCGCGCGCATGAAGCCGACAGCCTTCCTGATCAACACCAGTCGCGGCGCGGTGATCGACACTCCAGCCGTTCTGGAAACCCTCGAAGCAGGGCGCCTGGGCGGTCTGGCGATCGATGTCTACGAAGGCGAGCGCGATCTGTTCTTCGAAGATCATTTCGGCGAACCGATCGGGGACACACAATTCAAGCGGCTGCTGGCCCTCCCCAATGTGCTGGTTACTCCCCACCAAGGATTCTTCACGAAGGAAGCGCTCGCGAAAATCGCCTCCACGACGATCGATAATCTGGATGCATTTGAGCGGACCGGCCTGCCCGTGCACGAGGTCACTTTCGACGGAACGCCCTCGCGAAGCTCGATACGTCAGCCGCTCGAAGCCTGAGCCCAATGTTGACATGCGGATTATCTTCAGTCGCGAGGCGTATGCTGCACATGCTAGCTTTTGTCGCTTGGCTGCTGCTCTGCGGGTTCCCGGCGACGGCGCAACAGGTCGATCTCGCGTCAGGGTCGATCGTGCAGACCGTCACGCACCTGAAGGCCGGGCAGTTTGTCTGGGCACCCGAAGTCGCGCCCAAGGGTCCGATGTTATTGATCGTCAATGTTACGACCCAGCGTGCGGTGCTCTTCCGAAACGGCGTTCCGATCGGCGCCTCGACGGTATCCACAGGCCGCCCAGGTCACGCGACGCCGACGGGTGTTTTCACGATTCTCCAGAAACAGGTCGAGCATTATTCGTCGCTCTACGACAGTGCGCCGATGCCCTATATGCAACGGCTGACCTGGGAGGGTATCGCCTTGCACGCGGGCAACCTTCCCGGCTACCCGGCGTCGCACGGGTGCATTCGGCTTCCCGAAGGCTTTGCGAAGCTCCTTTACGGAGAGACAAAGGTCGGGATGACGGTCGTGATTACCCGTGAGCAGATGACGCCGCGTATCGCTCCGACGCCTGCCATTGTGGCGCAAGGCGCGGAACCGAGCGAGTTCAGCGCCAGCTACCTTTGGGAACCCGCGAAGGCGCCTGAAGGGCCGGTTTCGATACTCGTCAGTGCAGCTGACCGCCGCGCGATCGTGCTGAGGAACGGCGTCTTGATCGGTTCGGCCCCGGTGACGGTCGACGGACCCGTTTCCGGAACATGGGCCTATGCGCTCCGAAGCAGCGACGCAGCCGGTCACCATTGGCTCCGCCTGACCCTTTCAGCAAAGGCGAGTGACAGTGATGACGTAGGCAAAGGTGAATGGACACGGTTTCACGTGGGGGAGGATTTTCGTCGATCCGTCGCCAGCATTATCGAACCCGGCACCACCGTCATCGTGACCTCGGACTCGATCGCCGAAAACAGCGTCAAAGCGACGGTCGTGCTCGAAGGGCCGCGACAATGATCGCCGCGGCCCTGCTGATCGGCGCTCAAGCAAGTGTCGCAAGTGCTGCCGGCATTCGCGGGAGTTGGGTGAACGAGCGCGGCACAGTGGTCATACGCATCGCTGATTGTCCATCCGGGCTATGCGGGGAAGTCGTTTGGAGCGCGCCGGCGGCGCAGGGCGACGCCGCTCGCGGCGGCATTGCCGAGCTAGATGGCACCATGGTGATATCGAACTTCGTCCCGGTGTCGAGCCAGAGCTGGCGTGTCAGGCTGTTCCTTCCCGACCGGAACCGGACGGTGAGGGCCACAATTCGCATGCACGGCAATGATGAGTTGGTGGTGCGGGGATGCGAGTTGGGAGGACTCATCTGTAAGAGCCAAAATTGGCAGCGGCGATCGTCGCAGTAGGTAAGCCGTTCTTGGCCGCTGGCGCTCCCTCGGCTGACGAAGCTGCAGAAGTAATTCGGGGTGCTGTATACAGGCCTTTGGCGCAATTGCCTGGCATTCCGTAGGCCGCGCACGGGGGGCGCTAATTTGACATCGTTGGTCCTTGACCTTGGCGCCGGACTTGCGGCCGGCCTGATGATTGGCATCGAACGTGGCTGGCGGCTGCGCCGGGAGAAGAGCGGAACGCGTATAGCCGGCGTTCGCACCTTCACCCTGTTGGGCACATCGGGTTCCCTCGCCGGTCTTGTCGGAGGGAGACTGCATCCACTGGTGACAGCGGCAATTGTGGCGGGCGTCTGCGCTCTCCTCGTAATCGCGTTCGCGCGCGATCAGGCTCGGCGTGATGTGACGAGCGCCGTCGCGGCCGTGCTTGCGTTGTTGTTGGGGGTGCTGGCAGGGGCCGAGCAGCCGGCCCTCGCAGTCGCGGCCGCGGCAATTGTCACGCTGATCCTCGCGACTCGGACGCAGTCTCACAAGTTCGTATCGCGGCTGAATACGACCGATGTGCAGGCGTTCGCGCGATATGCGGTGATCGCAGCCGCGGTGCTTCCGTTCCTGCCCAACCGGTCGCTCGGGCCGCTCGGCGCATGGAATCCGTTCCAGCTCTGGCTGGTGGTTGTGGCAGTCACCGGCTTCTCCTTTCTCGGCTATATCGCGAACCGCACGATTGGCGAGCGCAAGGGCGTCCTAGCGACCGCGCTGATTGGCGGCGCCTACTCGTCTACTGCGGTGACGGCTTCGTTCGCAGAGCGCCTCGGGGCGGGCGAAGAGGGACCGCTAACAGCCGGAATCCTGATCGCCTCCGCGGTTATGTATCTGCGCGTGATCATCCTTGTGGGAATCCTCTCCCCATCGACGTGGCTCGCGTTCCTGGCGGTGACGGCTCCAGCCACGGTGGCAGGAATGCTCGTGGCAGCAATCGGCTGGTTTCGAGCGCCGCGGCAGACGGGCACGAGTGTTCGTCTCGTTGGCAACCCCATCGAGCTGCTCCCCGCGTTCGGTTTCGTTACTATCGTCGCCATCGGCGCACTGGCGACCCGCTGGGCGCAGCACGAGTTCGGACAATCGGGAATTGCCGCCTCCCTGTTTGTCACTGGAACCTTCGATGTCGACGCCGCGATCGTCACTCTGTCCGGCCTGCCCGTCCACGCGATCGGGCGCGATCTCGCTGCTTTGTCCATCGGCGGCACGATCATCGCGAACATGCTGCTCAAGATGATCGTGGCTGCGATTTATGGCCGGAGTCGAAGCGGTGCGGCCTTGGTCGGACTGGCAGTGAGCACAACCGTCCTGTTGGTGACAGTGGTTGGCGGGCTAATGTTCCGCTTGAATTTCGCGTGAGCATCCGAGGTCGAAATGATTCAAATCAGTTCTGCCGTTCTCGAGGCACCTGAGGTTTAGTCGTCAGAATCCGGGATTCTACGGAGTGTGCCGCAAGGAATTTGAGCGGATCATCTGATCCTGCATGAGACCGAATCAAAACGGGTAATAAGCTACGGAGGACAGCATGCGCGAGGATGATGCGAGCTACTTCACCCGTCGCGCCCTTCAGGAGCAACTCGCCGCCCAAAAGGCGAGTTGCGAAGCGGCTCGGCTGCGCCACGACGAATTTGCGACAATGTATCGGTTCCGCGCTGCCATGCTGTCCACTGGCCCCGAATGCTGGGCGGACTCACTGCAGCCGGAGCTCTCAGTCGCGTCCGCCTAGCCCGCTGGGTCGTCCCATCGTGCCGCGAACCATGCATCCAGAGAAGCATTCGATTTCTCGCATCGGATGGTTGCGGGCCGCCGTGTTGGGAGCGAACGACGGCATCGTATCGACCGGCAGCCTAATCGTCGGTGTTGCGGCAGCAGAGGTCGCGCGCTCTGAGGTTTTCATTTCAGGCCTCGCGGCCCTCGTTGCAGGCGCCATGTCAATGGCAGCGGGGGAGTATGTCTCCGTAAGTTCGCAGTCCGATACAGAGCGCGCAGATCTCGCAAAAGAATCAGCGGAGCTTGCGCGCCGGCCGGACCTGGAGCGCCAGGAGCTTGCGGAAATCTATGCTCGGCGGGGATTGAATGCCCAAACGGCGCAGGACGCATCGCGGCAGATGATGGCTTTTGACGCCCTCGCCGCTCATGCTCGCGATGAGCTCGGCATCTCCGAAGCATCAACGGCCCGGCCACTCCAGGCAGCGTTTGCGTCAGCACTGACTTTTACGGCCGGCGCGATAGCGCCGCTCGGGACGGTTATTGCGGCGCCTGCGCGCCTGCTGATTCCGGCAGTTGCCGCCACATCGCTTGCCTGCTTAGCGCTTCTCGGATTCCTTGGCGCGACGGCTGGCGGCGCACCCGTCGGCAGGTCTGTGCTGCGCGTCGTCTTCTGGGGCGCATTGGCGATGATACTGACGGCGGGTGTGGGCCACTTATTTGGCACCTCCGCCGGATGATTTCGACAGGAGAGTTCGATGGAACAACCGGCGATCACGATCCTGAATACCAACCGCATAATGACGATCGCGACGGTGCGGCCCGATGGCTGGCCCCAAGCGACCATCGTGGGTTATGCGAACGAAGGTTTCCGCCTCTATTTCCTCATCTATCGGACAAGTCAGAAGTTCCAGAACATCGCCGCAAACAATCGCGTCGCGATCACGGTGGCGCACGAGCCCAGCCAGCTCAGCGATATCAAGGCCGTCTACGCTGGCTGCTTCGTTGAGGAAGTGACCAACCTCGCCGAGCGGAGCTTTGCATGGGAAATGCTCGCCAAGAGGCATTCGAATTTGACCGACCTCGCGCCGCCCGGAGTTGCCGAAGTCGCGACCATGGCCGCCGACTGCAAGCATGTCTCCGTGCTCGACTACAGCCAAGGGATTGGACACACGGAGACAGTGCTGTTCGGGAATTCCGAGGAAGGAGTTCCTTCGGTCTGAACAAGTCGCCGCCATAGCTCCTGATCGCAGCGACGCTGAAGGCGCGGCGGCTTGCGCCGGCGACCCACTCTAATGCGGCTTCTCGGCCATTGGGGAGCGACTCGGCCACTCCGGTAAGCGGTCGTTGGTTCTGGCGGTCGGCTAATGGCAGCTTTCGACCCATTCCGGCCATTACGCTCAGTCAGTACTTGGCGGGTTCGCGGCCCGCACGACGGACCGATAGCGGGAAATCTCGGCGGAGCGGCCTTTTCACAGCGTTCACATCGAAATGCTGAAACTGCTCTTCGTCAGAAAGGCGCAGAAGGCGCGAGAAGTAACTGCCGATGTAATTCGCGTCATCCATTGAGTACTTCGGGGAGCGTTGGGCCTTAGCGACGCTGCTTCTGAACAGGTCTACGGCCTCATCACGACGGCCAAGCCGGTGGAGTGTTTCCGCGAGCAAAAGGCAACTTTCGACCCGAAGAGGGTTAGAGAATGATTCGCTCGCCGCCACAGCCATCTGCAGATGTCGTTCCGCGTCCTGAAGTCGCCCGTCATTGAGTGCGAACAAACCCCGTGCGTGCCCGTAGGCAGCTTTCATTCGTGCGACAGATGCGAACATCTCAGCTACCAGACTGCCACGGCGCATGGCAGCTTTCCACCCATTGCGGACAGCCTGCTTTCGACCCATTGCAGACATTAGGTCTGGCGCGGACGGGCACCTAAAGACCGTTGCATTGCTACAAAGACGAGCGCCGTTACTAAGCCATAAAACCCGCCAAGCACCGCCGCTTCAGCGGCGCCATCGGTACCCAAGCCTAAGCTACCCAACATCATAGCTCCGACCAGCGCACCGGCGCCCACGATCGTACTATCAAGCACGCGTTCAGAGCGGATGCGAGCAGAAAGGCCAAATTGAACCCCCGCAAGAAGGAGGGCGCCCGGGACTGTGAACCATAACGCGTCAACAGCAATGACCAATCCCATGCGAAGGTCTTCAGCGGCGCTTGGTAGCGTCCCGAGCTGCGAAGCAGAGAGCCAAAATGCGTAGGCGGTGGTAGCGAATGCACTGCCGAGAATAGCTGACAGAAAGATGGAAAGCGGAGTGCGCCACATGACCGTAATATTTCGTGCTCAGAGTGGCTCCGCAATGTCTGCTTTCCACCCATTCTACCGCTAAGAAGCGCATGTCTGCCTTCGACCCATTGCGGACATTGGCCCATTCCCTGATGAGGAACTGATGAGCGACGACAATCTGGCTTGGCTGATGCAGTGGTACCTCGCCGAGTGCAACGACGACTGGGAGCACTCCTACGG
>Ga0070660_100002807_pt1 | contig 11979 bp, 8 predicted proteins | sample KBSC33metaG_FD_64670 | JGI IMG/M metagenome (GOLD analysis project Ga0070660, IMG submission 64670) | Corn rhizosphere microbial communities from Kellogg Biological Station, Michigan, USA - KBS C3-3 metaG | ecosystem: Host-associated > Plants > Roots > Rhizosphere > Soil ... | reverse complement strand
CACGCAACCTGCCGAAACCTGCTCATCGACGAACTTGAGCCAGAAGTCGAGCTCATCTCCGGCTTCACGATGGGCGAGGACGGCATGATGCAAGGCATCGATGGGAGCTTTGACGCAGCCCTTCTCCTTGGCTACCACGCGATGGCCGGCCTCGAACGCGGAATAATGGATCACGCTCTAATCGGTGGCCTTCATCGTCTTTGGGTGAACGGAAAACTTGCCGGAGAGATTCTCGTGAGCGCAGCAATAGCAGGTTCCTATGGGGTTCCCCTCGTAGCCGTAACCAGTGACACCGTCGCATGTGAGGAAGCCTCGGACGCGATCCCCAGCGTGCGCACCTTCGCCACAAAGGAAGGCTACGGCCACTTCATGGGGCGGATGCTGTCCCCGTCGGAAACAGCTGCAGGAATAGACCAGACCGTGCAGCAAGCGCTGCTCGATCCAAATGGCTCGCTTACTATCGAAGGCCCCGTAACGTTCCGCATGAGCTTCCGCACGACGGAAGAAACTGACATGGCGGCATGGGCGCTTGGAACGAACCGCCTCGACGGTTACACAATCGAGCTTACGCGCCCTACATTTCTCGAAGCGCAAGCCGCCGCTCAGGTGGTGTTCACACTTTCAATGAGAGGTCGGCGCTCCGAAGACTAGCGACAGTCCTTTGTCCTCATCGTGAGCTCGGCCGTCCATCTTCGGTTAAAGCTTGATTCCTAAGCCGCTTCTTCCGCAAACACCGGCTCCGGAATATGGTCGTAACTTCCCTGCTCGATATCATGCACCAGCCCGGCCGCAAACTCCCGCAACTCAGGATCAGGATCAGTAGCTGCCGAATTCTGGAGAGCAGCAACAACCTCGTCTCGCAGATCCGGCACCCACTCGACCGTATGAAATAGACCATGAATGGCGCTGCGCCGGCCGTACTTGCTGGGGGCTGCGAGGCACGAGAACAACATCTTTCCGCCGCGCATGTGCGGCAAATGCCCACCTAGCACCACCCCTGCCTTGAACGCCGTTCGCGCGTAGTCGTCGATAGCGTTCCAAATCAAAGCCCTCATCGCCTCAAGCGCCTCCGACTCCTCCTGCGTGGTTTTCGCGAAAGCCGGCAAATCTTCAAAGAGATCGAGCACGCACCATTGGGCCGACCGCCGCTGGGGATGACGGTCATCGCGCAAGATCGCAATAAGAGCCGGAGTGAAGAGGTGAGAGCTCGCATGCGTGTCGAGCTCGGTCTGCGCCTCACTGGCCACGTCTCGGTCTGGACAGTACAGCAGTTTCAGAAGGTCGATAGGTTGCAGCTCGCGAATACTCCCAGTGAAACGTCGAGCGATCCCGAGGCATTTCCCTATCGAAAGCTGCCGCTGAAAGAACGGCTCGGCTAACTTGGCGAGCAGCTTTAGCATCTGCTCTTCAGTTTGGCCCTTGGCTTCTAGCCACAATGCCTGACATCTGCCAAACACCCCGAAAGGCGTCTTAGCAATCCGCACGTCAAAGCTCTCTCCATGCATCTCCACCGACGTATGTCCTGACCAATCCGACGCATGAATGTGATAGCTGTAGCTGATCGGATGCGGCGGCCAAGAAAACTTGACCCGATGGTCCGGCTTAACCGCCGGCTCCGGTCCATTCGGCGTCGCCGCCTCGATGTACGCGAGGAGCTCAGCGGCGAGATCTGCGGCTTGGGAGGTCGTCATGCGGAGAATTGGAGTGTCGGAGTAATGGAGTATTGAAGCATGCCACACACCGGGCCATGACCACTACTCCAACACTCCGCGACTCCATTATCTGGGTGCCGTCACGCTCCGAGCCAGATACCGATCGATCATCGCCTTCGTATCCCTGAGATACAGCCGAGTCATGTCGTCAAGCTTCTGCGACTTCGCTATCTGAGCGCCAAACCGCGCCGACAGCCGCCGCAGCGAATCCGTCGCGATCATTCGCACATCTTCGTTCACCGCGTTTGTCGAAGCACTTGACTGCGTGATCAGCGCATTGGCTGTGAAGCGCTGAAGGTCGCGGCGGTTCGGATTCACGTTTTCGTTCTGGCCGATCTCGCTGAACACAGCGCTCAGGATCGTGCCGTAGTGTTCGCTCAGCGTGTATGCGCCTACCCCCACCTTATATGCGTTTTCGCCGATGCGCCCCGTCTTATCTGCACTCAGCAACGTGGACAAGAGCCCGATCTGCTGGGATGAGATCACGCTCCGAATCGGCGCATTCTTTTTGAATTCTACGGCGCCCATCGAGAGGTTCATGCGAGCATCCTTCGGCAGCCAAAACGCATCGCTGCTAAGACAACTCCGCGTGATCATCTGCACCGCAGCACGCTGATCAGCCGCGTTCACCGGAGCCAGCGTCGGTTTTTCCTTCGCGTCGCCACGGAAGTTCCGGCTCTCATCGATGCCACCTACGAACCGCGCCGCCTGCCGGCCCTGCTTGAACGTGTTCAGGAGCGCGCTGGCGATCAGCGTCGTTCGCTTGTTGTAGCTCTCGCCTTGCCGTGGAAGTTGGGTCAACGCATAGCGAAGCGCCCGCTTTGAAGCTTCGATCTCTTTGGCCGCGTAGTTGATCGGATCCTTCCCGCTGTCGAACCGCACAGCATACGGGTCGTAGCTGTCCGCATCCTCGTCGGTAAGGAAAGCGTGGCCCGGCAAGCCCGACTGCGAAGCCACTTGCGAGAGCGCGTACTTCTCGGAGAGCGGATCGTTCGCCATCGGCACGCTCATGTAGCCGTACTTGATCGCCCACACGTCGTACGGACCAACCGTCGGCGTAAAGAAGTTGCCCTTGCCCTTGAGCACCGCCATCACGTTCGTCGGCACATAGTCCATCACGCTCGCAGACACACCCTGCTGCGCGATCAGATTATCGTCATCGAGCTGCTTGGTCGTAAGATTCGTCGAGCCGATGAAGTTGTGCCGTAAGCCTAAGCAGTGCCCAACCTCATGGCTGATCGTGTCCGATATATAAGCCCGCGCGTAGTCGTCTGGCGAAATCTTCATCCCCGGGTTCGCCTGCGCAGCCGCGAGCATCAGCCCAGCGTCTTCTGCAAGCCCACTTGCCATCTCGCACTCGAGCCGCCGCCATCCGAAATTCAGCGCCGTCTTGTCCCCCGACTTTAATGCCACCGCACGGTCGTGGTCGAAGATGTAAGCATCCGGCGCGACACCCTGGCTTTCGCCGGAGCCTGTCAGGACGTCCATGCTGTGCTGCAACATGGCGGTAGCGGACGGTGTGGAGCGATTCCGATGCTCGCCTAGAATGAAGCTGAGCATCGTCGAGTCGAAAGTCACCGCGGCATTAAGCGTCTCGCCCGTAATCGGGTCGTTTCGGGCGAGCGCAACCGCATAGCCCGCATCCTCGCTCATGGTCCAACGGATCACGTTGTGCCGGCCGTCCGCATGGTCGTAGTCGGGATCGTTCGAAACGTCCTTCACCTGAACCGCATCCTTAAACCCAAGCGGCTCGAACGCCTTGTTCCAGCGCAGAATGCCGTCCTTGACCGCGCCGCGCCACTTCTCAGGCACCGACGGATCGATCACCCACACGATCGGCTTGACAGGCTCGCTTAGCGTCGCCTTGGGGTCACGCTTGACCAGATTGAAGCGGTTGATAAGCCGCTCCGTGTGGTCGTCGTCCAAGAACTTGTCCATGCTGAAGTAGTCCGTCGTGAAATATCCCACGCGTGGATCAGCCAGCCGCGCCTTGTAGCCGTCGTCCTTCCGGTACCACATGTTGTAGGTGACCTTCAAAGGCACACTGCGATCGTCCTCGAGCTGGTTGCCTCCTATGCCGAAGAGCGCCAGCAGCGGGTTCGCCTCAGCCGCGCCGCGCGGCGAGTAGAAGTGCATCTTCATGCGGAGAACCGTGTTCTCATCGCCAAAGCCTTTCACCTTCTCCACACCCGTCTTGTCGCGGTCCAGCATGTACGCGCCGCCAAGGGTGGTGCTCACGAGCTCATTGAGTCGGAACAGGTCGCCCATGAACAGGCTGGACACGTTCACCAGCATGAGCTTCTTCTCGGTGTTCGTCTGCTCGATGCGGTAGCTGCCGAGGTACGCCTTCGGCATGCTGCGCTCGGTGCTGGTGGCGAAGGGATTCTTGCCGTCCCACCGGTACTTCAGGTTCGGCTTGACCAGCGTCAGCGAATCCTCGAACTTCTCCCACGAGAAGACGTCGATGTTGTTCAGCGGATCGCCCGCCTGGAGTCCCATAGGATTCGCGCCGCTCGCGAGCGTCGCCTGTACTAGGAAGAGCTTGCCAAGCGCGCCCTCCGGCACCTCCATAAGGATGTCCTTCTTGCGCAGATACATCGGAAAGGGACCGTCGACGCGCGTGAGGTCCTTGATCGCTCGCTCGTAATCCTGAGTCTTCTCGTCTTTTTTGGGTTCTTCCTTCTTCACCGTAGACGCGTCTGTAGCCTTGGCCGGCGTAGTGCCTGTCGTAGCCGGAGGGTCGGAAGCGAAGGCCGGAACGATGCCCGACGCGAGAACGAGCGCCAGCGAAGCGGCGAGAAGCGAAGACCTCATCATCAAACAATACTCCTACGAAGCCGGAAGTGCGCCCGGCGACGATTACAAGTTATATTCGGCACTAAAGCTGCCCGTCCACGTTGTCGATTCATTCGGCGCTGCTTTTCCCGACGGCGGCGACGCGAGCATCGACTGTAACAGCCCCAGCCATGTAGCTGGCGGAAGGCTCTCCAAAGGTGTTTCAGTGAAGCCGGTCGGCCCTTCGATAATCACCCCGCGTGTCCCGATCCGAGCCTTCGAGTCTCCACTCAGGAGGATCGGCTTACTCAGCGAACTGTAGCTCAGCTCAGATTCAAACCACTGCCGCATCGCCGCGAGCGATTGCACCCGAGTCAGCTCCTGTGAGCCCGCCGGCAGCAGTGACGCCATCCCACGGAAGTCATAGCGGCTCTTTAGCTGGGCAAGCTGGGCGGCCTGATTCGCCTGCGGCGGGGCGGAGCTAGCTGAAGGCGCGGTGCTCTCGCTCGCTACGGGAGTCGGCGTCACAACGCGTCTAGCTTCGCCTGGACTCTTCGGCCGCGTCATCGAGAAGATCAGCACGATTGCGACGATCACCAGCAGCCCGCTCCCAACCAGCACGAGCGTAGCCTTGGAACCACTGACGCCCTCCTCCAGCGGCGCATTAGGAATTGGATCGACCGGGTCGACTTGTCTGGATGCGAACTCAGCCAGCGACGGAGCCTCGTAGACCGGCACGGGCTCGGCGATATTCTTTAGCATCCGCGGCCCCAGGAACCGTCCGCGCACCGGCACCTTGTTCTTGATAACATCCGCCACCATCCTCGAGTAGCAGATCGCCCCAGGCTTGCACTCGGCCTGAAGCCTTGCCGCGACGTTTACGCCATCTCCGAAAACGTTGTCGCCATCGATGATGATGTCGCCGAGATGAACTCCTATCCGGTGCAGCAGCACGCTCGACGGATTCAGGGTCTGAGCTTGAGCGAAGAGCTGCTGCTGGATGCGCAAAGCGCAGTTCATCGCGTCCACGGCGCTACCGAAACACATCAGCATCCCATCGCCCATCGTGTTAAGCACGCGACCGCCATAAGCAACGCAAGCGGCGCGCATCAGGTCGAAGTCGCGATTGAGGATGGCAAAAGCGGCCTGCTCGTCCTTGCCCGCGAGCTTGGAAAAGGCAACCGCGTCGGTGAACACGATCGTGGCCAACACACGATTCTCTCGAGCTGCCTCACCGCTAGATTCGACCTGTTCAGACGTGCTTATAGGCACCTGCACAGCAGGATCGATTGCCTCAGCTCCCTCGTCTGTCGGTTCCACCAAATTATTCTAAGCCGCCAATATCGGAAGCGCTTTATCAGAAGACGTGCCCACAACACAAAAAGAATGAACGGTCATCTCCGTCGATGCGCCAGAGCCCCAACGTCTTGAGAACAGTAAACTCTCCCGCGCCAATGAGTGAAGAGCGATCGATCCGACAAGTGCGCCTCGAAAAGCTGCAGAAGATGCGCGAACTGGGAAGTGACCCCTTTGCGCAAGAGAAGTTTGAGAGCACGCATTCCGCGCAAGATCTCCTCGACCAGTTTGAGCAGCTCGGAGGCGAGGCGACTGAAGAATCCAAAATCCAAAATCCAAAATTTAAAATCGAGTTCGCGGGCCGAGTCGTCTCCTACCGCCTCATGGGCAAAGCCGGCTTCGCGCACCTCTCCGACGGCGACGCCAAGATCCAGTGCTATTTTCGGAAGGACGACCTAACGGAGACCGAATGGGAGCTCTACGGATTGCTCGACATCGGCGATCACGTCGGCGTCACCGGCGAGCTGTTTCGCACCAAAACCGGCGAAAAGTCGATCCACGTCCGCTCGCTGGTGGTGCTGTCCAAATCGCTTCAGACCCTCCCGATCGGAAAGGTCCGAGAGGTTAAGGACGCCGAAGGAAACGTCGTCGGGACTGAGCGGTGGTACGAGCTCGAGGACGTCGACCAGCGCTACCGCCACCGCCACCTAGACCTGATCACCAACCCCGAAGCGCGTCAAACGCTGATCAATCGAGCTCGAATCACGACCGCGGTGAGGCGCTACTTTGACTCGCAGGGCTACCTCGAGGTCGAGACCCCCACGCTCCAGCTCGAAGCAGGCGGCGCGATGGCGCGCACCTTCAACACGCATTACAACGCCTACGAAATGGACGTGAAGCTCCGAATTTCCCTGGAGCTTTACCTAAAGCGCCTCATCTGCGGCGACCTGCCGAAGGTCTACGAAATCGGCCGCGTCTACCGGAACGAGGGCGTCTCAAACCGCCACAGCCCAGAGTTCACGATGTGCGAGTTCTACGAGGCCTACGCGAACCTCGAAGACATGATGACCCGCATGGAGGACCTCTGCCGGTTTGTGGCAGAGGACGTGTTTGGAGGCGAGACGCTGTGGACCTCACCCGCAGGAACTGTGGCCCTGCAGGCGAGCGCTGACGGTGAAGTCTATGCGCTTCCGAACTCAAGCTTGCCACTCGAGCCCACTTGGGGCCCGGTCGCACGTTGCGGACGTTATCTCGTCCAGTTCCAGCCGCTTAGCACTATCGAGGATGGCGAGCAGGGACACGACATAAGCGTTTCGATTTTAGATCTACCAGGCAAAGGTAGATGGATTATTGAATCAGGATTGGTTCACCTTGTGAAGCAGGAAAGTGAAGTCGCGTTCCTGGAATGCAAAGTCGCAGCGACGATACGAGACGAACTCGGAAGGGAATTTCCGCTGTTTCCGGGGAGGTACAGAGTCTTCGAACAGCTTTCGGACAGGATTCGCCAGCAAGCTGCGAAGTCGGACCAGGGGGTTGAGCTCGATTTCTCTAGGCCCTGGCGCAGGCTCGACCTGCTCACTGCGATCGGGGAACACACCGGCCTGACGCAAGCAGACTTCGCGGATATTGAAACAGCTCTTCGGCGAGCGCGAGAACTGAACGTCCCCGACAAGGCAAAGGAGGTCGGCGGCTTCATTAACCTCGAAAAGGAAAACAACGTCGGAGGCCTCATCGAAAAGCTCCTCGAAGTCTTTGTCGAACCGACGCTGCAAGAGCCCACGTTCGTGATCGGCTACCCAATTGAAACCTCACCCCTCGCAAAGAAAGACCCGAACCGCCCCGGATTCACCCGCCGCTTCGAGGGCTACATTCTCGGTCGCGAACTCTGCAACGCCTTCAGCGAGATCAATGACCCAATAGACCAACGCGAGCGATTCCAGCAACAGGTCGCCGAACGAGCCAAGGGCGACGACGAAGCCCACCCTCTGGACGAGGACTTCCTCTATGCCCTGGAGTGCGGCATGCCCCCAACCGGAGGCTGCGGCTTCGGCATCGACCGCCTCGCAATGCTCCTCACCGGAGCCGACCACATCCGGGAAGTCCTCTTCTTCCCCACCATGCGGCCCCAAACGTAAGCTGGCCCCTGAAGGGGGTTGGCGGTCTTCGCCTTCCCGCCTTTCGGCCGCTTCCGCTATTCCGCCAAGAGCGCCATCACCAACTCCACGGCCTCCTCAGGCGAAGAAGCAACTCGAATGCCGCCATCAGGAAAGCCCCCGCTCGCCAGCTCCCAAGTGTTCAGGCCCACCACAGGCCGGCGAATCTTTAGGGCAAATCCAATCTCGGACAGAGTCCCGTAGGAACCTCCGATCGCGATCACCGCGTGCGCAGTCCGAACCACCACCGCATTGCGGGCCTCCCCCAAGCCAGTAGCGATGGGAACGCGAACATACGGGTTCTCAGAACCCAACTCTCCCGGCAGCACCCCGATGGTCATGCCGCCAGCCTCGGCAGCACCCCGACAAGCTGCTTCCATCACCCCTGGACCACCGCCAGTCACAACCGCAATTCCTCGTGCCGCAAGCAAACGGCCGACCTCCATTGCCGCAGCAACCTCCCCAGGGGAAGCCTTACCCGGACCGATCACGGCCACGGCCTTATATCCATTCATCGTCACATACTGGCACGGACCCGCGGTCTCTCCACGGGTCCGCAAAGTCCCCTCAGCACTCTGCTTCGAGGCGGTAGTTCTCTTCGACGAGGCTGCGAACGTAACGCAGAACGTCATAAATGCGCCGTCCCACCTTGTCGTCCTCGCCGTCCAGCAACCCGTCGAGCGCCTTCAGCACGTGGTCGGGAACGTCCGGCACATGCGAAAGTGCGATGGCGGTGTGCACCGCGAGGGTCGGAACCTCGTTGATGATCCGCACGCACTCCCATCTGGCGACGAGCTGCTGGGCCTGATCTTTGAAGATCATGTCCTTTCTCCTTAGATGTGTTTTCAGGGTGTCGCGCGCAGCGACACATGGCCGTCGATGGACGGCTGAACTACTGAAGTGCGTGGGAGAGGACAAGCATAGCGGCAGTGAAGATACCACAGCGGGCTGGTAGGATTTCAGCTTAGACATGAGCGCGCCGGCACAAGCCATCGAGAGCAAGCGATTTCCCTGCAAGCAATGTGGAGCCCAGCTCCAGTTCGAGCCGGGAAAGGACGCGCTCAAGTGCCCCTTTTGCGGCTTCGTGAATCCGATTCCAACCTCTGCGGAAGCGATTGAGGAACTCGACTTCACCCAGTATCTGCAGATCGCCGCGCAGGAGATGGAGCCCGAGCCGCAGCAAGCAGTCAAGTGCACCGCCTGCGGCGCCGAGTTCACCACCAGCGGCGCAACCGTATCGGACTCCTGCCCATTCTGCGGCTCTCACGTCCTCGTTCCCTCACCGCCCGAGAACCGGATCAGGCCCAAGTCCCTGTTGCCGTTCAAACTGAACATGTCTCAGGCAGCCGAGTGCTACAAGAAGTGGATTTCGAGCCGGTGGCTCGCCCCCAATGCCCTAAAGAAGTTCGCTCGAGAGACCGGGGGTCTTCAGGGCATCTACGTCCCCTACTGGACCTACGACTCCGACACGACCACCTGGTACACCGGCGAGCGCGGCATCGCCTACTACACCACCCGGACCTACACGGACAGCGATGGCAACCAACAGACGGAACAGGTCCGCGAGATTCAATGGTATCCCACCTCTGGAGTGGTCTTCAATCAATTCGATGACCTCCTCGTTCCTGCCGCGCACTCCGTCCCGGAGAAGCATGCGAAGGCACTGCACGACTGGGATCTTCCCTCCCTTGTCCCCTATCAGGAGGACTATCTCGCCGGGTTCAAGACCGAGCGCTACCGGGTCGGCCTGGAGCAGGGCTTCGAAGAAGCCAAGCAACTCATGGCACCTGAGATCTACCGCACGATCTGCTGGGACATCGGAGGCGACGAGCAGCGTGTCTGGTCACAGAAGACCCAATACGACAAGATCACCTTCAAGCACGTCCTTCTGCCGATCTGGCTGGGCGCGTACCGCTTCCAGGACAAGGTCTACTCGTATCTGGTGAACGCCCGCACGGGAGAAGTCCGTGGCGACGCGCCGATCTCCATCTGGAAGGTGCTCGGCCTCGTGCTGCTGGGGCTGCTCGTGATCGGAGGCTTCCTCTACCTAAGGAGCCGAGGACACCACTAGGACGGCTGCAGAGTTGGTCGGGGCGACAGGATTTGAACCTGCGACCTCATGCTCCCAAAGCACGCGCTCTACCAAGCTGAGCCACGCCCCGACGACCTCCTAGGGTACCCCGTGAGCCCGCCAGCAGGTGGCATGCGACTCTCCTCCCCCTGACGCGTTGGATGCTGCGCGATAGGGGGAGGACCTTCCCCCCAGCGTGCGAAGAGGAGGGGCTGGCTACCCCTCCGCTAAGACTTAGTAGACCGCGATCGCCTCGATCTCGACGTCCACGTTGCGCGGCAAACCTGCCACTGCCACCGTGGACCGAGCGGGAGGCTCATCCTTGAAGAAGCTCGAATACACCTCGTTTACCGGGAGGAAGTGTTCCATCGACGACAGAAAGATCGTGGTCTTCACGATGTTCGCCATAGAAAGCCCCGCGCTTGTTAGCACACCCTGCAGATTCTTCAAGCACTGCTCGGCCTGATCCTTGACATCGCCCGTGACCAGATCACCAGCGGGCGTCAAAGGGATTTGCCCAGAGCAAAAAAGAAAGTTGCCCGAAGCTCGAATCGCCTGAGAATAAGGCCCGATTGCCCCCGGAGCCTCGTTGGTTGAATGCGCCTCCCGATGCATGGCTGCATATTAGCAGCAAACAGAGCACGGCTCAAAGTGGGACAAATTATTCGAAAGTACGCTATGGCTACCCTCTTGCCAATGTCCGCATGCGACGATCGAATTCTTCCCTTGTGCGCGGTTTATGAGAGAGGTGATCCAAGTCCATGCATGTCCAGCCGAGCCATAGCTCCGCTACCCTTCGTTCCGAGACGAAGTTCCCGCATCAACATTGCTCAACGAGTCGAGCACCACCCTTTCAGATTCGCCAACAGGACAAGGAATCAATCGGCTGAAGGCAAAAAAAGGCAGGCTGGCAATTGCCAGCCTGCCCGCTTATGAAGTCGAACGCTTACTCAGCGTCGTCTTCGACCGTGATCCGCTTCTTTTTTGCGCCGGTGGCAACCGGCTCGTTGGAGGAAGCAGGAACGGCCTTCGTGTGCTCAGCTTGCGCGTGAGCCTCTTCGGTGACCTTCTGCATCTCGCTTGAGAGCGAGCCCTTCTTCGAGATGTAGATCGCGATGGCGAGCGCCAGCACCGCCAGCACGGTAACGATCGAGAGCACCGTGTTGTTGAACGGAGCCACGACGACCGGAGCGAGCAGAAGCGCGACAAGGTTCATAACCTTGATCAGCGGGTTCAGCGCCGGACCAGCCGTATCCTTGAACGGATCGCCAACCGTGTCGCAGACGACGCCTGCTTTGTGCGCCTCGGTTCCCTTGCCGCCGTGAAGACCATCTTCGATGATCTTCTTCGCGTTATCCCACATACCACCGGAGTTCGCCAGCAGAACGGCCAAGAGCTGACCGCTGGCGATCGCGCCGGCGAGGAAGCCACCCAGCGCTTCCGCACCCGTCAAGTTAAAGAGATTGCCGTCGATGTTCGTCGGTGCCTTGCCGATCGAGAAACCGAATGCAACCGCAACCGGAAGGGCAATGGCCAGGATGCCCGGACCCAGAAGCTCCTTCTGAGCAGCCGCCGTGACAATCGCGACGCACGAAGCATAGTTCGGCTTGCTCGTACCCGCCAGGATGCCCGGATCGTTCCGGAACTGGCGGCGCACCTCGTTGATCAGTTGGAAGGACGCTCGTCCCACCGCGTTGATCGTTGAAGCCGAGAAGAGGTACGGAGCCGCCGCGCCGATCATGAACCCGAGGAAGATCTCAGGGAAGTCGAGCCGCAGACCAATCGCCTGCAGGTGAGCCGCATCGAGGTACGAGTGGAACAAGGCAACCGCCGCGACAACCGCAGTGGCAATCGCGAAGCCCTTCGTCAGAGCCTTGGTCGTGTTGCCCGCCGCGTCGAGACGTTGGACAGCCTTGGAGCCCATCTCGTTTCCATGGCCCTCGCCCGACATCTCGAACACGCCTTGGGCGTT
>Ga0070660_100002805_pt1 | contig 11980 bp, 12 predicted proteins | sample KBSC33metaG_FD_64670 | JGI IMG/M metagenome (GOLD analysis project Ga0070660, IMG submission 64670) | Corn rhizosphere microbial communities from Kellogg Biological Station, Michigan, USA - KBS C3-3 metaG | ecosystem: Host-associated > Plants > Roots > Rhizosphere > Soil ... | reverse complement strand
GAATCCGCGCTCCTGCAGCATTCGGCAGAACCGGCCCTCTCCGCATCCGACGTCGAGCGCTCGGCAGGGTTCCCCCGCCAGCGAAAGCATTATCGGGTCCAGCAAGACCGTTCGGTTGATGTCTTGATCAACCCTCGCCAGCCACGCTTCGGCCGACCGGTCCCAAAGCTCCTGAGAACTACATTCGATAGATGGCATAAGGATCGAAGCCCGGGTCCTTGGCCACTCGGAGTTCGCAGAGCTGGCCCACGTGATAGTAGTCATGGGCGACGATGAAGGCGTGGGCGTGCTTGTACGCCGGCTCTTCGTCTGCGATGGTGGCGGTCGCTCGCTCCCGTGTCTGAGACCAAGTCTTTAGCAGGTTCTCAGGGCTGCGGTCCTCGATCTTGTAGGAACCCCACTCGTGCTTCTTCCCTTCGGATTCGGCGATCAGAGCCGTGTAGGCCTCGCAGAGGTGCTCAATCACCTCTGCCGGCGTCATCGCCTGCTCGGTCACCTTGGCATTGAAGAGCTCCGAGGGCAGCCCTTCGAAGCATTTCTCAAGCTGATACTGCGAGTCGTCAAGTTGGTACTGAAGGAGTTCGCGTGCCGTCATTTGAGGGCAGTATGCCCGAAGCCCTGCGACGCCGAGCCCTCGCGCGCTTCGGATATCAATTGGACCTGGTCCTTCGGCTCGCTCAGAGTGCCGCGAATGAGGATCGGGACGATATACCACGCTAGGATCGCAAGTCCCAGAAGCGATGCCCCAACCCATCGCCCGACATTCGGATCGAAGATGATCTTTCCCAAGAGCCCCGCGTCAATGCTCAGCCCCAAGGCAAGCGGAATCATGGCTCCCGCGATCAGGAACGTCGAGACCTTCACGAGGCGCGTCGAAACGCAATCCGGTTGAGCCTGCCGGTGGTGGCTGAAGGAGCCATCATCATCACCGCTGCCAATGCCATCAGCAGCGTCGCGCAGAAGTGCAGCTTCTGTTCGCCTTGGGAGAGCAGCTTTGAAAACTGCTGGTTGAACACCGCAATCAGTTGAAACCCAAAGATCGCTTGGATGCCCGGGAGCACCACGCGCGCTTCCTCGAGGATGTTCTTAAACTGGTCCTTTAGTTCAAGTTTGTCGACTCGGTTCTCCATAGGCGGGTGTTAAGACCGAGACAAGCAACATAGCTGTTCCCGAAACAGCGATCCGGGGAGGACGGGGGCGGCTCCCCACTGGTAAACTTGAACCTGAAAACATGGTGCATGAGGTCATAATCATCGGCTCCGGACCCGCCGGTTACACAGCTGCTCTTTACGCGGCCCGTGCCGACCTGAAACCGGTGCTCTTTGCCGGTCTGCAGCCAGGTGGGCAGCTCATGATCACCACGGACGTGGAGAACTATCCCGGGTTTCCGGACGGCATCATGGGACCCGAAATGATGCAACTCTTCGAGCAGCAAGTTGCACGTTTCGGCACGGATATTCGCCACGAGGTCGTCACCCGCGTCGATTTCTCGCAGCGACCCTTTAAGGTTTACGTGGACGATCAGGAGCATCTCGCTGAGACGATCATCGTCTCCACCGGAGCAAGTGCCAAATGGCTCGGCCTACCCGGTGAAGTTCATTTCGGCGGCTTCGGGGTCTCCGCCTGCGCCACGTGCGACGGCTTCTTCTTCAGAGGCAAGCGCGTCATCGTCGTGGGCGGCGGAGACACAGCGATGGAGGAGGCGAACTATCTCACGAAGCACGCCGAAAAGGTCTACTTGGTGCACCGCCGCGACTCCTTCCGAGCCAGCAAGATCATGCAAGATCGAGTGCTGAACAACCCCAAGGTTGAAGTCCTCTACGACAGTGTCATCGAGGAGATCCTAGGTCAGAGCGAACCCGTCAAGAAAGTAACGGGCGCGCGAATTTTGAACCTGAAGACCTGCGAAACGCAGGATCTGCCGATCGATGGCGTCTTTGTGGCCATCGGTCACAAGCCAAACTCAGACCTCTTTAAGGGGCTCCTGGACATGGATGAAGTTGGCTACGTTAAGGTCCAGCCCGGCACGACTCGCACAAACATTCCCGGCGTGTTCGCCGCTGGTGACGTCGCCGACGCCGTGTATCGCCAAGCCGTCACCGCCGCGGGCACCGGCTGCATGGCCGCAATCGATGCTGAGCGGTTCCTTGCCACCGAAGGCCACTGATGGTCGGGTTGCTTGCAGCCCTTGCCTTGCGAGCCGATGAGATCATTGCGTTGCCTGAACCCAACAGTGCGGCGATGCTCGCCGAGATTCGGCCGGCAACCGGCAGACTAAATACCCCCAAAAAGTGCCCGCGCTCCATTGCTGGACGCCCTGCCTACTTCGATTACGAAACTGACGGCTTCATCCGTGACGATGCGAAGAGCGCCTTCCGTCTGACGTTTCGCGTCTTCACACAACTCGGGGCCGGCCCCGCAAATCAAGTAACCCGACTGCTACTGCGAATCAACCAACTGCTCAGAAGGCGCTGGCGCATGGACAACCCCTACGCGTACAACAATGGCTACATAGACGTGTACTTATCGGAGAATGGACAGCCGGGAGGCGAGCAGTTCTTCGGCATCGACTATCCCACTCGTGGACCCGGCACGAACGTCAACGTCATCTGCATCTACGACCTCTCAAGCTTCACGAACCCTCTTGAAATGGCGCGCGAGGTCGCGCATGAATACGGCCACGCAGTGCTGCCAGCTATAGGAGGGTTCAAACAGCCGGAGGACTGGGCAAACGGCTACCTCGGCGAGAAGCTGTTTCTCCGGTGGATTCGCGACGAAATCAGCAGCAGGAAGCTTGAATCCGAAGACGCAATGGGCCTCGGAACAACCGGGCTCGATAGCTGGCTAACCGCCCAAGTGAATCCGCTCGTCGGCGCAGCGGCCACAAATGGCCCGAATGTGCCTCTCCTAAAGCAGAAGGGCCCCGCAGCCATGGCCGCTTACCACGGGCTCGTGCTCTACATGGATGCAATCCTGCCCAAGTCTGCGGCCGCCCGGACCATGATGCTAATCGGCTCCACCAACGCCTGGGATTACCCGCACTCCTGCGTCATGGCCGTTCAGGAGCTGGACCGATTTACGCTCAACGTGCCCCAGATTCTCAAGGGCAAGCCGATCTGGATCCCGCTTGGAAAAGGCATCATCTCCGGCACCAGAATCCTTCAGCGCAAAGGAGAATGGGCCCAGATCGCTCCAGCGACTGAACCCATCGTGGTCACTCCGGCGAACCCGGATTAGCCTAGCTCTTCAGCAGACCGGCAACCGTTTTCTCGAGGATCGGCGCTTCTGCGTCGTCATAGCCGACCTGCACCTTGTGAACCATCCCTTTCTTATCGAGGATGAACATAGTGGGAATGCCCTCGATTCCGAGCGACTCGGCAAACTTGTCGTTCAGAAGCGTCATGTGGTACTTCAGCCCATTCTGCTTCGCGAACTGGATCGCCGCGGTCTTCTGAGCATCGGCTCCCCGCTCCCAAGTGTCGGCGCCGATAACGACGAGACCCTTGGTGCCGTACTTCGCATGCAACTTCTGAAGAGCCGGCGTGGCGGCCTTGCACGGAGGGCACCAGGTGGCCCAGAAGTCGATCAACACGACTTTGCCTTTCAGGGTGTCGTTCGTCCAAACCTTGCCATTCGTATCCGTCATTCGGAACGAGGGCATCTTCTTGCCCTGGTAATCCTCGGGCTTCTTGGCGAAAGCATTGATCGAAAGGGCGGCCAAACCGGCCAGAAGAAGGGCTCTTGCATTCATATTCTTGATCTCCAACAGTGCTTGCGCCAAAATGGTTCGTGAGCCGATGGCGTTGGGCGCTGCTTCCAGTCTTATTGTGCAGCGTCTGCATCGTCCTCTTCCGGCCTTCAGGGAAGGCGGCGCTGGAAGACACCGACACTGCGTATCTCTTAAAGATCATACGGTCTAACCCGGACCCCGTTTCAGGCAGGCCGCAAAGTGCTCTGAACTGGTTCACCGGCGATTGGCCGCTCCACAACCATTTCTACCGTCCGATCTCCACACTCACGTTCGAGGCGGACTCCCGCATCCACGGTGACGACGGAAGCGGCTACGGTCTGACCAATGCACTGATCGCGGCCTGTTGCGTCATGACGCTGTTTTGGCTGCTGGCCGAGCTGAGCGGCAATGTGTTCCTTTCAAGTTGCGGAGCTTTGCTCTTCGGCCTCTGGAACTTGGGTGTGAACTGGCCCGAGTGGCTTGTCTATGCACCCTTACCCGTGCTCGCTCTGGCATTCTTCCGGCGAGGTTTGCGGGTGTGGGACGGAGTCGTCGCCGCTGGCGCAACGGCTTTCGTGCTCCTTGAGGTTTCAAGTCGAAACTTGGCGTATGCGGCCGTGGCTTGGGTTCCAGGCCGCACCGCCACCACGATGACGCTCTTCTGCCTCATCTCGATGGCGGCTTATGCGCGATTCGCGCGCCGGACATCCAAGCTCTTGCCTGCACCGGAGCAAACGCCGCTCGACCCGCCAGCCACCCGTAACACGATCGTCGAGGAAAAGCTCACGATGGCGCAGTGGCCTTGGATCTGCTTGGGTTTTGTGAGCTGTCTTTTGGCATTGGGGTGCCATGAGCAAGCGATCATGCTTCCGGGAGCCGTCATTGGCGTAGCCGTCTCCTTACGCCTTCGGCGATACGCGATTCGATGGGCCTGGCCCATGTCTTTCTTGCTCGTGCTCGCCGGCTATCTGTGGCTACGCCATGCCGTTCTCCCGCCCGGAGTCTCTCAATACCAACAGCAGCAGCTCCGATCCGGCGAAGGAGCGTTGCAGGCCTTCTTCGGCTACGCCATTCCCGACCTCTTCCCTGCTTGGCAAGCGCTGAGCACTGGTCAGGGGCTGGGCCTCAATTTCTGGCAGACCCTCATTCCATATGCTTCGCTCTGGGCGTTGTTCACGGATATTTCGGCTGTCGTGGTTGCGGGACGTAGGTGGATCCCTGCTCTTACCGGCTGGGCCTTGAGCCTGATCGCCTACTTACCCATGGCTTGGGTCAAGCCGTTTCCGCATTACGACTACTGGCCGCTCGCCCTTCGGTCCCTCTTTGTCGCAGCTCTGCTCGCCGCAACCGGCGAAGCAATTCTCAGCGCGTGGTCGCCCCCAGCGCTTCGATTGCCTTCACGGCGCGCTCCCGCACCTGGTTCGCTTCCTCGTCGGTGAAAGTCGAGTCCTGCTTGCGGAGTTGCAAGGCGATGCCGAGCGAGTGCTTCCCTTCCGGAATGCCTTGCCCTTCGTAGACGTCGAACAGCCAAATTTTCTCCAAGACTTCACCAATGGCGCTTTTTATCTGTCGGTGGAGGTGCTTATAAGGCACAGCCTTGTCGATGAGGACCGCCATGTCCCGACGCACTCCCGGTTGGCGGCTAACCGGTTGCAAGAAGTAGTACTCCGATGCGGCCCACAGTTGGCGAAGGTCGACATCGGCGAGAAAAGTGTCTTCGGGGAGTCCAGTCGCCTCCGCCACGTCTGGATGAATTTGACCGAGGATCGCAAGGTCATCGTGATCTGAGCTTAGGGTCGCTTGCCTCGTGGGATGCAGCCTCGGGTCAGGCCTTTCAGGTTCATGCATGTCGACGACGTCGTCGCGAACGGCTCCACAGGCTTGCTGCAGCATGCTGGACAACCAGAAAAAGTCTGTTCTTGCCGGCTTCATCAGCCAGTCCTCCGAATAGAACTGCCCCTGGCTCAAAATGGCAAGTCGGAAGACCTCGGGGTGAGGGTTCCAGATAGGGTTGTCGCGACCGTCGTTTGCCGACCACGCATAGTCATTGACTTCGCTCCCAAGGAACACTCGGCCGATCTCGAATGCATGAATATCTCGGTTTCCATTACGCTTTGCCGCATCGGCTAATCCTGGCAGGAGCGAGTTCCGCAGATAAGCCATTTCCGGAGAACCGGGATTCCGTGGGCCGATACGCTCGCCGGGCGCATCCAACGGGTGGAGGTCGCGAAGCGAGTGACTGATGATCTGTTGCAGACCCAGCCGCACGCACTCCTCACGGATGCGATCGACGAACGCCTCGAATCCGAACACACCGCCCTGTGTGGTAGTCCCCTGGGGCAGCACCGCAGGGATCTTGTCGTAGCCGTGAACTCGCCCTAGCTCCTCCACCAAGTCCTCTTCGCGCACCACGTCCGGTCGCCAACTTGGAACGGATACGCTGAGCCCCCGGGAAGCAGAATCCAGCCCCCCTTGAGGGGGGTTGGGGGGTGAGCTCGTGCCGCTTGTCCACTCCACGCCAAAACCCAACCTCTTCAGGTACCCGCCAGCCTGCTCCGGCGAGATATCCATCCCCAGCAACCGAGAGGCACGCTCTACTGATAGGTCCAGAGAGACCGCGTTCGGCGGCGACGGATACACGTCCGCGAACCCAGTCACCGAAACAGAAGGCTGCACCTCGACTAGCAATTCTAAGACTCGGTGCAAAGCCGCCACCACTCCTTCGGGGTCGACCGACCGCTCGAACCGGTAGCTCGCCTCTGTGCTAAGGCTCAGTTGCTTCCGCGTCCGACGCACCGAGGTGTTCAAGAAGTGCGCCGACTCTAACAACATGCGAGTGGTCGCACCAGAAACTTCCGTCTCCATTCCGCCCATGATGCCCGCCGCCGCAACAGGATGATCCGCATCGCAGATCATCATCTGCCCCGGCTTCAGTTCGTGCTCGACTCCGTCCAGCGTGGTCAGCTTCTCGCCCTCTCGGGCGTGGCGCACCACGATCCGCTCACCGTGCAGCTTGCCCAGATCAAAAGCATGTAGGGGCTGGCCCTGCTCCAGCATCACGTAATTGGTTAGGTCGACGAGCAGCGAGATCGGGCGCCAACCCGCTTGTCGGATGCGCTTCTGCACCCATTCCGGCGCGTCCCCATTGCTGATCCGCTCCACTACGAAGCAGGCATAACGAGAGCACTCGGGGCACTCGATTGTCACGAGGGCTTGAGGCGTTGGGGCCTTGGGACCTTCCGGAAAGCGCGCGGCCGATCTCGTGTAAAGCAAAGTAGGTCGAGCATCAGGATCCTTCGCCAGGACCTCGCGCGCGAGGCCAAGCACCGACAGCCCGTCGCCGCGGTTGCTCACGACCTTGATGTCGAGCACCGGCTCGCCCTCGACTTCCTCGATGCCTTCCAGCTCAAAGCCCGCCATGGTCAGCAGGTCGCCGATCTGCTCGGCGCTCAGCTCCGTTTCCACCATGTCGCGCAGCATCGAGTACGAAAACTTCATCGAACCGGCAGTATATCTGGGCAAGGTGGTGTGGCCATCTTGGCCGCGCTCGCCGCAGTGTGCTCCCAAAGCGCGGGCGAGACGCCCACGCCACTCGCTAAAATAGCGATGGTGCGCCGTCTCCTGCCCCTTCTTGTCGTTCTCGTTCTAGGCACAGCCTGTGAGCAGCCTGACGGCCGCAAGAGCGTCCTTCACCCCACTGCTGGGCAGCAGATCGAAGAACAGCTCGATCAGCCCAGTTTCCAGGACATAAGCCTGCGAGCCCAGAATGCTCGGACGCCCGTGATCATGTACCACGACGTCATCGAGCGCCGCGACCGCAAGAGCGAGTGGTTCGACGTCACCCGAGACGAGTTCGAGCAGCAGATGAAGACCGTCGCCGACGCGGGCGGCAAGACGCTCACACTGGACGAGTTCTACAAGCACCTCACCGAAGGCACGCCCGTGCCGCTGCACTCGATCGTGCTCACATTCGACGACAACTATCAAGGCGTCGCCGACATCGCGGTCCCGATCCTCAAGAAGTACGGCTTCACCGCTAGCGTGTTCGTCCATACGGGCTTCGTCGGCAACAAGACGCAGGGGCGGCCGAAGATGGACTGGGACACCCTCGCCCAGCTCACCAAAGAAGGCACCATCCAGGTGGAAGACCACACGATCACCCACCCCGCAGACATCACCAAGCTCAGCGAAGACGAGCAGCGAAAGGAACTTGCAGACAGCAAGAGCGAGCTCGAAGACAAGCTCAAAATCAAGGTCGACTACCTCGCCTACCCAGACGGAGCTAACGACGCGGTCACGCGCCGACTAGCTCAGGAGTGCGGATACAAAATGGCATTCACGATGCACGGGGATGCCGCCGAGGTCTCGCCTGACATCCTGCGCATCAATCGCTGGGAGCAAACCAAGTTCCAGGACGCCTGGAAGGCATGCGAACTGGAGAACCAGAACGCGCCCCTCGGCCTCAGCACTGTGGACCTCGCCACGAGCCAGGTCACCTTCAAGCAGGACAAGTTCGATGGCGTCGAGCTCGTTTACGTGCTCGGAGGCAAGCCTGCAAGCATCCTCAGCGATACGCGTCAGAGCGTCGGCGAGTTCGTCCGATCTACTCAGGGCGCGGTCGCCGGCATCAATGGCACGTTCTTCAATATGGCGGCGATCACGGCAACGGACAATGGGCTGATCGGCCCGAGTCGCGAGTCGAACAAGGGCGTGTTTACTCCGGACAATCAGCTCGACCGCCTGCCCAAGCTTCGGAACCGGCCGGTGATCTTCTGGAACGCGAAGCAGGCGATGATCGCGCCGTTCGCGCTGGACCGCATGAACACCGAAGACCCCTATAGGGCGGTGATGCCGGACTATACGGATCTGTTTTTATCAGGCGCGTGGATCGTCAAGGATGGCCTGCCGCGGACGGCTGAGCAGATGCAGCCTTACGCCTCGTCGGATATCCAGGATCCGCGCAGAAGGGCCTTCTTTGGGTTCACGGCTGAGGGTCTGGTGATCGCGGGCGCGTCGAAGGGCAGCGTTACCACGGAGCAGCTGGCCCGAGCCGCCCAGCAAGCCGGCGCGGTCCAGGCGATCCTTCTCGATTCGGGCTTCTCCACTTCGCTCATCTTCGATGACAAGGTCCTCGCCAGCGGCCACAGCGACCCCGAAAACCCTTCCCGCCCGGTGCCTCATGCGATCGTGCTGATCGGGGAGAAGGATCCGACGGTGGACACCTCGGCCTTGATCGAGGACAACGGCGCGCAAGGTCAAGGCGGAGTCGAGCCCAACCGCAGAAGACGCCGCCACCGACATCGTTCGAGCGCAGATCCCGCTGCCTCTCCGGACGCAGCCCCGCCGGTGGACAGCAACCCGTCCACGCCGCCGCCCAACGAGAACCCATAGGGCTAGCGGCCCTATGGTAATAGGCAAATCCCGAGCTATTTTATCTTTGTTCTCCACTTTCTCATCGTGTTTGCAACGTCTTGTTTCATTTGAACTTGCGCGATCGCATTTTCCCGCTCTAAACCCCTCTTTGCGGCAGTAGAATCTCGCTTTTCCTTAGCCATTCCCGCGGCATTACGTCGGTTTTCCTGAATTGACGCGTAGTGTTCACGGGCCTATCATGCCGATGCGAATTCGACAAAGTCCGCGCGGCACTCCACGCCAATAGAAAGCGCTCGCAAGCGAGCGCACTGCCAAAGCTCGAGCAAGGCTCACCTATCCGTGCGCAAAACGCCCTTTCGTCAACCACCCACACCCGAAACATCGCAATACCGCCCCACCTGAAGACCGGTCCCAGCGTCATTCCAACGCCATTCCAAGGGTATTCCTCGCAAGGACAAGTGCCCCCGCAACGCTCAACGGGAAGAGGCGCCAAGGAGCCTTTAAGCGGTGTACACCGCCACCTGGCTTAAGGCAGCTTGCCAACGATGGGCTTTGCGGGTCTGGAAGCTCTTGTGGGGGAGGCGTAGTACGCCATGTCGATAAACTTGGTCGTGGGTGACCCTACAATGCTGCCGAGTAGGTTGCCGTTCGCATCGTAGTGGTAGATCACATTCGCTGAGGCTGCATAGAATTCTCCATGAGCGTCCGCGGCCAACGCTGTAATGAGGCCGTTTGGGAGGTTAATTTGGCGGATTAGGCCCAGATTGGAGTTGAGAATCGCGACCGCATTAAGCCCATTGTCTTGCAGGCTCACGTACAGCTGGCTGCCGTTGTATGCAGCATCCCGCATAACCGTCGTGGCGCTGCCCGCGAGGGACGCCAGGATAGCTCCGGGGTCGCTGTACTTGTAGATCTTGTTGCCGGAGGCCACGAAGTATGTGCCATAGGGCCCCGCGGCGAGGCCGCTCACCGGGCCTGCTACCGCGGACTGATTCACGAAGGTGAGCGTCAGCGTGCACTTGGCCACTGCATTCAGGGAGCCGTCGGCAAGGCCGCAATAGATCGCTCCATTATTGGCAGCCAAAGCCCGGAAAGCGGTAGTCGGAGAAGCAAGGATAGATGCGGTTTGTGTGCCGGCGTCAATGTAGCGGTATACGCCGTTGCCGATGCCTACAAAGAAGCTGCCCGCCGGGCCAGCCGCGAGGCCATGCACCGCTCCCGGCATGGTGCGTTGCGCGGTCAAGCTAAGCGAGCCGGTTAGCTCCGCCACCGCGTTCAGCGTGCCATCCTGCAGGCCCACATAGAGTTCGTCCGCCTGCACCAGCGCGACACTCAGCATCAAGGCGAGCGACAGGAGGATTCTGTTGGTTTTCATGGCGGGGACTTTCCAAGGTACTCCACAACGAGTTCGGTCGTGACCGCGGGGCCGCAGGTGTAATTGGAGGTTACCGAGGGGGTGGGCTCCACAAGCGACAGGGTGACGATCAAGGTTCACCTGATTGGTGAAGTTTGGAGGAGCTTCGCCGGGCCATGGTTTCAGGGCTCCTCAGCAATGCGTCCTTCAGGGCGCGGCGTCCTATGAACGGTGGACACTTAAGCCAAGACTTGTCCAAGACCGCACAACCTGCCATCCTATATGTGCCCTCGTTGCGTGAGGCGAACTCCAGGGGTTGTGGGGAGAAGGAGAGCGGGTGGGCGTTCGACATGAGACGCCAGCCGCCATCCTGGAGTGAGGGCAATCAATGGGAACCAAAGAGCTATCTCCCCGAGAAGAAGAGATCGTCGAGCTTTGCGTCGAAGGTCTAACAAACGAAGCCATCGCCCACAGGTTGGGACTGAGCCTAGGGACGGTCAACACCTACTGGGTACGCATTCGCTTAAAGGTCGGGGGCGGGGGTCGAACGGATACGGTTGTGCGCATCATCAAGGAGCGTGCGGAGCGCGCGCTTCGGGATGCCAACGTGGAGCGGCAAGACCTCTCGGCGATCGTAGCCGCCCACGAGCGCAGTGTCGTCGACCTGCGAGCCGCCCTCGCCTTGCTACACCTGGCCCTGGATCAGATTCGATCCACTGTGTGGGCCACCGATCGGTCCCTCAGCATCCAGGTCCTCGCCAATGGCGAGTACCCCTCAAAGCACTTTGGCGTGACCTGGGAAGTCGGAAAGACCGTGCAGCAGATATTCAAGACCAGGGATGCCAAACACCCGGCCATTGCATGTCATCTTTCAGCGCTCGAGGGTCATGACAGCAGCGCCCGATTACCTGGGCAGTTCTCGAACTCGACAATTCGCGTCATGCCGCTACGCGACGAGTCGGAGGAGATCATGGGGTGCATCAGCATTCTAAACATGGTCGGCGGCGACGAGGCTTAGCGCTCCCCGGGAATTAGCCCGAGCCTTTGCGCCACCCTCACAGCTTGCATTCGGTTGGTAACGTTCAACCGGCGGTAGATCTGGCCGAGGTGGAAGTCAACCGTTCGCTTGCTCAGGGACGCTGCATCCGCAATTTCACTGCTACTGAGTCCGCGGGCTGCCAGACTCAGCACATGGAGTGCGCTTGCCCCAAAGACGATCGGTTTCGGCAGCGGTCTGGGGAATAGTTCATCCATTCTGCCAAGGGTCTCACACCCCAGGCTTCTGGTGCCAGTCCCTTTGTTCGCTGTCGGTTCAGGCCTGTCCACCAATCAAGTGACAGCAAATCAATCAAGAGCGCCGCAAAAAACCTTGTCTGATGATCGGCTGACACGGAAGATGCGACTGGCGGAGGAGCCCCTATCCACTCAGAATGGATATGTGGAGGTTGTGCTTGTTGAGGATGTGGGCAGCGATGAAGAACTGTCCGTGCGCGCGCTGGCTAGATGTGGGATTCGTTGCAACG
>Ga0070660_100002797_pt1 | contig 11989 bp, 9 predicted proteins | sample KBSC33metaG_FD_64670 | JGI IMG/M metagenome (GOLD analysis project Ga0070660, IMG submission 64670) | Corn rhizosphere microbial communities from Kellogg Biological Station, Michigan, USA - KBS C3-3 metaG | ecosystem: Host-associated > Plants > Roots > Rhizosphere > Soil ... | reverse complement strand
CAGCGCGATGTGCATCCACGCGACCAGCGCGCCTGCGACCACGACGCCGAGCGCCGAGACGGCGTCGCCGATCATGTGCAGGTACGCGCTGCGGAGGTTGAGGTCTTTCTTCGCGCCGCGGTGCAGCCGCACGCCGATCGCGCCATTCACGACGATGGCCGCGGCGGCGACAGCCATCATCACCGCGCCGTTGGCGATCTCGGGCTGCCGAATCCGCGCGACGGCTTCCCAGCCGATGAGCACGGCGATCACGACCAGCGACACGGCGTTGAGGAGCGCGGCGAGGATGCCGACGCGGTGATAGCCGAACGTCATGCCCTGGTGCGACGGCTTGTCGGCGATCCAGAGCGCGTACCAGGTGAATCCCAGCGCGGCTGCGTCAGCCAGATTGTGTCCGGCGTCGGAGAGCAGCGCGAGGCTGTGGCCGATCCATCCGGCCGCCGCTTCCACCAGGACGAAGCCGACCGTCAGCGCCACCGCGGCGCCCATCGCGCGAGACGACACGTGTGGCGGCACGTGTGCGTGGCCGTGTGCGTGGACGTGCGGGTGGGCGTGATCGCGATGAGGACTCATGGACGCCGACGGATCCATTGTGTCACGGGCCGACACGCTCATCTAGAATGACGGGCATGCCCGACACCCTCGTGGATCTCGTGCCGTTGATTCGAAACGGCCAGTTCGCGCAGCTTCGCGACGAGCTCGTCCAGTGGCGGCCGCGCGAGTTGGCGGAGGCGCTGGCCGGACTGCGCGCCGACGACCAGGTCACCGCCTTTCGCATCCTGCCGCGCCGCCTCGCCGCCGCCGTCTTCGAGTACATGCCGGCCGACGCGCAGGAAGCGCTCGTGAAAGCCATGGGGCAGGAGGAGAGCGCGGCGCTCCTGAACCACATGTCGCCCGACGATCGCACGTCGTTCCTGAGCGAGCTGCCCGCCGCCGCCACCAAACAGCTGCTGACGCTCCTCACCCCGGAAGAGCGCGCCGAAGCGGTGTCGCTGCTCGGCTACGAGCCTGGCACCGTCGGCCGCCTGATGACGCCGCACTACATCGCCGTCCGGGAAGGCTGGACCGTCCAGCAGGTCCTCGATTACGTGCGCGAGCACGGGCAGGACAGCGAGACGCTCAACGTCATCTACGTCGTCGACGAAGGGGGCATCCTCATCGACGATATCCGCATCCGCGAATTCCTCGTCGTCCCGACCACCCGGCGCGTCGCTGATCTCATGGACCGCCGGTACGTGACGTTGAAAGCGACCGACACGCAGAAATTCGCGGTGGAAGTCTTCCGACGCGAGGATCGGACGGCGCTGCCGGTGGTCGACACGGCCGGCGTGCTGATCGGGATCGTCACGGTCGACGATGTGCTCGACGTCGCGGAAGAATCGGCGACGCGCGAATTTCAATTGTTCGGCGGATCGGAGGCGCTCGATCAGCCTTACCTCACCCTGTCGGCGTTCCGGATGGTGAAGAAGCGCGCCGGCTGGCTCGTCGTGCTGTTCATCGGCGAGATGCTGACGGCGACCGCGATGGGATTTTTCGAGAAGGAGATCGAGCGGGCAGTGGTCCTTGCGCTGTTCGTGCCGCTCATCATCTCCAGTGGAGGAAACTCGGGATCACAGGCATCGACGCTGGTGATCCGCGCGCTCGCCGTGGGCGAGCTCACACTCCGCGACGTGTTCCGCGTCGTGCGCCGTGAGCTGGTGACCGGCGTGTGCCTCGGCGGCATTCTTGGAGCGATCGGCTTCCTCCGCATCTCGATCTGGTCGGCGTTCTCGAACCTGTACGGCGAGCATTGGCTGCTCGTCGCCTCCACCGTGTCGCTGGCCCTGGTCGGCGTCGTACTCTGGGGATCGTTAATCGGATCGATTCTGCCATTCATCCTCCGGCGCCTCGGCTTCGATCCCGCGACGTCGTCCGCGCCGTTCGTGGCCACGCTGGTCGATGTCACCGGTCTCGTGATTTATTTCTCGGTTGGCTTTCTGGTGCTGCGAGGCACGCTGTTGTAGCTGGACACCCTACGCGGGACGCCCTGGAGACGCTCCCCGGGGGAATAAATCATCGCCCCGCAGGTATCACACGTAAAGAGAGGTTCTTGATGACGCGTCAACCGTTCACGCGCGCTCGTCGCCTGATCGTCATTGCTGGAGCCGTGCTCGCGGCGACGAATGGCATCTACGCCGCCCGCCAGCAGTCCGCCAACCCGGCTCCGAAGATCGACGTCGAGCGTCTCGGGCCTCGAGTCGGTGCCCGCCTGCCCGATTTCACGCTGCGCGACCAGCGCGGTGAAGCGCGGACATTGAAGTCGTTGATGGGCCCCAAGGGTGCGATGATCGTGTTCTTCCGCTCCGCCGACTGGTGACCCTACTGCAAAACGCAGCTCGTGGAGCTGCAAGGCCGTCTCGACACGATCCGCAAGGACGGATTGGGCGTCGCTGCGATTAGCTATGACCCTGTGCCGGTGCTGAATGATTTTGCGACGCGGCGAGGGATCACGTTCCCACTGCTCTCCGACGGGGGTTCGAAGACCATCAAGCTGTATGGCATCCTCAACACGACGGTCGATCCCACTAACGCGCTATACGGGTACCCGTTTCCAGGCACGTTCATCGTCGACCAGCAGGGCGTCGTCACATCACGTTTTTTCGAAGAGGCGTACCAAGAGCGCAATACCGTATCGAGCATTCTCGTCCGCCTGGGCGAGCACGTGGATGCAACGGCGACAAAGATCGACGCCGCCCATATGACGATGCTGTCGTACGCGACCGACGAGGTTGCCGCGCCGGGCACACATTTTTCGCTGGTACTCGACATCACGCCCGGCCCGCGCGTGCACGTCTACGCGCCGGGCGCGAAAGATTACAGGCCAGTGGCGATCGACATCGATCCGCAGCCGGGGCTTCTGGTGAAGGCGCTGCACTATCCCAAGGCTGAGGATTACTTCTTCAAGCCGCTCAACGAGCATGTGCCGGTCTATCAGCACGTCTTCCGGATCGTGCAGGACGTGACGCTCGATCCGTCCCCCGCAGGCACCGCCGCGCTCAAGGACGTGACGCGCCTGACCATCAAGGGGCGACTTGCGTATCAGGCGTGCAACGACCAGGTATGCTTCACGCCTCAGTCGGTGCCGCTCTCATGGACCATCGGCGTGAAGCCGCTCGATCGCGAACGTGCGAAGCCGCAATGACTGCCGGCGAAGCGTGTGTTTCTGACGCTGCGTCCCCGCGGCCGGCATGATGTGAGAAGGCGATCGGAAGCCGGGCGCGGAACGACCCGGCCTCCGATCCGGTCAAGATACTGACGTTTACGGCTCGCAGGTCGCGGCGATCACTTTGCCGGCCTCGACCTTCAACTTCGGGGCATTCGCTTCCGGCCCGCTTGCAGCCGTACTCGAATCGGCCGCGCTGTTCTCATCCATGAGCGTACCAGTCAGCTCGAGCTTCTTGCCGACGTGCGGACTCAGCGCCGCGGGATTGGCGATCAGACGATACGTGGTCGCCGAGGCCCCGGTTGTGGCGGCTGAACCTGTGGTCGTGCCCGTCGTGCCCGTCGTGCTCGCGGAATCGCCCGCCGAAGGCGCGACATTGGTGAGTAGAAATTTCGCATCCGCCGCATCGGGCGCTGCGCCGGTCGTGCCTGCCGCGCTCGACGCTGTCGTTCCGGCCGTGCCGCTCGTCCCCGTGGTCGCCGGTGGCGTGGTCGTATCCGCCGGAGTGGACGGCGAGGCTTTCAGACATCCTGTCACGGTAATTTTTCGATCCGAGCTCGCCGCCTGATTCTGCTGAGGCGCGGTCGCCTGTGCGCCGATGACCGCCGTCGCCAGTCCCACGATCGCCGCGCACGTTCCTGTTCGCAGTGCATTCATCATCATTCCTCCATAGGAGGCCTGCGCCTGCAACGCTCAGACCCATTTCACGGGCGCACCTGGTGCGTTCGCGTGGCGCGATGTTTGCTCCACCCGGGCCTTCTGTCCAGTTGGACGCATGGAAGCGACTTGGACAGCATTGCAGAGGCGGATCAGGCGTAGCGGTTTCAGACAGCAATATGCGGAAGATCTTGATCGTCGATGATTCCCCAACCATCCGGAAGATGGTCCGTGCATCGCTCCGTGAGCTCGACGACGCGGAGTTCATCGAGGCCGCCAATGGCCTCGCGGCGATCGAGCAAATCGCCCTCGGCCCGGTCGCGCTCATCGTCCTGGACCTCAACATGCCGGACATGCACGGCGTCGACGTCCTGAAGTTCGTGCGCGCCCATCGCCGCTCGAAGGATGTGCCCGTCGTCGTGCTCACGACCAGAAGCGACTCCTCCAGCCGCGAGACGGCGATTGCCGCCGGCGCCACGGCGTATGTCACCAAGCCGTTCGCGCCGCCGGCCCTGCTCGCCAGCGCGGAGCATCTGCTGTCTGCCGCGCGACAGCCGCAGGCGTAAGGAGCACTGACGTGCCCCCCAGCGAATTGCCGCCGGATCACGAGCCGTTCGTCGAGTTTCTCGACGACTACTTCGCCGAGTGCGACGAGCATCTCATGGGCGCGCGGCGCCTGCTGCTCGCGCTCGAACGATCGGTCGGCCGCACCGACGTGAACACGCCGGTGCTCGACGAGTTGTTCCGGCGGTTCCATTCGCTCAAAGGGATCTCGGGGATGGTCGAACTGCGGCCGGCCGAGGAGCTCTCGCACACGATGGAGGAGTACTTGCGCGCACTGCGGCGCAGGGACACCACCATCTCCGTCGAAGGCATCAACGCGCTGTTCGACGGCACGCATTTGCTGGAACAGGTGGTCGGCGCGCGGCGCTCGGGTGGCCCTACCCCCGCAATCGGCCCGGTCGTTCACGCCATTGCGGCGCTCGCCGGCGGATCGCCGGGGTCGACGCCCGTGCTGCCGGCCGAACCGGCCGCAATCGCCCCCTCGGCGTCGTCCGCGCCGCAGTGGCGGTTCGTTTTCACTCCCTCGCGCGAACTCGTGGAGCGCGGTGTCCGCGTCGACACCATCCGCGCGCGTCTGATGGCGATCGGCGAGATTCTCACCGCCGCGCCGCGTGTGATCGACGGCGGGCTCATCGCCTTCGACTTCATTGTCGCCACCACGGCCGATCCCGAAACGATCGCCGCCCTGCGCGAAGACGGCGTGCTCGCAGAGCCCGTGTCGAGAGACGGGGCAGTAGCACCCTCGCCCGCCGGTCCGGCTCCAGCGGTCGATCCGGACTCACGCATCGCCGAGGCCGTGCCGGTGCACAGCGGCGTGGCGCCAACGCATTTCGTCCGCGTGGATTTGACCCGGCTCGACGAATTGATGCGCAACGTCGGCGACCTGGTGATCAGCCGCGCGCGGCTCGGCGAATCGCTCGCGCGTGCGGAGGCGCACGTCCCTTCGAGCGACTGGCGATCGATCCAGGAGAACGCGATGATCATCGATCGACAGGTGCGGACGCTGCGCGAGGGCATCATGCGCGTGCGGCTCGTACCGGTCGGTGAAATTTTCCGGCGGATGCCGTTCGTGGTCCGCGATCTGGCGCGTGAGACCGGCAAACGCGTCCGGCTCGAGCTGCAGGGACAGAGCACCGAGATCGACAAGTTCCTCATCGAGCGGATGATGGATCCGGTGCTGCACCTGGTCCGCAACGCGCTCAGCCACGGGATCGAACCGGCGGAGGAGCGGCTGGCAGCGGGCAAGCCGGCGGAAGGGACGATCACCCTCAGCGCATCCGCCGCAGGCGAAACGGTCACGCTCGACGTGGCCGATGACGGGCGCGGGATCGACGTGGCAGCGGTGACGGCGCGGGCTGCGCGGGCGGGCTTGCGTTCGGTCGCCGCCGACGACGAGGCGGGCGTGCTGGCGCTGCTCTGCACGCCGGGTTTTTCGACGCGCGACGAGTCCGATCGCGCCAGCGGACGCGGCGTCGGCATGGCCGTCGTCCAGAGCGCCATCGAGGAACTGGGTGGGACGCTGCGGCTGGAGACGACGCTCGGCCGCGGCACGCGCTTCATCGTGGAACTGCCGGTCACGCTGGCGATCACCGACGCGCTCATCACGCGCGTCGGCGCCGAGACGTTCGCGGTCCCCCAGGGCGCCGTGCGCGAAGTGATCGAGGTGCCCCTTGCCGCGATGCGCGCACTGGAACAGAACGAGATCGCGCCGTATCGCGGCGGCGCGCTGCCAATCGTCCGTCTGTCGCGCCTCTTCGGACTGGATCAAACCGCGCGCGATCGGCTGCATGTGCTGGTGATTGGCGCAGGCGTCGGCGCGCTCGGCCTCGCGGTGGATCGCATCGCCGGTCAGCGCGAGATCGTCGTGCGCGCCACGACCGATCCGCTGGTCAAGGTCGACGGGATCGCGGGCGCGACCGATCTGGGCGACGGCCGCGTCGTGCTGATTCTCGATCCGGCGGCGCTGGCGCGCCGGATTCGGACACGGTCCCACGCGGCGGGACGCCTGGCCGAAGGAGCGGCATGATGACGGATGCGCGGCAGACCGCGGATCGATTCATCCTGTTCACGGTCGCGGAGACGATGTACGCCGTGCACAGCAGGGACGTGCGGCACATGGAGATGATCGAGCAGGTGACGCGCGTGCCGAACGCGCCGCCGTTCGTCGACGGCGTCGTGTTTTCCCGCGGGCTCGTCGTGCCGGTCGTCAACCTTCGCGCACGATTTGGATTCGAGCGCGCGCCGTACACGCTCCGCACCCGTCTCATCGTCGTCCAGACGGCGGGCGGGCGCGTCGTCGGGCTGATTGCCGACGAGGCGCGCGAGTTCGTGCCGATTCCCGCCGGCGCCATTCAGCCGGCGGAAGACACACTCGCCGGCCCGAGCGCACGATACCTCGAGGGCATCGCCTCCATCGGCGATCGCATGATCCTGGTCGTACGCCTCGAGCGTGTGCTGGATTTCGAAGAACCGATCGCGGGCGATGCGCCAGCGGTGGGCGACGCCGCTACAGCGTAAAGCCGCCAGGGACATCAGGGGAGCGCGGACATGGCTGGAAGACCACGCAAGACGAATGGCAGTGTCAACGGCGGCGGCCCGCTGTTGCTCGACCCGCATTTAATCCGGTCGAGAGCCGAGGAAGTGACCGGCACGGCCTCTGGCATCGCGCGCATTGCGGGCGAGGTGTCCGCCGGCGCGGAAGAACAGCGGCAGTCGCTCGACGATGCGCTGACCGGCATGAATGAGATGGCGGCCTCGCTGGACGAGACGGCCACTCAGGCGGCGTCGGTCTCCGGCTCCGCGGAGCAGATTGCATCGTCGATGAACGAGCTGGCCGCGTCGGTCGAACAGATCTCGGCCAACACCACGAACCTCGCGGGGGCGCTCGGCGAGACGGCGGCGTCGGCGGAAGAGACGACCGGGTCGATTAAAAGCGTCACCGCGCTCACCCAGGACATGGCGGCAGCGTCGCAGCAGGTCGCCACGTCGATCACGCAGCTGTCGGGCACGACCAGGTCGATCGGACACGACACCGACGCCTTCGCCGCGTCGGTCACCGAGACGGCGGCGGCGATCGAGGAGATGTCGCGGTCGATTGCAAGCGTGGCCGAGAACGCGACCGGTCTGGCGTCGGCGTCCGAAGAGACGTCGTCGGCGATCAACGAGATGGCGTCGTCGTTCGAGGAAGTGAGCGCGATGACCGAGAGCCTCGGATCCTCCGTCGAGCAGAATGCGACGGCGATCGAGCAGATGTCGCGTTCGATTCAGTCCGTCGCGGCGAACGGCCGGCGGATCACGGACGCGGCGACAGGCGCGGCGTCCAGCGCCACGCAGATGGATCGCTCGATCCAATCCGTCGCGGCGCTTGCCAGGCAGGGCGACGAAGTGACGCGCCGCGTCTCGCGCGAAGCGGAAGAGGGCGGCGCGACCGTGCAGAAATCCATTCAGGGCATGGGTCGCCTGCGCGAATCGATGACGCGGTCGGCGACGGTGATGCGCGAAATGGGGAAGCGCGCGAACGAGATCAGCGGGATTGTCGACACGATCAATCTGATCGCGGAGCGCACGAACCTGCTGTCGCTGAATGCATCGATCGAAGCGGCGCGCGCCGGCGATGCCGGGCGCGGCTTCGCGGTGGTGGCCGAGGAGATTCGGAACCTCGCCGATCGATCGGCCAAGGCCACCGCCGACATCGCGGGGATCATCAAAGCGCTGCAGGAAGTGGCGCACGAAGCGGTGTCGTCGGCCAACGACGGCCTCCGCATCGCGGACGAGAGCAATGCGCTCGCCGAGAACGGCGCGACCGGGCTGAAGAAGGTAATGGGCGGCCTCGGCGAAGTGACCACGCTCGTCGGCCACATCGCACGGGCCACCGACGAGCAGCGCGCCGCGGCGCAGACGGTCGTCGGCGCAATCAACAGCACCGCGGAACAGGCGCGTCTGGTCGCCACGGCCACCGCGGAGCAGGCGACGACGGCCAACGGGATCGTGCAGTCCACCGGTCAGATGCGTCGGGTCGCGCAGGAAGTCATGAAGGCGATGGGCGAGCAGGGCCGCGCCGCGCGCGACATCATGAAGTCGTCGCAGACGACGACGAAGCTCGCCGCGCAGGTGCGTCGAGCGTCGACCGAGCAGGCGAACTCGGCGGCGCAGATCACGCAGGCCGCGCAGTCGATGCGGCAGGGCGCCGCGACGACCGTGCGCGCTCTCGGCGAGCAAGGCGGCGCGGTGGAGCAGATCGCGAAATCCGCCGAGGCGTTGAACCGCATGGTCGGGAGCGTCTCGCAGGCCATGAACGAACAGGCGGCCGCCGCGACGCAGGTGGCCGGCGCGGTCAACAGCATGCGGCGTGAATCCGAGCAGGCGGCGCGGGCGCTGAAGGAGCAGGCGCGCGCGGTGCAGGAGACCTCCGAGGCGGTGCAGAGCGCGTCGAAGCAGATCAAGCTCATCACCCACGCCAACCGCGAGCACTCCCTTGTCGCGGCCAAGGTGCTCGATCAACTGCGCGACGTTCGCGCGGTCACCGAGCGGAATGCGCGCGGTGTCAAGGAGGCGCAAGGAGGTACGGAGGATTTGTTGCGCCACGCCGAGGCATTGGTCGCGAACCTGCCCGGCGGATCGAGCTCCAACGGCCGCTCGTCGAATGGGCGTTCGCGCGCGCACGGCCGGCGGGCGGAGACCAACGGCAGGTGACGAGCCGTCAGGTCGGCATTCTGACCACGGACACGGCGCTGGTAGTCAGCGCCTGGGACGCGGCGCTGGCGGCGATGACTGGCATCGCCGCGGAGGAGGCGCGCGGACGGCCATTGGCGGATGTCGTGCCGGATCTCGAACCGCGCGGGCTGCTGTCGCTCATTCGCGACCCGCTCGTGACCGGCGCGCCGCAGGTCCTCGCGCCGGCGATTCACCGGTACCTGATTCCCTGTCCGCCGACGACGCCGTGCGGGTTCGATCGCATGCAGCAGCGCGTCGTGATCGGCGCGCTGCGCGACGAGCAGCGCATCGTCGGTCTCGCGATCACGATTGAAGACGTGACGGCTCGCGTCGAGCGCGAGCGGCGCCTCGCCGCGTCGCTGCGCAACGCCGATCCCGCGGCCCGTCTGCGGGCGATCGCGGAGATCGAGATCGCGGAGCCGCTGGATGGATTGGGGCCGCTGGGCGACGTGCTGGGCGACGAGGACTGGCGCGTCCGCCGGGCGGCCGTTCACGCGCTGGCCGCGCGCGCGGATCCGCACCTGGTCGAGGCGATTGTCTCGGCGCTGCGCAACGACCACCGGAACTTCAGCGTGCTGAGCAGCGCGCTGCAGCTGCTCACGCTCACCGGCATCGATGTGACCGCCAGCCTCGTCGGCCTGCTCCGCGATCCCGATCCGGATCTCCGTCTGCAGGTGGCGCTCGTTCTGGGCCAGCAGACCGGACCGGATGCCGTGGACGCGCTGCTGCGCGCGCTCGACGATCCCGACGTCAACGTGCGCTTCCACGTCATCGAGGCGCTCGGAAAGCTGAGCCCGCCCGCCGCCGTCGAACCACTCGCCGCGATCGCGCAAGGCCACGATTTCTTTCTGGCGTTCCCGGCGCTCGAGGCGCTGGCGCGCATCAACGATCCCAGCGTGGTGCCGCGCCTGCTGCCGCTGCTCGGCGACGAGATGCTGGGTGCGCAGACGGCCGATGCGCTCGCGGAGATCGGGGACGAGGACACCGTGGCGCCGCTCGTGCGTGCGCTCGATCGCGACGGCGCCGCCGTCGCCAACATCGTTGACGCGCTGGCCGCGATCGAGCGGCGCTACGAGACGCGGTTCTCGGCCGGTACGCACATCCAGGATCTGGCGCGGCGTGCGATGTCCGCCGCTGCGGCGCAGCGGATCATCGACGCCGTCCCGCGCGTCTCCGGCGCGTCGCTTCGAAGCCTGGTCACGGTGCTGGGCTGGTTGCGCGGTGCGGCGGTGGAGCGCGCGCTGACGCGGCTGCTCGGTACCGCGGAGACGCACCACGCGTCGATCGAGGCGGTGGTCCGCTTCGGCCCCGCGATGGTCGATCGTCTGATCGAACAGCTTCGCGAGGAGGATCTCGAGACGCGGCGCGCCGCCGTCGTGGCGCTCGGCCGCATCGGCGATCGGCGCGCCGCCCCCGCGCTGGTCGCGCTGCTGGACGACGAACCCGAGCTGCGCGTGGCGACCGCCACGGCGCTCGCGCACCTGGGCGACCCGCTCGCGTTCCGCTCGCTGCTCGGCCTGCTCGGCGACGAGAGCGTCGCCGTGCGTCACTCCGCGATCGGCGCGCTGAATTCGATCGGCCACCCGGACATGGCGGCGGAGATCGGAGTGCTGCTCGACAGCGGCGATCCTCGCGTGCGGGAGTCGGCCGTGAAGATTGCCGGCTACTTCGGCTTTCCCGAGATTGCCGGCGCGCTGTTCCGCCGCTGCGCGGACGAGGACGAAGCCGTGCGCGCCACGGCGCTCGAGCACGTGGGTTATCTGGACGATCCGCGGGTGCTGCCGACACTGTTGCACGCCCTCTCGCACGATACGCCGCGGGCGCGCGCGGCGGCGGCGCAGGCGCTCGGCCATGTCGACGCGCACGGGGCGATGGACGCGCTGCTGACCGCGGTCGCCGACACGGACCTGTGGGTCCGTTACTTTTCCGCGATCAGCCTCGGGCATCGAGGCGACGCGTCGGCTGTTCCGGTGCTGCATCGGCTGCTCGCCGAGGACGCTGCGCAGCCTGTGAGGATCGCCGCCGCCGATGCGTTGGGACGGCTTGGCGGCGAGGCGGCGGCGCTCGCGCTCAGGCCGTTCACCGACGATGACGACGCCGAGGTGGCGATGGCGGTGTTGCGCGCCTGCGGGAGCGTCGACGCGGAAGGCGTGGACGAACCGCTTCGCCGCGCGCTCGAATCGCCGGACCCCGTTCGCCGTCGCGCGGCGGTCGACGCGCTCGTGCGATGGGGACGTGCGGCCGCCATCGCTCGGCTTCGGGCGACTGCCGGCGGCGACGCCGATCCGATCGTCGCGCAGGACGCCGCCGTCGGGCTTGCGACGCTGGCCGGCCGGCCGGACGAGAGGGGCGCCCTCGCGGTTTCGGCGCTGGTCGATCTTGCCGTGGAACCGGTCCACGGGGCGCGTGCGATCGCCGCGCTCGGCAGTATTCCCGCGTCGGCAATTCCGCCGCTCGGAGCGTTTCTCGCCTCGCGCGATCCGCACGTGCGCCGGGCCGTCGCCGAGGCGCTGGGCCGTGTGCCGCACGAGGCCGCGTCCGCCTACCTGCGCGATGCGCTCGACGATACGGACGCGATCGTCCGGCAGAAGGCGATTGCGGCGCTCGCCCGCGTCGGCGCCGGCGGCATCGCGCGCAAACTCGCCGAGATGGCGCGCGACGACCCCTCGGCCGGCGTTCGCCAGACGGCGGGTTCGGCGCTGATGCGGTACGGTTTGCGCGACTCGGACGCTATCAATGACAGTGGCGGTCGCGAGCGATGACGCTGAAGCCGGACACGCTCGGACTGCCGGAGTCGGGACTGCCCGTTCTCCGCGATCTGATTCACGAGCGAGCTGGTCTTTTCTATGACGA
>Ga0070660_100002794_pt1 | contig 11992 bp, 8 predicted proteins | sample KBSC33metaG_FD_64670 | JGI IMG/M metagenome (GOLD analysis project Ga0070660, IMG submission 64670) | Corn rhizosphere microbial communities from Kellogg Biological Station, Michigan, USA - KBS C3-3 metaG | ecosystem: Host-associated > Plants > Roots > Rhizosphere > Soil ... | reverse complement strand
GCACCGCACTGCTGATCCTGCTCGACACCACGCCCGGCAGCACGTCGCACACCGTGCCGTTCAACAGCGGGCTGAAGACCTCGGTCGGCGACGTCGCCGTGCTGGTCACCCCCAGCGGCGTCCAGGCCGTCGACCTGGCGACGGGCAACCCGATCGACGCCGGCGGCGCGGATGCGTCCTACGACCCGAGCGGCTACACGAACTCCGTGACGGTCACGCTGCCGGCGAGCCTGCTCGGCGACGCGACCCACAAGGTCGGCGTCGCGGTCGCCACCGGCCTCGCCGACGGCAACAAGCTCAAGACGCTCGGCGGCCCCGGCCACAGCATCTCCGACGACCTCGCCGACAACGGCGTGCCCGGCGCGCCCGACCCCGACCGCTCGAACAGCAACCCGTCGGGCGTCAACGTCGCCAACGTCGCGTTCCGCAACTCCGAGCCCGCCCGCAACTGGTGGGACAAGCAGCAGGCGCTGGCGCTCTACGCCGGCTCGATGGACCAGTTCTTCTACACCGCCGATCTCGACCGCATGGCCGCCGGCGCCAACGAGGCCTATGTCCCCGGCCCCGGCTACCACGACCGCGTCTTCACCTCGACCGAGGACATCTCGGCCGAGAGCGACGTCAACGGGATCCTCCAGCACTACGGCGTCTACATCCCGCAGGGCTACCACGCCGACGCGTCGTCGCCCGCCATGTACTGGTTCCACTTCCGCGGCGGCGACGCGCACATCGCGGCGGCCGTGGTCCCCGGGATCTTCGAGGACATGGGCGAGGACCACCACGCGATCGTCATCACGCCCGACGGCCGCGGCGAGTCCGGCTGGTACGTCGGCAAGAGCCAGATCGACGTCCTGCAGGTCTGGAAGGACTCGCACGACCTGCTCAACATCGACCGCGACCGCACCTACATCGCCGGCCACTCTATGGGCGGCTGGGCGAGCTGGCTGCTGCCGGTCGAGCACCCCGACTGGTTCGCCGGCGCGTTCCCGGCCAGCGGCCCGACCACGCAGGGCGCGTGGACCGGCGCCGGCCAGCCGGGCGACCCCGAGTGCGACCCGCAGTACAGCTACCAGGAGTACAACTTCTGCTTCATCGAGGCCAACGGCGGCGACGCGCGCGCCGAGTTCGTCTACCCGCTGATCGACAACCTGCGCTGGGTCCCGCAGGCCAACTACCAGGGCGCCGAGGACGAGCTCGTCCCAGTCACCGGGGTCACGATGGCCGAGAAGAAGCTGCAGGACCTCGGCTACCGCTACCACTACTTCGTCTTCCACGGCCAGGAGCACTACGGCCCGCCGGTCATGGACCAGTGGAAGCAGGGCGCGAACTACATCTACAGCTTCAAGCGCGACCCGAACCCGCCCGAGGTGACGTACATCCGCTCGATGATCTTCGAGCACGCGATCAACACGGTGAACACGAACACGCCCAGCGGCGGCAAGGTCGACCCGGGCATCGTGCTCGACCACGCGTACTGGATGACCGGCCTCGATCCCGCCGACGCAACCAAGGGCGTCGCGAAGTTCGACGGCACGTCGCTCGGCATCGCGAACCCGCCGCACACGACGCAGCCGTGGGCCGACGCCGGCCCGAAGACCGACAACGGCACGCCGTACACCGCGGTCGGCCAGGACTGGCGGACCGACCTGTCCGCCGCACCGGCGACCAGCAACGGCTTCGACGTCACGCTCACGGGCGCGAAGGCCGTGACGCTGTGCCTGCACCGCATGAACCTGTCGGCGGGCAAGGAGCTCGACGGCCACGTCACCACCGACAACGAGCTCGCGCTGTCGCTGACCGACGTGTCCGGCCCGGTCGACGTGACGATCGACGGCAACCCGGCCTCCGCGGATCGCGAGGACGGCACGCTGACGATCGACGTGCCGAAGGGCGATCACAAGGTGGTCATCACCCCGCGCGGATGACGTCGGCGCCCTTCTCGGCGACCATCATCGCCGGGGCGTTCGTGTTGCCGCCGGGGATGACCGGGAAGATCGACGCGTCGCAGACGCGCAGCCCCTCCAGCCCGCGCACCCGCAGCTGCGGGTCGACGACGGCGTCCTCGCCCGAGCCCATCTTGCACGTGCCGGTCGGGTGGTAGATGAGCTCGACGTGCGAGCGCACCCACGCCTCGATGTCCTCGTCCGACTCGACCTCGGGGCCGGGGTAGAACTCGCGGCCGGTCACGTCGCCGAGCGGCGCGGTGTGCGCCCACGCGCGCGCGAGCTTGACCGACTGCACGAACGCGGCCATGTCCTCGGGATCGCCGAGCGAGTTGGTCAGGATCCGCGGCTTGGCGTCCGGGTCCGCGCTGCTCAGGCGCACGGTGCCCCGCGAGCGGGGCGTGACCAGCACCGGCCCCATCGTGAACGCGTGGCCGTCGAACTCCTCGTTGCCGTGGTCGACGAAGTAGGCCGGCGCGAAGTGGAACTGGATGTCGGCGGCAGGCAGTCCCGGCCGGCTGCGGACGAACGCGAACGCCTCACCGACCGACGACGTCAGCGGGCCGGACTTGCGGAACAGCCACTCGAGCAGGTACTTCGGCTTGTCCGCGCCGTAGAGCGACTCGGGCACGCTCGACTCCCACACCAGCGTGCAGTACGGGTGGTCCTGGAGGTTCGAGCCGACGCCGGGCAGGTCGCGGGCGACGGGGATGCCGACCTCGTCGAGGTGCTGCACCGGCCCGATGCCCGAGAGCAGCAGCAGCTGCGGCGAGCCGATCGCACCCGCGGCGAGGATCACGTCGCGCCTGGCGCGCACGACGTCGCCGCCGGCGAGTTTGACGCCGGTCACGCGCGTGCCGTCGAGCTCGAGCCCGACCGCCTGCTTGTTCGTCAGCGTCGTGAGGTTGGGGCGCTTCATCGCCGGGCGCAGGTACGCGTCGGCCGCGCTCCAGCGCCGGCCGTTCTTCTGGAAGACCTGCGCCGGCGACACGCCGTCCTGCTCGGGGCCGTTGTAGTCGTCGATGCGCGGCACCCCGGCGTTCTCGACCGCCGCCATGATCCGGCCGGTCAGCTTGCGCGGTGACCGCACGTCCTCGATGCGCACCGGCCCGCCCGAGCCGTGGAACTCCGACTTGCCGCGCTGGTTGTCCTCGGCCTTGAGGAAGTAGGGCAGCACGCCCTCCCAGCCCCAGCCGGTCGCGCCGTGGTCGCGCTCCCACCGGTCGTAGTCCAGCGGGCGCCCGCGCACGTAGAGCATCGCGTTCATGTTCGACGAGCCGCCCAGCCCCTTCCCGCGCGGCACGTAGAGCGAGCGGTTGTCGCAGTGCGGCTCGGGCTCGGTGCAGTAGTCCCAGTCGAGCTTGGTCTTGAACTGCTTGGCGAACGCGGCCGGGATCGAGATGTTCGGATGCTTGCCCTTGCCGCCCGCCTCGACGATCGTGACGCTCACGTTCGGGTCCTCGCTCAGGCGGCTGGCGAGGACGCACCCCGCCGAGCCGGCGCCGACGATCACGTAGTCCGCATCGCTCATGCGCGCAATCCTCGCAAGGTTCGGGCGATCGCATCGTTTCAGCCGTCATGCGCCACCTTCTGCCGCTGACGATCGCCGCTGCCCTGCTCGTCGCCGCGCCCGCCGGCGCCTGGACCGCGTCGCCCGCGCAGTTCTCGAGCGTGGTCAAGCAGCAGGACGCCTCGATCACGATGAGCGACGGCGTCGTGCTGCACGCCGACGTCATCCGCCCGTCGAGCGACGGCTCGACGCCGGCGCCCGGGAGGTTCCCCGTGCTCGTCACGCAGACGCCGTACAACAAGGCGGCGCCGCAGTTGAACTTCGAGGACGACTACCTCGTCGAGCACGGCTACGTCCAGGTCATCGCCGACGTGCGCGGCACCGGCTCGAGCGAGGGCAACTGGGACTCGTTCGGCACGCGCGAGCAGCTCGACGGGCCGGAGATCGTCGCGTGGGCGCGCAGCCAGCCATGGAGCGACGGCGACATCGGCCTGCACGGCACCTCCTACGGCGCGATCAACCAGATCCTCACCGCGGCCCAGCACCCGGCGGGCGTCAAGGCGCTGTTCCCGATCGTGCCCGGCGCCGACACCTACCGCGACATCACCGCGTCGGGCGGGCAGCTCGACACGTCGTTCATCCCGTCCTGGCTCGGCCTGGTCACCGCTCTCGGGCTCGTGCCGCCGACCTACACGCCGACCGATCCGGTCGAGGCCGCGCGCGTCATCGCGCAGCACGTCGGAAACGCCCCCGGCTTCCAGGCCGGGACGGTGCTCGACGCCAGCACCGGCGGCGCGAACGCCTTCGACGGCCCGTTCTACCGGACGCGCTCGCCGATCGAGGTCATCGACAAGGTCGACGTCCCCACGTTCATCATGGGCGGCTGGTTCGACCTCTTCCAGCGCGGCGAGCCGCTGCTGTTCGAGCACCTCCGTGCCAACCACGTGCCGTCCGAGCTCGTGATGGGGCCCTGGTACCACATCACCGCCGGCAACGGCCTGCCCGCCGACGACGTCCCGAGCAAGGACGACCTCGAGCTGCGCTGGATGGATCACTTCGTCAAGGGGCTGCCGGACCCCGGCCTCGAGGAGCAGATCCACACGCAGCCGTTCACCTACTACGAGAACGGCCAGGGCCACTACCACCACGAGGCCGACTACCCGGCGCCCGGCGAGCACGCGCTCGTCCTGCATCTCGGCGGCAGCGCGTCGCTGGGCGGCCAGAACGGCACGCTGACGACCGGCGCCGCGAACGGCGGCCCGGACACGCTGCCGTGGAACCCGACGACCGGCGTGTGCTCGCGCTCGACGTCGCAGTGGACGGCCGGTGCGGCGCCGTCGACCGGCGGCTACACCGGCGCGCCGTGCGAGTACGACAACCGCGAGAACGACCTCTACGGCCTGAGCTACGACCTGCCGGTCACCGGCGCCCCGCTGCGCCTGCTCGGCCCGATCGACGCGCACCTGGTCGTCACGTCGGCGCAGCAGCGCGACGCGCAGCTCACGGCACGGATCGAGGACGTCGCCCCCGACGGGACGGCGACGCAGCTGACCGCCGGCTGGCAGGTTCTGTCGCTGCGCGCCAACGACGCGAGCCGCTCGACCTTCCTCGACGGCGCGATGGTCCAGCCCTACCACCCGTTCACGCAGGCCTCGGTGCTGCCGATCGACGCCAACCCGATGGCGGTCGACGTCGAGATCTTCCCGACGGGCTCCGAGATCGCTCCGGGCCACACGCTGCGGCTGACGCTGCAGCCCGCGGACGCGCCGCACCTCACGGCGCCGCTGCCGCAGGCGCTCAACAGCGCCGGCGGCGTGCTCGGGATCGTCCACGACGGATCGTCGCTGAACCTGAGCGTGCGTTAGCCTCGCAACCGTGCTGTTGCGCGGAACGGACACGGTCGATCCCGCCGAGCTGCTCGCGCAGACCGGCTGGGAGCTCAAGCCCGAGGGGCTGTGCAAGGCCGACCGCTGCGTGCCGACCGGCGGCGCGCCGCTGTCCGCGGAGCTGCTCGCCGAGAAGCTCGGCATGGGCCTGGTGACCGACCCCGACCACGGCCTCACCGCGCTCGGCCCCGAGTCCGGCGGCCGCGCGCTGATCGACGCGAAGCTGCCCGACCTCGAGCTGCCCGACCGCCACGGGCGGCCGTTCTCGCTGCGCTCGCTGCGCGGGACGCGGTTCGTGATGGTCGCCTGGGCCTCGTGGTGAGGGTGCCGCTTCGACCTGCCCGTGTGGCAGGCCCTACGGACTGAGCTCCACCCCCAGGGCGTGGAAGTCGTCACGGTCGCGCTCGACAGCGGCGGGGCGGAGGCCGCCGCGCCGTGGATCGACGCGGCGAACCCCGAGCACCCGTCGCTGATCGACGCCGAGCACCGCCTCGACGCGGCGGTCGGGGTCGTCAACGTGCCGACCGGCGTGTGGGTCGACGAGGACGGCGTGCTGGTGCGCCCGCCGGAGGTCGCCCATCCGGGCACGAGCGTCCTGCGCGACATGATCGCCAAGCACGGGATCCCGAGCGACGGCCCCGAGATCCTGCGTGACCAGATCATCGCCGCCTCGAAGATCCGCGTCGATCCGGAGGCCTATGGCGCGGCGCTGCGCGACTGGGCCGAGAAGGGCGCCGCGTCGCCCTACGCGCTGTCGCCGGAGGAGGTCGTCGAGCGCTCGCGGCCCGTGCCCGTCGAGGTGTCAGAGGCGGCCGCACACTTCGAGCTGGGCGTCGCACTGCACGCCGACGGCGAGCTCGAGGCGGCCCGGCGCCACTTCCGCGTCGCCCACCAGCTCGACCCCGACAACTGGACCTACAAGCGCCAGGCGTGGTCGTTCGAGGACCCGTTCCAGGGACCCACCGAGCACTACGACTCGGACTGGCTCAGCGAGATCGCCGCCCGCGGCCACGACACGTATTACCCGCTCCCTGAGCTGTAGCTGAAACCTGCTCAAGGTTGCGTATGGAACGCCGAATAGGTAGGGCGAGTGTTCCTTTCGCACCTACGTCGCGCTGCCATCGAGCGGTTGTCGGATCACGACGTCCGCTGGCGGTCCCTGGGCGCGCTCTACATCGCCGGCGGCATCATGGCCAACGTGACGCTGCTGTTCCCGGTCGATCGGGGCTCGAACGCCCTGGCGATCCTCGGGCTCGGCACGTTCGCGATGGTGTGCGGCGCGGTGCTGATGGCCTTCGCCCGGCGGCTGCCGCACAGCGACGTCTGGCTCTCGGCGTTTCTCGCGCAGGGCACGATGCTGGTGACGCTCGCGGTCATCTTCAACCGGACCGCCGCCAGCCCGATCGCGCTGATCTACGTCTGGGTCGGCTTCGACGGCTTCTTCTTCTTCACCCGCCGCCACGCGTTCGCCCACCTCGCCTGGCTCGGGATCAACTACGCGATCGCGCTCTACGTGACGCCCGCGCACGGCCTGGCCGAGACCGGCCGCTGGGTGATGATGATGGGCACCGTCGGCGTGATCGGCGCGCTCGCCGACATCCTGCGCTCGCGCAGCGACGAGCTGATCGCCCAGCTCAGCGACGTCGCTCGCACGGACTCCCTGACCGAGCTGCTCAATCGCCGCGGCTTCGAGGAGCGCATCGACGACGAGCTCGAGCGCGCACGCCGCAACCGCCGCCCGATCAGCCTGATCGTCGGCGACCTCGACCACTTCAAGTCGATCAACGACCGCTTCGGCCACCACCGCGGCGACGAGGCGCTGCGCGAGTTCTCGCGGCTGGTCACCGACACCAAGCGCTCGATCGACGGCGCCGCGCGGATCGGCGGCGAGGAGTTCGCGCTGGTCCTGCCCGACACCGACGAGCACGGCGCCTACCTGCTGGCCGAGCGCCTGCGCCGCCGCGTCCGCAAGGCTCCCGCTGACTCGGGCATGCCGATCTCGGTGAGCTTCGGCATCGCCACGTTCCCACATCACGCCGAGGACTCCTCCAACCTCCTGCGCCGCGCCGACCAGTCGCTGTACCTGGCCAAGCGCCTGGGCCGCGACCGCTCGGTCATCTACAGCCGCGAGGTCGCCGCGAACTTCCACAAGACGACCGACGGCGAGCAGCTCGACCAGCTGCCGGCCGTGCTCGTCCTCGCCGAGACGCTCGACCTGCGCGACACCGGCACCGCCCAGCACTCGCAGACCGTCGGCCGCTACGCCGAGCAGATCGCCGCCGCGCTGGGCCTGCCGACCGACCGGGTCCAGCGGATCCGCCTGGCGGGCCTGCTGCACGACATCGGCAAGATCGGCGTCCCCGACCCGATCCTCCAGAAGGCCGGCCCGCTGACCGACGCCGAGTGGGCCGAGATGCGCAAGCACCCCGAGCTCGGCTCGCGCATCTGCGCCGGCGCCAACCTCGACGACATCGCCGACTGGGTCCTCGCCCACCACGAGCGCCCCGACGGCAGCGGCTACCCCGCCGGCCTCGGCCACGACGAGATCCCGCTCGAGGCCCGCATCCTCTCGGTCGCCGACGCGTTCGAGGCGATGACCGCCGACCGCGTCTACCGCCGCGCGATGCCGTTCGAGGACGCGATCGCCGAGCTGCGCCGCCACGCCGGCTCGCAGTTCGACATCGACATCGTCGAGGCGTTCATCGAATGCCTCGGCCGCGAGGCGCTGCCCGCCTAGCGGGCGGCCGGCTAGCTCGCACTGCTGCTTTGCCGCAAGAGCGGGGTTGCGGGTTCGTTTTTCACCTAGGGAAGGGGGTCTCGCCAAGCGCTCGGCGTCGAACGTCCATCTGCGGTCGCTATAGGCACCAACGATGGACGTTCGACCGGGAGCAGCGGAAAACCCTCCCCCTAACCAGCCCAGAACCGCAGCGCTACATGGTGCCCAGAGCGGGGATGGCGATGGGCCCTCGCCCGAGTGCCTCGGCCGCGAGGCGATGCCCGCTTAGCCTTCGGGCCGTGCTGCGGCCCGTGCGCCTGGAGGACGCCGACGAGCTCTATGCGCTCGTCGAGCGCAACCGCGACCACCTGCGGTCGTGGATGCCGTGGGCCGACCAAGGCCGGGAGGCCACTGTCGCGTTCCTGCACGAGACGACGGCTGCACCGATCGTCCAGCAGGCGATCGTCGACGGGGAGGGCCGGATCGTCGGCTGCTGCGGCCTGCACCATCTCGACGAGCGCAACCGCTCGGCCGCGATCGGCTACTGGATCTCCGCTCACGCGCAGGGAACCGGGCTGATGGCGGCGGCCGTGCGCGAGCAGCTCGACCAAGCGTTCGGACCGCACGGCCTGAACCGTGTCGAGCTGCGAACGGCACCGGGCAACGAGCGCAGCCGCGCGCTCGCCGAGCGCCTCGGCTTCACTGAGGAGGCGCTGCTACGCGAGGCCGAGCGGTGGCCCGACGGGTACCGCGACCTCGTCGTCTACGCGATGCTCGCGTCCGACTGGCGGTCCTGAGCGAGCAGCTCGCCCTCGGCCAGCCGCGTCCGCAGGACCTTCTTGTCGAACTTGCCGACCGAGGTCTTCGGGACCTCGTCGATGAAGACGACCTCGTCGGGCAGCCACCACTTCGCGACGTGGTCGACGAGGTGCTCGCGCAGCTCGTCGGCGGTGACCGACTGGCCCTCCTTGCAGACCACGCAGGCCAGCGGGCGCTCGGCCCAGCGCTCGTGCGGCATCGCGATGACCGCGCACTCCGCCACGGCCGGGTGGCCCATGATCGCGTTCTCGAGGTCGACCGAGGAGATCCACTCGCCGCCGGACTTGATGACGTCCTTGGAGCGGTCGCTGAGCCGGATCGAGCCCTGGGCGTCGATCGACGCGATGTCGCCGGTGCGCAGCCAGCCGTCGTGGAACTTCTCCTCGCCGGCCGGATCCTCGTAGTACTCGCTGGCGATCCACGGGCCGCGTACCTCGAGCTCGCCGGTCGTCTCGCCGTCCCACGGCAGCTCGTTGCCGTCGTCGCCGACGATCCGCGCCTCGATGAGCGCGATCGGGCGGCCCTGGCGGGCGCGGGTGGCGTAGTCCTCCTCGGGGGCGTGCGAGACCGACGCGAGCGGGCTCGTCTCGGTCATGCCCCAGGCCTGGACGATCTTCACGCCGTGGCGCTCGGTGAAGGCCTTCATCAGCGCCTCGGGCACGGCGCTGCCGCCGCAGATGAGCATCCGCAGCGACGAGAAGTCCGGCTTGTGCTCGTCGGCGTAGGCGAGCAGGTCGAGCCAGACGGTGGGGACGCCGCCGGCGATCGTCACGCGCTCGGACTCGATCAGCCCGGCGATGACCTCCGGCGTGACGAAGCGGCTCGGGAAGACGAGGTCGGCCCCCAGGAGCGCACAGGCGTACGGGAAGCCCCACGCGTTGGCGTGGAACATCGGGACGACCGGCAGGATGCGGTCGCCGTAGCGGACGCCCTCGGAGTCGGCCAGGCACTTGCCCATGACGTGCAGCAGGTTCGACCGGTGCGAGTACAGGACGCCCTTCGGGTTGCCGGTCGTGCCGCTCGTGTAGCAGAGGCCGGCGGCGGAGCGGTCGTCGAGCTCGGGCCACTCGAACAGCGTGTCGGGCGCGTCGGCGAGCAGCGCCTCGTACTCGTCGTCGCCCATGACGAAGCGCTTCTCGATCGTTGTGAACGTCGGCTCGACCGGCTCGAGCACGTCGAGCAGCGAGGGGTCGACGAACAGGAAGCGGTCCTCGGCGTGGTTGGCGACGTAGGTCAGCTGCTCGGGGAACAGGCGGATGTTGAGCGTGTGCAGCACCGCGCCCAGGCACGGCACCGCGAGGTAGAGCTCGAGGTGGTGCTGGGTGTTCCAGCTGAACGTGGCGATGCGGTCGCCGGGCTTGACGCCGAGCTTGGTCAGCGCGTGGGCGAGGCGGTCGACGCGAGCGGCGAGCTCGCCGAACGTGATCCGGTCGACGCCGTCCTCGGTTTTCGTGATGACCTCGCAGTGCGCGTTCATCGTCCGCATGCGCCACAGGACGTGCTGGAGCGTCAGCGGGTGATCGTGCTGCATGAGACCTTCGAGCATGGCCGCGAAACTACACCTCGCGGCGCAGCGCCGCGACGGCTCCTGTCACGACCTCGACGACGATCTCCTCGGCGGGCTGGACCGTCTTCGCCATGCCCGCGCCCTGGCCGGCGAGCATCGGCAGGAGGTCCTCGCGGCCGGCGGCCGCGGCGGCGCGGCGCACCGGGTCCGTCGCGGCGCGCTGGGCGCCCCAGCCGAGATGCGGCGGCCCCTCGTGCAGCGCGCTGGCGATGCGGTTGCGCACCCAGCGCGCGGGCCGGCCGGTCACGGCATCGGTGACGAACGTGTCGGTGTCGGCCAGCCCGCCGAGCGCGCGGCGGGTCGTCTCCGGCGTGCCCGCCTCCTCGGCGAGCAGGAAGCGCGTGCCGAGCATCGCGCCCTGCGCTCCGAGCACCAGCGCGGCAGCAACGCCACGGCCGTCCATGATCCCGCCGGCGGCGACGACCGGAACGTCGACAGCGTCGACCACCCGCGGCACCAGCGCGATCGTGCCGACCAGCGGCAGCCCCGCGTCGGGCGCGAACGTCGTGCGGTGCCCGCCGGCCTCCATGCCCTGGGCGACGATGACGTCGGCGCCGGAGGCGACGGCCTGGACCGCCTCGGCGACGCTCGAGACCATCGCCAGAAGCGGCACACCCGCATCGCGCGCCAGCGGGGCGAGCGGCGCCGGATCGCCGAGCGCGGCGCTGGCCACGGTCGCGCCCGCCGCGAGCGCGGCCTCGACCAGCGCCAGCGGCGGGTCGGCCTGGGCCGGCTCGGCCTCGGTCGCGCCGAGCTCCTCGCGGAACGGCGCGAGCAGCGCGTCCATCGCCTCGGGCGTGCCCGCACCCGCGGTGCGCTCGGCGAGCTGGACATTGACGCCGATCGGCCCGCCGCCGCACAGCTCGCGCGCGCGGCGCACCTCCGCGGCGACGTCGCCGGCGGTTCGGCCGGTCACGCCGAGGATCCCCAGGCCGCCGGCGCGCGTGACCGCGGCAGCCAGCTCCGGCGTGCTCGGCCCCGCCGTCATGGGCGCGAGGAGGATGGGGACGTCGATGCCGAGCTGGTCGCAGAGCGGGGTGCGCAGGCTCACGGAGCCGAGATCTTCACCGAGTACGCCGCTGCGCGCGGCGTGACCACGACCTCGCCGTCGTGCACCGTGAACGTCGCTCCGGTCACGGTGATCGCGCCCGCTCCGTTCGGGACCGCGATCCGCGTGCGCTGCCCGGGCTGGGCGTCGCTCGCGCTCATCGTGAAGACGCCGGTGGACTCGTCATAGCGCATCGCGTCGATCGTCCCGGCGGTGAAGCGCGGGTAGGCGCGGACGTCGTACTTCAGGCGGCTCGGCGTCTGGGCGCCCCACGCGCCGTTCTCCCGCCAGACCCACAGCGCGCCGCCGAGCGTGTCGGCGTCCTGGTTGCGGTAGTGGCTCGCGAGCGTCGTCGCGTCGTCGCTCGGGTCGTTGCCGAACTCGCCGATCCACAGCGGCAGGCCGAGGACGGTCGCGTCGCGGATCGCGGTCTGATAGCCGCCGTCGTCGGGGAAGACGCGCTGACCGGCCTCGGCGTCGGCGGTGAAGACGTGCGTGTAGAC
>Ga0070660_100002791_pt1 | contig 11997 bp, 12 predicted proteins | sample KBSC33metaG_FD_64670 | JGI IMG/M metagenome (GOLD analysis project Ga0070660, IMG submission 64670) | Corn rhizosphere microbial communities from Kellogg Biological Station, Michigan, USA - KBS C3-3 metaG | ecosystem: Host-associated > Plants > Roots > Rhizosphere > Soil ... | reverse complement strand
TGTTGTCGCATGAAGTTCAACGACGCACTCGCCGCTCCGGGCTTCGGCGCGATTGCCGAGTTCAAACGGCGCTCACCGTCCGCGGGCGACCTCCGCCCGGACGGCGATGTCGAGCAGGTCGCTCGTGCCTACGACACAGCGGGCGCGCGCGCCATCTCGGTGCTCGTCGACGAACGGTTCGGCGGCTCGTGGGACGACCTCCGCGCCGCGCGTGCGGCCACCCGGCTGCCGCTGCTCGCCAAGGGCTTCTTCTCGTCACCCACCGACTTCGAGCAAGCGCGCGACGCGGGCGCGGACGCGGTGCTGATTCTGCTGCGCGACCTGACCGACCCGGCCGCGACCGCGCTGCTCCGTGTGGCGCGCACGCTCGGCCTCGACACGCTCGTCGAGGCACACGACGCCGAGGAGCTCGCGCGGGCCGCCAAACTGGAAGCGCCGGTGATCGGTATCAACGCCCGTGACCTCTCCGATTTCTCGATCCACCGCAAGCGCCAGCTCGAGCTGGTCGCAGACGCATGCGCTCTTGAAACGCAGCAGGACCGGATCGTGATCGCGGAGAGCGGCATCGAGACGCGTGCGCAGGCTGCGGCAGCCGAGCTCGCGGGCGCGAATGCGATCCTCGTCGGCTCGACGCTGATGCGCGCGCGCGATCCCGGGGAGAAGCTGCGCGAGCTCGTCTCGCGCCCGCTCATCAAGGTGTGCGGCCTCACGCGCCAGGAGGACGTCGACGTCGCGGTCGAGGCAGGCGCCGACATGGTCGGGTTCATCCTCGCCGCCGAGAGCCCCCGCCGCGCCGACGCGTTGCTCGACGCCCCCGACACGGTGCTGCGGGTCGCCGTCTTCGTCGGCGAGATGGAAGAGACCGACGCCGACCTCGTGCAGTTCTACGGGCGTGAGGACGGGCATCGCTCGCGCGACGCCGTGCTGCTGCGCCAGGGCGAGCAGGTGGGCTCGGTCGTTGACCTGCCCTGGGGCGAGCGCGATCCGTCGCACCTCGAGCGGGCGAAGGCCGCGACGGGGCGGATCATGCTGGCGGGGGGCCTCGGCCCCGACAACGTCGGCGACGCGATCGCCGAGGTGCGGCCGTGGGCAGTCGACTCGGCCCGCTCGACCGAACAATCGCCGGGCATCAAGCATCACGACGCAGTCAGAAAGTGGGTGCAAGCAGCGAGATGACTCAGACCTTTGGCGTGTACGGCGGACGTTATGTCCCCGAGACCTTGATCCCTGCGCTCGACGAGCTCGAGTCGGCGTGGGCGTCGCTCCGCGACGACGACTCGTTCCACGCGGAACTGCACCACCTGCTGACGACGTATGCGGGAAGGCCCACCCCACTCACACGCGTCGAGCGCTTTGCACCCGACCAGCGCATGTACCTGAAGCGCGAAGACCTGATGCACACCGGCGCGCACAAGATCAACAACGCGCTCGGCCAGGCGGTGATCGCGCAACGGCTCGGCAAGAAGCGGATCATCGCCGAGACCGGCGCCGGCCAGCACGGGGTCGCAACCGCAACGGTGTGTGCGCGCTTCGGACTCGAGTGCATCGTCTACATGGGCAGCGAGGACATGCGGCGCCAGGCGCCCAACGTCGAGCGCATGGGGCTGCTGGGCGCCGAGGTGCGCCCGGTCGATTTCGGGACACGCACGCTCAAGGAAGCAACGAGCGAGGCGATTCGCGACTGGATCGCGAACGTCGACACGACCTATTACCTGATCGGTTCCTGCGTCGGCCCGGCGCCGTACCCGGAGATCGTCCGCGAGCTGCAGCGGGTGATCGGACGTGAGTCGCGCGAGCAGATTCTGCAGATCGAGGGGCGCCTGCCCGAGACGGTGGTGGCCTGCGTCGGCGGGGGCTCGAACGCGATCGGGATGTTCTACGACTTCGTGCCCGACGAAGATGTGCGCCTGATCGGCGTCGAGGCGGCGGGTGCCGCCTCGCTCGGCACGGGCCGTGCCGGCGTCCTGCACGGTGCGCGCTCGTCGCTGCTCGCCGACGAGGACGGCCAGATCATGGACGCGCATTCGATCTCGGCCGGTCTCGACTATCCGGGGGTCGGGCCCGAGCACGCGTACCTGCGCGACACCGGCCGCGCCCAGTACGTCCCGTGCACCGACGACGAAGCGCTCGCGGCGTTCCACCGCCTCTGCGAGACGGAAGGCATCGTCCCCGCGCTCGAGTCGTCGCACGCGCTCGCTCGCGCCCTCGACTGCGGTGACGACCTCGTCCTCGTCTGCCTCTCGGGGCGCGGCGACAAGGATCTCGCGGAGGTGCTCGCGCGATGAAGACACTCGTCGTCTACCTGATGGCGATGCCCGACACTCCCGCGCTTGCGCAGGTGGCGGTCGAGGCGGGCGCAGACATCATCGAGATCGGCTTCCCGTTCTCGGACCCGCTGGCCGACGGGCCGGTGATCAGGCGCGCGGGCGAGCGCGCGCTCGCTGCGGGGATGCGCACGAAGCAATGCCTCGAGGTGCTCGCGGAGACGCGCGCGCGGGTCAGCGTGCCGCTGATCCCGATGACCTACGCATCGATCTATGACGCATACGGCTGGGAGCGTCTCGTCACAGATGCGCGCGCCGCAGGGGCGACGTCGTTCATCGTTCCCGACCTGCCCGCCGATGTCCACCCCGAGCTCAGACGCGTGCAACTGGTCGCGCCCACGTCGACGGATGCCCGGCTGACCCTGGCCGCGAACGCGACCGACGGCTGGCTGTACCTCGTCACCGTCACCGGCACGACGGGCGCGCGCACTGAGCTTGCGCCGTCGCTCGCGCCGCTCGCGGAGCGGGCACGGGCCGTCACCGATGTCCCGCTGTACGCGGGCTTCGGCATCTCGACGCCGGAGCAGGCGCGCGCCGCCGCCGAGCTCGTCGACGGGATCGCTGTCGGGTCACGCGCGGTCGAGGCCGCCGAAGCGGGACCCGCAGAGCTCGCGCAGTTCGTGAGCTCCCTGCGCGGCGCGTTGGACGCGCTCGCATTCGCGTAGCCCTGGACGATTGGTAGTAGCCTCGCGGGGTGAGTAGCGCGATCGTCGTCGGCGCCGGCGTCTTCGGCGCAGCAACCGCACGAGAGCTCGCGCTCCGCGGCTGGGACGTCACGCTCGCCGAGCAGTACGCACCGGGCACCGTCCGGTCGGCGTCGGGCGGCGACACCCGCCTCCTGCGGTTCGCGCACGGCGACGGCGACTGGTACGCCGAGCTCGCACAGCGAGCGCGCCGGAAATGGATCGAGCTCGAGGAAGCCACCGGCACGCACATCTGGGAGCCGATCGGCCTCGCCTGGTTCGCCCATCGCGACAGTGGCTTCGAGGCGCATAGCCTGCCGTCGCTCGACCGCCTCGGCGTGCCGTACGAGTGGCTCACTCCGGAGACCGCGCGTGAGCTCTACCCGTCGGTCAACTTCGACGATCTCGCGGGCGTGCTCTACGAGCCGGAAGCCGGCGTGCTCCACGCGCGGCGCGCGACGCAGCTGCTCGTGGAGGACGGCGATCGGGCCGGTGTGATCTACGAGAGCGCGCGTGTGCTCCCCGCAGACGACCCGCACGGCGACGTCGTGATCTGGGCGTGCGGCCCCTGGCTTGCATCGCTCTTCCCTCAGATCGTCGACGTGAAGGTGACGCGCCGTGACGTCTTCTTCTTCGGCGCCGACGGAGCGTGGCGCGGGACACCCGGATTCTGCGACTACGAGGCTTCCTACTACGGCCACGGCGAGATCGCCGGGCTCGGGGTCAAGGTCGCACCCGACATCCCCGGCGACGAGATCGATCCCGACACGCTCGACCGGATCCCGCTACCGGCGTGGGAGCAGGCGGCACGCGAGTATCTCGCCCGGCGCTTCCCTGCGCTCGCGGGCGCACCGGTGATCGGCACACGAGTCTGCCAGTACGACCTCTCCCGCGACACGCACTTCATCGTCGACCGGCATCCCGAGCGCCCGACGTGGTGGCTGATCGGCGGTAGCTCGGGCCACGGCTTCAAGCACGGGCCGGCCTTGGCCGAGTACGTCGCCGACTGCGTGGAGGGGAAGCGCGAGCGCGAGCCGTTCCACGCGCTCGGTCCCCGCACCGGCGACGCCGGCTTGCGCACCGGCAGCTACGGCGCCTGAACCTGGTTTGCCCTTCAACCAGGTTCGTGAGTTTGAGCTCATGAACCTGGTTCAAACCCCGAACCAGGTTCCAGCCGCTACAACATTCGAGCGTTGAAAGGGGTCGCCATTCTGCTGCTCGTCGCGGGCGCACTCGTCGGTGCCTCGACGGCCCACGCCCGCGACACGGTCAAGCGACCCAACCTGACGTGGGTGCGCGGCGAGGGCAGCTACACGGAGGCGAGCCGCACGCCGGAGTCACACACGATCAACACGATCGTCATCCACGCGACCGACGGCGGCAGCCTCGTCGGGAACGTCTGGTGGCTCTCCGGCGGTCACTCGCACGCCTCTGCCCACTACGTCGTCGCTCGCGACGGCTCGATCGTCCAGCTCGTTCACCTCTCGGACATCGCGTGGCACGCGGGAAACTGGCGCGTGAACTGTCACTCGATCGGAATCGAGCACGTCGGGGAGACCTACGACCCCGCCGGGTTCACCGTCGAGGAGTACCGGTCCTCGGCCCGCCTCGTCGCGTGGCTCGTGCGGCGCTACGACATCCCGGTCGACCGCAAGCACATCATCGGCCACGCCCAGGTACCCGACCCGCACCATCCAGACGAGTACGGCGGGAGCGCGCACCACACCGATCCAGGCCCGTACTGGCGCTGGGGCTTCTACCTGAACCTCGTTCGCCACTATGCGTTCCCGGAGCGCTACGCGATCCACGTCGACACGACGTCGATCGACCAGGGTCAGACGCTCGCGGGAATCGTGCCGTGGGCAGTGCGCACGAACGGCGGCACGACCGCACGGCGGGTCGACTTCTCGATCGATGGGCGCGTCGTCTGGACCGACCGGCGCAAGCCGTTCGCATTCGCCGGCGGGCGCGGCTGGAACACGACGGTGCTGGCCAACGGCACGCACGTGCTGACCGTGCGCGCGAGCGGAGCGGGACGAAGTGCGACTCAGCGCCTGGTCGTGCATGTCGCCAACCGCGACTTCGCCCTCACGACCTCAGCGCTGCGTGCGTGGCAGAAAGTCAAGGGCACCGTGCGGATCCGAGCGAACGTGCGCGGCGCCAAGACGAACGGGATCGGGCTCTACGTCGACGGCCGCGTCGTCAGCCGCGATCGGTCCGCGCCGTACACGGTGCGCTGGAACTCACACAAGGTGCATGATGGCCGACACTGGGTGACGCTCGCCGCGGTGGCAACCGACGGGCGCGTGGCGAAGCGGCGGCTGCCGCTCGTCGTGGCGAACCACCCTGTGCAGCGACCGAAACCGAAGCCGCTCCCGCCGCCCCGGGTGACCGCCCAGAACCTCGCCGACGGACAGGCGGTCAGCGGCGTCGTCGACTGGCGCGCGCACACGATCGGGCCGGTGGCGAGGGTCGAATTCGTGGTCGACGGAACCGTGATCGCCACCGCGACGACCGAGCCCTGGGCGACGTCCTGGGACTCCTCGACGGTCGCGCCCGGCGCGCACGTACTCGAGGTGCGCGCGTTCACGAAGGACGGCCGGAAAGCCGCACTGACGATCGCAGTTACTTCAGTTACTTCTTCAGGCTAGGGCTCGGTAGGGCTGCGTCGAGCCCGAGCAAGAGCTTGCGCAGCAGTGTGTTCAGCTGCTTCTGCTCGGGCTTCGTTAGCGTCCGAGCGAAGAACGCCTCGCGGCGCCCCTGCACGTTTGCTGCGAGGTCCCACGCCTCGTAGCCCTTCTCCGTCAGCTCGACGACGACGCCGCGGCGATCCTCGGGATCCGGCAGGCGGCGCACGAGACCGGTCTCCTCCAATCGGTCGAGCCGGCTCGTCATCGCGCCGCTCGACAGTTCGAGGTCGTTCGCGAGATCGCCCGGCGAGCTGCGGCACGCATCGCTGCCGAGCCGCAGCTTGCACAGCACGCCCCACTCCTCAGGGGTCAGGCCATGCTCGCGGAGGGTCGCCTTCTGGGCCTTTTTCATCCGGTGGTGAATGCTCCCGATCCGATCGACGATGCCCTCCACGTCGAGGTCGATGTCGACCACGCCGGCCTCGGCGATCTTGGCGAGCAGCTGGTCGACGTGATCTTCCGTTTTCACGGGCACAGTTTTACACAAAGAGTCTTGACGTCAAGACTCTCGCCTGTTAGTCTCTCGACATCAAGATATTCGAGGGCGAGAGAGGGGAGGCTCAGATGATGAGGCCTTCGGACCACCTGACGACCAAGATTCTCAGCGACGCGCACGTGGAGCTGCTCCGCGGGCGGCGCAGGCCGACGCCGCGGCCCGCGCCGCGCGGTAACTGAGACACGGTAGGGGACGCGCAGAACGGGTGGCCGGCACGACGATGCCGGCCACCTTCCCCGCTTCGAGGGGTGAGCTACTCGGGCCAAAAGTCCTCGGCGGTCGTCTCCGTGTCCGCTCCGGGATCGTCAGAGATTCGCGTCGAGACGATGATCAGCTCCGCATCCTCGGGCTCGTCGTTCCAGACGCCGCGCCACGTCTGCGGCGGGACGCGAACCGCTTCCCGTGCGCCGACCTCGACGATCTCGTCGTTCAGCTTGAACTGCAGCTTGCCGCTGAGCACGAAGTAGAGCTCTTCCTGGGTCTTGTGCCGGTGCCCGTAGGAGCCCTTGCTCCCGGTGTGCTGCGGCATCCGGCGGTGGGTCAGGGCCACCTGCTCGGCGCCGATCGCGTACGTGATCCCGCGCATCTCCCCGGGGTAGTCGCCGAGCCAGTCGACAACATCCTCGAGACGCACGATTTCGTAATCCGCCATTCGCCACCCTCCTTGGGTCTGCGAGTATCGAACACCTGCCGCCGCTCTCTCGCAACCGGCTCGTCCTACTCGCGTGCATCCTGGGCTCGAGCATCGTCTTCGTCGACGGCAGCGTCGTCAATGTCGCGCTGCCAGCGATCCAGCGCGACCTCGGCGGCGGGCTCGCGCTTCAGCAATGGGTGGTGGACGCGTACCTGCTGACACTCGGCTCGCTGCTCCTCGTCGGCGGGTCGCTCGGCGACCTGTTCGGTGCCCGGCGGCTGTTCATCCTCGGGATCGTCGTCTTCGGCATCACGTCGGTGCTCTGTGCCGCCGCGCCGGACGGGACGACGTTGATCCTTGCGCGTGGGCTGCAAGGGGTCGCCGGCGCGATCCTCACCCCGGCGGGGCTCGCGGTGATCGCGACGACGTTCAGCGGCGAGGAGCGAGGTGCGGCGATCGGCTCGTGGACGGCCTGGACCGGCGTCGCGTTCGTGATCGGGCCACTGCTCGGCGGCTGGCTGATCACACACGGCTCGTGGCGCTGGGTGTTCCTGATCAACGTGCCGATTGCGATCGCGACGGCCGCGCTCGTCATCTACGCGGTGCCGAAGCGCGAGGGCGGGAACGAACGCGCGCGTGTGGACGTTGTCGGGGGCGTGCTGTGCGTTCTGGGCCTCGGGGGACCGGTGTTTGCGCTCATCGAGGAGCCGCGCCGCGGCTGGGGCGATCCGCTGATCCTCGGCACGTTCTTCGGCGGGCTGCTGCTGCTCGCCGTCTTCATCTGGTGGGAGCGCCATCACACAGCGCCGATGCTGCCGCTGCGGTTGTTCTCGAAGCGCAACTTCACGTTCGCGAACATCGAGACGCTGACGGTCTACGCCGCCCTGTCGACGTTGACGTTCTTCCTCGTGCTCTTCCTGCAGCAGCTGGCCGGCTATTCGCCGCTGAAGAGCGGTCTCGCGCTCGTGCCGATCACGATCGTGATGTTCCTGCTCTCACCGCGCGTCGGACGGCTGTCGATGCGCTACGGGCCGCGCTTCTTCATGGGCGTCGGCCCGCTCGTCATCGCGCTCGGAGTGCTCCCGTTCGTGCGCCTCAAGCCCGCCTTCAACTACTGGACCGAGCTGCTACCGCCTCTGCTCCTCCTCTCCGTCGGGCTCTCGATGGTTGTCGCACCGCTGACCTCGACCGTGCTCGCCGACGCAGGCGAGCGCGACGCCGGAATCGCAAGCGGCGTGAACAACGCGGTGGCACGTGTGGCCGGACTGCTCGGGATCGCGACCGTCGGTGCGGCGATCGCTGGCGCAGACAACAAGCTCGACCTGCCGGGCTACCGGATGTCGATGTGGATTACCGCGGCGCTCGTCGGTGCAGGAGGGATCATCGGGCTCTCAGGGATCAGGAATCGGCGATGAGCGAAGCTGCGGAGATCACGTTCGACCACGTGACGAAGCGCTACGCCGGACGCGATGTGGCGGCCGTCGACGACCTGTCGCTCGAGATCCCGGCGGGCGCGTTCTGCATCCTCGTCGGCCCGTCCGGCGGCGGGAAGACAACCGCGCTCAAGATGGTCAACCGCCTGATCCCGTTCGACTCCGGCGACATCCGCATCGACGGTCGCAGCATTCGCAACCTCCCCGTCGTGGAGCTCAGGCGTGAGATCGGCTACGTGATCCAGCAGGTCGGCCTCTTCCCGCACATGACGGTCGGCGAGAACATCGGCACCGTCCCACGGCTGCTCGGCTGGCCGAAAGCCAGGACCCGCGAGCGCAGCGTTGAGCTGCTCGAGCTCGTCGGTCTCGAGCCGACGGACATCAAGCGCTACCCCGCGGAGCTCTCGGGCGGGCAGCGTCAACGGGTCGGGCTTGCGCGCGCGCTCGCCGCGGACCCCCCACTCCTGCTGATGGACGAGCCGTTCGGCGCGCTCGATCCGATCACCCGCTTCCGGCTGCAGACCGAGATGCGCCGGCTGCACAGCGAGGTCGGCAAGACGGTGATCTTCGTCACACACGACATCGACGAGGCGATCCAGCTGGGCGACCGAATCGCGATCCTGCGCGAGGGCGGCCTGCTTGCGCAGTACGACACCCCGGACGCGATCCTCGCGCACCCCGCGGATGACTTCGTCGCGAAGTTCATCGGCGAGGACCGCGCGCTCCGCCGACTCGCGCTCAAGCGGCTCTCGGACGTCAAGCTTGCGCCCGCAGACGGGACGGAGGGCCACGCGCGCGTCTCGATCGACACCACGGTCCGAAACGCCGTCTCCCTCCTGCTCGACACGAAGGCCGACCGGCTGCTCGTCGAGGGCCGTGACGGCGAGGTGGTCGGCGTCTTCCGCTTCAGCGACGCGGGAGCGCTGCTTTGAGCCTCCTGATCGGCGACACGGTCATCCCGAGCTTCGGGAAGGGGAGCTCCTGCGTCACGGGCGACCACACCTTCTGCTGGGACTGGGTGCGTGAGCACTGGGGCGACACCCTCGGCCCTGCGCTCTGGCAGCACATCGAGCTGACGGCAATCGCGGTCGTGATCGGCTTTGCGATCGCGTTCCCGCTGGCGCTGCTCGCGCACCGGTTCCGCAAGCTCGAGCAGCCGTTCGGCATCTTCTCGGCGCTCCTTTACACGATCCCGAGCCTCGCGCTCTTCCAGTTCCTCGTCCCGTTCACCGGGCTGACGGTGACGACGGTCGAGATCGCGCTCGTTGCCTACACACTCGTGATCCTCTTCCCGAACATCGCGCAAGGGCTGAACAGCGCGCCTCCCGACGTCCTGGAAGCAGCGCGCGGGATGGGGCTCACCCGCCTGCAGACGCTGACCCGCGTCGAGTTGCCGCTCGCGGTGCCCGCGATCGTCGGCGGGCTCCGCATCGCCGTCGTCTCCACCGTCGCGATTGCGACGATCGCCGCGTTTCTGCTGCCGAAGGGGCTCGGGTACCCGATCTTCCTCGCACTGAAGGAGCCGACCCCATTCAAGACCGAGATCTACTCGGCGGGCGCGCTCGCCGTCGCGCTCGCGATCGGCTGTGACGGCCTCCTCGTCGGCTTGCGGCGCGTCCTGGTGCCATGGGTCTCGAAGGGGGTCGCGTGACGCTCGCCGACGCAGCGAACCTGCACACGTTCGTCGATGCCGCGCACTTCATCGCGAACAACACGGGCTTTCTTGCGACGAAAGCCCTCGAGCAGTTGGCCCTCTCGGGCGCTGCGCTGGGGATCGCGCTCGCGGTTGCACTCCCGCTCGGCGTGCTGCTCGGTCATTTCCACCGCGGCTCGACGATCGCGATCGGCGCATCGATCGTCGGGCGAGGCTTGCCGAGCCTCGTGCTGATCGCGGCGTTCCTCACCGTGCTCGGCATCGGGTTCGTCAACAACATGGTCGCGCTGGCCGTGCTCGGCAGCGGACCGCTACTCACCAACAGTTACGACGGCGTGGAGCGGGTCGACCGCGATGCCGTCGAGGCGGCCCGGGGCATGGGCATGACCGGGTGGCAGGTGCTCCGAGGCGTGGAGCTGCCGCTCGCGATTCCCCTGATCTTCACCGGGATCCGGGTCGCCGCCGTGACGATTGTCGCCACCGCACCGATCGCCGCGATCGCCGGCGGCGGCGGGCTCGGCGACATCATCGTCAACCAGGCCAGTTACCGGCTCTCGGGTGTGCTCGGCGCATCGATCTGCGTGATGTTGCTGTCCGCGCTCGTGTTCGTCGCGTTAACTGGAGTTCAGATCGCCGTGACACCGAGAGGCGTACGCCGTACTAGTGTCGTTGGCGAACCGCAACGAAGGGAGCTGTAGTGATTCGCAAGCACAGAAGTCGTGCCGCCAAGGCGGCGTTCGCGATTTCCCTCGGGGTCGCGATTGTCATCGGGTTGTTTGCGGCCGTCTTCGCACGGCCGGCCAATTCGGCAGGGACAACAGTGATCATCGGGACGAAGAACTTCCCCGAGGAGTTCATTCTCGGTCAGCTGTACAAGCAGGCGCTCCAGGCGAAAGGCTTCACCGTCTCCTACAAGGAGAACATCGGCTCGACCGAGCTGATCCAGACCTCGCTGACGAGCGGCAAGATCAACTTCTACCCCGAGTACACGGGCGTGATCGTGCAGGTCGTCTTCCACAAGACATCATCGGGGAAGACTGCGCTCGCCACGTGGCAGCTCGCGAAGAAGCTCGAAGCGGCGAAGGGCTACACCGTGCTCAATCGCACCCCGTTCTATGACACCGACGTCGTCGCGGTCACGAACGCGACGGCGAAGAAGTACGGCTTGAAGTCGATCGCCGACCTGAAGAAGGTCGGCAGCTTCAAGTTCGGGGGCTTCCCCGAGTGCAAGACGCGGAACACCTGCTTCGTCGGTTACACGAAGCAGTACGGGATCACCAACGCGACGTTCACACCGCTCGCGGGCATCTCGGCCTACGCGGCACTCGACAACGGAAGCATCCTGGCAGCCGACGTCTTCTCGACCGACCCGCCGCTCGGCAAGGGGTCGAAGTACACCGTGCTGGCGGACCCGAAGCACGTGACGGGCTTCCAGAACGTCGCGCCGATCGTCAAGACGTCGGTCGTGACCTCGCTCGGCTCGAAGTTCACCACCACGGTGAACGCCGTGTCGGCGAAGCTGACGCAGAACGCGATCGTCGCCATGAACAAGGCAGTGATCGTCGACAAGCAGTCGGCCGCTTCCGTCGCCTCGGCGTTCCTCAAGGCGAACGGCCTCAAGTAGATGCACATCGTCGTTCTCGGTGGAGGGTCGACCGGCGAGCACTTCGTCGGCGCCCTCCGCCGGCTCGATCACAAGGCGGAGATCACGCTCGTCGAGCGCAGGCTCGTCGGCGGCGAGTGCTCGTACTGGGCGTGCATGCCGACCAAGACGGCGCTACGCGCACCGGAGCTCGTCGCGGAGGCCGGCCGTTCCTTCGGTGCCGTGACGGGCGCAAAGCTCGATCCGCAGCGCGTCTTCGCGTTCCGGGACGCGGTCGCGGAGCGCGACGACACCTCGCAGGTCGAATGGCTCGAAGCGCAGGACGCGAAGCTGATTCGCGGCGACGCCGTCGCAGTGGAGCCGGGCATGCTCTCGGTCGACGACGAGGCGCTGCAGTACGACCGGCTGGTGATCGCAACAGGCTCGTCGCCGGCGATCCCGCCGATCGAAGGGATCGATTCGGTCGACTACTGGACGAAC
>Ga0070660_100002789_pt1 | contig 12001 bp, 13 predicted proteins | sample KBSC33metaG_FD_64670 | JGI IMG/M metagenome (GOLD analysis project Ga0070660, IMG submission 64670) | Corn rhizosphere microbial communities from Kellogg Biological Station, Michigan, USA - KBS C3-3 metaG | ecosystem: Host-associated > Plants > Roots > Rhizosphere > Soil ... | reverse complement strand
GGCCTTCAGGAATGGGCGGCGGCGAACAACCGCCGGCCACCGGCCTATGAAGTCGTCGACACGAGCGGTCCCGATCACGCGCCGCGTTTCACCGTCCAGGTGGCGGTGAAGGGCTATGGCGAGGCTCGCGGCGAGGGGAGCAGCAAGCAGGAGGCGGAGACCGCGGCGGCTTCGGCGATGCTGGAGAAGATCGGATGAGCGAGCGTTGCGGCCTCGTCGCGGTGGTGGGCGCTCCCAATGCGGGCAAGTCCACGCTCGTCAACGCCCTCGTCGGGCAGAAGGTGGCGATCGTTAGTCCCAAGGCGCAGACCACGCGGACCCGGATCATGGGCATCGCCATCGAGGGCGAGGCGCAGCTCCTGTTGCTCGACACGCCAGGCATCTTCGAGGCCAAGCGCAGGCTCGACCGGGCAATGGTCGCGGCCGCGTGGGGCGGCGCCGCGGACTCCGACCTGATCGCCTTGGTGGTCGATTCCGAAGCCGGTTTCTCGCGCCGGATCAAGGAGATGGTGGAGCAGCTTAAGTCTCGCCGGGAAGCAAAGCTGCTGGTTCTCAACAAGATTGATCGGGTCAAGAAGGAAGCCCTGCTGGGGCTCGCGACGCAGATCGGGGAGCAGCTGGCGTTCGAGGACGTATTCATGGTCTCCGCGACCAGCGGCGACGGAGTCGCCGACCTCAAGCGGGCGCTCGCCGCCCGGGTTCCGGAAGGGCCCTGGCACTTTCCCGAGGACCAGGTTTCCGACGCCACGGACCGGATGCTCGCCGCCGAGGTCACTCGCGAGCAGCTCTACCTCCAGCTCCACGCCGAGCTTCCTTACGAGAGCGCCATCGAGACCGAGCGGTTCGAGGAGCGCAAGGACGGGTCGGCTGCGATCCACCAGCAGATACTCGTCGCCCGCGACAGCCAGAAGGCGATCGTCCTGGGCAAGGGCGGCACCCGGATCCGGGCCATCGGCGAGGCGGCGCGAAACCAGCTCTCCGAGCTGCTCGGCCGCAAGGTCCACCTCTTCCTGCACGTCAAGGTCAACCCGAAATGGGAGGAGGACAGGGGCCTCTATCGTGAGATCGGGCTCGACTGGGTGGAGTGAGGCTCAGTCGTCGCCGGCCATCCGGCCGGTCATGTCCATGCTGCGATGGAATATGTGGACGACTCGGATGGCCTCATCTTCCGGCTTGAAGACGATGACGTGGGTCTCGTATCGGCACCGTCGGTAGCCGCCGCCGATTTCCGCGTCGCGGTGAAGCGCGGTGCCCGCCGCGATCTCCTCGAACCGCTGGCCCAGACCGCGCAGATAACGGTCGGCCTGAGCCGCACCCCAGCGCGCACGAGTGTAGCGCCGGATGTCAGCGATTTCGGCCCTTGCCTGGGGCGTGAGTCGAACTTCCCTCACGCTGCGCTGTCGAGCCTATCCTGTTCCTCGAGCCATTCGGACATGTCGAACGGGGTGGCGGCGCCGCTCGCCTCGCTCTCGGCAACGGAGCGTCGCAAGCGCTCGAGAGCGGCTTCTCGAGCCTCGATTAGCCTAAGCCCTTCGCGCACGATCTCGCTTGCGGAGCCGAACCGACCCGACGCGACGAGCGCATCGATCATCGCCGTGAAATGGGCGCTTAGGTTGACGGAGGTGTTCTTGCTCATGTGATTACCATATCATGGTACATTTGCAGGTCCAATCACTTCCTCCACCCACTCCGGCACCCGCTCTCCCGCCCGCCCGATCCGCACCTCCTCGAACCAGACGCTGCCGAGGCTCGGCTCGAGGTTCATCTCCAGGGTTCGGGCGCCGGCGTAGCGGGCGGTCTGGACGAAGCCGGCGGCGGGGTAGACCGCGCCCGAAGTGCCGATCGAGACGAACAGGTCGGCCTCTCGCAAGGCGCCGTCGATGCGGTCCATCTCGTAGGGCATCTCGCCGAACCACACGATGTCGGGGCGGAGCGCGCCCGCCCGGCCGCAGGCGGGGCAGGGGGGAGCGCCGGACAGCGGCCCGTCCCATGCCGTTCGGCTGTCGCACGCCAGGCACCAGGCGGAGCGCAGCTCGCCGTGCATGTGAAGCACCCGCTTCGCTCCGGCGCGCTCGTGAAGGTCGTCGACATTCTGCGTGACGATGAGGAGCTCGCCCGGCCAGGCGGAATCGAGCCGCGCGAGGGCGCGGTGGGCGGCGTTCGGCTCCACCTCGCCAAGCCGGGCGCGGCGGGCGTCGTAGAAAGCCTGGACGAGCGCCGGATCGCGCTCGAAAGCCTCGGGAGTCGCCACGTCTTCCACCCGGTGCCCCTCCCACAAGCCGTCCGGCCCGCGGAAGGTGGCGACTCCGCTTTCGGCCGAGATACCGGCGCCGGTGAGGATCACGATGTTTCCAACGGAACGGTAGTTCATCGCGTCTCTATAGCGCCTGCACGAGCCCAGCGGCCAGATCGCCGGCGCCGCCGACCCGGACTCGCTCAAGGCCCAGCCACTGCGCCATCAGGCGCAGCTCGGCGGCCAGCGCCTCGGCGGTGTCGGGCGGCGCCTCGGCCTCCGCGTGGGACGACTGGACCAGAAGGACCCCCGACTTACGCTCTGCCTTCAGATCCACCCGGGCGGCGATCCGGTCGCGGAGCAGGAAGGGGAGGACGTAATAGCCGTGCACCCGCCGCTCGGCGGGCGTGTAGATCTCGATCCGGTAATGGAGGCCGAACAATCGCTCCGCCCGCGACCGCTCCCAGATCAGCGGGTCGAACGGTGCGAGGAGGGCCTGTCCCCGGGCGGAGCGCGGCCGCGCCGCATCGGGGTGAAGCCAGGCCGTGTCGCGCCAGCCCTCGACCCGGACCGGGACGAGCGCCCCCGCCTCGTGAAGCTCGGTGAGGCGGGGGCGGGCTTCCGCCGGGGAGAGGCGGAAGTAATCGCGCAGGTCCTTCTCCGTCGCCACTCCATGGGCTCGGGCGGCGCGCAGCAGGAGGGTGCGGTGAGCCGCTTCGGGCGAGGGCGTGGCAAGGTCGAGGATGGCGGCCGGGATCACCCGCTCCGGCAGGTCGTAGACCCGCTCGAAGCTGCCTCGGCGGGTGGCGGTGGTGATCCTGCCCGCCCGGAACAGCCATTCGAGGGCGCGTTTGGAATCGCTCCACTCCCACCAGCCGGTGCGGCCTTTCTCCAGGTCCGACGCGGCAAGCGGCCCGTCGGCCTCAATCCGCGCCAGCACGGCCTCCGCCTGCGGGCGCCGCTCGCCGGCGAAGGCGCGAAGCGTGCCCCAGCCGCTCTCGCCCCGCTCCGCGCTCGCCATTCGCCAGCGCAGCAGGGGGTGGAGATCGAGCGGGAGGAGCGACGCTTCGTGTCCCCAATATTCGAACAGGTGCCGCGGCCGGCCCCAGGCGGCGCGATCGAGGAGGTCGGTCGGATAGGCGCCGAGCCGCGAGAAGGCGGGCAGATAATGGGCGCGGGCGACGACGTTGACGCTGTCGATCTGGAACAGTCCGAGTCGGTCGGCGAGGCCGAGCAGACGCCGCATTCCCACCGCGCCGGTCGGCCTCGGTCCCGCCAACCCCTGGGCCGCCAGCGCGATCCGGCGCGCGGCGGCGAGGGAAAGGCTCTCCTGGGGCTCCGGCGCCGGCTTGCCACTCGTCGTCACCGCCGCCATGAAGCAGCGATGGCGGGAAACGGCAAGCTGCGTATCGGTCTGTTCGGCAAGGGCGGCCGGATGGGCGGAGCGATCGCCCGGGCCGCGGCGGCGAGCGACGACGTCGAGACCGTCGAGGCGACGGCGGAGTCGGACGTCTTCGTCGACTTCACCGCTCCCGAAGCGCTCGAGTCGAACCTTCGCATCGCGACCGACGCCGGAAGGCCGATCCTCGTCGGGACGACCGGCCTCGGCGAGGCGCATCGGCGAAGCCTCGAGGCGGCTGCGAAGGCGCTGGCGGTGATCCACGCGCCGAACACCTCGCTCGGGGTCAATCTTCTTCGCCACCTCGTGGGTGAGGCGGCGGCCCGGCTCGGGCCCGACTGGGACATCGAGGTGCTGGAGATGCACCACCGCCACAAGAAGGACGCTCCGTCGGGAACCGCGCTCCTCCTCGGCGCCTCCGCGGCGGAGGGGAGGGGCTCGACCCTGGAGGCGCTCAGCCGCTTCGATCGCTTCGCCGGCGGCGCCCGGGAGCCCGGAACGATCGGCTACGCCTCGCTTCGCGGCGGCTCGGTGGCCGGCGAGCATGTCGTGATCTTCGCCGGCGACGGCGAGCGCATCGAGCTCGGCCACCGCGCCGACAGCCGGGCCATTTTCGCCCGGGGCGCTCTGGCGGCGGCGCGCTGGCTCGCCGGCCGGCCCCCCGGGCTCTACACGATGGCGGACGTGCTGGGCCTGCCATGAGGCGCGCCCAAGTCGCGGAGCTCTATCGCCGGCTCGCCGACCGGACTCCCTCGCCCGAGACCGAGCTGGAATTCGTCAACGACTATACCCTGCTGGTCGCGGTCGTCCTCTCCGCCCAGGCGACCGACGCGAGCGTCAACCTCGCGACCCGCGACCTGTTCAGGACCGTCGACACCCCCGCGAAGATGGTGGCGCTCGGCGAGGAGGCGCTGAAGCAGCACATCAAGACCATCGGGCTGTTCAACACCAAGGCCAAGAACGTCATCGCCCTCTCGCAGGCGCTGATCGAGAAGCACGGCGGCGAGGTCCCCGCCGACCGCGACTTGCTCCAGGCGCTTCCGGGGGTCGGACGCAAGACCGCCAACGTGGTGATGAACTGCGCTTTCGGGGCCGAGACCTTCGCCGTCGACACCCACGTCTTCCGGGTCTCGAACCGGACCGGCCTCGCCCCCGGCAAGGACGTGCTGGAGGTCGAGCGGGTCCTCGATGCCGTCACTCCGCAGCCTTATCGGCGCGACGCCCACCATCTGCTCATTCTCCACGGCCGCTACGTCTGCAAGGCGCGGCTGCCCGAATGCTGGCGCTGCGTGCTCGTCGATCTGTGCCGGTACCGGCCGAAGACTCCGCCGCCCGCCGAGCGGACGGCCGTGAAGCGCGCCCGCGCGAAACCCGCGGCCTGAGCGGGTCCTTCCCGGCACGTCCTGCCGCAGCGCGAAAATCCCGCTGGCCCGCGCCCATACCCTTTGCTAAGCGCTTGCCCGGCCCCGCACCCGTAGCTCAGCTGGATAGAGCGCTGCCCTCCGAAGGCAGAGGCCACAGGTTCGAATCCTGTCGGGTGCGCCAGCCATTTCTCTTCCAGCTTTGCGGGTTGCTGTAAGGCTCGACCTAATCCCGCCGGCTGTCATCCCGAGGCGTTCGAACGTTCGGTCCGATTGTGGACGAGGTCGAGGTAATAGCCGGCGAGCTCGTAATGCGCCCGCGCCGCGTCGGGATGATCCGCCCGTTGCGCGCGCCTGATCTCCTGCTCTGCGCGTTCCCTGAAGTAGAGCCGATCGTCCCGCAGCGTCATGTCGTGCTCCGATCCGAGGAATGAGAGGGAGAGGGTGCGAGGCAGGTCACAGGGGTCGACGGCCGTCGATCTCGTCCATCCGGTAGCCCAGGGTCGGCGCCACCCGGCCGACCAGGGGCTCCCACCGCGCCCGCTCTTCGACGTAGCGGTCTTCGTCCGCCTGAACGGCGATCCCGGCGGCCCGCAAGGTCTGCAAGGCGGCGGAGTAGCTTCTCCGCGAGTCGCCGACCCGGGCCTCTTTCCCGGTCGGGAAATTGCCGTCGAGCGTCTCGAGCAGCATCCGGGCGCCGCGGCGCAGGGACTCGACCGGTGCCGACCGGATCAGCGCCCTGTGGTCTTCGCGGTTCAGGGCGGTGTCGATCAGCGTCGTCAGGTCGAGCAGGACGAAGCAGAGCCGCGACACCGAGTAGAAGGGCTCCTTGAAGCGGAAGTAGAAGAGCAGCGGATAGAAATGATGCGCCTCCTTCGTCTGGGCGAGCGGGCGAACGAGGTTGCCGAGCTCGCTGACCGTGTCGCTGAAGTCCCCGTCCGGGGCGAGCCGGGCGAGCATCTCGGCGGCGTCGCCGGTGCCGGCCGTCATCAGCTCGACCGAGAGCGTCAGGGCGTTGCGCTCGCGAAGGCCCGAATAAACCTGCACCAGGTACGACAGGACCAGCGACAGCACGGCGCCGCCGACCAGCGAATTGAGCAGGTAGAGGAGGCGCGTTCCGGCGGTGTGCGGCGAATAGTCGCCGCCGCCGACGATCGAGAGGCTGTTGCCGGCGACCAGCAGGGCGGTGGCGAAGTCCTTCGGCGTGTCGCCGCTGCTCGGCCGGATCGCCGTTCCAAGTTCCGGCTGGACGATCATGGCTGCGCCGATCGTCAGCCCGAGCGCCCAGAACAGGATCAGCAGGATGACGATGAGCGGGCCGGCAAAGGAGAGCACCGACCCGCGCCGGCGCCCGAACAGCTTCGAAAAGGCGTTGAGAACCCACCAGACCAGGCGGTTCCACCGCGGTGCCAGGAGCCCGGTGCCGGCGCGCGCGTAGAGCACCGTCAGGAAGATGTCGGCGAGGAAGAGCAGCAGCAGCCCGGTCCCGATAATCTGTTCTGGAATCATGCTTCATCCTCGACTGGTCTGCTCGTCCGGCCGTTCTCGTTCCGGGCAGGGCGGGAGTTCCGCGTCGGCATCGGCGCCTATGCGGCTTCGACGCCCTCGCGGGCTTCGGGCGCGGGTTGCAGGAGGGCCCTTGCGACCGCTTCGCCGACGCCGCGCGCGCTGGCCGGATTCTGCCCGGTGATGAGCCGCCCGTCTGTCACGACATGCTTGCCGAACGGCAGCATCGCCTTGGTGTAATGCGCGCCCCGCGCCTTCAGCTCTTCCTCGAGGTTGAACGGCACGATGTCGTCCCGATTGTCGGCCCTTTCCTCGGCCCAGGAGAAAGCCGTCAGGTCCTTGTCCTGGACGAGCCAGCTTCCGTCGCTGAGCCTGGCCTCGAGGAACCCCACCGGGCCGTGACAGACCGCGGAGACGATCTTCCCGCTTTCGTAGAAATCCGCCAGCAGGCGGCCGAGGTCCGGCGAGCGGAAGTCCCACATCGTCCCGTGGCCGCCGGCGAGATAGATCGCGCCGTAGTCCGCTGCGCTCACGTCGGCGAGCGGAAGGGTGCGGTCGAGGCGATCCATGAACTGCTTGTCGCGATAATGGTCGGTGACATCGCCGCCGAGCCGGCTGTTGTGGCCCATCTCGGGCATCATCAGCCCCTGGGGATCGAGCGGGACCCAGCCTCCCGACGGACTTGCGATGTCGCTCCGGAAGCCCTTCTCTTCGACCGCGTCCCAGAAGTGGGTGAGCTCGCCGAGCCAGAGGCCGGTCCTGAACCCCACCCGATCATATTGGTCGACGTTCGTCACGACGATGAGGATTTTGCCCGTTCGGTCCATGACGTCCTCTTTCCAGCCGGTTCTTCCGGACAATTGGGGTTAGGCGACCAGCTCGGGGAGCGCGTCCGCGACCCGCCCCTCCGCGCTGTAATCCGCGGGAATGTCGAAGTCCCGGCGCGCCAGGCCGCGCGAGGCTTGCGGGCCGCGGGGGAGGCCGACGCGGTTCGAATAATCGTAGTCGGCGCTCGCGCCTCGGCTGTGCACGGACTTGGTCCCGGCATAAGCGACGAGGTCGAGCAGGGTTATCCCGAGAACGAGCGCCGTGGCGACCGCCGCGTTGCCACGCTTCGGATTGTCCTCGTCGAGCGCGAAGGCGAGCGTCCCGAGATCGAGGGCGTCGCCGGCGATGCGGCTCGCGAGCCCGAACTGCTTGTCCACCGACAAGGTCGGAACGGCGCTCGCCAGCTCGCGGACGCCATAGGCCCGGATCAGGCCCTGCTTGTCGTCGAGGCCGATCGCCCGGGCGATCCGCCCGGGCGCCACCAGCTCGGCGACCCCCAGGCCGATCGAGAACCAGCCGAGGGCCCGGGCCAGCCGGTCCGGGCCGGTGATCGAGCTTGGGCCCTTGCTCTCGACCCGGGGGTCTCCTTCCGAGCGGGCGATGTGCGAGAGACTGGTGAGTGGCATGATTGGCACCTCTTCGAATGAGCGGGTTCAGGGCTGGAGCATGACCTTGATGCAGCCGTCCGCCTTGTCGCGGAACGTGCGGTACATTTCGGGTCCGTCGGAGAGCGACACCTTGTGGGTGATGACGAAGGACGGGTCGATCTGGCCGTCCTCGATCCGGCGGAGCAGGTCGGGGGTCCAGCGCGGGACGTGAGCCTGCGCCATCCTGAAGGTCAGGCCCTTGTTCATCGCCTGCCCCATCGGGATTTTATCGACCAGGCCCGTATAGACGCCGATGATAGAGATCACCCCCGCCGGACGGCAGGCGTAGATCATTTCGCGAAGCACGTGCGGCCGGTCGTTCTCGGCCATCAGCATCTGCTTGGCGCGGTCGAGGATCGTGTCCGGCTGACCGATATTGACGTGGTTCTCGGATCCGACCGCATCGATGCATTTGTGTGGCCCTTCGCCGCCGGTCAGTTCGTTCAGGCGCTCGAGGACGCTCTCCTCCTCGAAGTTGACGGTGATCGCTCCGGCCGCGGCCGCCATCGACAGCCGCTCGGGGAGGCAGTCGATGGCGATCACCTGCTCGGCCCCGAGCAGGATCGCGGAGCGGATCGTCATCTGCCCGACCGGGCCGCAGCCCCAGACCGCAACGGTGTCGCCGGGCTCGATGTCGGCCTGAACCGCCGCCTGCCAGCCGGTCGGCAGGATGTCCGAGAGGAACAGAAGCTTCTCGTCGTCGATCCCGTCCGGAACCTTGAGATGGGTCGTATCGGCGAAGGGCACGCGGAGATATTCCGCCTGTCCGCCCGCATAGCCGCCGGTGAGGTGCGTGTAGCCGAACAGCCCGGCCGTCCGATGCCCGAACGCCTTGTCGCCGAGCTCGCCCTTGCGGTTCGAGCGTTGGCAGACCGAGAAGTTGCCGCGCTTGCACTGGTCGCATTCGCCGCACTGGATGGTGAAGGGGATGACGACCCGGTCGCCGACCTTGAGCGAGTCCTTTGCGGCGCTTCCGACCTCGACCACCTCGCCCATCGACTCGTGGCCGAGGACGTCGCCGGGCAGCATGGCGGGAATGAGGTTGTGGAAGAGGTGGAGGTCGGAGCCGCAGATAGCGCAGCTCGTCACCTTGATGATCGCATCGCGCGGGTGGGCGATCTCCGGGTCGGACACCGTGTCGTAGCGGACGTCCTCCTTTCCGTGCCAGACCAAGGCTTTCATGCGACTCTCCTTCGGCTGTGTCGGACAGGCCTATCCGACGCTCGCCGAGCGGCCGGCATCCGGTCGATTACTAGGGAACTTTACGGGGGTCCGGCGGATTGCCGCTTCGCCGGCAATTTGCCCAAGGAGGGCCCGCTGGATGTCGGGCACCGCACCGCCACTGAAGAAATCGGCTGGCGACGAGGCCGCCTTCGCGGCTTTGGCGTCGGCGGTGGTGCGCCAGGCCACGACCTTCGTCTGCATCTGCGACGCTCAGCTCCGCCCCTGCTTCGTCAACGCCGCGGGCCTCGAAATGGTCGGCCTGTCGGCCGACGCCGATGTCGCCTGCTTCGAGATCGCCGACTTTTTCGCACCGCGGGACCGCACCGTCGTCGAGACCGTCGCCTTGCCGGCGCTGCTCCGCGACGGCCGGTGGGTGGGGGAGCTGCGCTTCCGCCACTTTGGCGATCCATCGAAGGAGACGGAGGTACGCTGGTCCGCCTTTGCACTGCGCGACGAGGCCGGGGAGTTGATCGGAGCGGCGGCCTTCACCAGCGACCTCTCGGCGGCCAAACGGGTGGAACGCGCGCTTCGAGACCAGGAGAGACTGCTCGCGTCGCTTCTCGACAACCTGCCTGTGGGTGTCGGCGTCTACGACAGCCAAGGGAAGGTCGTTCATTCCAACCAGAGCATGCGCGATTATGCCGGAGTGACGCGCCTGCCTTCGCACGACCGGAATTCGTCGCGGCGCTGGCGTGGCTACGACTCGGAAAACCGGCCGATCCCGCCGGATCTCTATCCCGGTGCCCGGGCGCTGCGCGGCGAGTCGGTCCTGCCGGGAATCGACTTTCTGTATTCGGCAGGGGAGGGCCCCGAACGCTGGATCCGGGTCAGCGCCGTCCCCTTCAGGCGCGAGGCCGACGAGCGCACCGAGGCGATCGTCGTCGTCCAGGACGTGGACGATCTCAAGCGGGCGGCGGAGCGGGTCGATGCGGCAAGCGCCGTGCTCGCCGCCCAGTCCCGCTTCCTCGAGGCGGCGCTGTCGTCCATTCCGGACTTCGTCTACGCCTTCGATCCCCAGCGGCGCTTCGCTTATGCCAATGAAGCGATGCTCGGGCTGTTCGGCCTCCCGGCCGAGGAAATGCTCGGCAAGACCTTCGCCGACCTCGATTACCCGGCGGAGCTCGCGGACCTGCTCAACGGCCATATCGACCGAGTCCTGAGAGACGGCGTCATCGTCAAGGACGAGGTCTTCTACCTCAGCCCGACCGGCTACGGCGCCTATTTCGATTTCCTCTGGGGCCCGGTCCGCGGCGAGGACGGCTCCGTCGAGCTGGTGATCGGCGTGTCGCGGGACACCTCCGAGCGCCGCGCGATCGAGGAGGCGTTGAGGAAGAACGAAGCCCGGCTTCTCGCCGCGAGCGAACTGGTGGGTATCGGGATCTACTCGTGGGACCCGGTCACCGGCGCGCTCGAATGGGACGAGCGGATCCGCGCCATGTGGGGCCTGCCGCCAGGCGCCGACGTGAATAACGAGGTGTTCGAGTCGGGTATCCATCCGGACGATCTGCCCGCGGTGCGCGCCGCTATCGCGGCCTGCGTCGATCCGGCGGGCGACGGGCTCTACGACATCGAATATCGGGTGCTCGGGCGAGACGGAGTCGTTCGCCACATCGCCACCTCGGGCCGAACGATCTTCGAGGAAGGCCGAGCCGTCGACTTCATCGGCGCCGCGATCGACGTCACCGATCGACGCCGCAACGAGGCGGCGGTCCGAACGAGCGAGGCGTTGTTCCGAAGCTTCGCCGACAATAGCAGCAGCCTCATCTGGATCGGCGATCCGGCGAAGGGAACGATCATCTATTGCAGCGCCGCGTTCGAGAAAATCCGCGGCGTTGCCGCCCCCGAGGCGCCGGTCACCTTCGCCGAGTGGCTGAACGACGTCCATCCCGACGACCGGGTCCAGGCGGAACGCGCGCTCGCGGGCGTCGTCGCCGGCGAGGTCGCGGAGTGCGAATATCGTATCGTCCGTCCGGCCGACGGCGCGGTCCGCGCGCTTCGCGACACGAGCTTCCCGATCCTCGACGACCAGGGAGCGGTGACGCGGATAGGCGGGATCACGCGCGACCTGACCCGGGAGGACGTTCGCCAGGCTTACGTGGTCTGCGGCCGCTCGGCGGAGGCGCGCCGTCTTGCCGCCCTCGTTCGAGCCGAGGGTTATCGGGCCCGAACCTTCGCCGGCGTCGCCGCCTTTCTCGAGGTCGCTTCCGTGCTCGCCCCCGGCTGCGTGCTGGTCGACCTTCGAAAGGGAAGGGACGAGGCGCTTTCGATCCCGCGCGAGCTCAAGGCGCGGTCCATCCCGCTGCCGGTGATCGCCCTCGATGCGCCAGGCGCCGAGCTCGAAGCGGCTGTCGCCGCGATGAAGGCCGGAGCGGTCGATTATGTGCTCCTCGCGGACGACGCCTCGCTGACCCGGACGCTCGCCGGCGCCATGGCGGAATGTCTCGGCTCGGTCCGTCCGACCGACCGCGACGAGAGTGCCAGCGGCCGTGCCGCCAGGCTGACCCCGCGCGAGCGTCAGGTGCTCGACGGTCTTCTCGAAGGCGGGACGAACAAATCGATCGCCCAGAAGCTGGGGATCAGTCCGCGCACCGTGGAGCTGCATCGCGCGCAGGTGATGAACCGGCTCGACGCCAGCAGCCTTACCGAGCTTACCCAGATCGCCTCGGGCGCGGGAATCGCGCCGCTCGCGTCGGCGGGCCCGCGCCGGCGCTCGCCATGACTTGGAAGGCCGCTCCCGTGGCGCTTGCCGCCTGGCTGGAACGCTGCCACTGACGCGAAGTGAAGCGGCTCGCCGGCATCGTCC
>Ga0070660_100002777_pt1 | contig 12017 bp, 12 predicted proteins | sample KBSC33metaG_FD_64670 | JGI IMG/M metagenome (GOLD analysis project Ga0070660, IMG submission 64670) | Corn rhizosphere microbial communities from Kellogg Biological Station, Michigan, USA - KBS C3-3 metaG | ecosystem: Host-associated > Plants > Roots > Rhizosphere > Soil ... | reverse complement strand
ACCCGCGCACTGAGGATCCTGCTGCAATCGCCGAGCAGGTGGCGTACGGGAAGCTCGAGATCGTCCTCGACCGCCGCGCGGCGATCGAGACGGCGCTGGCGGCCGCACGACCGGGCGACGTGGTCGTGATCGCGGGCAAGGGCGCCGACACGGAGATGGAGCTCGCCGACCGCACAGTTCCGTTCGACGATCGCGCCGTCGCTCATACGCTCTTGAAGGGACGGCGGCCGGCGTGATCCCGCTCGAGCTGAGCGTCGTCGAACCGCTGGGCAAGCTGATCGCGCGCCCGTGGGCCGACGCCGTGACCGGCATGCAGGTCGACTCGCGGCGCATCGACGAGGGCGACCTCTTCGTCGCGGTCGGCGGTGGTGCCGACTTCATCGAGCACGCGCTCGCGCGCGGCGCATCGGCTGCGCTCGTCCCGGACGATGACTTCGCGGCGCTCGCGGCGATCGCCGGCGCAGTGCGTGAGCGCTCGCGGGCGCGCATCGTCGGGATCACCGGCTCGACCGGGAAGACCTCGACGAAAGACATCTTGTTCGCGCTCTGCGCGCCACAGCGGCGCACGATCGCGAACGAGGGCAACTACAACACCGAGATCGGAGTGCCGCTCACGATCTGCCGCATCGAGGAGGACACCGAGATCTGCATCAGCGAGCTGGCGATGCGCGGCCTGGGCCAGATCGCGTGGCTCGCGTCGTTCGTCCGGCCGGACATCGGCGTGATCACGAACGTCGGGCCCGCGCATCTCGAGCTGCTCGGGTCGATCGAGAACGTCGCGCGCGCGAAGGCCGAGCTGATCGAAGCGCTGCCGCCGGGCGGGATCGCCGTCGTGCCCGATGAGCCGCTGCTCGAGCCGTATCTGACGCGGTCGGACATCGTCGTCAAGCGTGTCGACCCGGCGGTCGCGCTGCCCTTCGAGACCGACTACACCTCGAAGCACCAGCTGCAGAACACACGCACTGCGCTCGCGGTCGCGGAGTGCCTCGACCTTCCCTTGCCGAACCGGTTGAACGTCGAGTTCTCGAAATTCCGCGAGGAGGAGCGGCCGCTGCCGGGCGACGGGGTGCTCCTGAACGACTGTTACAACGCGAACCCCGTCTCGATGCGTGCGGCGCTCGAGCACTTCGTCGTCCGTGCGGGCGGCCGCCGGCGCATCGCCGTCCTGGGCGACATGCTCGAGCTCGGACCGGGCGCGCCCGCATACCACCGGGAGATTCGCGACCTGGTCCAGGAACTTGGCATCGAGCACGTGATCGCGGTCGGCGCGCTGGCGCGGGAGTACGGCGGCGACTGGGTTCCTACGGCGGCTGAGGCTGCTGAGCGCCTTCGTGCCGAGCTGCGGCCCGGGGATGCGGTGCTCGTCAAAGGCTCGCTCGGGGTGGGACTCGCGGTCGTCGCGGAGAACTTGAGCGCGTAATGTCGAGAGTCCTCGTTGCAGCCCTCGTGGCGATGATCATCGCAATCCTCGGCGGGCCGACGTTCATCAGCTTCCTGCGCCGGAACGAGGTCGGCCAGCACATCCGCGAGGAAGGGCTGGAGCATCACCGGCAGAAGCAGGGCACGCCGACGATGGGCGGGCTGCTGATCGTGCTCGCGGCGTCAATCGCGTTCCTGCCACTTTCGGACTACACGCTGCCGGCGCTGACGATCTTCGGGACGATGCTCGCCTGCGCCGGCGTAGGCTTCCTCGACGATTACCTGAAGCTGCATCACAAACGCTCGCTCGGTCTGCGCGGCCGCTGGAAGATCCTGATGCTGATCGGGATCACCGCTGCAGTCGGCTACGCCGCCCATCACCAGGAGCTCAGTCACAGCGTCTTTGTCCCGGTGGCCGACTGGAACGTGCCGCTCGGGCCGTTCTGGTACGTGCTGCTGTTCTTGATCATCGGCGGTGCCGTGAACGGTGTGAACCTGACGGACGGCGTCGACGGGCTTGCGGCAGGCACGTCGATCATCGCGCTCGCGACGTTCACCGCGATGGCGGTGACGATCTACATCAGATCGGAGACGCCCACGCACGGCCGCATCGGGAACCGGCTGGACATCGCGTTCATCGGCGCGGCGCTGATCGGTGCGGCGGTCGGGTTTCTCTGGTTCAACGCGTTCCCGGCCGAGGTGTTCATGGGCGACACCGGGGCGATGGCGCTCGGCGGGGCGATGGCGGCGATGGCGATCATGATGAAGGTCGAGCTCCTGATGCTCTTCGTCGGCGGGATCTTCGCGGTTGTCGCGCTCTCGGTCGTGCTGCAGGTGCTGAGCTTCAAGTGGTGGGGCAGGCGAATCTTCCTGATCGCGCCGCTGCAGCATCACTTCGAGATGAAGGCGTGGTCGGAGACGAAGATCATGGTGCGCTTCTGGATCGTCACTGCCATCTTCTGCGCGGTCGGCTTCGCCTTTTTCTACAAGTACTACTTGCCCTTCCGGGCCCATAGTTGAAAGCGCTCGTCTACGGTCTTGCGCGTTCCGGTCGGTCGGCGGCGGAACGGCTCGACGACCCGGTGCTCGTCGACCGCTCGCTCGGGAACGAAGACGACCTCTCGCTGCTCGACGGCGTCGATGTGGTCGTGAAGTCGCCGGGCGTGCCTGGCGAAGCGCCGCTCGTGGTCGCCGCGCGCGAGCGGGGGATCGCCGTGTGGTCGGAGATCGAGCTCGGCTACACACTGCTCCCCGACGCGAAGTTCGTCGGCGTCACGGGCACGAACGGCAAGACGACAACCACCGAGCTGCTCGGCGCCATCTTCCGCGCCGCCGGACGCGACGTCGCGGTCGCCGGGAACGTGGGCACACCGCTCACGTCGGTCCACTCCGCGGATTGGGTCGTGTGCGAGCTGTCGTCGTTCCAACTGGAGGACGTGCACGAGCTGTCCTGCGATGTCGCGGTGCTGCTCAATCTCGAACCCGACCATGTCGACCGGCATGGATCGTTCGACGCCTACCGCGCCGCGAAGCTCCGCATCTTCGAGCGCTCGCGCGCCCAGGTCGTGCCTCGCGGACTTGGCCTGCCCGGGATCGAGTTCTCGGCCGCCGACGACCTGCCGGCCGAGCCGTTGATCCGTGGCGCGCACAACCGCGAGAACGCGGCGGCTGCGACTGCCGCCGCACGCGTGGCGGGGATCGCGGACGAGCACATCGCCGCCGGGCTGCTCACATTCCCCGGGGTCCCGCACCGGCTGGAGCTTGTGGGCGAGCGCGACGGGGTGCGATACGTCAACGACTCGAAGGCGACCAACGTCGCCGCGGCCCTCCGTGCGCTCGCTGCCTACGCAGACGAACCGGTGCACCTGATTCTCGGCGGCTCACCGAAAGGCGAGGACTTCACGCCGCTCGCCGCAGCGCTTGGACCGAACGTCAAGTCGGTGCATCTGATCGGTGAGGAGGCGGAGCGGATCGGGCAGGTGATCGACGGGCATCGCGACGGCGACCTCGAAACCGCTGTTGCGCATGCCGCGCGCCTCGCCGAGCCCGGCGACGTCGTGCTGCTCAGCCCCGCTTCCGCGAGCTACGACCAGTTCGAGAACTTCGAGCAGCGCGGGGAGGCGTACCGCCGTCTCGTCACGAAGTGACGCAGCGGCTTCCCGTCGCCGTTGACTCAAGTCTTATAGGTTACGGCCCGTGTCTGCTGATCATCAGATGATCGCGAAGGTCGGCCGCCTGACCGGCGCCATCGAGCCCGGCGAGATGGGCGAGGTGGTGCTGCCGGTGCGTGGCGGTACCGAGACCTTCTACGCCTACGCCGCCGATCCGAGCGAAGCGATTCCCGAAGGCACCCGCGTGGTTGTGCTCGAGCACGAGCCTCCACGAACAGTCGTCGTCAGCCGCTACCCGTAGCCGCAGAAGGAGTCGCCAATGTTCCTCTTCAAGGTCGCCGAGCCCAATGAAGCACTCATCATCTCCGGATTGCGCGCTCATGCAGGCCCCGAAGGCGACGCTGCCGGCCTCGGGTTCAAGATCGTGGTGGGCAAGGGCGCCTTCTACATCCCCGGCCTGCAAAAGGTCCGCCACCTTTCGCTCGACATTCACGAAGCCGAGCTCGACCTCGAGTGCGTCACGACGCAGGGGATTCGCGTTGGGGTAAAGGCGGTCGTCATCTACAAGATCGCCGACGACTTCCAGTCGATTGCGAACGCAGCTCGGCGCTTCCTCGACCAGGAAGAGCAGATGGATCTCAAGGTTCACAACGTCTTCGCGGGACATCTCCGCTCGATCGTCGGAACGATGACCGTCGAGGACATGATCCGGAACCGGGACGCGCTGACCAAGGCAACGCGCGAGTCGTCGTCGAGCGAGATGCAGCGCCTCGGCTTGACGATCGACTCGCTGCAGATTCAGGAGATCGAGGACAACAGCGGCTACATCGACAACCTCTCGATGCCCGAGGCAGCGCGAGTCGCCAAAGAGGCCCGGATCGCGCAAGCTTCATCCGACCGCGAGGCAACGGAGCGCGAGCAGGAGGCCGACGCGCTGAAGGTCGCAGCGCTGTCCAACTCGCAGATCAAGCAGGCCGAGGCACGCGCGCAAGCCCAGCGCGCTCAGGCGGAGGCCGAGCAGGCCGGCCCGCTCGCCGCAGCGACTGCACGTCAGGAGGTCGTCGTCCAGGAGACGAAGGTCGCGGAGCTCGAGGCACAGCGCACCGAGCAGAAGCTGCAAGCGGAGGTGTTCAAGCCGGCCGACGCCGAGGCGTACAAGACGCGCACGATTTCCGAGGCAACGCGTGACGCCCGCATCTCCCAGGCAGAGGCTCAGGCGCGCGAAGTCGAGCTGCAGGCCGGCGCCGACGCAAAACGCGTGAAGCTCGAGGCAGAGGCGACCGCGACCCGAACCGAGCAGATCGGTCTCGCCGAGGCCTCGGCGACCAGGGCGAAGGGCCTGGCCGAAGGCGAGGCCGTGAAGGCGAAGGGGCTCGCCGAGGCCGACGCGATCAAGGCGCGTGCCGACGCGCTCGCCAGCAACCAGGAGGCCGTGATCGGCCAGCAGATCGCCGAACAGCTACCGGCGATCGTCGGCGAAGCCGCAAAGGCCTTCGGCAACATCGATCACCTCACCGTGTTGAACGGGGCGGAAGGCATGGGCCAGATGTTCAGCCAGGTGCTCGGGATGGGGGCTGCCGCGATCCCGATGCTCCGCGACGCGATCGAGCGGACGGGTGGATCGAACGGAGGCGCCCGTGACACCAACGGCGCGCCGGCGACGGACAAGAAGCCGACCGCCGGAACAAAGGGCTCCTGAGTCGAGGTCCGGCTGAGTGGAGCAGCGGCCCGCCGCAACCGAACCGCCTCCAACTCTCGCTCGTTGGGTCGCAGCCGCGATGCTCGTCGCCGCCGTGACGGTCGGCGCGCTCGGCCACCTGCTGCTCCCGCGCATCCTCGTGTGGCTGCTTTTCGCCATGTTGGTCTGGGCAGCGGGAACGATCTGGTTTCGCACGATTGACCTTCGCAACGGATCGCTGGGCCGCTGGATGACCGAACCGTTGCAACGCGAAGGGACGCGCCGTTTGGAACCGGGAGAGTCCTACGACAGGGCTGCGAAGCTGACCTGGGCGCCGAATGTGCCCCTGGCGGAGGCGATCTGCTCGCACCTACGAGCGAATGGAATCGAAGCCTTCTACAAGCGTGTGCCAACATTTGAGGCGGTTTCAGTTGGAACGAGCGACTTCGACCCGGCCGAAGTGTGGGTCGCTGAGCACCAACTCGCTCCGGCGCGCGAGCTGCTCTAGAGCGAGCTCGCTCGAGCAGCAAGCATTGCAGCAGTCGCTACTTGCACTTTTACCTCACCCTTACCCAATTCACGCGTGAAGTGCCGGACGGCGGGCAGGTTGTTGTCGACAACGCAAATCGAAGTCGTGGCGATTACCTGGCACACGTCAGTTCCTTTTCGACGTTGCCCGCCACCCGAGCCCTGAGGAGGCCCTACCTGATGAAGAAAGTGATCCTGATCTTGACGAGCGCGATCGCGCTGGTTCTCGCGAGCACCGCAGCGGCTGCGCTCGTTCCCGGCGTCTATGTCCAGAACGCGGCCGACGCCGGCTGCGTGAGCTCGTCCTACAGCGGTGGCGCCCTTCACCTGGCGAAGACTTGCCCCACGCCGACGGTGGTCTCCGCGTACGGCGACATCACCGGGCTGACCGGTCAGACGTTCACCTCCGCGTCGTTCACGCTCGCGAACGCAACGCAGTGTCAGGGTGGATCCCCGCGCTTCAACATCTTCACGACGACGGGGACGTTCTTCCTGGGCTGCAACAACGTCACCCCGACCGCCAACGGTGACGGCACCCTCACCTACACGTTCGACGCGGCGTCCATCGCCGCAGCCGGCCTGACGTTCCCGACCGGCACGATCACCGATGCGGCTGTGCTCCTGGATGTTCAGGGCTCGGCCGATGTCTCGGCGATCACCGTCAACGGCACGCTCGAGGTGCCCGCGCCGGTCGTCTCGGCTCCGCCGACGTCGAAGAGCGCCTGCAAGCACGGCGGGTGGAAGACGTTCACCAATCCGTCGTTCAAGAACCAGGGTCAGTGCGTGAGCTACGTGGCCCATCACACGCAGCACGGCAAGAGCCACACGCACACCAAGTAACGAAGATCAGCTCTCTCGATCCCGGGGCGCCGGCGGCTTTGCCGCCGGCGCCCTGGTCGTTCCGGAGCTAGGAGTCCGGCTGTTGCTCACGAATCCACCCCTGATGAAGCGGGGAGAGCTCAATTCGAGGCTGTTGATCCTGGTCACGCTGGCGCTGGTCGCCTTCGGCCTCGTGATGGTCTACAGCGCCACCTCGGCTGCCGCCGCCGTCGGCGGCAAGGACCCGAGCTACTACCTCAAGCGTCAGGGCATCTACGCGGCGCTCGGGATCGTGCTGATGATGGTCGCCCAGCGTTGGGACTACCGCCGGCTGAAGGCGCTCGCACCGATGCTCATTCTCGGCTCGCTCGCGCTGCTCGTTGCGGTGCTCGTGATCGGTCCCGCGATCAACGGGGCACGCCGGTGGATCTCGCTCGGCCCGGCGGTCTTCCAGCCTTCGGAGCTGGCAAAGCTGTCGCTCGCCATCTGGGCTGCGGCGTACCTCTCACGCCGCCCTGCGCCGCGGGACCTGCGCGAGCTCTGGCGCCCGGTTGGTGCGCTCGCCGCCGTGTTCTGCGTGCTGCTGATCCTGGAGCCCGACATGGGAACGGCGATTGCGTTGATGGTGATGCTGATCGGGATGCTCGTCGTCGCGGGCACGCCCACTGGGACGCTCGTGAGCGCGATGACGATCGCCGGCGCGCTCGGGACGTTCGCGATCTGGATGGAGCCGTATCGCCGCGCGCGTTTCTTTGCGTTCCTCGATCCATGGCACGACGCGCAAGGCACCGGCTTCCAGATCGTGCAGGCGATGATCGGAATGGGCTCGGGCGGGATCTTCGGCGTCGGTCTCGGCCAGGGCGTCCAGAAGATCTTCTACCTGCCGGAGGCGCACACCGACATGATGCTGGCGAACATCGGCGAAGAGCTCGGTCTCGTCGGCGTCCTTGCGGTGGTGGGGGCCTACGCATTGTTCGCCTACGTCGGCTTCAACATCGCGATGCGCTGCAACGATCCGTTCGGCAAGCGCCTCGCCGCGGGCCTGACGGTGCTGATCTGCGGGCAGGCGGCGATCAACATGCTCGCCGTGATGGGCACGGCCCCGCTGACCGGGATTCCGCTGCCGTTTCTCTCGTATGGCGGCTCGAGCCTCGTCGTACTCCTCGCCGGAGTCGGGATTCTCCTTAACATCGCTCAACGTGGCAGCGCAGCAGCAGCTTCGGTGTCTGATCGCAGCCGGGGGAACGGCAGGACACGTACTGCCCGCGCTCGCAGTGGCGGACGCCCTGACGGAGCGCGGCGTCCTCGTGACGTTCGCCGGGTCGCCGGATCGCGTCGAAGCGCGTCTGGTTCCTGAAGCCGGCTACGAGCTCGACACCTTTCGCGTCGAAGGGTTCCCGCGCCGGCCCTCTGTTGCGCTTGCTCGCTCGCTGCTGCTCGCCGGAGCGGCGCCGCGCGCTTGCCGGCGGATCTTGCGCAGACGTCGACCCGATGTCGTGCTCGGCGGGGGAGGCTTCGTTGCGGGGCCGATGGTCTTTGCAGCCTCGACGCTCGGCATTCCCAGCGCGCTGACCGAGGCGGATGCGCACCTCGGGCTCGCGAACCGGCTTGCTGCGCCCTTCGCCCGGCGCCTCTTCCTGGCGTATCCGATCGAGACGCGTCACCGGGGCAAGGCGCGCGTTGTTGGGCGGCCGATCCCCGCGGGCTCGCGGCCCGTCCCACAGGAGGAGGCGCGCGCGCTGTTCGAGTTGCCCCAGGACGGCGTCGTGCTCGGCGTTTTCGGCGCGCTCGCTGGCGCACAGGCGCTCAACGAGTTCGTTGTCGACACGTGGGGCGAGCGCGGGCCGGCGATCCTGCACATCACCGGCGAGCGCGACTTCGAGTCGGTTCGGCGCCGAGTTCGGCGCGACGACTACCGCGCGCTGCCGCAGGCGGAGCGCTTCGGCGCGGCGATCTCCGCTGCCGATCTCGTGCTCGCGCGCTCCGGATCGACCGTCTGGGAGGTCGCCGCCGCGGGCCGTCCCGCCATTTTCGTTCCCTATCCGTTTGCGACCGGGGACCACCAAGCGCGCAACGCCGAGCATTTCGTGCGCGCCGGCGGTGCGATCATGGTCCGTGAGCTGGATCTCGCGGACGTCCCGGACCTCGTCCGCTCGCTGCTCGACGATCCCGAGCGACGGAAGAAGATGAGTGAGGCGATGCTGCGCGTGGCGCGGCCGGACGCGGCGGCGGAGATCGCGGATGAGCTGATCGCCATGGCACGGAACGGCGCAAAGCGGTCCCTGTGACGGGTCGCCGCCTCTGGTTCGTGGGCATCGGCGGCTCCGGTCTCAGCGCTTACGCTCAGCTGGCCCGGTCGCTGGGCGCCGAGGTGGGTGGGTGGGACCGGGTGCGCACGCCGTATCTCGAGCCGCTCAGCGACGTGCCGATCGAGATCACGCCGGATCCGGTGGTGCCGGAGGGGTGGGAGGCGATCGTCTCCTCGGCCTATCCCGCGGTTCCGGGCCTGCGTCGCGCCGAGTTCCTACGCGAGCTCGTCGGCTCGCGGCCGGCGATCGTCGTCGGCGGCACACATGGGAAGGGCACCACCTCGGCGATGATCGCCTTCGCCCTGCGTGAGACCGGTCACGATCCTGCGTGGCTGATCGGCGCGCCGGTGCCGCAGCTCGGCTCGAACGCCGGCTTCGGGACCGGGTACCTCGTCGTCGAGGCCGACGAGTCGGACCGCACGGTGTTCTCGCTCCCCGCGGAGATCGCGGTGGTGACGAACGTCGAGCTGGACCATCACTCGGAGTTCGCTTCTGTGGCGGAGCTGCAGCGCGAGTTCGCGCGCTGGACCTCAACCGCGAAGCACGTCGTGCGCGACGCACAGCCTTACCAGGGCGCGCTCATGGTTCCCGGTGAGCACAACCGTCTGAACGCGGGTGCGGCACTGGCAGCCCTCGAGCTCGCTGGGGTCTCGCGAGACGACGGCGGCGCAGCGCTCGAGCGCTTCACCGGGACCGGGCGTCGGTTCGAGGTCCACCAAGTCGGCGATCTGACGATCGTCGACGACTACGGCCACCATCCGACGGAGATCGCCGTGACGATCGCCGCTGCGCGCGAGCGGTTCCCCGGTGCTCGGATTCGCGTCCTGTTCCAACCGCATCTCTACTCGCGCACGCGGCACCTCGCGGACGAGCTCGCGGACGCACTTGCCGCCGCGGACGACGTCACGGTGACGGACATCTACCCGGCGCGCGAGCAGCCGGTGGCCGGAGTGACCGGCCGCCTGGTGATCAACGCGCTCAGCGACCGAGGCGTCCTCGCGGCGTACACGCCGAGCGTCGAGCAGGGTGCGGCGCGCCTGAACCGTCGCGCGCGTCCGGGCGACGTGCTGCTCGTCGTCGGAGCCGGCGACGTCGACCGCGCCGTCGGCCTCCTCGGTGGCTAGCTTCCCGGTCGTGGAAGAGAACGTCGCGCTCGCGCGCTACACGACGATCGGCACGGGCGGGCCCGCGCGCTGGTTCGCACGACCGGAGACGGTCGGTGAGCTGCACGAGTTGCTGCTGTGGACGGGTGAACGGGACCTGGCGGTCGAGGTGATCGGTCTAGGCTCCAACCTGCTCGTCCACGACGCGGGGGTCGAGGCGCTCGTGGTGAAGCTCTCGGGCGAGCTCGCCACGGCTCAGGTCGAAGGGGAGACACTCGTGATGGGTGGAGGCGCCGCGAACGCCGTCGGGCTGCATCGCGCGCGCGCCGCGGGGCTCGGGGGTTTCGAGTTCGCCTCCGCGATCCCCGGCACCGCGGGCGGTGGTGTGCGGATGAACGCAGGCGCATACGGGGTCGAGTGGCGTGACGTGCTGATCGACGCCGTCATAGTCGATGCGTCCGGGCCAAGGACCCTCAGCGTCGAGGAGCTCGGACTGTCATATCGCCATTCGAACCTGGCGCGCGGTCAGGTTGTCGCCGGGGTGCGCTTTCGTCTTCAGCCGAGCTCGTCGGAGGCGGTCAAGGAGCGGGCCGCCGCGCTGCTCGCGCAGCGCAAGGCGACACAGCCGACGAACAAGCGCACCTTCGGGAGCGTCTTCAAGAATCCGGCCGAGGGTCCGGGAGCAGGTCGCATGATCGAGAGCTGCGGGCTGAAGGGCCACGGGATCGGCGGCGCGATCGTCTCACCTCGTCACGCGAACTTCATCGAGAACACGGGCTCCGCGACGACCGCCGACTGCATCGCCGTCATGGCCGAAGCCCGCCGGCGCGTCCGCGAGCAGTTCGGTGTCGAACTGGAGCACGAGGTGCAGTTTCTCGGGCCGCTCGAGCTGCCGACGCTGTAGGGCTCACGTCACTGCTGTAGGGGAAGCGAGCAGGGCGGCGAAGAGTCGCCTGTGGCAGCACCGAAGAGGTCGACTTCCCGCACCGCGGTGATGCCCGCGCGCCGCGCGGCGCCGTCGTTCCAGCTCACCCGTCTTGCGCCGTCCGCCCGCTCGGTCCTGGTCGGCGTGGCGCTGTTCGCGCTTGCGGTCGCTGGCTACGTCGCCGCGCGGGAGACGTCGATCTTCGCCGTGCGCACGATCGAGATCCGTGGGGGCGACAAGACGCTCCAGGCGCAGGTCCGGGCGGCACTGGCGGGGGAGGTTGGGCAGAGCTTGATGAAGATCGACGGCAACGGCCTCGGCCGGCGCATCGCACCGCTCCCGGGCGTGCGCGCGTTCCGATACGACCGTGCGTTCCCGAACACGCTGCGCATCGTCGTGCGCCCCGAGCAACCGGTGCTCGTCCTCCGCAGCGGCGCCAACGCCTATCTCGTCGCCTCGACCGGCCGCGTGATCCGGACGCTGGCGCACCCGCGCCGCTCCCACCTGCCCCGGCTCTGGGTTCCTCGCGACACACGGGTCCGGGCCGGCGACCCGTTGCCCGCGCCGCTCGGCGCTGCGGCAACGACGCTCGCCCCATTGCAAGGCGCCCCGCTACCGGGCGGCGTTCGTCTCGTCCGGGGAGGGAAGGAGCTGACGCTCGTTCTCGGCAGCGGGCTCGAAGTGCGGCTCGGCGACCACGGCGACCTGCAGCTGAAGCTCGCGATTGCACGCCGGATCCTGCGTGGCATGACCGCCTCGGCGAGCCCGGGCGACTACCTCGACGTGAGCGTCCCCGAGCGTCCAGTGCTCTTGCTAAAGTCTCAAGTCGTAGGTTGAGGTCGAGGGTTACGCAGGTCGAGACTCGACGGCACCGCGTTGACAGGGCAGGAAACCACCCGTACCCTCCCGAAGAAGGAGGACCTCGACAGCCCCACCCTGCACTTAAGCTTGAGTGTCGAGCCACACAGATGAGGACACCGCGATGAGAGATCGCTCTGGCAATTACCTGGCCGTGATCAAGGTCGTCGGCGTGGGCGGGGGCGGAACGAACGCCGTCAACCGCATGGTCGATGCCGGGCTCACGGGAGTCGAATTCGTCGCCGTCAACACCGACGCGCAGGCGCT
>Ga0070660_100002773_pt1 | contig 12031 bp, 11 predicted proteins | sample KBSC33metaG_FD_64670 | JGI IMG/M metagenome (GOLD analysis project Ga0070660, IMG submission 64670) | Corn rhizosphere microbial communities from Kellogg Biological Station, Michigan, USA - KBS C3-3 metaG | ecosystem: Host-associated > Plants > Roots > Rhizosphere > Soil ... | reverse complement strand
GCGAAGCCGTCCGAGCGGCCGAACTCCACGTGGTCGCTCGCGGTCTCGACGTCCTCGATGGTCGGTACGCCGAGGCACCCGTCGAAGAACGCGTCTTCCTCCTGCTGTTCCTTCGCGGTCGTCGTGATCTTCTGCGACTGCCAGCCGCTCGGCAGATCGGATGCGGTCAGCTGGATCGCCGCGGCGCGCTGCTTGTCGTCGCCGGTGACCGGTGTGACGGTCGGCGTCGGCGCCGGCGTGGGATTCGCCGAGGGTGACTTCAGCGCGGACGGCGTCGACGACGAGTTGCACGCGGTCAACGTCAGTGGCAACGACAACACGGCCGCGACGGTGAGTAGGCGGTTCATCGGGCTCCTTCGGCGAGCGTGGAGTCGGCGGTCTCGGGAGAAGCATCGGGTACGGCGGCGACCCCCGCCGGCGTCGGCGGCGCCGGCGTGTCGGGCGCCGTGGCGCGGCTGCCCTGGGCGCGGGCCAACCGGATGAAGAACGCCAGCAGCAGCACCGGGAACGCGATCCGGAACAACGCGTTGCGGGTGATGTCCTCCGGCTCGATGAACGGCTCGGCGGCGCTGCCGGTCGAGATGACCTTCTCCGACGTGTAGAACAACACGGTCCCCGCGAGCAGGATCGTGTAGCCGAAGAACCCGAGCACGCGGGTGGCGCGGGGCAGGTGCGACGTTCCGTGGTTCGTCATCGACTCGCCGGACATCGTCACGTCCCACACCACCGCGACGAGCAGGATGATCGCCGCCCAGATGCTGATCCGCGACGCGCTCAACGCTTTTCCGTAGAGCCACATCATCAACTCGAGCGCGGCGATCGCCCCTTCGAGGCCGATGACGCCGGCGATGACGAGCCGACCCAGACGGGTGCCGTGCCGTTCCCGGGCGCGGACGGCGAGCACCGTCGCGAGGCCGAGGATCCCGGCGCCGAACAGCACGCCGGCCCGGGAGAGGTACGGCACGTGGAAGTGCTCGCCGAACAGGTAGTGCCCGATCCCGTCGCCCTCGTAGAGCAGCGTGAACAGCGACACGATGCCGAGCACGAGCCCGGCGGCGACCCATTGCGGCCGCCAGCGCCGCCACACCGCGAGGCCGACGACCAGCGCGACCAGCGCGAGACCGACGCCGAACCCGACGTCGAGCGCGAGCCGGTGGTCGATCAGGCCTTCCGGTGTCTCGGATTCCTCCTCCGGTGGCGGCAGCGGTGCCGGCGCCGCACCGTCGCCGCGGAACGACGACAGCACCGCCTTGAACAGCGGTGTCGCGGGTTCGAGCTCGAACGAGCCGTGCACCGCTTCGTAGACGACGTACGTGCCGGACCCGTCGGCGTTGGTGACCGGGCGGATCCAGACGTAGCCCTCGACCTCGTCCTTGCCGGTGAACCGCGCGCCCTTCCAGTCGTCGAACGTCATCTCCTCGCCGGGAGTGACGCCGAATCCTTGCTCGACGAGCGCGAGGTCGGCGACCGGGAACACCGCGGCGGCGACTCGTTCGTAGCCGCCCTTGCCGTCGTAGCTGCTCGCCTGCACGAGCTTGCCGTTGTTGGTCACGACCCAGCCGCGCGGGATCTGGACGCTGAACGCGGTCGGGCCCTCCGACGCCTGCTGCGTCACGACGTCCGCGCCGGGCGCGTACTCGCCCTCCTCGGTGGCGAGCTCGGCCGGCTTGATGTCGTTGAACGCACCGGTGATCGACGCGACGACCTGGGGCAGCACCAGACCCGCGATGGCCGTGGCGCCGATCAGCGCGGCGAAGCTGATGCCCGCCTTCCACGGCCGGCGGGCGATGCGCAGCCCGTAGAACAGCCCGACGAGGACGAGCACCGCGAGGCCGAGCATCGTGACGCCGCGCAGCGCGGCGAACAGCGTCGACCGGCTGACGACGCCGTACCCGTCCTGCAACCGGTAGTAGCCGTACGCCGCCATCGCCAGCGTCGCGACCACACCGGTCACCCACAGCACCTGCTGCCGGCCGCGGGCGACCGCGTGGGTGAGCCGCTCGCCGGTGAGCTGGCCCCACTCGCCGAAGTCGACCGCGGCGACCTGCAGGAACGGCCACATCGCGAACGCGAGGGTGCTCAGGATCGCGTCGATCGTCGCGCCGTACAGGTTGAGGTCGCCGAGGGTCGGCATGCCGATCCGGAACACGACGAGGTAGGTGCCGATCAGCGCCGCGAACGCGACGACGAGCAGCACCCGGGTGCGTGGCTCGCGCTGCCGCGAATGGTCGAAGAGCCGCGCCCCGACGCACAGCAGCACGAGGACGACGAGGATCGCGCGATCGGTCCACCGCACCCATCCGGGCACGACCTCGAAGATGTCGAGCCCGCCGACGAGGGAGCCGAGCGCGCCGGTGTAGACGCCGATCCCGAACGTCATCACCAGCGCGGCCGGCGCCGCGATCCACCACGTCGTGAGCGACACCGCGGCGTACATGTAACCGAACCCGATCGAGATCAGGACGAGTACGGCGATGAACACCGGCTCGCCGATCTGCGTGACCGCGCCGTTCGACCGGCCGAGGTAGACGCTCGACGACCCCACGTCGCGGAGCGCGAGCAGCAGCACCGTGACGAACAGGCTCGCGATCGCGCCCGCCGTGGCCAGCCGCAGCGGGCGGTCCATCGTCGCGACCGACAACCGGCGCTCGGCGAACAGCCGCCGCAGCGACGTGACCTCGTGCTCGACCTCGTGCTCGACGTCGTGTTCGAGACCCTCGCCGTGCGGCTCCTCCCCGTCGGGGCCGCTGTGCTCGCTCACGTCAGCCCAGGATCGACGACGTCATCGTGTCGGAGTCCTTGGCGTGGGTCTTGTACGCGTCTTCGCTGGTGGCGTCGTACACGACGAGCACGCTGTACCCCTGCGGGTTGTAGAGGTCGTAGAAGAGGCCGACGACGTTGGTCGTGCCCTGGTTGGTCGTCAGCGTCGCCTGGAACGGCATGACCGCGACGGTGGTGAACCCGGCGCTGCCGCTGACGTCCTGCGTCGACGCGTCGCCCACCTTGACGTTCGACAAGGCGCTGTCGCTGGAGACGTACTGCTGCGCGTCGTACTCCAGCTGCGACCCGGCGTCCTGCTGGCTGGCCTTGCCGCCGATCGCGAAGTACTCGGCGTCGCTGTTGGGCGCGAGCAGCGCGACCTGGCGGTCGCCGCTGCCGAGCACCTTCCAGCCGTCGGCGGGCGTGAGGGTCGCGCCGCCGCCGAGGTCGACCGTGCCGCCGCCGGACTGGGACGTCGGCTCGGCCGGCTGCGACGATTCAGGGGTCGGCGACCCCGGTTCCGGCGAGCTCGGCGGCTGGCTCGGCGGTGTCGTCGGCTGGCTCGGCTGGGCCGGCGAGTTCACCGGGGTGGGGGCCGGCGGCGCCGGCGGCGGGTTCGGCGGGTTGTGGTGGCCGACCAGCGCGATGACCGCCACGATCGCGCCGATCACCGCGACGCCGCCGCCGGCGATGAGACCGATCTTCGTGCCGTTGAGGTGGCCGGGCCCGCCGGGCGGTGGCGCCGCCGGCGGGGCTACCGCGGCCGGCGGAGGCGGCGGCGGGTAGCTGACGGCGGGCGGCGGTGGCGGCGGAGTGGCAGTCGAAGGCATCGCAAATGACTCCCGTTCTCGGGTGCGTGTGTCGGTTCAGGCAGAGGTGGACGCGTACGACGCGATGTGCTGCTGGTGCGGCTTCGGCATCGCCGCGACGGCGGTGCCGCAGGCGAGGCAGAACGCCGAACCGGCCACGAGCGGGAGACCGCACTCGGCGCAGTTGCCGCCGTAGTGCCCGGCCGGCGTGACCGTCGCCTGCGTCGCCTCGTCGAGCAGCGCGGCGTGCGCCTCGTCGCGAATGCGGATCAGCCCGACCGCCGCGGCCACGACGGCGATGACGAACGTGAGCACGACGCCGCGGTCACCGTAGATCGACAGCGTCGCGACGGCCGAGTCGTAAACGCCGATCAGCAGGAAGCCTTCGAGCAGCCCGAGCGGGTACGCACCGGGGCGCCGGCGCAACCGCATCACGGTGATGGCCGCGGCGGCGCCGTAGATGACCGGCTTCGCGAAGCCGAGCGTCAACGCGATGAACGCGTCGCGGGCACTGCTGGTGTTGTGCACCGTCGCCGACGAGAACGCGCCGTGCTGGATCACGATCGACTCGGCCAGCGCGAACGACGCGCCGCCGAGCGCGGCGAACGTCAACGCGTCCAGCGCGTGCGCGAACCGCGGCCGCGACGTCACGATCGCGGGCGCGACCTGTACGGCGATCAGCGTGACCAGCGGCAGCACTGCGCAGAGCACGAGCAACCGTCCGGTCGACGGCAGGTTGTTCGTCAGCGCCAGCGCTCCGCTCGCGGAGAACGCGTTGGTCAGGAAGCCGACGCCGACGCCGAGCGCGCCGGCGAGCCCGAGGCACGCGGCGACGATCGTCAGCGGGTCGTCGGTCCAGACCTCGTGGTCGTAGAGATACATCAACAGCACGCCGGGCAACGCGATCGCCGCGCACACCAACGCGACCGGCAGGATGCCGAAGCCCGCGGCGACGAGCGACGCGGTGCCGGCGACGGCGAGGCCGAGCTTGTAGAGGTGATGGCGCGATCCGGAGACGTGCGGCATCAACGTGCTCACCAACGCCAGCGCACGAACCGGCTCACCGGGTGACGCGGCGTAGTGGTGGGTGCGATCCGTCGCGGTCGTGCCGAGACCGGCGCCGCAGCGATAACAGAAGCGAGCGAGCTCCGGGTTGGCGGTCGAGCACCGGGAGCAGGTCATGGGTTCCTCCGCAGGCGTGAAGAGAGCGGCGGGAGCATGACACGACGCGCGGCGTCTTAGTGGCCGATTCACAGAGAACGAATGCGTGTCTCACCATCAAGTGAGGTTGCAATAACCATTGCTCGGATCGACACGAAAGTGCGCGCCGGAAGACTTCGATCGGATGGCAGTATCGCCGCATGCGCAAAGACGACAGCGGTCAATGGCACAGCGACGACGGCGTCTGGGTGTGGAACGGATCGGCCTGGGAACCCGCGTCGCCGGCCCCGAGCGAGACTCCACCGACCGCACCGAAACCCGACGCGGAACATCCGTTGTCACCGGACGGATCGCAGGTGTGGGACGGCACGGCATGGGTGCCGAACGATGCGGCCCCGTCCGGCGCGGCCCAGTCCGGCGCGACAGCAACCGGCGCGCCTCCCGAGCCGCCGGCCGAGCACCCCATGTCGCCGGACGGTCATTGGCAGTGGGACGGCACGGCGTGGCAACCGGTCGACGCCGGGGCACCCGCCGGCGCCGCGACGAGACAACTCTCGCCGGATGGCAAATGGGTGTGGGACGGCACCGCGTGGCAGCCGGTCGACGCGGCGGTCGCGGCGAGCAGCGCACCCGCGGCGAACGACACCGCCGCCGCGCTGATCGCGAGCGGCATGCCGGTCTCCGACGACGGTGCCTGGGTGTGGAACGGCACCAGCTGGATCCCGACCGCCGAGGAGGAGCACCCGGCGGCGAAGAAGAAGCGGAAGACCGCCTCAGCGGGTCATTGATGCTCGGTCGCTGCGGCCCGCCGCGGCAGTGAGACGTTCGTGGCGGTCGCGACTCCCGCGACCGCCACGCTGATGAGGAACACCCACACGCCGAGGTAGCCGACGCTGTTCTCGACGAGCGCCCAGAGCACCGCGCCGGCGGCCACGACGCCGGCACCGATGCGCAGCCGCTTCGTCATGCGCCGACGGCGCACCACACCGGCCATCAGGGCGAGCCCGGCAACGACCGGCACCGTGAACGGCTGCCCGCGACCGGACCCGGCGTAGTAGTAGCCGGGGACGTAGTACTCCGTCGGGTTGTAGTAGTAGCCGGCGCTGTCCGCGCCGTACGCGTACGGGTCGTAACTGAGCCCGCCCATGAAGTAGCCCGCGCTGCCTTGCGAATTCGACTGCGCGAACAGCGACAGTACGGCGACGCCGAGCGCGGCGAGTGCGATGCCCGCGCGGCTGCGCACCGGGAGTGGGCCCCCCTCGCCCGCGAGCCGCCGCCACGCCTCGCGGACGAGCACGTACGCCGCGGCGAGCCACAGCACGCTGGTGACCTGCAATCGCGCCGACACGACGGCGACGCCGGCGACCAGCGCGGTCAGCACCCAGAACGCCGCGTCGACGACGGGAGCCGGCAACGCGACCTGGTGGGCGGGCAGCTTGGCGACCTCGGCAGCGGCGGTCGCCGCGGCGGCGAGGAGCAGCACGACGACCCAGAGCCAGCCGGGGCCGTACTGATCCGGAAGCCAGCCCACGATCACCGCGACGACGACGAGGACGGCACCGAGCAGCGGCGCGGACTGCCGCAGCGCGGTCGGCGGCGGTGCCGGCGGGCCCGGCCGGCGCATCTCGCGCACGATCGGTACGGCGACACAGGCCAGCGCACCGAACCACGCGACCTGCGTGACGCCGAGGCTGAGGAAGTCGAGCTGCTGCGCCGCGAGCAACAGCGCGAACGCCGTCAGCAGGATGGGCGACGCGACGAAGACCGGTACCGCGTCGAGCACCGGCAACCGGCCGCCGGCGCGCAACTGCCCGGCGACGACGACGAGGCCGACCAGCAGCAGCACGACGATCCAGCGCACCGGCACCGCATGCGACGAGTGGACGCGGTCGGCGATCAGCGCGACGACGAGGAAGCCGAAACCGATGACCGGCCAGACCGAGCCGCGGTGCGGGCCGCTCGCCGCCTCGGTACCGAGACCGACCCGGCCGGCCTCGCGATTGAGCGCCGTCATCGCCTCGGCCCACGCGCCCTTGGCCATCGCGACGAGCGAGGTCGCCTGGCCGGGCAGGCCGGCCCACGGCGACGCGGCCGGTGGTGGCGATGGTGGCGGTGGCGGTGGTGGTGGTGCCCCCGTGGTCGTCATCGAACGCCGTCCTTCGGTGTCGTGGCGAATGCGAACCGGGCAGGACGATAACGCGCACCGCGCCGCGGCGGAACGAATATCGCGATTACCGGCGCGAACCGGCGCGTCCTCTACGAGAATCGTCCGGTAGGGGACGACGCTCGGAGGATCATGCGCCGGACAGTTCGGATCCTCGCTATCGACGGGGGCGGGGTGCGCGGCATCCTGCCCGCGCGCTTCCTCGTCGAGCTCGAAGCGATGAGCGGCCGGCCGCTGCACTCGTTGTTCGACGTCATCGCCGGAACCTCGGTCGGCGGCATCCTCGCCCTCGGCTATGCGGCGCCCGGTCCGGACGGCACCGGCTTCCGCGCCGAGACGGTGTTCGACGACCTGCGCGAATGGCTGCCGGCGATCTTCCCGCCGTTGCAGGGGGCGGCCTCGCTCGACGGCTTGCGCGACGCGCACGAACGGCACGCGCTGTCCCAACTCGTCGGCGCCGCGCTGCTGCCGCACCACTTCGGCAACGCCCGCTACGGCGCCGCGGCGTTGGAGGAACGCGTGCGGGGCGCGTTCGGCGACGCCCGGTTGAGCGACGTGCTGACCGACGTCGCGGTCACGGCGTACGACATGCACGGCGGCCAGCCCGTCGTGTTCCGCAGCCGCGAGGCGCGCGGCCCGAAGACGACGACCCGGGAGAACCCGCGGCTGATCGAGGTGGCCCGTGCGACGTCCGCTGCCCCGACGTACCTGCCGCCGTTGCGGCTGCTCGACGACCGCGACGAGTCGGTGCTGATCGACGGCGGCGTGGTGGCGAACAACCCGGCGGCGATCGCCTACCTCGACGGTCTCGAATGCGGCCGCGACGCCGACGGCGCCGAGCCGGACGTCGTGCTGCTGTCGGTCGGCACCGGCCGGCCGTCGGCGCAGCAACCGAGCTATGAGGAGATCTTCACCCGCAACTGGGCGTCGCTCGGGATGGGCCTGCTCGGAGTGGTGCTCAACGGCGTCGGCGAGATGGCCCACCAACTGGTCGACCGGATGGTGTCCGGCAAGCCGGCCCCGAACCACTACCTGCGCGTGCAACCGACGTTGACGCACGGCGCGAGCCTGCACATCGACGACGCGACGCCGGCCAACCTCGACGCGCTGATCAGTTGCGCGGAGGCGACCATCGCGGCGCAGCGCCCGCAACTCGAAGAGCTGCTCGCCGCGCTCACGACGACGGAGGCGGTCCCCCGGCAGCCGGCCGCCGCGCCGGCGAGTTGATCGAGGTCGTGACCGAGGTGACCACGGACCGCACCGGCGCCGAGCTCCGCGCGTTGCGCGCCGACGTGCACGAACGACTTCGCCGGGTCACGGACCTGCCGATGCTGATCCTGTCGATCGCGTTCATCGTCGTGATCGTCTGGCCGATCGCCGATCCGCACCTGAACTCGACGGTGCGTGACGTCCTCAGCGCGGTCGACGACGGGCTGTGGGCCGCATTCGCGCTGGAGTACGCCGCGTTGGTGCTCACCGCGCCGAACCGGCGGCGCTACGTCATCTCGCACGTTCCCGACCTGCTCATGGTCCTGCTGCCGATGCTGCGCCCGCTGCGGATGTTGCGCGTATTGCGGCTCACCAGCGTCGCGGCGTCGGGCGCGCAACGCTCGCGGCACCTGCTGATCTCGCGCGCCCCGCTGTACGCCGCCGGCCTCGCCGCGCTTGCCGTCGTGTCCGCAGCCGTCATGGAGCTGAACGCCGAACAGCACGCGGCCGGCGCGCGCATCGACACGATGGGCGACGCGATGTGGTGGGCGATCGCGACGATCACGACGGTCGGCTACGGCGACTTCTACCCCGTCACCGCGGCCGGCAAGGTGATCGCGGCGGCGCTGATGCTGACCGGGATCGGCCTGCTCGGTGTGATCACCGCGTCGGTGGCCGCATGGTTCATCAGCGCGGACGAACACGAGACGGCGTCCCGCGAAGCCCGGCTGGAAGCGGTCGTCGTCCGGCTGGAGCAGCAGGTCGAAGCGCTGACCAGGTCGACCGTCGACATGGCTTCGGAGGGCTGACGTGGCGGGAGATCGGCACTACACCGGCGACCGGGCCGCCCTCGGCCGGTTCGAGACGTTCTTCTTCGCGGCGATCTCGACCGTCGTGCTCGTGCGCGCGTTCCTGATCGTCACCGGCTACCCGAAGGTCGGCGGCCACGGGCTGCACGTCGCGCATGTGTTGTGGGGCGGCCTGTTCATGGGCGCGGCGATCGCGATCGCGATGATCTACCCCGGCTCGCGGTGGCGGCACCGGGCCGCGATCATCGGCGGCGTCGGCTTCGGGCTGTTCATCGACGAGGTCGGCAAGTTCCTCACCAGCAGCGTCAACTACTTCTACAAGCCGGCGATCGCGATCATCTACGTCGTCTTCGTCGCGTTCTACCTGACCGTGCGCGACGTCGTGATGCGCCGGCCGCTGTCGCAGCCACAGCGGCTCGCGATCGCGTCGACCGCGCTCGCCGACCTGGCGTTGGGGCAGCTCGGCAGCGGCGGCCGGGCGTACGCGCTCGGCGTCCTCGACTCGGCCGAGCCGGACGTCCTCGGCGAGCACCTGCGGTCGGCGCTGCTGTGCGAGCCGCTGGGTGCGTCGGTCGCCGAAGCGCGGCTCACGGTGCTGCGCGAGAAGCTGATCGACCGCGCCCGCGGCCTGCTCGGCCACCCGCTCGCACATGTCGGCGTCTACGCGGTGATCGTCGTCCAGCTCGTCGTCGTACTCGGCCAGCTCGCGGTGCTGGTGATCCAGCCGTCGCTCGGCGAGTCGGACGGTTCGAACACCACCATCCGCGGCGCGGAGATCGTGACCGCGATCAGCGGCGCGTACACGCTGTTCGGGTTGGTGCGCGCGATGCGCGGCGACCGCTCCGGCGCCCTGCGCGTGCTCTTCCGATCGGTCCTCATCACCGTGCTGGTGACGCAGACGTTCGTGTTCGCCGAGTATCAGGCGATCGGCATCCTCGGCCTGCTCGTCGACCTCGGACTGTTCGGCCTGCTGCGAGTCGCCGGGGAGGCGAAGCCGGACGCGTTCCTCGACCCGGACATGGCCTGACCGGTCAGTGCCACCCGCCGTTGACGTGGCGGTGTTCCGGCTCGTGCTGCGGGTCGCCCGGGCCCCGGCCCGGTGGGCGTTCGGATGCCCGGCGGGCGAGCGCGATGGTGACCACCGCGAGCGCGAACGCCACCGCCACGCCCAGCGCAACAATCGGGTCGATCATGACCAACCCCCGTCTTCTCCGCCGACAGCGCAAACCATGACAGACCCCTGCCCATGATCGTGGCGAAATTGCGGAATTGGCCGCTGCCCGCCACACCCATCTGCGCGGCCGGCTGGCTCGATCTGGCCATCTTTGGCCGGCGGCCATCGCTGAGCCGCTCGGACCGGAGACACTCTCCCGGTGAGACGCGTGCTGGTCGTCGACGACGAACCCGACATCGTCGAGCTGCTGACGATCTGGCTCGACGACGACCCGCGTTGCTCGCAGGTGTTCCGGGCCAACGACCTCGACGGTGCGCTGTCACTCGCCGCGGCGAAGCAGCCCGACATCGTCGTCCTCGACTTCTGTTTCGGGCATCGTGTCAGCACCGAGATCCTGCCGCCGTTGCGCGCCGCGTGCCCGGAGGCGGTCATCGTCGTACACACCGCGAGCAAGCGCGCGGCCGAGCTGTCCGGCGTGCTGCAGGCCGGCGCCGACACGATCGTCGAGAAGGGCGCGGCGACGATCGACCAGGTGGTCGACGACCTGTTCGTGACCGCGCGGCTCTGACGCCGCGTTACGGCAGCGAGATCGCCGCGGCGCGCGCCGGCGCGGGTGCGGCCGTGTCCGCCGGTCGCCGGGACAGCGCCCAGTCCTCGTGCCGGGCCGCCGGCGGGCTGACGAAGAATCCCTGTACGGCGTCGATGCCGACGAGCGACGCCGCGTCGAACTCTTCTTTCGTCTCGATCCCCTCCGCGACGACGGCGCAGCGAACCTCCATCGCGAACATCACGATCGCCGCGGTGAGCGCTCGCTTCGCCGCGTCGTGATCCAGCCCGTGTACGACATCGCGATCGAGCTTGATGTAGTCGGGTTGCAGCCGCAGGATGTGCGCGAACGACGCGTAGCCGGCACCCGCGTCGTCGACCGCGAACCGGACTCCTAGCGCGGCCAGCTGGTCGCGGCTGCGCAGGAACGCGGGGTAGTCGTCGATCGAGGCGTGCTCGGTGATCTCGAGCACGAGACGCGACGCGGACGCGAAGCCCTCGCCGGTGAGCAGCTGCCGGAGCTCGTCGGTCGCCACGGTCGCGGGCGAGACGTTCAGCCACAGGTCGACGCCGGCCGGGATCGACGTAGCGGCGCGCGCCACCGCGATACGCACGGCGAGCAGTTCGAGCTGCGGCGCGAGGCCGACGGTCGCCGCGTCGGTGAACCACTGATCCGGCCGGCGCGGCGGCGCGCCCGGGAACCGGGCCAACGCCTCGGCGCCGAGGACGTGGCCGGAGTACAGCGACACGATCGGTTGGAAGACGACCTCGAGAGTGCCGCGCGCGAGCAGCGGCACCAGGCGCTCGCGGATCTCGTCGGCGGCGCGCACTCGGGCCAGCCCGTGCGCGGACAGCCGGCTGGCACCGGTGACGACGGCCGGCCGGCGCCCGCGCCGTACCGTCACGGCGTTCGTGTCGAGCCACCGCTCGGTGCCGTCCTTCGCCACGGCGCGCATCTGCCGGCCGCGGACGTCGGTCGCCTCGCCGGCGGCGGCCGCCGCCAACACCCGGGACCACGACATCCGGTCGTGTGGATGCAGCAGGTGCAGCAGTGGCCGGCCCAGCAGCTCGCCGGCGTCGTAGCCGAGGTAGCGCGTGACGTTGCCCGACACGAATGTCAGCGTGCCGTCCGCGGCGCATTCCCAGAGCAGTTCGTCACAGGTGTCGAGCATCGCCGAAAGCCGCCGGTGCGCGTCCCTTCCCCGGATCACCGCGCCTCCTCCTGGCTGATCGACCAGCGGAAATGTCGTCGTTTCTCTGCACAGAATTGTCCGCTGTTCAACGCATTCGCGGACCAGGGATCCGCCTGGCCGATCGGCCAAGCAACAGGCAATTTCCGCTATCGCCCCCGTCGGAGATCGGACTGCCATGTACCCGTCGCCGGAACCGTCCACCCACG
>Ga0070660_100002771_pt1 | contig 12034 bp, 14 predicted proteins | sample KBSC33metaG_FD_64670 | JGI IMG/M metagenome (GOLD analysis project Ga0070660, IMG submission 64670) | Corn rhizosphere microbial communities from Kellogg Biological Station, Michigan, USA - KBS C3-3 metaG | ecosystem: Host-associated > Plants > Roots > Rhizosphere > Soil ... | reverse complement strand
CTCCCTCTCCCCTTGGGGGAGAGGGTTGGGGTGAGGGGGTTCCGACTTCCGCGACACAATCACCGCCGTCGAGCCCCCTCTCCCTGCCCTCTCCCCAGCGGGGAGAGGAATGGTCGCTCCCCTGTCGTGCCAAGCGTCGATACCGCCTACCCCGCCAGCCGCCGCAGATCCTCGTCGACCAGCTCAAGCGCGGGGCGGGGGAGGGCCTCGTGCTCGTCGAGATCATGCGCCCGAAGGATGGCGATCTTGGCCCGAACGGCGGCGAGGTCCGGCGCTGGGGTGAAGGCGAGCGCGGCGGCGGCCTCCTGCATCGGCGCGGTGCAGCGGCGCCAGTACAGCTCCTCCGCGCGCGACACCCGCCGGAAGGGAGCCTTGCGCAGCGCCTTGGCCTCGGGCGAGCGCTTCGCCGCTGCCTCGCCGCCGAAGCGAGCGGCGATCTCCGCGCACTGGCGGTAATAAAGGTCGTTGGCGGCCCGGAACCAACCGGTCTCGGCGGCGGCCTTGGCGCGGACGAAGAGGCGCCGGTAGGCGGCGAGGCGGGCGTCCCAGAGCGCCGCGTCGGGCGGGACCCCGGCGGTGGGACTGACGCGAGCCGCCTCGGCGCCAAGCGCGGCAAAGGGCAGAGCGGCCGCGGCGCCTAGGATGCGCCGCCGGCTGATGCTAGGCTCATGGCCAGCCATCATCACCTCCTAGGAAAGGTGGTTGTGGTCAGGGCCGGGAGGAAGTTGCACCTTCCTCTCGGCTCGCCACGCTGTTAACAGCTTTAAGTGACGGACACAACTCCTGTTAACGCGAAAAAGCGAAAAAAGCGTCCGGCGCAGGCGGGAACGCTGGTCGGGACGCGGCTTCAGCCTGAGCTTCTTTCGCTTTTGGATGAGTGGCGGCAGCGGCAGCCGGACCGCCCTGGGCGGCCCGAGGCGTTGCGGCGCCTGATGTTGGCGGCATTAGGGGGGGACGTTGGCTCGCGTTAGGCGGGCGAAGTTGATCTCTGGGCCTTGGCCCACCTGATGAGCGTTTCTACCTGTTCGATCCGCGTCTCGAGATCCGCCACTTGAGGAGGCGCGCCCATAGCTTCGTCGGTGTGGGAGTGTCCCTCCACAAACCGCGACAAATCTTCAAACAACAGGCAAATCTTCTCAACCTGATCAGTGTCCCAGTTGATCTGCCTCAGAGTTGTCACCCTCACTTGATCGCTCCAGCGGGGTACAGCCTCCTTGAATAGGCGTTTGACCACTGTCTCCTCGATTGTGCGCCTAAGCGCCCCCATTCCTGCTCGAATTTGCTCGACCTGCTCGCTTCCTGTGGTTCTTTTCGCTGCAGCGAGATGGAGCTTGGCTTTGTCAGCCGTGTCGTAGGCTTTCATCGTCACCGGCGCATCTCCAGCGGCGACATGGCCAGGCCGACCTTCACGACGGTCGATCCAATGAGGTTCCACGGAAATACCCCGAGCCTCGGCGGTGACAAACATCGCATTGAGAAACGGTAGATCGTGGGTGAAGATAATCACTTGACGGCTCTCGGCCTGTGCCACCAGCCGTTCAGCTATTTTCTTCATTCGCTGATGGTCCTGAGACGTAACCGGATCATCCAGAATCATGCCTGCGATGGCTGAGTTCTCCGCCACCTCTGTAAGGAAATCGGCTAGGGCAGTCGCCCGCTGCTCTCCTTCACTTAAGATCGATGTAGTCTTATGGCCGCCGCGCATTGCCATCGCCCGAACCGTCCGACCGTCGCGACCCATCGTTTGCATCTCAATCGGAATGTCGCAGTCCAAGCCCGCACATTCGCGTGCGAACCGCGTTCGGTAGCCATCGCCGACCACCCTAGCAAAAAAGTCTTTCTCTTTCTCGGTCAGAGGACGCTGGGCAAGACTGCCTTTCGCAGCCATCGCTCTGCTCCGCCACCTTGCGTCGCTTACATAAGTTTCGATCTGGGGCAGTTGCTGAGATAGCACCTCTCTGTGGCGGAGCCCCCGGCGTTCTGTTTCCATCTGCGAAATAGAATCGTCCTTGTCGTCAGCAGAAAGACGGACTCTATCCTCATCCAGCCGCACCAGGAGCGCGTCTAACGATTGAATTACCGGCGGGGCCGGCAGAGGCTGTTCCGTGCCAACCAGGCCTTGAAGATCAGCAAGGGCGACTGACTTCGCGAATGCTAGCGCCTCGAAAGTGCTTTTTACCTCCTCTTCAAGCGGGGGCGCCAGTCGCTTCACGTGAGTTCGAACGCGAGATGCCTCATCAAACTTGTCGAAATTAAGTTGGCTGAGGGCGTGGAATGCCTCGTCTGCCAAATCGCGCGCTTCCTTGGCCGACCTGGTCACGTCACCTTGGATGAAAGCGAAGAGAGCTAAGATGTGTGCACGGGCTTCTTCACTTAGTGATTGTTCGCATAGCAGGCATCGATCACCGGGGTTGGGATACCCCTCACGTTCCCTCCGAGCCAAAGCATGGGCTTTCCCGGCAAACTGCTCCCATTCAGTCGAGCCCACAGCGTCAAAGAAGGAGCGCTTGAACTGGTCAAGGCCCATCGTCGCCGCGATTGCCGCCGTCTCCACCGCTCGATCTATCAACATTTTTCGATGAGCTACTGCTTCGGTCGTGAAATGCTCGGCTACCTTAGCAATCACTGCACGTAGAGACTCGACGTCAGCCTTGGCTTCTATTAGCCCGTCGAGGGCCGCCTTGGGCGACTGAGTGCGCATTGCGGCCAAGAGCTTGTCGATTTCGTCCAAGCGAGCCTGCTCGGCGGGTCCGTAGCGTCCCAGCTCTCGAAGGTTATCGAGGTCGGTGATTGCACCAAGAGTGGAGATAGCGGTAGAAACAGGTGTGGTGCCGCCGATGAAGGCGGAGGGGAATTCATTAGCCTTGTTTCGCTGAGCGATCGCAGCGGCCAGCTTACCATCTAATCGATTGTAGACGCGCACCATCTCCGGGAACACGTCAAAGCCCGAAGGCTTAAACTCGAACGTCATCGGCTGCGTAAGAAGGTGCCGGGCGACGGTACTATCAAAGACGGCGAAGCGTTTTAGGCAGGGGTCATCTGTACCGATCGTAAACTCCACCGGTTTCAAGCCGAGCCCGTCCAGAGTTAGGACAAATTTCGCGGAGGGGGGCTGCTTCACCTCAGCGTAAATGTCGTGGAGTATCTCGGGCCGGTACCGACAAAAGCAGGCATTGGCGAGCAACCGCACGTATCCACTCTTGCCAGCGCCATTTCGCCCGTAGACCAGGGTGAGCTGGGCACCAAATTTTAAACCTGTGCCACACGGTAATGCGTTCACTCCCTGCACGTCCTCGACCTTGGACAAGAGAAGCGTTCCATCGATTGCTTCGGACGGGCGAGCTTGCACGTGTTCGATAGGCTCGATGCCTTTCGGAAGTCGATCCTTTAATTTATTGTCACGAAGAAAGTACTCATAGGCGGTTTCGATCTGATCCTCCGTCAATCGCCGACACCTGACCGCCTTCGTGAGGACATATTGCTGCCAAGGTAGCAGGGTTTTCGACCAGTTATTTAGAAGCGTCCAAATCGAGGGAGGTGACGACGGGGCCGGTTCCGGCGCGGCGACGCTCACGCTTCCTTCTTTTAGTGACCTTATTTCCATCACGGAAGCGTATCGGTAAACGCCGGCCACTTCCAGCCGTTCGTCTCCCGCCGGATCAGCGCAATTGTGGATAAGCATTGCCGCGCCGGCTTCTCAACAAGTTCGATAGGCTCTGCTGCGCCCGGCTTGTGCTAGTTCCTGGCTCTTAGGGCGCCGTCACGGGAGTGAATCCCGTGACGTCAGTCCTGTCGCCTTCGGCGCAGGCTGGCCGGCTTTGTGCCTCTCTTCGCGCAGCTTCGGCGGCGTTGCACGCCGGCGGCGCTGCGCTCGGGGCACAAAGCGCGAACAAACCAATTTCCTACAGCCCCTCGCCTGAGCCATAAACTGGTCGATTCACCTGCGACTCGGGAAGGGGAGGGGACATGACCAGCGATGACGCCGCGCCGGCCACCGGCGGGGAGGAGGAGGACGCGCTTCCCGATTTCCTCCGCTTCGAGCCCGTGCCCGTGCGCCCCCGCCACGACGGCTGGTCGCCGGCGCTCCAGCGGCGCTTCGTCGTCGAGTTGGCGCTCGGGGCGGGGGTGGAGGAGGCGGCTCGGCGGGTCGGGCGGTCGGCGCAGGGTGCTTACCGGCTTCGGCGGCGGCGCGGGGCGGAAGGGTTCGCCGCCGCCTGGGATAAGGCGCTCGCCTTCGCCGCCGAGGCGCGCGTCCTGGGTCGGCAGGCCGGGGCGCTTCCGGGGCTTGCTCCTGGCTCGGGCATCGAGATGCTGCTCGTTCCGCGCTTCTATCGCGGGCGGCTGGTCGGCTACGTCATGCGCGAGGACGTGCGGGGCGCGATGGCCGTGCTTCGCCGGCTCGACCGGGTCGCCGAGCGGGTGGAGCGGGAGGCGCCGCGGCCGGACGCCGGCTTCCCGCTCGGGCTCCGGTGGAAGTTGAGGAAGGCGAGGCGATGACCGTGGCGACGCCGGCACGGTCGCCAACTTTGGCGGGCGTTCGGGGGCCGCCGGGGGCCGTCACGGGAGCAAGTCCCGTGACGTCAGTCCTGTCGCTCGCGCTGCGAGCGCAGGCTGGCCGGCCTCGCGCTGGTCCTCGCCTAGTGCCGGCGGCGTTGCACGCCGGCGGCACTAGGCTCGGGCGCTCGGCTTACATCCCGTTCGCGAGGTTCGTGTCGGGGTCGTGGGTGTTGGCGTCCTTCGCCATGGCGGCGGCGGTGTTGGCGTCGACCGAGCCGTTGGCGCCCATCGCGCCCGCGGCGTTGGCGTCCATGCCCTCGGCGCCGTTCATCATCGACAGGTTGGAATCGAGGCCCATGTTGGAATCGACCGCCATGTTGTCGGTGGCCATATTGTTGGCGTCGTTCGCGTTGTTGTTGCCGCCGCAGGCGGTGAGCGCGAGGACCGCGCCGGCCAGTAGGATCTTACGCATCGTCTTTCTCTCCTCGTTTCGTCGGCCGCTCTTCGGCGGATGGAATAACCGGCCGGCGGCGACTCGGCGCCCCGGCTTGCCCCGCTTGCCACGCCCGAGGCGCCGGGCCTAGTCTTTGCGCGAAGGAGATCGGCGGCGAGGGGGGATAGAATGACGAGGGGGATCGGTTGGACGGCCGCGGCGGCGGCGGCTTCGGTGGCCGCTCAGCCGTGCGTGGCGGCGGGGCTCGGCGGCGAGAGCGGCTTCGGGCCGGGACGAGTGGGAGCCTATGCCGGCGCTTCCCTCGCGCTCCCGCTGGGGCCGGGGCGGCACGAGGCGCCGAAGGCCCGGCTTCGGCTAAGCCCGGTCTCGGCTTATTATGACGGTCGATCGGGCCGGCTCGTCGAGAGCCCAGGCGGGGCGGGGGTCGAGATCGGCCTGACCGGACACGGCAAGGCGGACCTTCGGATCGCGGGCGGGCGGCCGGCGGAGATCGGCCGGACGCTGGGGCAGAGGATCGGCTTCAAGGGCTCGACCGGCTATATCGTCGTGGGAGGCGCGGTGCTCCTCGTCCTCCTGCTCGCGGCGGTGGCGAACGCCTCGCCCAAGCCGGGGCCGAGGCCGGGAGACTTTTGAACCTGCACCGATTTTCCACATCGTGCCGATCCGCGGTGCAAGGCCGAGCGGCATAAGCGAGGCTCGGACGGACGGCAGGAGCGAATCGTGATGGCACAGGCGGCGGAACATGGCGGCAAAGGCTGGGGCCAGGTGGCGCGGGTCGGGCTGTGGAGCCTCGCGGCGCTCCTGCTTCTCGCCCCGCTGGTGGCGATGCGCTTCACCACCGAGGTCGATTGGGGGCCGGAGGATTTCATCTTCGCGGGTCTGGTCTTCGGGACCGTCGGGCTCGTCGCCGAGCTGACGGTGCGAAGGACCCGGAGCCTCGCGGCGCGCGCCGGAGCGGTCTTCGCGGTGGCGGCGGCCTTCGCCATCGTCTGGGCCAATGCCGCGGTCGGGATGATCGGCGACGAGGGCAATCGCTACAACCTCCTGTTCCTCGCGGCCATCGCCGTGGCGCTCGGCGGAGCGGCGATCGCCCGCTTCAGGGCCGGCGGGACGGCGGTGGCGATGGCGGCGGCGGGCCTCGTCCATGCCGCCGCGGCGCTTGGCGGGATTTCGGCCGATCCGAGGGGCGGCGAGATCAGCCTGGTCCTCGCCTCGCTTTGGCTCGCTTCTGCGGCGCTGTTCCGCAAGGCGGCGCGGGAAGGCTAGCGGCCGGCGCGCTTGCGGCGGTTCCAGGCGGTGAGGCCGGCGAGGAAGCTCGGCTCGTCGGCCGTCGCGATGTCGGCGACCCGCCAACCGGCCGCAGTCCAGGCGAGGCGGAGGCGAAGGTCGCGTGAGTCGCCGCCGGGAAACGCGATCCGGACCCTGACCTCGGCGGCGCCCGGGCGCGGCCGTCGGACGGCGGCGACGGAGGCCCGAAGCCCCGCCGCGTCCTGGCACTGGCAGAGCGGATCGGCGTCAAGATAGCCGACCTCGCCGCTCGATTGGCGCTCGTTCTCGCGAAGCGCGGCGACCAGCGGCGGAGCGAAGATCGAAGCGGGGTTCCGGAAGGGGCTGTAATCGGGCGCGCGATATCGGGCGTAGAGGCGCGCGACGAAGTCGCTCGGACTCTGGGCCGGCTGGGCGGGCGCGAGCAAGGCGGCGAGGATCAGGGGCAGGGTCATGGCTCGGTTCCCGACAGATCGAGGATCGCCCGCCACTCCTCGTCCCGGACCGGTGAGACGGAGAGGCGGGACTGGCGGAGCATTTCGAGGCCGGCGAGGCGGGCGTCGGAACGGATCGCCTTCAGCGCGACCGGAGCGGCGAGCGGGCGGAGCGGCTCGACGGCGACCGAGACCCAGTCGGGATCGCCGGGATCGGGCGCGGCTTCGCGGACGATCCGCATGATCCCGACCACGGCACGCTCGTCCCCGCTGTGGTAGAAGAAGGCCTCGTCGCCCGGCCGCATCGCCTTGAGATGGAGACGGGCGGCGGCGTTGCGCACTCCGTCCCATTCGGCCCGGCCGTCGCGGACGAGCTCGGCCCAGCCGTAGCTGCCGGGTTCGGACTTCATCAGCCAATGGGGCACTCGCTTCCTCCTTCGCGGGGCAAGCGTAGATTTTTCCGCGGCGGCGCGCCACAAGAGCCGCAGATGCGCCGGCTGCTCCTCCTTTCGCTGCTGACCCTCGCCGCCTGCGGTCAGGGGGTGCCGGTAGGCAATGTGACGAGCTCGGACGAGTCCGCGCCCGATACCGTCGCGCCCGAGCCGGCGCCGGTCCGGATCGGCGAGTTGGGAGCGAGCCTCGAGGCGTGCGCCGGGGCCGGAACTCCGCGCCGACTCCAGGCCGGGGAGACGCTTCCCGTCCGCTCGGCGCCGTTCGACAATGCGCCGCAGACCGGGACGGTGGCGGCGGGCGGACGCTTCTTCATCTGCTCGCGGTCGCTCGACCAGAAGTGGTTCGGAATCGTCTACGATCCGTCGGGAATGCTCGCACGGCGGTGCGCGGTGTCGGAGCCGGTGGGGTCGAAGCGGGCTTATTCGGGCCCTTGCGCATCCGGGTGGGTGTCGAGCCCATTCGTGAAGATGATCGCCGGCGAGGAGCCGCAGGGGGCTCAAACGGCACCGCCGGGTCCGCCGGGCGGCGCCAAGGGTGGCTGAAAAAGCACGCCGGAACAGAAAGTTCCGCCGGCTGTCAGTTTTTTCTTCGGCGTATCTCCGGCGACACACAGCTCACCGCTAATCGCGCGCCGGCGGGTTGCGGCGGGAGGCGTCTTCCATCATCTGCCCGTCAGCCACAGAGCGAGAGCGGGGGCCCGCGGCACATAGCCGGCCGGCGGCACGCGAGACGGGCGGACGACAAGGGGATGCGGCTCTCGCATCCGGGGATCGGCCGCCCGCACACGAAAACGGGAATGAATGAACCGGACCTTTCGGGCCGCGGAGCTTGCCGCGGCTACGGTGGCGCTGTGCGTCGCCGTCTCCTTTGCCGCGCCCTCGATGGCCGAAAACCTCCAGGAGGCGCGCGCCAGCGCCGCCGCCGCCGCCGCCGCGCCGACGGACGCCCCGGCGCCGAAGGGCTATCTCGCCCGGATCTACAATGCGGCGATGGACGCGCTGGTCGGCCAGAGCCCGCCTCCGGAGACGGCGGGCGAGCAGCGCAGCCTCGACGAGCTGGTTCAGGCCTATGAGACGGGCGAGGCCTCCGACCGCGAGCAGGATTGCCTCGCCAACGCGGTCTATTTCGAATCGCGCGGCGAGCCGGAGGAGGGCCAGCTGGCGGTCGCCCAGGTCGTTCTCAACCGCGCCTCGTCGGGCCGCTATCCCACCGACCTTTGCGCCGTCATCACCCAGAAGGCGCAATTCTCCTTCATCCAGAACGGCCGCTTCCCGACCGCGAACCGGGGCAGCGAGGCGTGGCGCAAGGCCGTCGCGATCGCCAGGATCGCCCACGAGAAGCTCGCCAAGTCGGTTCCGGCCGACGTCCTTTGGTACCACGCCACCTACGTCGCGCCGAGCTGGGGCAAAAGGCTCAACAAGAACACCCAGATCGGGCTTCACATCTTCTACAGCTAGCCGCTGGTGCCTCCCCATCGTCAGATCGGGAGTGGAACCACCCGAAGGGTGGTGGAGGGGGACATGCACAGGCCTGCCCCGGTTACCCCTCCACCACCCTCCCCATGCATCGCATGGGAAGGCACGAGCGTTCACCGCATCGTCCGGAAGGTGATGGAGTAGCGCAGGGCTTGCATCGGCGCGATGCTGTGCTCCCAGTCGGTCCGCGCTTCGCCGCGCAGCAAGTAGGCGCTTCGGGGTTCGGCGATGAGGGCGGCGCGCTGCCACTTGTCGCCCTGCTTGCGGCGGAAGCGGAGGCGTGCGGGGGCGAGCAGCGAGATTCCGACGACGTCGCCGAAGACCGAGCGGTCGCGGTGCCAGCCGATCCCGGCGCCGGGCGCATACTCGGTGAGCAGGGCATGTTGAAGCGCGTCGGCGGCGAGGCCGGCCCAGGCGGCGGCGCGGTCTCGGCAGGGAAGGAGCCAGTCAGGGACCGGCTCGACCGCTTGCAGTCCGCTTCCGTCGAAGACGTAGCGCCAGCCGAAGCTGTGGGTGCGGCGCTTGCCCTCGAAGCCGTGGAACTCGAAGGCCCGGAACGGCAGGTCCGCCATTCGAGCCGCGAGTGCGGCTTCCTCGTCCGGCGACAGAAGCCCCGAAGCGTAGGCGAGCCCCGGCGGAACGGCGGGCGGGTCACTCGCCCCGTTGCCCCCGAACAAGTCGGGCTGCGGCGCCTTCACTCCGCCGTTCCTAGCAATTCGGTAATCATTATCGTGCCATACGGCCCTGGATACCTATTCGCGGGGAAGCAATGCACGAGATCCGCTCATCGATCCTTTCCGGGGAGCCGCGTGCCGCGACCCCCATCGCCCGCAAGGCCAAGCCCAAGGGCGACGCCTCCAGCGGCCTCACCCGGATCGCGATCCGCCGCCAGGAGGCGCGGGTCACCGACCAGCGCGGCGAGGACCGGCTGATGAACGTCGTCGAGCAGACGACGATCGTCTTCCGCCGCAAGAAGCACGAGGTCCGGGTCGTCAACGTTTCCTCGCGCGGAGCGATGATCGAGGCCCCGGTCGAAGCCCGGATCGGCGAGAAGGTCGACATTTTCTTCACCGAAAAGAACCGCACCCGCTGCGTCGTTCGCTGGGTGCGCGGCAACCGGATCGGAATCGAATTCTTGAACGAGACGATCTTCTGGGAGAACCGCGCCAGCGACGGACCGGTCTTCCGGATGAACGAGGAGCCGCCGGCCGCCCCCAGGGGCACCGGTCCGCGCGAGATCAAGGAGCGCGAAACCCGCCAGGCGCTGCTTCGCCGCGGAACGCTCTACTGGAGCGGGATCTCGATTCCGGTCAGGCTTCGCAACATCTCGGCGGGCGGAGCCCGGGTCGACAGCGACCGCGAGCTGGTCGAGGGCGCGGAAGTGGAGCTCGACCTCGGCGAGGCCGGCTTCCAGGTGGCCGAGGTGCGCTGGTCGCGCGACGGCCAGGTCGGCCTTCGCTTCGCCGACGAATTCAATCTCGACTCGCTTTCGCCGAGCGCCCCGGCCGCCGCGGAGCCTGCGCCGGGCGTACTCAAGCCCGCCTATCTCGAGACCGAGCTTCGCTCCGATTCCCCCTGGGCCGCCCGCTTCGAGCGGCTGTCGATGACCGACCTCAAGATGATCGATCCTGAGGGGTAGGTTTGACTGCACGACCGTCATGCCGGACTTGATCCGGCATCGACCTTCTTTCTCAAGCCAACGGGCGGAAGAAGGTGGACCCCGGATCAAGTCCGGGGTGACGATCCTGGAGAGCTTAGCCCGCGACCGCCCAGGCGATGCCCGCCGCGACGAAGAGCAGGCCGAAGACGGCCATGACCAGGTAGAGCGGGCCGGGCTTCGTTGTCTCGAGGACGCATTCTTCCGGCTTTTCGGGATTGTAGCGGACCGGCGTGGATCCGCCGGCGCTGTAGCGGGCGAGGCAGGCTTCGGCCTTCTTTCGGGTGGAGCTTCGATAATTGCCGAAGCGAAGCCGGCTGCTCTGAAGGTCGCGGCCGCCGACATTGTAGGCGTAGCTGACCACCGGATTGTACCAGGTGGTGGTGCCGCCCTCGCGGTCCCGCGTTTCCTCCTCGACGACGTCGCAGCTTAGCACCTTGCCCGTGGCGGTCGGCCAGGTCTCGGCCGCCTTGGCCTTGCCGACGGCGCGGAAATGGGCCCAGGCGAATCCGGCGACCCAGATGAGCCCGACGAGGATCAGACCGACAGGCACCCAGTTCATATGGCTGTTCTCCCCTTGATGCGTTTCCCCGCTTATTGAGCATTGGGAAGGGCCGGGAGTAAAGGCCCGGAAACGAAGGAGACTCCCGAATGCGGACGATCGTCCTCGCGGCCCTGGTCGCGGCTTTGCTCGCCGCCGCTCCGGCCGCCGCGCAAGCGCCCGCCCCGGCGCCGGTCCAGGCGCCGGACTACGCCGCGCGGCTGAAGGAAGGCGACACGCTGCTCAAGGACTTCCACTTCGCCTCGGGCGAGCGGCTGGCCGAGCTTCGAATCCATTATGCGACGCTTGGGACGCCGCGCCGCGATTCCAAAGGCGAGGTGACGAACGCCGTCATGGTGCTTCACGGCACGGGCGGCACCGGGCGCCAGTTCCTCGCGCCGCAATTCGCCGGCGACCTGTTCGGTCCGGGCCAGCCGCTCGACATCAGCCGCTACTTCGTCATCCTCCCCGACGGGATCGGCCACGGCAAAAGCGCCAAGCCGAGCGACGGCCTCCGCATGCGTTTTCCGAAATACGATTATGCCGACATGGTCGAGGCGCAGCGGCGGATGCTGGTCGAGGGGCTCGGAGTACGCCGGCTCCGGCTTCTGATGGGGACCTCGATGGGCTGCATGCACGGCTTCGTCTGGGCCGAGACCCATCCCGGCTTCGCCCGCGCGATCATGCCGATGGCCTGCCTGCCGACGGCCATTGCCGGGCATAACCGGATGTGGCGCGAGGCGGCGATCGCGGGGATCGAGTCGGACCCGGCCTGGGCCGGAGGCGAGTATCGCTCGGAGCCGCTGCAGGGGCTGCGGACGGCGGTTAGCCTGCTCCAGGTCGCCGGCTTCGCGCCGCTCTACCTCCAGAAGGCCTATCCGACCCGAGCGGCGGCCGACGCCTATATCGTCGATCGGATCGCCAAGGACCTCCCGACCCGGGACGCCAACGACCTCATCTACCAGATCGACGCGTCGCGGACCTACGATCCCTGGCCGGGGCTGGAGCGGATCAACGCGCCGATCGCCTGGGTGAACAGCGAGGACGATTTCATCAACCCCCCGGGCTACGGAATCGCCGAGGAAGCGGCGCGGCGGATGAAGACGGCGCGCTACGTGCTCGTCCGCGCGACCAGCGACACGCGCGGCCACGGCACCCACACCTGGGCGAAATTCTGGCGCCAGGAGCTGATCGACCTTCTGGCGAAGACGGAGGGGTAGTTCCCTCTCCCCTATGGGGAGAGGGTTAGGGAGAGGG
>Ga0070660_100002768_pt1 | contig 12048 bp, 7 predicted proteins | sample KBSC33metaG_FD_64670 | JGI IMG/M metagenome (GOLD analysis project Ga0070660, IMG submission 64670) | Corn rhizosphere microbial communities from Kellogg Biological Station, Michigan, USA - KBS C3-3 metaG | ecosystem: Host-associated > Plants > Roots > Rhizosphere > Soil ... | reverse complement strand
ACGGCCCGCTGGCCGACGAGATGGGTATCGTGATGGGCACGTCGCACCACGAACCGCTGATGCGCGCCCATGCTGAATGGGCGAAGTACGGCAAGGGCGCGTGGGACTACAGCCGCAACGACCAGGTGCTGCGCGACTTCTGGCAACAGGGTCTCACCCGCGCGAGGGACTACGACAAGGTCATCACGCTCGGCATGCGCGGCGACGGCGACGAGCCGATGTCGGAAGAATCGAACGTCGCGCTGCTGCAGCGGATCGTGGCCGACCAGCGCGCGATGATCGCAAGGACGATGGGCCGGCCGCTGCCCGAGGTGCCGCAAGTCTGGGCGCTCTACAAGGAAGTGCAGGAGTACTACGAGAAGGGCATGCGCGTGCCGGACGACGTGACCTTGCTGTGGTGCGACGACAACTGGGGCAATATCCGCCGGCTTCCCACTCCGGAGGAGCGCAGGCGCAGCGGCGGTGCGGGCATCTACTACCACTTCGACTACGTGGGCGGGCCCCGTTCGTACAAGTGGATCAACGTGACGCCGCTGCCCAAGGTGTGGGAACAGATGCACCTGGCGTGGCGCCTCGGCGCGGACCGGCTGTGGGTCGTCAACGTGGGCGACCTGAAGCCGATGGAAGTGCCTACGGAATTCTTCCTCACGTATGCGTGGAACCCGGCTGCGTGGCCGGCGGCACGCCTGCCCGGTTATCTCAAGCTGTGGGCGACGCGCGAGTTCGGCGCCGACCAGGCAGAGGAGATCGCGGACATCGTGGCAACGTATGCCCGCTACAACGGCCGCCGCAGGCCGGAGCAGCTGGAACCGGGCACATACAGCGCGGTGAACTACCGCGAAACGGAACGGATCGCCGCCGACTGGAACGACCTGGCGGCGCGCGTGCAGAAGGTGAAGGCGACGCTGGAACCGGCGCAGCGCGACGCGTTCTTCCAGCTGGTCGAGCATCCCGTGCGCGCGTCCGCCACGCTGGGCGAGTTGTATGCCACGGTGCAGGCCAACCGCATCCACGCCGCGCAGGGCCGCGCCGACACGAACGATCTCGCGGCGCGTGCGCGCGACCTGTTCGCGCAGGACGCGGCGATCTCGCGCGAATACCACGCCATCCATGGCGGCAAGTGGAACCACGTGATGGCGCAGACGCACATCGGCTACACGAGCTGGCGCGACCCGGCCACGAACATCATGCCCGAGGTGCGCGAGATCGCGCTACCGGCCGCGCCCGCGCTGGGCGTGGCGGTGGAGGGCAGCGAGGCCGCGTGGCCGGCCACGACCGGCCTGCGCCTGCCGGCGTTCGAGCCGTTCGACCGCTCGGGCCGCACCATCGAGGTGTTCGACCGCGGTACGGCACCGGTGGCGTACCGGGTCCGCGCCGATCAGCCGTGGATCGTGCTGGGCGCGACAGGCGGCACCGTCGACAAATCGCAGCGGATCACGGTCGACGTGCGCTGGGACCAGGTGCCGGCGGGCGCCACGTCGGGCCATGTGTTCGTGGGCGGGCCGGACGGCCAGGAAGCGCAGATCGACGTCCCGCTGCGCCATGCGGACCAGCGCAATGCCGATGTCACCGGCTTCGTCGAGACCGGCGGCACGGTCGCTATCGAGGCGGAACACTACAGCCGCGCGCAGGCGCCGCAGGGCCGCGAATGGCTGCGCGTGCCGGGCCTCGGACGCACGCTGTCCGGCATGACCACGTTGCCGGTGGATGCGCCGGCGCTGGCGCCGGCCGATGGCATGCTGCTGGAGTACGACGTCTACCTGTTCGAGCCGGGCAAGGTGGATGTCCAGGCGACATTGGCGCCGACGCTTAAATTCCGCCCGGGCGCGGGACTGCGCTACGCCGTGGCGATCGACGACGAGGCACCGCGCATCGTCGACGTGCATGCGGACGGGTCGCTGCAGCACTGGGAGAAGATCGTCTCGGACGGCGTCGCGCAATTCACGACGGCGCACGAGGTGAAGGCGGCGGGACGGCACACGCTGAAGTTCTGGGCGCTCGACCCGGGCCTCGTCCTGCAGCGCGTGGTGATCGACGCCGGCGGCCTGAAGCCCAGCTATCTCGGGCCGCAGGAAAGCCCGCGCCGGTAGGGTGGGGTGAATGATGCCGGGGGCATCATTCACGTGCCCACGCGTGGCGTTGGCGTCATGCTTGCGTTCGCGTGGGCACAGGGGTGCCCACCCTACTCCGAGTGTGCTATGCGCAGCCCGCCCTTGCGGTCGGGCAGCCAGACCTCGGCGAGGTCGGAACTGACGTCGAAGAAGCCCAGTTCGTGCTTCGCCGCGAGGCGATGCACGGCTTCCCAGGCCGCGTCGATCCGGTCCCAGTCGAGGAACGACATATAGATCAGCGTGCGGGCGATCGTGTAGTCCGTGCCGGATTCCGGCTCGGCCTCGTCGGCCAGGACCGGCGGAAATTCGGTGGCCAGGTCGGCGTAGAAGGCCTGCAGCGCGGGCGCGGCGACGGCCGGGTCGTCGTAGTCGTGGTCCTCGCCCCACTCGGTCTGCTCGTCGTACCAGTCGAGGAAGGCGGCACGCTTCGCAGGCGCGGCGTCGGGGGCGAATACCATCAGGTCGTAACTCATCGTGCAGCTCTTTCGGGGAATCGTCGGACAGGCATGACGATACATCGAAACGATTGCCTGTGGTGCAAATGCCGACATCCCGCAAGCGTAGTCTTCGGGCGCTACCGGAAATAGTAAAAAGCTAATATGCTGGGCCTGCTCCCGGTGGCGTACCCGCCGCCGGTTCCGAACGCACCGACCACACGGAGTCCGCATGAAACCCATCCCGCTTGTCCAGTCAGCCCGCGCCCTGATCGCCATCGTCCCGCTGCTGGCAGCCCAGCCGGTGCTGGCCGGCTCGAACTACACCTACAGCTCTGTCGGCACGCCGGCCGCGCCCGTGAGCGCGAAACCCGTATCGTGCGTGGGCACGGCCTGCTCGCCCTCCGTCGTCCTGATGGGTGGCGGCTACGACGTGGGCGAGGCGTTCCGCTGGATGATCGCGCAGGCCGGCATCACGCGCGCGACGGGCGGGCGCTTCGTCGTGATCCGCGCGACCGGAACCGATGCGTACAACCCGTACGTGTACAGCCACCTGGGGCAGGTCGACACGACGACGCCCAGGAATTATGAGATGGTCGGCGGGATCGATCTCGGCGTGACCTCGGTCGAGACCCTCGTGATCCCGAGCCGCAAGGCGGCCGAGGATCCGTTCGTGCTGGGCGTGATCGCAAAGGCGAGTGCGATCTTCATCGCCGGCGGCGACCAGGCGGATTATTACAACTACTGGCAGGGCACGTCGCTCGACGCGGCATTGCAGCGTGCGGCGAACGCCGGCATCCCGGTCGGCGGCACCAGCGCCGGCAATGCGATGCTGGGGCAGTACGCGTTCGTGGCCTTGCGCGGCACGGCCACGTCCGGCGATGCGCTTGCCGATCCGTTCAACCGCTACATGACCATCTCGCCGCTGAACACGTCGTCCACGAAGGTGCCGGACCAGAGCTTCCTCGGCATCGCATCCCTGGAAAAGGCGATCACGGACGACCATTTCAATACGCGCGACCGCCTGGGCCGGCTGTTCGGTTTCATCGCGCGCATCGGCAATGGCTGTCCCGGCGGCGTGGAAGTGTTCGACACGGTGCTGGGCATCGGCGTCGACGAGGAGACCGCGCTGCTGGTGTCGGGGCCGCGCGGCGCTGCCCGTGCACAGCTGGTCGCCAATCCCTACAACCCGGACAACACGACGCCGCAGTACACGCCGCAGAACTCCGCCTATTTCGCGAAGATCGTGCGCGCGCCCACGCTGTGCGCCAGCGGCCAGCCGCTCAACGACAGCAGCGGCATCCAGGTCTACCGCCTGAGCGCCCAGACGACGCAGCCGTCGCCGTATCCGGCCGCACCGCAATACAGTTTCAAGGTCAAGGCGACCTTCAACCTGTCCGACTGGACGCGCCAGGGTGCGCAGACGTACAGCGACGGCTCGTCGCTCAACGGCCCGTTCGTGTACGGCACGGCGGGCGGCGCGATCCTGGGCACGCAGGTCCGCTGACCCGTCAGGCGGACAAGGCCAGCGCGCAGACGCGGTCGCGTCCCGTGCGCTTGGCCTCGTACATCAGCTTGTCCGCCGCCGCAATCAGGTCGCGCAGCACGCGCTCGCCGCTGCCGGCCGCGAGATCGGCGCAGGCCACGCCGAAGCTGGCCGTCGTGCGCACGTAGGGGCCGCCGTCGCCGGCGGGGATGGCCGTCGCGGCGAAGCGCGTGCGCAGGCGCTCGGCAAGGCGGACGCCGCCCTCGAGATCCGTGTCGGGCAGGATGGCGAGGAATTCCTCGCCGCCGTAGCGCACGATGCTGTCCACGCCGTCGCGCGTCATCCGCGTCAGCAGGTCGGCGAAGCTGCGCAGCACGGCGTCGCCGCACGCATGGCCATGCGTGTCGTTGATGCGCTTGAAATTGTCGATGTCGCACAGGACCACGGTCAGCATGCCGCCATGGCCGTTGGTACGCACCTGGCCCGCGTCCATCAGGTGGTCGTGCAGGTGGCGCCGGTTGTAGCAGCCCGTCAGGTGGTCGCGCGCCGCGGCATGCTGCAGCTCGATGCGGGCCTGGTATTCCTCGCGCGAGGCCCGGTTGAAGCGGCGCGCGGCGACGGCGCCGAACGCGTTCGCCAGCAACAGCAGCATGACCATCGTGACGGTGTCGGCCGGCGCCAGGCGCGACAGGCCGAGCGCCAGCGCGAGGAACACGGCCGTGGCGCCGACGGCCAGCAGCAGCGCGTTGCGGAAGCTGTTCGGGATGTACAGGTAGACGACGATCAGCATGATCGCCAGCGACATCGCGTGCCAGTGGAATTCGTCCGGGCGCCGGGCGGCGATGAACATGAAGCAGGCGAGCGCCAGGCCTTCCGCGATGGAAGCGGCGCGCCGGGTGGCGTCGACGGCCAGCGGCCTGCGGTAGCACAGCCAGGCGCAGGCGCCGGCCGTCGCGGCCACGCCCATCCGGGCCGCGTACAGCTGCAGGAACGTGGTTCCATAGCCGAGCGAGGCGAGGTCCGTGACGGCGAACGCCAGGTAGAACAGGGTGCAGAAGACGAGCGTGAAGCCGAGCAGCGCGCGGGTCTGGGGGAGTTTGTGGGCGAGGAAGGCGGTTTCGTCCGCGCTGTGCGCGAACTCGCCGGTGAGCGGGTGGATTCTCATGAAGTCGACGGACCGGGCGCTGCCGACAGCCCGATGCCGGATGGCGGGATCGGGCGCGCCGGCGGGTCGGGTCGCGACCCCGCACGGCATGGCAGTCATATAAGGCTGTTGATATGGGTGCTATTCTGGCATGAGAAGGCGCCGGAATAGTCACCCTTTGTCACAGCCGCGCCGCAGGCGCGTCGACGAGGTAACGCCGAGGCTCGGGCGATCAGGCGGTCAGGGCCAGCAGCGTCGACGCGTGCGGTGCCAGCGTCGTGCGGATGGCACCCTTGATCGTGCCCTGGTCGCGGCGGGCCCACACGTCGCGCACGGCGACGTTGCGGTTGCCCAGGTCCAGGCGCGACAGGTCGAACTTGATCTCCGTCGGCGCATCGGCCGTGTTGAACAGCGCGAGGTATTGCACGTTGTGCTTGTCGGCCGGGCGCGCGGTCCAGATGCGGGTGCCCGCTTCGGCGCGGAGCGGGCGGTTGCCGCGGCTCTTCTGGTTGATGGCCAGGACCTCGGGGTTGGTCAGCAGCGCGAGGGTCTTCGCATCCAGGTGACGCAGGTCGCCGCCCATGATCAGCGGCGAGCGTGCCATGCTCCACAGCGTCATCAGGGTCTGCTGTTCGTCCGGCGTGAACTTGGTGTCGCGTTCGCCGAGCGCCAGGCGGCCCAGCGGCAGCATGTCGGCGTCGGGCCAGGAGTTCGCGCCCATCACCGGGTTCCAGTTTTCCAGGCGCTGGAACTGTTCGTTCAGGAGACGCCATTCGTCCCAGAAGTCGTCCGAGATGCGCCACATCTGCGCATAGTGCGGCACGTGGCTGTCCCAGCGCAGGTCCATCTCGCCCGGCGACAGGGACAGGATGATCGGGCGGCCGCTGGCCACGATGGCCTTGTGCGCGGCCTCGACCTCGGGCCAGTTGCGTTCGTACGGGCGCGACATGTCGTCCATCTTGACGAAGTCCACGCCCCATTCGGCGTATTGCTTGAAGACGGAGTTGTAGTATTCCTGCGCGCCCGGCTTGGTCATGTCGACGCCGTACATGTCGCCGTTCCACTCGCAGATCGCCTTCGTGTCGGCGATGTCCTGTGCGCGCAGCTTGGTGCCCAGGATCGGGGTGTTCAGGCGCACGGCCTGGCGCGGGATGCCGCGCATGAGGTGGATGCCGAACTTCATGCCGCGCTTGTGGATCTGGTCCGCGAGGCGCTTGAAGCCGGTGCCGCCCGCCGCCGACGGGAAGCGGTTCGGTGCCGGCTGCAGGCGGCCGTACTGGTCCATCGTCAGTTCGGCGTCCTTGCGGTAGGTGTAGCTGTTCGCGTTCGGCTCATACCACTGGATGTCGACCGTGAACACGTTGTACCCGAACGGCAGCAGCTTCGCCGCCATGATGTCGGCGTTTTCCAGCGCCTGGGCTTCGGTGATGGTGGGGCCGAACGAATTCCAGCTGTTCCAGCCCATCGGGGGCGTGGGTGCGAGTGCACCGCCGGATGCGGGCGCCTTCGACGTCGCGGCAAAGGCGAACGAGGGCAGGCTGGCGGTGGCGGCGGTGGCGAGGGAAGCGGTGAGGAGGCGGCGGCGATTGGAATCCATGTGTCTCGACTTTATGTGATATTAATTTAGAATTAATGCCTTCATAGTATAAATTCCAATCGGCCGACGCTCCAAATGATTAAAACGCGTCGACCGATATCGAAAACGATATCAGACCTTGCGCGGCGGTGCGGCCTTGATCGCGTCCGCGATGGCCTGCCGCATTGGCTTCGCCTTCAGCTGCGCGTCGAACGGCGTCGGACGCATCGGCTGCTTGTCCGTGCGCGGCGCTTCGTCCCAGGTCTGCAGCCAGCTGATGTTGTCCGCCATGCCCCACACGAGGATGTCGCGCAGGCGCGGGTAGGCCAGTGTCACGTCCAGGTAGTCGCGCGTGGCGGCGGCCACGCCGGCGTCGCGTTTGGCGATGTCGGCGGGCAGGCGGCGGTCGTTGACGTCCAGTTCCGTGATCAGGAGGTCGTAGCCCATGCCCGACACCTCGTCCAGGAACTTGCGCCATTCGACCAGGTCCGCGCGGCCTTTATCCGTCTCGTCCCACGAGCCGATGTGGCTTTGCAGGCCGAGCGCATTGATCGGCGTGCCGCGCTTCTTCAGCTCCGCGAGCATGGCCAGCACGCCCGCGCGGTGGCGCGCGCTGCCGGCGTCGCCGCGCATGTAGTCGTTATAGACCAGCTGGGCCTGCGGTGCGTACTCGCGCGCGAGGCGGAACGCCAGGTCGATCTGCTCCAGCGCGCCCAGCGGGCGGGTGAGGGCGTTCTGGCGCAGCTTGCCGTCGGCCGGGTCGACGGCTTCGTTGACGACGTCCCAGCTCTTGACGCCCTTGCCGAAGTGGCCGCACACGGTGCTCACGTGCGTGCGCATCAGCTGTTCGACGGCCTTGGCCGGCTGCGGGCCGAAATTCTGCTTGGCGACCCAGGCCGGCACCCATTTCTCGGCCTGCCAGAACAGGTTGTGGCCGCGCACGGCAATGCCCTTCTCGTTCGCCCAGGCGATCACCGAGTCGGCCGGGCCGAAGTTCGGCTTGCCCGCTGCCGGCTCGAGCGCCTGCCATTTCATCTCGTTCTCGAGCACGATCAGGTTGCACTCGCGTTCGACGAGGGCGCGGTAGGCCGGGTCGCCGAACTGGTTGCGGCCGGCGCTGATCGCCGTGCCGAAGCGCATGCCCTTCCTGGCCGCGATGTCTTTCAATCCCTCGCCAGCCGGCGCCTGGGCGCGCGCGATCGGGGAGATTGCCGGCAGCATGGCGGCGCCGGCAATCATGCCGAGGATGTTGCGTCTCGATGTCATGTGTAGTCCTTCTGTTATTGTGGTGGGTGAAACTGGTCAGCCGTGGCCGGGCGCGTAGGGGAACGCGAGCGACCGGTAGTACTCGAGTGTTTGCGCGGGCGGATTGACGCCGGCCGGCAGGGGTAGTCCGGAGACATGCTGGAAATAGGCGATGCACGCATCGCGCCACCATTGCGCCTCGCGCTGTTGCTGGGCCAGGCGCTGGGCGACGTCGTCGTAGCGGCGCGCGTCGACGAACGGACGCAGGCGCTGCCACTCGGCCTGCATGGCGGCGACTTCCGCCACGCCGTGGTCGTAGTGGGCGACGAGGTCTTCCCACAGCGTGCGGCCGGACGGCATGCGGGTGTCCCACGGCAGGTGGTGGAACCACAGCAGCAGTTCTGGCGGCGTCGTGGCCGGGTCGGCAAAGCGGCGCGCGACCTCGGGCGCGTACTGGGCCACGGCATTACTGCCCGTCGCCGTGCGGTCGAAGCCGATGCCGTCGCGGCCGGCGCGGTGGTAATAGACTGGATTCCAGTCGGCGCGACCGAGGTCGTCGACCCACGGCGCGGGACCGTAGTGGTGGCCCGTGCCCATGATGTGGTGCAGGCCGAGGGGCGTCATGTAGTCGACGGTCGCTTCGCGCGAGCGCATCATCATGTCGACGACAGGATCCACGACGCGCGCGTCCGGCGCGAAGGTCTGTCCCGCCCATTCGCGGGCGATGGCGCGGCTGTCCAGGCCCGGGTTCCAGGCGAGGCGCCCGTAGGCATACCAGTTCGCCTGGTCGAACGTGGAGCCGGTCCAGTTGCGGCTGCTGCCGATGTTGGCGACGCCGGCGATGCCGCCCACGTGCCCATCCTGGGCGCCTTCCAGCACGCGCGCCACGGTCATCGGTTTGCCGCCTGCGCGGGTGTCGAAGCGCAGCGTCTCCTGGAACAGCGTGCCGAGGTAGACGAGATGGGTGGCGTAGCCGAGGTATTCCTTCGTCACCTGGAATTCCAGCGTCAAGGAAGTGTCCGGCATCGCGCCGAACAGCGGATGCGCCGGTTCGCGCGGCTGGAAGTCGATCGCGCCGTTCTTCACCTGCACGAGCACGTTCCTGTCGAACTTGCCGTCCAGCGGCTTGAACTGGTCATAGGCCTGGGTGGCGCGGTCGCTGACCTGTCCGGGGTGCGCCGGCGGGTTGTAGACGAACGCGCGCCACATGACGATCCCGTTGTGCGGCGCGAGCGCGCGCGCCAGCATGTTGGCGCCGTCGGCGTGGTTGCGGCCATAGTCCTGCGGGCCCGGCTGGCCTTCCGAATTGGCCTTGACGAGGAAGCCGCCGAAATCGGGAATGCTGCGATAGATTTCGTCGGCCTTGCGCGCCCACCAGGCGGCGACCTGCGGGTCGAGTGGATCGGCCGTCTTCGTCTCCTTCAGTTCCAGCGGCGTCGACCAGCGCACCGACAAATACACGCGGATGCCGTACGGCCGCAGCACGTCGGCGATGGCCGCGGTCTTGGCGATGAATGCGGCGCTCAATACCTCGGCCCTGGCGTTGACGTTGTTCAGCACCGTGCCGTTGATGCCCAGCGACGCGTTGGCGCGCGCGTAATCCGTGTAGCGCGGATCGACGATGTTCGGCAGCTCCCACCAGTTCCAGATCGATTCGCCCGCATAGCCCCGTTCGACGGTGCGGTCCAGGTTGTCCCAGTGGTTCAGCACGCGCAGCGGCAGCGCGGGCTTGTCGGCGAGCGCGATCCGGTCCGGGGCGACGCCCAGCTGGACCTGGCGCAGCCAGGCGAATGTACCGTACAGCAGGCCGATATCGGCATTGGCCGCGACGAGCGTCACGGGGGCGCCCTTGATGCGGGTGCGCCGCACGAGATAGCCTTCCGGGCCGAGCTGCGCCAGGTCGCGGCGCAGGGCGTCGGCATCTGTCAGGCCGGGGACTTGCGCCAGCGTGTTCGCCCGCACGAGGATGATGCCCCCGGCGCGCGGCTGCGTGGCGTATGGCGTGGCCTCGGGTGCACGGCCCAGCATGCCGGCGATGCCGCGCCTGAGTTCCGCCGCGGCGGCGCGCACGGTCGGGCTGTCGTCCGGCGTGGCGATGCCGGTCGCAGCGGCCTGCAATGCGGAGCGTTGGGCGGCGGGCAGGGGGCGGTAGCGCAGCCACAAGTCGTAGCCGTCTTCGTCGGCGGCGCGGGCGGGAAGGGCGCCGAACAGTCCGAGCAGGATGTTCAGCACGAGCGCCGCCGCCAGGCACGCGCGGGCGTGCCGGAGGAAATGCTGCATCGTAATCTCCGTTGTCGTTATAGGCGGACCGGATGCGGCGGCCGGTCCTGTGCAGGAATGTTAGCGCAAACTCTTGAAATGCGAAATCGATTTCTGAGTGTTTACTGCCATTTTTATGGCTATCTTTGCACGGACGTGAGATGCTAAGATAGCGCAAACAAAAAATGTTGGGGAATCGGGAGAACATGAGCAAAGCCAAACCAGAGTCGGTGCAGGAAGAGGTGGAGCGCCGCGGGCAGCCCACGATGGCCGACGTCGCCAAGCTCGCGGGCGTGTCCGCGATGACGGTGTCGCGCGTCATGAACGGCAAGGGGCTCGTGCGCGAAAGCACACGGCGCAAGGTCGCGGAAGCCGTGGCGGCGCTGAACTACACGCCGAACCAGGAAGCGCGCAACCTCGCCGGTTCCAAGCCGATCCGTGTCGGCTTCCTGTACAGTAACCCGAGCGCCGCCTACCTGAGCGAATTCCTCGTCGGCCTCCTGAGCCAGTCCGGCCTGAACAACGTCCAGCTGTTCGTGGAAAAATGCGAGGCCGGCGAACACGAGGCCGAGCAGGCCCGCCGCCTCGTCGAGAACGGCCTGGACGGCATCATCCTGCCGCCGCCGCTGTGCGACAGCGAGGACGTGCTCGCCGCGATCGCGGAAGCGAACATCCCGGCCGTCGTCGTGGCCTGCGGCCTGCCGGACGAGCGCGTGGGCGCCGTCAGCATCGACGACTACGAGGCCGCGTTCGCGATGACGCGCCACCTCGTCCACCTCGGCCACCAGCGCATCGGCTTCGTCGTCGGTCATCCGAACCAGACCGCGAGCGCGCGCCGCCTCGAAGGCTATCGCGCCGCGATCGCGGAGCAGGGCGCGGACGCCAGCCCGGAACTGGTCGTGCAAGGCATGTTCACGTACCGCTCCGGCCTGGACGCGGCCGAACACCTGCTGGCGCAGGAAGAGCGGCCGACCGCCATCTTCGCCAGCAACGACGACATGGCGGCCGCCTGCGTCGCCGTCGCGCATCGCCTTGGACTGGACGTGCCGGGCGACCTCACCGTCACCGGCTTCGACGACACGGCGCTCGCCACCACCATCTGGCCCGAACTGACCACCGTGCGCCAGCCGATCGCCGGCATGGCGCGCGAAGCCGTGCAGTCGCTCGTGCGCCGCGTGCGTGCGCAGCGCGAAGGCGAGGATGCGCAGCCCGAGCAGGTCCGCATGGACTTCGAGCTGGTGCGCCGCCAGTCGGACGCCGCGCCGCGCACCCGTCCGTCGGCACTGCTGCCGCTGGCCGCCGCCAAGCGCGCCGGCTGATCTTCCGGGCCGCGGCGCCCGCCGCGGCCTTCCCGTTTTTCCATTCTTCCGCGGCGTCCGCCGCACCCGCCGCGAACACGTCATGTTATCTGTGCTGCATGAATTTGTTCACGCTAACATCCGGTTTTTCCGCTTTCCCACGCGATTCCGCCGCCGCCGGGCCTGTTAGCGTCGTTCCGGCCGGACATTGCCCCAATATTTGATTGACAAGGGACAAATCAGACGATTAGACTGGAATGGTTGCGGTAACATTTTTAGTTAAAAGAATGTTGGGTCCAAACCCACAAGGATAACAGCGACAGGAGACAGAGGATGTCCGATCGAAGCGAACGGCAGCAGTGGCCGGCACGCGGTGCATGTGTGCACGCGCGTGGTGCCTTGCCGTACGCGCCGGCTGTCCGGTTCCCATGCTTCCCGTCCGCCCCTGAGGCAATCCCGAACTCGACCGCGTGCGCCGCCCTGCCAGGTGCCGCC
>Ga0070660_100002767_pt1 | contig 12051 bp, 10 predicted proteins | sample KBSC33metaG_FD_64670 | JGI IMG/M metagenome (GOLD analysis project Ga0070660, IMG submission 64670) | Corn rhizosphere microbial communities from Kellogg Biological Station, Michigan, USA - KBS C3-3 metaG | ecosystem: Host-associated > Plants > Roots > Rhizosphere > Soil ... | reverse complement strand
CAAATATTTACGATTTCTATTTTTTGAAATGAATTCTCAAATTTTATTCCACTTTAAATGATGACAGTAGGTTTTATAGTTTCTTTTTTCGATTTCCGCAACGATGTAAGAAAAGTTATTGAGATTATTTCTTCAGATCATAAGGTAGTTGTGTTTTACAAACCTTCTGATGAAGAAAAGGTATTAAGCCATAAAATAAATAATGTAGAATACCGGCCAATACTTGATCGTAACCGAACATTGCTGAACAGGATCAAAGAGCAACTATTTCTTTACTTTAAAAAATTACCCAAAAGTCGGAACAATTATTTTTTAATGGAATTTTTTAAGATTTCCAATTTAAAAGATGATAGGGCTATCAGGAAGGGTAAATTTGTTTTAAGGATGCAAAGGATTTTGCCGCGTTTAATTAGCTACGATTGGCTGCTTAATAATCTTAAGCCTCTGAACAAAACGCAGATAGATGATATAGACAAGTTTTTTCTTTTTTCGGGAGAAGCTGAAGATTACTTTCTGGCACGTCTTATTAATGGAGGAAAAGCTATCAAATGTTATGTTTATAGTTGGGATCATCCTTTTAAATTTACCCGCTTTTCTTTGTACCCGTCATATCTTTGTTGGTCCAAATCAATAATAAATGACATTGCTGGCATGCAAAATATTCCTCTAAACCAAATATCTGTTACCGGGGCAAGTCAATTATGCTATGTTCATGAATTTAATAGAATACTATTAGAAAGTCCATTGGAAAGAACTTTCCCATTTGAATATATTTATTTTGGTTGTGCAATAGGCATTCGCAGTCTTGTCCCTAAAGAATTGGCCATTATAAAGCAGCTTGCTGAAATAACGCTGAAAATCAGGCCTGATTTAAAATTTGTGGTGCGGCCTTATCCTGTGTTGGATCAATGGGAATTGTATAATGAAATCAGGGATATTGAAAATATAGTAATGGATGACAACTTCAGGGGGAAAGATTTATCTATAAAAGAAGAACAAATTATAGAAAAATATGAAAAGATTCATCACGCAAAAGCATTTTTTCATCTGGGAACTACAATGGGGTTAGAAGCCTGTTTTACTGATACACCAAGTTTGATTGTTGATTTTGAGACCAAAAATAAAAATATTCTTAGTTTATATTCCTTTGTACACCAAACTCAAAATGAGAAGTATCTTATAGAATATTCTGAAAATAATACCATTAGAACTCCGGATGATTTTCAACACTTTTTACAAAAAACTGATGATCCATTATTCAAAGAATTGAATAAAAAAGTAAAGAAGGAATTTTCATTAAAATCATTTCAGGAATTTAGTGAAGGGCTTATTAATTCATAAAAAATAATTTGCTTTAGCTTTTAAAAATTAGATTAATGAACAAAATAAAAATATATTTTTATTCTTTTTTTTTATATCTCTTAAATCATTTTGTTTTTTACATTCCATCTCACTCGTTGAGGATATTTTTTATGAAATTATTTAAGGTTAGGTTAGGGAGAAAGAATACGATCAGGTTGTACATAAAAATGCTAAAGCCATCAAGTGTGATAATAGGTAATGAATGCTCCATAAATCAAAAGGTTTTGTTAGATGGGCGAGGGGCTGAATTAATAATTGGAAATTTTGTTGATATTGGCTATGAAACGAATATATGGACACTTGAACACGATCCTCATTCGAATACGCACGATGTGAAAGCAGGAAAGGTTATTATCGAAGATTATGCATGGATAGCTTCCCGTGTTACGGTTCTTCCGGGTGTTACTATAGGTAAGGGAGCTGTTGTGGCCGCAGGGAGCATAGTTACAAAAGATGTACTACCCATGAGTATTGTGGGCGGCGTTCCTGCAAAAATTATTGGAGAAAGAAGATCAGGATTAAATTATTCCCCGGCTTATAAAACATATTTTCGATAATTAATTTTATGAAAAAACAATTTTTACTCAATAATAATAATGGAAGTCCCTTTGAAGGCTGGTCTTCTTATAAAATGCAAAAAAAATGGGTTTTGCATATTTCTCCCGATCTGATTTATGAAACCGTCGATGTTTTAAATGAAACGGCAATAATAATCGGAATTCCAACAAAAACCATTGATATTGACGAATCCCCGGCAAATGGTTTGTCTAAAATTAAAAAGAAGGAAGAAATATTTGAAGTTGTAGCCGATTGGGGAGGAAGATGGGCAGTTTTTTTTCAGGATTTAATTCTTTCAGACGTAGGCGCCTTGAGAGGAATATTTTTTGACAAAAGTTCGGCTGCTTCCCAGCCTGCGTTGATAGCGGAACCGGTATTAGGTGAAGAGATAATAAGTAAAAATTACTATTTCAATTGGTGTTTGACTCCTGGGACGAGATTTAATAATGTTAAGAAATTATTAGTCCATCAGTATCTTTTAATGAAAGATGGATTTATTGAGCCGGTTTTTAAACAGGCTCTTCCTGCAATCAGTTACTCTGACTATGAATATATTTATGAACTTTTATCAACCAGGCTTGAAAATGAAATTTCATATTTAAGCAAGAAATTTAATATTATAGTTGCATTGTCGGGCGGATTTGATTCAAGGTTGATTTACAGTATCGCTAAAAAAATGAATGGCTATAAGGTAAATACCTATACTCATGTTTTTCCTTCTATGAAAAATTCTGATAGGGAGGTCCCTTCACAAATTAATAAGAATAACCGATTTATTCATCCAAAAAAGTTTGATGAAGAAAAATTAAAGCTATTCGATTATTATTGTGGATACCACGTCAAGGATATGGATCGTGATTTTTATAGCAGAGGTCAGTGGGATGGATTTTCAAAAAACGATGTCTGTTTGCGGGGAGGTATCTTAGAATTAGCGGGTATTAGCCCTGCGCATCTTCGCGGTAGGATACAAACTTTTGTGTCACCGGACATTGATTTTAAATCCGTGCTCTTTAGCCTAAATGATTTTAGGGAATTTCAAATTGAATCCTTAAAGGAATATTTTCAATTTTATTATACAAATAAAATTGATGTTAATTATTTAAAGCGATTTTATCTTGAACAAAGGGTTGGAGGGTGGTTATCTTATATTGAGTCTGGTTTAGATTTAATAGATGCAAATTCTATTAATATTGGAAACTGCTCTAAAACTATTTCTCTAATGCTAAGTATTCCATCTCAAATGATGGAAATTAAAGGGTTTCATCTGGATTATATGTACAAAAATAATAGGGAGGTATTGAAAATTCCATTGAATAGATCTACTCCGAGGGATAAGATAAAATATTTTACAAAAAAATCACTTAAGCTATTCCCTAATAAATATTTTTAGATTGGTTATTGTTGGAGTAGAAATTAGCAAACGACACTTTATTTTCAAATAGAATTTTGACCGCCGCCGCCGGGTCTCCCGACCAAGGGTAACAAAATTGAGAGGCTAAAATTGAATTATAAACCCTGGTTTAAATAATAGTTGGAAAAACAAATTCGCATTTCCTGCCTTCCGGTAGCTGGCATTCAAAACCCTTATCAATTACTGATGATAAAAGGGCTACAGTCTGACCCGCGTCTGCTGGTAAAAAGCGGCATAGATGATCGGTTTTTTGGAATTTTAAAAACAGCCATAAAGCAGCATCCTGATTATATTCATTTCGATTGGGAAACTTCTTATTATTACAGAAGAAGTTTATGGATGACATTAATTAATGTTCCGTTCTTTATGATACAGGTGTATATAGCACGGTTTATTTTTAATTGTAAATTAGTATGGACACCTCACAATATCATCCCACACGATTCTAAATACTTAAAAGTTCATCAATTTTGCAGAAGATTTTTTGCAAGGAACATGAAATGGATTCGCCTTTTTTCGGAGATTAGTTTGCCTGCTGCTGTTGCTGAATTGAAATGCGATGCCAATAAATTTAAAATAATTCCGGAAGGTTCTTATGTTGGATATTACCCAAATAAGGTAGGGCGAATCGAGGCAAGAAAATATTTTAATATTCCAAATGATAAACTGGTATTGCTTTACACAGGATTCATTAAGCCTTATAAAGGAATAACAGCGCTTATCGAATGTTTTAAAAAATCATTTACCGATAATGCAGTTTTACTTATTGCCGGGAAAGTGATGGATGCAGCATATTTTAAAACTGTAAAAAATTCAATAAATGAGAATATAATTGTTATTGACCGTTTCATAGAAAACGATGAATTGCAATTGTTTTTTAATGCTGCGGATGTAGTAACGCTTCCTTTTAAAAAAATTGAAAATTCCGGTTCTGTTATTCTGGCTATGGGTTTTATGAAAGCTGTTATTGCTCCACGAATTGGAGTATTAGTAGAAAGATTAAAAAACCAAACTGAACTATTATATACTGAATCAGTGGATGATTCTTTTAAAGTTTTAAAACAATTAACTCCGGAAAATCTGGAAGAGATTGGTGAAAAGAATTACCAGGAATTATCTAAATACAAATGTGGTGATTTTGCGAAGGCATTTTAGAGCAAGTTCACGCGGCGCACGCAACGATTACGCGGCGGATCGCAACGCATAAGAAATCCGCTGCGCAAGCTGTGAATATTTCCTTTGTGTTCGATGCGAGAAATATGGAGGCAGGTTCATTCGGCGAGCGCAACGTATAAAAAAACCGCTGCGCATGCTGCGGGTATTTTCTTTGCGTTCGCTGCGAGAAGTTTTCTTTTTGTAATTATCAATGAAAATATTATCAATATTTGGCACCCGCCCCGAAGCCATCAAGATGGCGATGTTATGCCGTAACTTATCAACAACTGAGGGAATTGAACACAAAGTTTGCGTAACGGCGCAGCACCGTCAGATGCTCGACCAGGTTTTGGATTTCTTTGAAATTAAACCTGATTTTGATCTTGATATTATGAAAGCAGGCCAGGACCTTACCGATATTACCTGCGAAGTATTAAAAGGATTAAAGGAACTTTTTAAGACTTACCGGCCGGATATCATATTGGTGCATGGAGATACTACCACTTGTATGGCTGCAAGCCTGGCGGCGTTTTATGCTGGAATAAAAATAGGACACGTAGAAGCAGGATTAAGAACAGGAAATTTACAATCACCTTTTCCGGAGGAGGCAAACAGGGTATTGGTAAGTAAGTTGGCTGATTATAATTTTTCGGCAACCCAAATCAACAGGCAAAACCTTTTGAATGAAGGAATAAAAGAAACCAAAATAATTGTAACAGGAAACACGGTAATTGATTCTTTATTGTTTGCAAAAGATAAAGTGAATTCATTTAGTGAGGATGTTTCTAATGCAACAGTTAGAAATATTTTTAAGGAACATAAAAAAATCATTTTGGTAACGGGGCACCGGAGAGAAAATTTTGGTGATGGATTTATTAATATTTGTAAGGCGCTTAAAGAAGTCGCACACAAGCATCCCGAAATAGAAATTGTCTATCCCGTTCATTTGAATCCTAATGTTCAAAAACCAGTAAACAAAGTTTTAAACGGGATTTCTAATATTCATTTGATAAAGCCATTAAGCTATCCGGACTTCGTATATGCGATGAAGCAATCTTTTTTTATTGTAACTGATTCTGGTGGCGTGCAGGAAGAAGCGCCGGGACTGGGGAAACCTGTGCTGGTAATGCGTGATACCACGGAACGCCCTGAAGCTGTCGAAGCCGGCACTGCAAAATTAGTAGGGGCAGATTTTGATAAAATAAGAAATGGCATGGAAAGTTTGCTTACTGATGAAAATGAATATGCGAAAATGGCTAAGGCACATAATCCCTATGGAGATGGAAAAGCGGTGGAAAGAATAATTGGCAGATTAAAAAAAATACCAGGCAACAAATGATAAATGAAAAAAAAATAGCGGTAGTAATGCCGGCATATAATGCCTCAAAAACGTTAGAAACGACTTACGCTGAAATTCCGTTTGATATTGTGGACATGGTGATCTTAGTAGATGATAATAGCAGGGATGATACGGCTAAAATAGCAAAGGATATAGGGATTGATCATGTAATCGTCCATGAGAAAAATAAAGGATATGGTGGAAACCAAAAAACCTGTTATAAAAAAGCTTTGGAACTGGGTGCTGATATTATAATCATGTTGCACCCCGATTATCAATATACGCCAAAGCTTATTCATTCTATGGCTTATCTTATAGCTGAGGATGTTTTTGATGTAGTGCTTGCGTCACGTATTTTAGGAAATGGAGCCTTGCAGGGAGGAATGCCATTAATAAAATATATTTCTAACAGGGGTCTTACTTTTATTCAAAATGTATTAGTGAATCATAAGTTATCCGAATATCATACGGGATACAGGGCATTTTCAAAAGTCATATTCGGGAAAATAGATATTGATCTGAATTCAGACAATTTCGTCTTTGACAATCAGATGTTATCTCAAATAATTTACAATAAATACAGGATTGGGGAAATAACCTGCCCGACAAAATATTTTGATGATGCCTCATCTATTAATTTGAAGAACAGCACTGTGTATGCTTTAGGAGTTCTTAAAACTTCAGTCAATCATTTTTTCGCGAGAATGAAAATTTATACACCCAAAATATTAAAAGATGCTCACTAATAAAGTAATTTTTAAAATTATATTATTGGCGTTGGTATGCAGGGGCATTTATTTTGCCGTTGCATTTAAAACTGATATATTAAAAAGCCCTGGACAGAGTATTTCAGTTGTATATCAGAGAGCCGCTTATTTATATGCGTGGGGTTATGGGTATTCACAAACTTTGCCCGGCTCTGAAGCATACCGGGATCTAAATAAAAATAAAGAAGCAGTTTACCAGGGATTTAAAATTACTCATCCGGTAATATCTCCAAATGGATTGTATCCTACTTCTCATTATCCGCCGGGATGGCCACTTACCGGGGCATTTTTATACAAAATATTCGGGTTCCCTGTTTTAGAATCCATGATAGTTTTATCTATATTATTTGATCTAATTGCGCTCTACTTTTTGATAAAGCTTTTAGCTAATTTTTTTTCTTCAAAATTAGTTTTATGGTCGGCGATTTTGTATAGCATATTTCCGCCTATTTTGTATTTACAAGTGAATGGCTCCGCTGATTCGTTTATGCCGGGGTTTATCATATTAATGGCTTACCTGTTTTATTATTCAGAAAATTTAAAAGCCCGGAAAAAATTTGTCGTATGGATTTTGATTGGATTGTTAACAGGTGTAAGTGCCTTATATCGTTCTGATTATTTTTTATTCCCATTCTTTCTTTCGTTACTGCTGCTTACCCGATCATTTAAATTTATTCCGTTTTTAAAATACAATTTCACAATCGGAATAGTTGCGGTTTTAGTATTGCTTCCATGGGCAATCAGGAATAAAGAAGTAACAGGCAAAATGAATTTTACTTCTACTTCATTAGGAGGAACGCTTGTTACGGGGTTGGCCACTTTCCCCAATCCCTGGAAACTTGGGCCATCTGATTACGATAGAGAAGCAGAAGCATTGAAAGCGGGAATAACCACGCCATTCGAAGCAAACGGAGATCAATTTTTTAGAAAACAATACAGGGTGTATGTATCCCAAAATCCGGGGTATTTTTTTAAAGCCATTATTTACAGGACCTTCTACTTTTTTCTAGCGCCTTATGATTGGGGATTTAAGAAAGATAAAAGTTTTGCATTTGTTGACATTAGAAACAAAGGAAATATCCTGTCAAGCCTTGGAGTAATTATAAAAGAGAAATTTTTCAATTTTATTTCTGTTGGATTCTCATTGATTTCATTTTTCTCTTTATTTGTTCTTTTACTGAACCCTTCTTATAATAAAAAATTCAGGAATTTTTGTTTGATTACAGTTGGATATGTATATCTATCGCACGTTTTTATACACATGACGGCTAATTATACACTCCCAATTATTTCGATACAAATCCCTCTGTTTATATCGGGTATTTTATTTTTATTTTCCAGAAAGAAATATGAAACAGCTATTCATCCGGCTTCGAAAGGTTAATTATATTTTATACATAAAGAGAAATAAAGTACTACTGGCAAAGTATGTTTTTTCCGGAATCTCAAGTATGCTTATCGAATTGTCGTTGTTTTATGTGCTGATTCACACTTTCGATCTGAATGCTGTTTTATCAAGTAATGTCTCGTTGTTGCTTGCAGGTGTTTTTAATTACTGCCTCAGCAGGTATTGGGTATTTGAAAAAACAAGCAACCTGCGAAGAGAGATTATTTTATTTGCTGTTATTTTCTTTGTTTCCGTTTTTATCAATAATGCTATTTTCATTTTTTCGATGCATGTTCTTAAATTGAGTCCTATGTTGTCGAAATGCATGGCAATAATCGTGTCCACCGGGTTCAATTATCTCACAAAAAAATATCTTGTATTCAGGGAGTTTTCTTTGTAACTTTTTTTATAAGAAAGATATTTATTCCGAAAGTTCAAGGAACTCCTGGAAATCCATCCTGGCAGCAAATAGACCCCTCCTGTCTGACAAGGTTATCCGTGTGGATTTCAGGCCGGAAATATTCAAGAATTCCTTTTTTTCTCTAATTATTTTTATTAATCCGAATGCAAAGTACTCCAATCATACTATTTGTCTCTACGAATGACGGCAGTGATATGAGGATCAATAAAGAAGTAAAATCATTACAAAAGCATAGTGAAGTCATATTCTTTGGCGTGGGTGATCATTCGAAATGCTATGTAGCTTCATTTTGCAAAGAAGTAATTCTAATAAAAGGCAAAAGGAATTCGGTTCCGGTATTAGCCAAACAGATTTTGATTTTTATAAAACTTTTGCTTACCAAAAAGATTAAAAGCATTCATATCATCAATGAGCAACTCTATATTTTTTTTTACCCTTTCCTCTTTTTTAAACATACTGTATTAGATCTTTTTGATTCGATTTTTTTGAGAGAGAACAAGAGTGGAGAAAAAATGAAATGGATCAAACGATTATTATATTGGCCGGCAAATACAATTTTAGTAACTGATGAAAATCGTTATCAATTAATGCCAAAGTTTATTCAGCCTAAATGCCTGGTATTACCTAATTATCCGGAATATTTTGATTTTAAAAAGGATAAAGAAAAATCTGGTGATCTTCGTATTCTTTATAATGGATGGATGGGACTAAACAGGGGGACAGAGATAATAGAAGGGTTGTTGAAAACGAATCTTCCCCTGAAAGTATATATGGCGGGATGGTTCAGTGAGGAATATACCAAAAGCCTGGTAGAGGAATATCCGGAAAAAATAGAATACCTGGGGGTGATTCCTCAAAAGCTATCATTGGAATTAGCCCAAACGAAGGCAGATTATATCCTTTGTGTTTATGCACCCATCAATGAAAATAACATCAATGCGTCTCCCAACAAAGTATATGACACCATACAAACTGAAACTCCATTAATTATAAATGCTGAAGTTAAAATCAGTGGATGGGTGAGAGAAAAAGGCATTGGTTTTGTCATTCCCGGATACGATGTCGCTGACTATAGCAAATTGTATTTTGACCTTCAGAAAGATAAAAATAAGTTCAGTTTTAATGCGGATTTAAAAAAGTATTATACCTGGGAAAGTGTGGAAGGAAATCTTTTAAGAGCGCATCAACTTTGTTGAGTGGCATCCGCGTAGATCGTTGCGAGGAGCCAGTTTAGTTCGTCATAACGAGAAGCCTCTAAGGTACGTCATTGCGAGGAGCGGTAGTTAATGTTTATTTTTTAGAAGGAAGTTTTTAGCGACGCGGCAATCCGCTAATGGGGATGTTGAAATAAATCTTGAGTTGATTATCTTCCCCCGGTTCATGAGATTGCCATGGCGCAATAAAATCTTTTTGATTTTGAAGTTTATCCATGCGCCTCGCAATGACGCCTGCTGGATGGATATCGTGGTTCATAGTTTGTAATGAAGAATAAAGTAGTTAATGAAAAAATGAAAGTTTTATTTTGTACCAATGCTTTTGAAAAAGTGAGCAATGGCCCTGCCAAATTTGCTCATTTAATTTTAGAAGAATCAAAGAACGCGGATCTTGAAATTAGAATCCTAACTGAGGAAATTGCATTTGAAACGTCATCCGTTTATAAACTGGATCTCAATATTCGCAAATCATTCAGATTATTTGGACAATTTATCAGGATGTGGAAATACCATAAAGCAGCGATGCGAATAAGGAAAGAATTTGAATTTGATGTCCTTGTATATAACAATGCAATAATCGGATTATTTAGCTTTTTGTTTTTCAAAAAAACGGTTGGAATGATCAATGATTATAGTAATGCTGCGCATTCTTTTATGGATGTATTTAAAGGAAAAGCAAAACTAAATAAGAGAATTTTATTTTTTTATGTGGAACGCCTGACTTGCCATTTTTCGAAATGCATTATTGTGAATTCAGAATATTTAAAAAGAAAATTACAACAACAATACGAATGTAGCGAATCATTGTTTAAAGTATTGCATAAAGGAATCGAAGATAAATTAATACTGTTTGATAGAAAAGAAGGGCTGAAAAAAAAAATTGCAGGCTCTATACTTTTTGTAAAAACAGATTTTGAATTAGGCGGATTATATAATTTAATAAAATCGTTGACTGATTTTGATCGGAAGATTACTTTAACCATTGCAGGCCCCGCGGAAGAACATCATGAAATGTTAGCAGGTTTATTAAGGAAGGCAAATATTTCTTTTGAATTATTCGGCTACCTTACACAGGAAGAAGTATATAAAAGAATGCAGGAAGCGGAAATATTTTGTGTGCCTTCAAAACGTGAAGCTTTTGGAGTAGCTAACCTTGAAGCGATGGCAATGGGATGTAAAATAGTGAGTACCAATATTGGAGGAATTCCTGAAGCTGTTAATGGCGACCGTTTTGCATGGCTGGTAAAACCCGATGATAGTGCCGCATTAGGCAAAGCAATAAAAGCAGCTTTGAATAGTTCCCCCGAAAAGAACATGGGTGATATTAAAAATCACCTGGATCATTTTTCCTCTGCAAAAGTGATTTTAAAATTTAAAAAACATCTACAGGAGTGTTTTTAGCAAAAAATGAATTCAAATTATACCCTTTAATAAAGGACCCTGTTGGCCGTCTTTTATTTCTAAATGCCTTATTTGTTATCGTTGGTTATGCATTAACCAACTTGACCGGCGGGGCGACTACCGGAATAACTTCCACATTTAAAAATGTTTTTTTATTTGGCTCTTTTTTCTATTTGTTTTACACGAATCGCATCATAAACCCGGGAGGAATTTTTGATTCGGGCTTTGTCCCCATAATTTTGGGAATTCTTATCTTGTATGTATCCATTGACACCGGTACGGATTCCCAGGGCTATTTCCGTGTTTTCACGTTTTTTGTTCCGTTAATTTATATTTACCTTTCTCTTTCCTACCTGGTACTTAAGTTTGGTATAAGCGTTCTTTTAACCGGGTTGCATTGGGGTCTATTGCTCATTTATAGCGTCCCGTTACTTGTTTATATGTTGTCAGGCGGAAAAATTACAAACACAAATATTTATGGGGCGGGGGGCGATGAGCAGGCTTTTTCCTCAAATAATTATGGGTGGTCAGCGACCATGTATATTCTGTCTTACCTGTTTGTATGGAAAGATGTCCATTTAAAAAAGTACTGGAGAATATTTTTTGGACTTTTACTTTTAATTGCAATTATTCTTTTTTTTACTTCGGCTAACAGGGCTTCGTGGCTCTCCATGGGTGTTGCAATGGTACCTTTTTTCTTCACTTTTAAAGAGTTGAAAATAACATATAAGATCGCGGGGCTCCTGGTTGTTTTAGGATTCGTGGCCTATCTTTTGGCAGACCCGAATTCTTCTCTTAATTATGCCAGTAACAAAACTACAGACCAGGAACAAAAGGGTGAATCACGTTTTGAAACAGCCCATGTAATGGTTGATCAATTTAATGACGATAAAACGAGATGGATTACAGGAGTCGGAATGTTTAATTTTGATTTATTGAAAAACAGGGACGTACTAAACGGTTACCACAATTCTTATTATGAGGTTTTATTTGGCGCGGGCGTTCTTTTATTTTTAGTATTCCTCAGCTTTATGGT
>Ga0070660_100002766_pt1 | contig 12053 bp, 12 predicted proteins | sample KBSC33metaG_FD_64670 | JGI IMG/M metagenome (GOLD analysis project Ga0070660, IMG submission 64670) | Corn rhizosphere microbial communities from Kellogg Biological Station, Michigan, USA - KBS C3-3 metaG | ecosystem: Host-associated > Plants > Roots > Rhizosphere > Soil ... | reverse complement strand
GCCAATCTTACCAAAAAAAATGTAGAGCGCGGCAAATGGAGATACTTAGGCGAAAAAGAAATCCGTGCATTAAAATACATGAATAAACAGAAAAACATCAGTGGCGCAGGCAATAATAAAAAAACTATAAATCCGGATCCCGATAGCTATCGGGATTAAAAATAATTAACTGTGAAAGGATTTTCCATCATTTTTGAAAACGATGATTTTATTGCGATAAACAAAGAACCAGGAATGCTTACTATACCTGACAGGCATGATGACACGCAATTATCATTATACAAAATATTAAGCCAGAAATACGGAAAAATATTTATCGTTCATCGCTTAGACCGCGACACCAGCGGGTTAATCCTATTTGCAAAAAATGAAGCAACACATAAATACCTTTCGCAATTATTTGAACAAAGAAATATTGAGAAAAAATATCTCGGAATTGTTCGCGGAAGTATGCCGGAGAAAAAAGGTGCCGTCAATGAACCGATAGCAGAACATCCTGTAAAAAAAGGGATGATGTTTATCAATAAAAAAGGAAAACCATCTCTGACTAATTATGAAGTGCTGGAAGATTATGGAATTTATTCTTTAGTTGAATTTGAAATACAAAGCGGAAGAACACACCAGATAAGGGTTCATACCAAATCGCTCGGGCATCCTATTATTTGCGATGCAGTTTATGGAGACGGGAAACCAATTCTTCTTTCATCCTTCAAGAAAAAATATAAACTCAGTCAGAATGATTTGGAAGAAAGGCCTATTATAAGCAGGCTAGCGCTGCATTCTTACCATTTAAATTTCACCGATATTCATCAGAAAAAATTTTCTATCGAAGCGCCTTTGCCAAAAGATATGAAAGCACTTTTGCAACAATTGAAAAAGAACAGGGGATAAATAAAAAATAGTTAGATCGGAATAGAAATATTCCGGATTTGTTGATTTACTGTTATAATCAAAGAAGCGGTTATTTGCTTACGTGCAAACCACATTCCTTTTGAGATGTTTCCCACCACCAGCGTCCGGCTCTTGGGTCTTCTCCGGGTTCTATGGCGCGGGTGCAAGGCAGGCAACCAATGCTCACAAATCCTTTATCATGCAGAGGATTGTAAGGCACGGAATTCGTATGAATGTAATCCATCACATCATCGTAACTCCAGTTTAGCAAAGGATTGTATTTAAATAGATTTTTCTCCGGCATCCACTCTATTATTGGCAGGTCGTGCCTGTTGGTTGTTTGAGAAGATCTTAATCCAGTGACCCAAACTGAAGTTCCGGTGAGTGCACGATTCAGAGGTACTACTTTGCGAATATGGCAACAGAGTTTTCTTTCTTCTACTGAATTGTAAAACAAATTAATTCCCTTCTCATTCACCATTTTTTCCACTGCATCTGCCTCAGGAAAATAAATTTCAATTTTCTTCTTGTAACGGGCTTCCGTCTTTTCTATCAACTCGTAGGTTTCATTAAACAATCTTCCGGTGTCGAGTGTAAAAATGGAAATGTCAATCGAATGACGCGAAATCATGTCGGTTAATACCTGGTCTTCCTGCCCTAATGAGCTTGAAAATTTCACCTTGCCGGGATACATTTCAGCTACTTTCTGCAAACCTTCTTCGGCAGGTACACTCTTCAGAAATTCCTGTAATTCTTTTAATTCTTCCATACCGCATTTATAAAAGTAATCCTAAATTATCAGCAAGATAATTTAGGATTACTAACTAAAAACATTTATGACAATTCTGGTTGTGGCGTATAACGCAAGTAAGAGTTTACCACTTTAATTCCTTTAGGAAACTTCTTGTTTGCATCTTCAAGGCTAAGAGCAGCCGGAATAATTACATCTTCTTCATACGTCCAGTCAACAGGAGTAGAAACGCTGTGTTTGGCAGTAAGTTGAAGTGAATCAATAACACGAAGCACTTCAGTGAAATTTCTACCGGTAGATGCAGGATAAGTAAGCATCAACTTTATTGTTTTATCAGGGCCGATAATAAATAATGAACGTACAGTTGCAGTTGCCAAAGCTTTAGGATGAATCATGCCATAAAGTGTAGCCACAGTTCTGTCTTCATCAGCGATGATCGGAAATTCTACATTTACATTTTGAGTGGTGTTGATATCATTTTTCCAGCCAATATGCTTATCAAGCGGATCTACACTCACTGCAATTATTTTTACTCCGCGTTTGTCAAATTCTTTTTGCAAAGCAGCAGTTCTGCCTAACTCAGTAGTGCAAACCGGTGTATAATCTGCAGGGTGAGAAAAAATTACTCCCCAGTTATTGCCGAGGAAATCATAAAAATTGATTTTACCTTCAGTGGTTTCTGCTGTAAAATCAGGGGCTGTATCGCCTAATTGTAAACTCATGATAAAAATTTTTTTTGTAAATAATTATGCAAATATATGTATATCCTACCAAATTAGTAGGGATTAATTTAATAAATTTGTGGAATCTTTGTATTTTCAATTTTAGTGTATCAATAGAATTATAAAAACATGCTTTCAAAAAAAACACAATATGCTTTCAAAGCCCTTGAATACCTTGCTATTCAGCATGGCAAAGGGCCGGTGAAGATTGCCGATATTTCGATTCATCAGAAAATCCCTTTAAAATTTTTGGAAAATATTTTGGTAGAATTAAAAAATGCCGGAATGCTTGAAAGTAAGAAAGGAAAGGGTGGGGGGTATCTTTTAAAAGTAGCGCCTAAGAACATTAACCTTGCGAATGTAATAAGAATCATTAACGGGCCTATCGCGCTTTTGCCGTGTGTCAGTTTGAATTTTTATGAAAGATGCAAAGATTGTGATGAGGCCACTTGTGGTATGAGAAAGATGATGATAATAGCGCGGGACGCTACTTTGAGGATTTTGGAAAAGAAAACAATGGCGGATATGATAAAAAGCGAAATCACAATTGACATTTGAAAATGGAAATTGACAATTACAGTAAATGGATAAATACAAAGGATTCCAACGCTTCAGGAAGTTTCTTTGGGAGGAAGAGAAATATTCCCCGAAGCCCTTACCACGCTACTTTTGCCAAACCTGTTTTTAACATCATCCAAAGCTTTGTACAATCCGTTTTTTCTTTCCGTATCGTGAAATAAATTGGTTTGCAATGCTTCGTTGCTAAAATTACTAAGTCGCACGCCGAGAAGCCGGATCGGTTTTCCTTTTTTATATAATTGATGAAAGAGCGCTTTGGCAATGGGAATTATCTGGTCATCGGCAGAAGTATAGGGAATGCTTGCCTGGCGTGATGTGGTTTCAAAATCAGGATATCTCAATTTGATAGTAACGCAACCGGCAACTTTTTTTTCTTTGCGAAGATCAAAACAAATCTTTTCCGTCATGCGCACTATTTCACTCATTAAATAAGGTATGTCAGAAACATTTTCGTGAAAGGTATTTTCTTTAGAAATTGATTTTGATTCCCGGTACTGGTTGATGGTAGATGTGTGGTTTCCCTGGGCTTTATTCCATAGTTCATAGCCCCATTTGCCCAATAATTTTTCGAGAATTTCAGGTGTGGAATTATGGATATCGCGGATAAATTTTATTTTGTGATAGGTAAGTATTTTGTTGGCTTGCTCGCCAATTCCCGGTATTTTGTTGACCTCAAGCGGTGCCAGAAATTCCTTTTCTTTTCCCAGGAGAATTTGTAAATATCCATTCGGCTTGGCTTCGTTAGTGGCCATTTTCGCCACCATTTTATTTTTAGCAATTCCAAAAGAAATGGGAAGGCCTGTTTCATTTGTTATTAATGCTCTCAAGTCTATTGTCCATTTCAGTGGATCAAAAAATGTATCCATTCCTTGTAAGTCAATATAAAATTCATCTACCGAAGCTTTTTCAAAAAGAGGGGCTTTTGATGCGATGATCTGAGTTACCCAATTAGAATATTTAGAATACTCCGAATAAGTACCCGAAACAACAATAGCCTGCGGGCACAGGCGCATAGCGGTTTTCATGGGCATGGCAGAATGAACGCCAAATTTTCTGGCTTCATAAGTACAGGTAGTTACTATGCCTCTTTCGTTTTGCCCGCCAACAATTACGGGCTTCCCTTTGAGAGAAGGGTTTTTCAATATCTCGACGGAAACAAAAAAAGAATCGAGATCAAAATGGGCTATTATGGCAGAAGGAACAGGCATGATTGAAATGTAAATTTACAAATTCAATGTCATCAGGCCTCTTTATAAATTTCTAATAAACCGTCCGGTATATCTACATAAAGTTTCCTGTTTTTTTTGTCAATTTTTTCCAACGAATTTTCATGTATCGGTATCAGCACTTCTTTGCCTTCTATCATAATAGCGCATAAAACCTGGTGTGGCTGTTCTATTACTTCTATTACTTCGCCCAATTCTTTTTTATTATTAACTATCATAAATCCCAGGAACGAAATAGGCGCGCTCCCTGCTGCGAATTTTTTAAAATCATTTTCATGGAGCCATACTTCTTTTTTGATTAGAAACCGGGCGGCTTCTTTAGACTGAATTCCTTCGAGAGCAATAAATATTTCCTTTTCGTTTTTTATTTTTGTTGCCGAAATAAAATAAGGAATAAAGGCATCTTTTTTTTCTTCAATAAAAATGGTTTCCAGTCCCTCGAGAGAAGTCTTTTTTCCGAGGTTGTGCTCAAGAACTATTTCACCGTTCGTTCCGAATGTAGCTGCTAATTTGCCTATTTTGAAGTATTGATCCATCGGGGGCAAAAGTAGGTTATTGATTAGTTAATTAGCTTTCTGTAACTTTTTGAACTTGTTTTTTGTTATGATTGATCAATAAATGATATAGTAAACAAACAAATAAGTAAGTTTTCTGTTTGGCAAAAAATGGCCTGGGAAAATGGCCATTAATAAAAAAGTGAACATCAGCGAAGATGTTCACTTTGAAACTATCAACTATGACTAAAGGCTTCTTATACTCCCATGTATTCTCTCAGAAGATGAGAGCCGGAAAATGTTTTTAATTTTTCTAATGCTTTATCTTTTATTTGCCGTACACGTTCTCTTGTAAGCCCATATTTTATTCCAAGGTCTTCTAGGCTTACGGGTTGGTCAACTCCAATTCCATAAAAATAGCAGATTACTTCTCTTTGTCGTGGAGTAAGCAAACTGAGCGAGCGCTGGATTTCCAGTTGTAGCGAATCGTTAAATGTGATTTGTTTATCGGCGCTTTCTGCATTTCCGTTTACCAACACATCTATCAGCGTACTTTCTTCACTGTCGCCAAGTGGCGAATCCATACTCACGTGTCTTGAAGCCATACTTATAGTAGCAGCCACCTCTTCTATGTCTGCTTCTAAATAAGTAGCTAATTCTTCAACTGTTGGGGCGCGTTCATATTCCTGTTCCAAATGAGAATATGCCCTGCTGATTCTGTTTGTTAATCCAACTTTATTCAAAGGTAATCTCACAATACGGGCCTGTTCTGCCAGCGCCTGCATAATGCTTTGGCGAATCCACCATACTCCGTAAGAAATAAATTTGAACCCACGCGTTTCATCAAAACGCTGAGCTGCCTTTATTAAACCAAGATTGCCTTCGTTAATGAGATCAGGTAAAGTAAGGCCCTGGCTTTGATATTGCTTTGCCACAGAAACTACAAAACGGAGATTTGCTTTTGTAAGCCTGTCAAGCGCTTTTTGATCACCTTGCCTGATAAGACGTGCCAGTTGTACTTCTTCTTCGGGTGTGATTAATTCTACTCTTCCAATCTCCTGCAAATATTTTTCCAGGCTTTCGCTTTCGCGGTTGGTAATCGATTTTGAAATCTTTAATTGACGCATGCCCATAGAGAAAAATAATTTAAGAGTGATTGGTAGATATTAATTCAAATTTTAAAATCTTTATGCCAATACAAACGGAAATTATCTTCAATAAAGTATGTTATTGTAAAAAATATATTTTATTTCTTATCTGCCTTAAGCTGTTGGGTAAGTATAAAATATGGTAATTTTAAAATAAAATATTAAAAAAATAAATAAATATAGCGGGTTAGTTAATTTATTTTCTATTATTGCAGATAATGAATTTAGTTTAATTAATAAGATGAGCAAGAAAATTAAATATACTGTCGAATATCCGGTGAGATGTTCTCCTGCCATACTGTATGAATTCCTTTCTACTTCCTCGGGATTGCAGGAATGGTTTGCTGATAAAGTGGAAGATGAAGCCGGTGTGTTTAGCTTTTCCTGGGCAGGTTCAGGAGAGGAAGCAGAAGTTTTGGAAAAAGAAGAAAACAAAATGATCCGTTTTCGTTGGGTTGATGCTCCTAAAGATGAGTTCTTCGAATTCAATATTGAAAGTTCAGAAGTTACCAATCAAACAATTCTTGTTATACATGATTTTGCGGAAAAGAAAGATATCAAAGATCAAAGCCAGCTTTGGGAAACACAGGTAAAAGAGTTGTTTCATCGCCTGGGTAGCTAAATTTCAGGAACTCAATAATTTCTCCGAAAGTATTTTCCAAAAAATAAGGCGCTGATTCCCAGTTACATAATTCTATATTTTTTCCCGTCTTAAAAAAAGGTTTACTGACCATTTGAGCGATCTGTAGTTCACTCATTTCATTCGCATTAATAAAATTCATTGGGGAAAAATCGTGCTCCCATTCTTTTTCATTGATACAAATAGAAAATTCTTTTTCTTTTAAATAGGAAAACCAATTTCCGGTTTCGTTTATGTACTTAAAATATTTTCCTGAAAGATGCAGGGAAATACTGAAAAAATTGCCCCACCAAAACATTGTCCGGATGGCAAAAATACTTTCTTTACTAAAAATTGCCGGGTAATCAAGAATGAGGTAGGGCAGGCCGTTATAGTTTTCTCCCTTAGCTATCTTGGCTCCTTTCTTTTCTAATATCTCTTGCGGCAATCCGGTATTGTTTTCCAACAAATTTTTATAGCGATTTTGCAACAACCCGAAAAGATGATGCACTTTTTCAATAATTTTTTGTTTTGCGAAAATCCATTCAGTATTATTTACAAGTTCTGTTTCAAATGTTGAAAGATGTATTTTTGCTGCTTCGCTCATATTTTTAAATTTACAACAAAAGGGACTACCGGATCTGAATATTTTTAGATGTTTAAAAAACTTGATAAACTAATATTGAAAGCTTTTGTGTGGCCGTTTGTTGCCACATTTTTTATAACACTCTTTGTGTTTGTGATGCAAATATTGTGGAAATATATTGACGACCTTGTAGGCAAGGGTCTCGATTTTATCACCTTAACAGAATTTCTGATTTACGCCAGCGCTACTTTAGTTACCCTGGCAATGCCTATCTCCATTTTGCTTTCTTCTATAATGACTTTCGGAAAACTGGGTGAAAATTTTGAACTGGTAGCTATTAAATCATCAGGGATTTCTTTATTGCGGTTTATGCGGCCTTTGTTTTTGATTACTATTTTTCTTTCGTTTGTTGCATTTTTCTTTGCCAATTATGTAGCGCCGGTTGCCAATTTAAAATTTGCTACAATCTACCACGATATTTATGAGAAAAGCCCGGCTTTTGATTTAAAGCCCGGTATTTTTTATGATGGTTTCAGAGGTTTTTCCATTAAAGTAGATTCTAAAAACAAAGATACCCTTGGAGGCGTATTAATTTATGAGCAAGGCAACAACTTGCAGGATAACATGATCATTTCTGAAAAGGGGAAGATGACAATGAGTAATGATAAAAAATACCTTGAGTTCCAATTAGAAAACGGGAACAGGTATGAGGAACAAGGCAATTACAATTCAAAGGATAACACATTTACTCAATTAGGATTCAAGGAATACACTAAGTTATTTGATCTCAGCCAGCTTAATTTGCAAAAATCATCCGACAGTCTTTTTATGAATAATATAAAGATGAAAAACATGCGGCAAATAAACGTGGATCTTGTTGCTCTTAAAAAAGAACCGGATTCTCTTTATAAAAGGGATAAAAGGCAAATGGGTGTTTATATAAAATATTCAAATTATAAAGACAGTTTGCCATCTGAAAAAGAAATGTTATCTGCACAGAAAAACATTCCAGTCAAAAAGGTAGCTTCTTTTGACGCGGTCATTCCTGATAGTTTAAAAGACGTGGTCTATTCACAAACATTGAATGATGTTGGCAACGCAAGAAGTGTTTTAGAAATGGCAGCCAATGATTTCAAAACCCAACGCGACGATTATACTCAGCATCAGATAGAATGGCATAAAAAGTTATCTCTTTCTATAGCCTGTCTCGTACTGTTTTTTATTGGCGCGCCGCTTGGTTCAATTATCCGAAAAGGAGGCCTGGGTTTGCCTTTGGTAATGGCGCTATTATTTTTTATGATCTTTTATCTCTTAAATATTTTTGGAGAGAAATTTACCAAAGACCATGTATTGATTCCTATTATCGGTATGTGGCTGCCCGTAATTGTCCTTACTCCGGTAGGCTTCTTTCTTACTTACAAAGCCATGCACGACTCTCAACTGTTTAACAAAGAATATTACTATCGGGTTTTTAGAAAATTAAGATCCACATACAGGCGCTTTTTTAATCTTTCTGAAACTAAGCAAAATGCTTAAAAATACTGAAGGTAAAATCCGGGTTATTTATCGGTTTACCGGCCTTGTATTTTTTGAGATTCATCCAACTCTCATTCTTAAAATTGACTCAGCCTTTGCAATAGAAGCGTCCGTGGGATACAACTACTACAAAGGCTGATAAATTGAAAAGCAATCTGGTGCAAATGTAAAGCATACTTACATTTCAAACCAAAAAAATTCATTCAAAAATTTACGAATTAGGTTATTTTTATGAGTTATATTATATCCTTTAAAAAGTTTTATATTCGCTCCCTATCCTTTAATAAAATAACATTACATCATATATGGAAGCATGGAAAGAATACCAGGAAAACAACAAAGAAAGGTTTTTAAAAGAAATGCTGGAACTTCTTCGAATACCCTCAGTCAGTGCTAAAAGCGAACATAAAAAAGACATGGCTGCCTGTGCGGAAGCGGTGAAAAAAAGTTTGTTGGATTCAGGAGCCGATAAAGCTGAGGTAATGCAAACAGATGGCTTTCCGGTGGTATATGCTGAAAAAATTATTGATAAAAACAAACCTACAGTTTTGGTTTATGGCCATTATGATGTGCAACCTGCTGAACCACTGGAACTCTGGCACACAGAACCTTTTGAACCAGTGGTAAAAGATGGAAAAGTATTTGCCCGTGGCTCCGCAGATGATAAAGGACAATTCTTTATGCATGTAAAGGCGCTGGAGATGATGGTAAAGACAAATACAATGAATACCAATATTAAATTTTTGATTGAAGGAGAAGAAGAAGTAGGATCTCCTAATCTGGGAAAATTTGTAGAGCAACATAAAGGTATTTTAAAAGCTGATGTAATTTTAATAAGTGACAGTTCGATGCTTAGCCTGGAAACTCCTTCGTTGGATGTAGGTGTAAGAGGTCTATCATACATTGAAGTAGAAGTTACCGGTCCTGAAAGAGATTTGCATAGCGGTACTTATGGAGGCGCTGTCGCAAATCCTATTACCGTTCTGGCAAAAATGATTGCAAGCTGCCACGATGAAAATAATCATATTACTATTCCGGGTTTTTATGATGACGTATTGGAAGTTTCTGAAAAAGAAAGAGAACTGATGGCAAAAGCGCCTTTTGATGAAGATAAATTTAAAGAAGAAACAGGAGCGAAAGAATTGTGGGGCGAAAAAGGATATACTACCAATGAAAGAACAGGCATAAGGCCTACGCTGGAATTAAACGGAATATGGGGAGGCTACCTGGGTGAAGGCGCAAAAACGGTGTTGCCATCAAAGGCCACAGCAAAAATTTCTGCAAGATTGGTTCCCAATCAAAGCTCAAAAAAAATGACCAAAAAATTGATTGATTATTTTAAATCCATAGCGCCTTCATCAGTAACTGTAAAAGCATTTGAACATCATGGCGGCGAGCCATACCTTACTCCTATCGATAGCAAAGGATATAAAGCTGCAACAAAAGCAATAGAAACTACTTTTGGAAAAACTCCAATTCCGGTTCGTGGTGGCGGCAGTATTCCTATCTGCACTATTCTTGAAAAAGAATTAGGCGTAAAAATAATTTTTATGGGATTTGGACTTGATAGCGATAATCTTCATTCGCCCAATGAAAAATATGGAATTGCTAATTTTAATAAAGGCATAGAAACCATTCCTTATTTTCATAAATATTTTGCGGAAGGATAATAATAGCAACTTCTTTTTTTCGTGGGTTGTTGATGGTAATTGCTTAGCTGCAAAACTCCTCCATACGCCACATAACAATGGCTATGTATATCTTCATTCTGATTCAATTTTGAGAGCCCCAATGAGGAGCAAAAAATCACATGATCAGTTTTAATATTTCTCTGTGAGAAGATTCAACATGTGGTTTAAACCGTTCATACCATTGTTGCCATTCTTTCTCATTTATGCTTCCACCAAGCGATTTTTCATAATCGGAGAGTGAGTCATAGCTTGTTTCCATAATGAACCGGTATGCATCTCCTGTGAAATCGCTTAGAACCCGCATGTTTTTCGTATCCGGCAACATATTCTTGCTTTTTGCTTCATCAAATAAAGATTTCGCATCTTTAAAATGCCCAAATTTTAAATGAAAAATGTCTCTTACGATGTACATAATTGTAAAATTTAAAAATGAAGGATCGTTGGAAACAGGATTTTTATTTCGTGGAGCAGAGGATGAATTAACGCATTTGTAAATTACCTTTTTTTTTGAAAATACACACTAATCCACCAAAAATATTCGTGTTTTTTTACAAATGCACTACAAAAATTTTAAGCTAATCCTCAATTATTTCATCACTTCTCCTATCACTTCTCCCACATTCCCATTAGGCATTTGAATATGCAACAAAGCGGCGATAGTAGGCGATATATCCGACATGCGCACGTACCGGTTGGTAGTTCCATGCTTGATACCCCAGCCCATAAATACTAATGGAATATGTGTATCATAAGGATTCCAGTTGCCGTGTGTAGTGCCTGTGCCGCCTACATTACCGCCAAACCAGCCCGGATTGGCAAGAATTATTACCGGCCCGCAGCGTTTAGAATTATATCCATTAATAATACTTGTTTTGATAGGCTCAGGTATCGGCGCTTCGCCTATATGTTCAATATCTACAGCGAACTGAATCCCGGGTTGTTTTTGCAAAAATGAAACGGCTGATTTTTTTACAGCTTCGTAATCCAGTTTATTATCACTAATCTTTTTAAGATCAAAACTGAAATGATAATTAATGTAGGAAGAGACTAAATTTTCTACGCCAAATTGTTTATCTAACAGCTCATTAAGCGGCTCGGTAATTTTTTTTGAAACCAGGAAATCAGCCGGAATATGATGTTCTTTCATAAACCCAATTGCATGCGCCGCACCATGATCTGCAGTAAGAAAAACCAGGTAATTTCCCTTGCCGACTTTTTGATCTAAAAACTGAAAAAAGGCAGCAAAATCTTTATCTAACCTGAGATAGGTATCCTCTACCTCTATTGAATTAGGGCCGTATTTATGGCCCACATAATCCGTAGATGCACAATTGATGGTAAGGAAATCCGTAGCTTTTCCTTTGCCAAGATTATATCCGTTTACGGCTGCTTTGGCAAAGTCCAATGTAAGTGTATTGCCGTAAGGTGTACTTCGAATGCTGCCATGGTCATCCTGATAAATATTCTTCATATCATGCGGGAAAACGGGCGCATTTTCTCCTTTAAATTTTCCTTCCCACGTTGCATTATCGGCAGTGCTTTGCGAATAAGTATTGATAGAATACAAAGTATTCCATCCGTTGGCCACCAGCTTTTGTGGCTCATCTGCTGCGTTGAATTTTTTCGCCCAATCCGGTAAATCCTGCATATAGTAAGTGCTGGTGATAAACCGCGCGGATGGGTCATCAAACCAGAAAGCGCCGTTTGCTGCATGCCCGGCGGGTAAAATGGAAGCACGGTCTTTTAATGATACCCCGATTACGCGCGATTGGAAATTAGTTGCCAGCCGAAGTTCATCTGTTATCGTAGA
>Ga0070660_100002761_pt1 | contig 12057 bp, 8 predicted proteins | sample KBSC33metaG_FD_64670 | JGI IMG/M metagenome (GOLD analysis project Ga0070660, IMG submission 64670) | Corn rhizosphere microbial communities from Kellogg Biological Station, Michigan, USA - KBS C3-3 metaG | ecosystem: Host-associated > Plants > Roots > Rhizosphere > Soil ... | reverse complement strand
CCGCCAACATCTTCTGCCATGGTGTCCACCTCCTGTTTAAGTGGACACCATCTTCGCCCATGCTGGCGCGCGACAACAGGGCGTGAATGAATGATCGCTTACCGATCAATTCTTCCCGGTGTTCGCCGACGTCGCGTCTCCGCCCAAGGCTTGATACAAGGTCACATACGCAGTGAGCTGATCCAGCCGATTGGCCGTCACCGACAACGAAGCCGAGCGGCGCGCTTCCTGCGCATCCAGCCAAACCTTGATGGGCACGCTGCCGGTGCGATACTGCACTTCGGCGATGCGCTCGGCCTTGTAAGCGGTGGCCAGCACCTTGTCGAGGTAGTTGGCCTGCTCGGTCAGTTGCTTGCGCTGTGAGAGGGCGTTTTCCACTTCGGCTAGCGCACGATAAAACGTCTGCCGGAAGCCGATGACGGCACGCTCGTAATCGGCCTGCGCGATCTGACCATTCAACTTCATCTCTTGCCACTGAATGAACGGCAGCGCCACGCTTGCGCCGAATGCGAGCGCCGGATTGCTGCTCAATATGGAAGCCAGCGTAGCACCGCTGCCGCTTAAACTGCCGCTCAATGACAGCGGCGGATAAAAGTTCATCCGGCTGACATCAGTGTTGGCCAGGGTTTCGCGCAAGCGCAGCTCCGCCGCTTGCAAGTCGGGTCGACGCGACAGCAGGTGAGCCGGCAATCCCGTATCGATGACAGGCAGCGCGGTCTCGGGCAGTTGCTGCGGTTCCGTCAAGGCCTTGCCCGGCGGGCCGTCGAACAGCAAGGCCAGGGTATTGCGCGTTTCGTCCCGTTGATGTTCCTGTTGCGCGAGGTCGGCACGCTGACTGGCCACGGCCTGCTCTGCCTGATGCACGTCCAGCAAGGCGATCGCGCCCACATCGTATTTGACGCGCGCCATGTCCAGCGCTTGTTGCGCATGTTTGATGCTTTGCGCGCTTTGCGCGATGCGTTGGTTCATATATCCCAGCCGCCAGTACAGTCCCATGGTGGTGCCGATCAGGCTGAGCTCCACACCCTTGCGGTCTTGCTCGGTCGCTTGCGCCTCCCACTGCGCCACATCGCGTTGCAACGCCAGTTTGCCCCACAGATCGACTTCATAACTGAGTCCGCCGGAAGCCGAATAGGAGCGCGAGGCGTTGGACTCGCCCCCCAAGGTGCGCGAGTCGCTTGCGCCGAGCGACGCACTGACTTGCGGCAGCGCGCTCTTGGCTGACAGCGCCATCTGCAAGCGGGCGCGCTGCACGGCGAGCACGGCCGTGGCCAGATCATTGTTGCGCCGCAGGACCTCTTCTATCAGCGCTTCCAGCGCGGGGTCGTTGAAATTGCGCCACCACTGCTTTTCCTTGACGGCGGTTGCCGCGGTGGTTTGTCCGGTGGCGTGCCGCCATGTATCCGGCACCGAGAGCTTGGGCGTGACATACGGCGTTTTCACAAGTGAGGAGCAGCCGGCCAGGGCGAGCGCAATAAGCGCGACGAAATGAGGACGCATGGTTGTTCTCCTGATCATGATTCGCGCACCAAGGCATCGACCGGATTCAGGCGTGCCGCATTGCGCGCCGGGATGAATCCGAACACCATCCCTACCAAGGTGCAGGTGGCAAAGGCCGCGACAATGGAGTTCGCCGAAAAGACCATGGAGAACTCGCTGTTGGTGCGGTTGAAGAAGAAGCCGACACCAAACGACAGCATGATCCCGAGCACGCCGCCAATCAGGCAAACCAGCACGGACTCGATCAGGAACTGCTGCATGATATTGCTTTGGCGGGCGCCCACGGCCATGCGAACGCCGATCTCCTTGGTTCTTTCGCTGACCGAGACCAACATGATGTTCATGACGCCGATGCCGCCCACCAGCAGCGAAATCAGCGCGATCGAGGTGATCAGCAGGGTCAGCGTGTTATTGGCGCCTTCGACCGTTTTGCGCAGAGTGGCATTGTTTGAAATATAAAGATCGCCCCCTTGGTGCCGTTGCTGCAGCAAGGCTTTGATCTCGGCTTCGGCCGAGCCTGAGACTTTGTCGCGCAGGCGGACGATGATCGATTGCAGCGAATTGCCGCCGCCAAGACGTGCCTGAACAGCGCTATAAGGCATCCATATGTTCAGGCTGTCAGGACCGGACATCAAACTCTTGTTGTTCTTGGTAATGCCGACGACGCGCACAGGTACGTTGTTCAACAGCAGTACTTCGCCCAGGGCCGGGCCGTCTTGCCCGAACAGTTTGCCGCGCGTGTTTTGATCGATCACGATTTCTTGCGCGAACCGTTTCACGCTCTCACGGGTAAAGGACTGCCCTTCGTCGAACTGCATGCCTTTGACCCGGAAGAACTGTTCTCCCACCCCATAGATTTGGGCGTTGCTGATCACGTTGCGATAACGCACCTGGGCGCTGGTGCTGACGTTGGGCGAGACGCTGTCGGCATACGGTTCGCGGGCAAGCGCATCGACATCGTCTGGCGTCAGGCGTGCGGCACCGCCGGCCGAAGGCTGACCGATTTCCTTGCCCGGATAGATATCGAGCGTGTTGGTGCCCAGTTCGCTGAGTTCGCGCATCACCCGCTGGCGCGACCCTTCGCCCAAGGCGGTCACCGACACAACGGACGCGATCCCGATAATGATGCCCAGCATGGTCAGTATGGTGCGCAGTCGGTGAGCTTTCATCGCGAGCAATGCCATCTTTGCGGCTTCGACAAAGCGCTCCCAATGCGTGTGCCAGGTTTCCTTGGGCGGCGCGTCTGCCTTGGGCGGCAAGGTTGGCCGCGGCGCGGCCTCTGCCGCCTCGTCGGCTTGCTCCGCCGATTCGCTCTTCGTTCTCCGGTCTTCGATAATCTGGCCGTCGTGAATGGCGATGAAGCGATGCGCATAGGCCGCTACTTGCAGGTCGTGCGTCACGATCACCACGGTATGGCCCTCGGCGTTGAGTTCCGCGAGCAGGTTCATCACCTCCTTGCCGTGGAAGCTGTCGAGCGCGCCAGTGGGTTCGTCAGCGAGAATGATGCTGCCGCCATTGATCAAGGCACGGGCGATGCTCACGCGTTGCTGCTGACCACCGGAAAGCTGCGATGGCCGGTGCATCATGCGCTCCCCCAGGTCAAGCCGGTGCAGCAATTCTTCCGCGAGCTGGCGACGCTTGGTGCGCGGCGTGCCAGAGTAGATGGCGGGAACCTCGGTGTTGGCCAGGGCGCTCAAGCCGGACAGCAGGTGGTAGCGCTGGAAAATGAAGCCGAAGTATTCGCGCCGCAGCCGCGCCAGTTCATCCGCGGACAACGAAAGCGTTTCGCGGCCGGCGATGCGGTAGCTGCCGCTTGTAGGGCGGTCCAGGCAGCCCAGGATATTCATCAGGGTCGATTTGCCCGAGCCGGACGAGCCGACGATGGCAACCATCTCCCCTGCATGGATGGTCAGATTGATGTTTTTTAGGATGCGGACGGTTTCGGTGCCGGAGGCATAGTCGCGGCAAACGTCCTTTATTTCGATCAATGGTTGGCTCATCGTCGCTTCCCGGAGAGTGAAGGGTTAGGCGGCCGGGGCGGCTGGGGCTGCCGGGTCTGCCGACGTTGCCGGGGCGGCGTCTGGCAGCAAGACTTGCTCGCCGGCTTTGAGGCCCTCGATGATTTCGGCATTCATGTTGTCGCGTACGCCGACTTTCACTTCGCGTGTCTGCCACTGTCCGTTGCTGAGCACTTGCACCACATAGCGATCGGCGGTGCGCGGCGCTGCCGGCGCCGCTGTCGGTGCGGTGAGAAGATTCAGGGTGCTGCTCAACTTGAGGCCACCGGCGGCTTCGGCATGCATGGTGTCGCGCACCTCGGCGTTCGCTTCGGGCGCCTGCAACTGGACGTTGCCGAGCGTCTGCGCGGCTTGGCTATCGTCCGTGCGTGATTCTGATTCTCTCAGTGCCGCAAGCGGTACCGTGAGAACGTTTTTGGCCCTGGTTAATACAATGAAGGCCTGCACGGTCATGCCGATGCGCAGCTTGCTATCCGAGTTGTTCACGCTGAACAGCGCGTTGTAGTACACGGCCGACCCGCCTGCGCCGCCCGTCATGCCGCCCTCCTGGTTGGCCGACTCCGGTACCGGCTCGACGACTTGCAGGCGCGATTCATAACGGCGGCCCGGTTCGCCCATCAACGTGAAATACACCGGCATTCCCGCTTTGACGCGGGCCACATCGACTTCGGAAATTTGTGCCTTGACGACGAGGCTATCCAAATGCGCCAGCCTGACGATGGTGGGCACCTGCTGCGCCGAGTTCAGCGTTTGTCCCTCTTTCGTGACAATGGAGACGACGGTGCCATCGATGGGGGCGCGGATGCTGGTATGGCTCAGATCAAGCTTGACCCGGTCGGCCTGGATCTGGGCCTGTTCGATCTGGGCTTCGAGCGCCGTCACATCGGTGCGTGCCATGTCCCATGCCGCCACGGCGGCTTCATAGTCGGCGCGCGAACTGGCATCCTGATCCAGCATTTGCTTCTGCCGTTTCATCGTCGACTTGGCCTGCTCCAGCGCGGTCTGCTTTGCCCGCATCTGAGCATCGAGGCTCTTTAACGAGGCTTCGGCATTGCGCAGTTCGTTCTTTTGCGCGGTCGCATCGATTTCGGCAATCAGATCGCCTTTCTTCACATGCTGGCCGAGCTTCACTTTAAGCGAAGTCACCTGGCCCGAGACTTGCGCGCCGACGCTGATCTGATCGCTGGCCTGCAGTATGCCGCTGGCGAGCACCGTCGATTCGATGTCGCCCATGACGGCGGTGGCAGTGCGCAGATTATTATTTGTTTGGACATCTGCTGGTTCGTAGGAACGTTTGGCGAGGGCGGCAATGGCGGACAACGCCAGGATGATTACCGGAATGGCAAAGAAGGCATAACGCTTCAGTCGAGCCTTCCTTGAGACGGTGGCTGCGGCCGGTTGCTCCATGTCGAGTGGTTGCATGGTTGTCTCCCCTAGAAAGTGCGCCGGTATGGCGGCATATTTGATCGTTGTTACCGATATGTGGAAGCATTCCGGTGAAAAGTTCCACAAGGCAACAATAATTGCGGCTGGAAGGTGGGAGAGGGGGACTTGAATGGCGCAAGGCGCGCAAGCCTGCGCGCCTTGATATGGCAAGAGTGATGATGGGGGCTATCCCCTTTTTATCGACGCTGGAAAGCGAAGCGGGGTGCCATTGACATACCAGCTTCGAACACGATCACATCGAAGCTTGCTTCCAGGTCGGTTTATTTTGGCCCATTCTTCCAAATATTTGGTGAATTTACTATAGCTGTTTTCTCAAGCTTGTCGCTGCATACATATGCCAGGTCCGCACTAAACCATGTGTGGTTATACCATTCCAGATTGAGATGCCACACGCCCGCATATTTCCCCTTTGCCCAACTACAGGCCTGGCTCGCTTTATTCTTGGCATCGCTCATTGCCGCGTCTTTGGATCTTCCGCCACCTTTCGCCATGTTGGCGGCATTCTTCGCAAGGAGCTCGGTCGGTTGTATGTGGCCGACGAACAAATTTGTGAACCAGGAAACGATGCCGGCTTGAGCCTGGGAGGTTGGCACCATGGTCAAGGCGGTAACGGTTGCCAGTGTCGCGACAGCGCTGGTGATGGCTTTGCCCTTGCGGGTCCGGCTGGTTTGGATCTTCGTGCTTTCCATTGTCTTCCTCTCCTGATGGTGATTGCGCCCGGTGATCGATACGCCAGATATGGGCTATACCTGACAGTGGCAGGAGCGGCAGGGCGCAAGGCCCGTCGTTCCCTGTTCGCTTTCCAAGGCCGTTGCATTACCTTGTTACCCATAGGTGGAGGCATTCATCCAAACGGTTCCATGTGTTAAGAAACGGTAGGAGGGATAAAGCGAGTGCTGCCAAGGGCGCTTGGCTTGCTGGGGCGAAGATATGACAGGTGTGGGATGTGCTGGCGACTGGTGTGCCCCGCGTTGCGGGGGTATGTGCCGAGATGGTATGGGAGTCGGAGCGGCTGGAAACAATACTCACCGAGACGGCATCATTCATGCCTGGCGAGATGAACTTCGATCATCAGATAATCACGCTGCTATTTGAGCAGCCGCGCCAATTCCACTGCCGTCTTCACATTCATCTTGTCGAAAATATGCGCGCGATGCACTTCAACAGTGCGCATGCTGATGCCCAGTGCGTCTGCGATGACCTTGTTCATCTTGCCGTCAAGGATAAGGTCGAGCACTTCGCGTTCGCGCGTCGACAAGCTGGCAAGGCGAACCTGCACTTGCGCCGCGGCGCCGGCTTCGCGAGAGGCCGTCAGCGCTTCTACCACGCGGTCCATCAGCTTGTTGTCGTTGAAGGGTTTTTCGAAAAAGTCGAAGGCGCCGCGCTTGAGGGTATCAACCGCCATCGGCACGTCGCCATGGCCGGTGAGGAAGATCACAGGTATGCGCCGCGTCAGGCTGCGGGCGGCCAGCGTTTCGAACAGGGTGACGCCGCTCATGTCGGGCATGCGTACATCCAGTAGCAGGCATTCTCCCTGGGGATCGAAGCCGGTCGACTTGTCCAGCGCCGCCAGAAAAGCAGTGTCGTTTTCATAGGCGGCAGCGGTGATTCCGCGTGAGCGCGCCAGCCAGGTGAGTGCGTCGCGGATGACCTCTTCGTCGTCGACAATATGCAGCATTGCGTCTCCAATGTAGCGGCGGTCCCGGGTGCCGCCGATTTTGGTGTGATTATAGACACAGTAGAACGCAACACATCATTTTTCCATGGAAGCGGGAAGCTCTGCCTGCGTTTCGACGTGAATCGGCAAGGTAAAACGAAAAATCGTGCCGCCGGACGGATTGCGGGCATGCGTCAAGGTGCCGCCGTGGAATTCGACGGCCGTGCGGCAGATATTCAGCCCCATGCCCATGCCTTCGGCCTTGGTGGAAAAGAAGGGCGAAAAAAGACGCTGCACTACTTCGTCCGGAATGCCGTGGCCTTGGTCGATAACGGAAACGACAATGTTGTTCTGGGCCGGGATGTCGGTATCGCGGCCGGCGACAATGCGCAGGATGCGGCGTTCCGGCGCGACGTTCTGCATCGCTTCGATGCCGTTGCGCGTCAGGTTGAGCAGTACCTGCTCCAGCATGACGCGGTCGGCCAGCACGATCGGCAAGTCCGCTTCCGCCTGTACCTGGATGGCGACGAAGAACTGCCTGGCCTGCAGCTCGACCAGCGGCAGAACGCTGTCGAACAGTTCCGGCATGCTGGTCGGCTCACGGCTCGGCTCGCGGCGCTTCACGAAAGTATGCACGCTGCGGATGATGTGACCGGCCCGTTGCGCTTGCGTGCTTGCCTTTTCCAGCGCCGGCTTGAGCAATTCGAGGTCGATGGTGCCGCCTTGCGCGGCCGATGCGTTGATCATGTTGAGCGCGCCGGTGGTGTAGCTGGAAATCGCTGCCAGCGGCTGGTTCAGCTCATGCGCCAGCGTGGAGGCAAGCTCGCCCATGGTCGCCAGGCGGGCGCTGGCCTGCAGTTTTTCCTGCTGGCGCTGGCTCAGGTCCTCGGCTTTCTTGCGGTCGGAAATGTCGAGGATCGATCCCATCCAGCCGGTCTGCTGTCCGCTGTCGTCAACCAGCGGCGACTCGAAGATCAACACCGGAAAGCGTTCACCGTTGGCGCGCTGGAATACGGTTTCGAACTGCGGCGTGATCGTGCCGGCCAGCACTTTGGTAAAGCGCTGCTGGTATTCATCCATCGCTTCCGGCGCCCAGTACTGCATGGGTGGCAATTTGCCGATCAGTTCCTGTGCCGGGATGCCGACCATCTGGCAAAAGGCCGGGTTGACGTAGGTGATGCGGCCTTCGAGGTCGCGCGCGCGCAGGCCGGTCATGAGGGAGTTCTCCATCGCCGTGCGGAAGGCGATTTCCTGCCGCAGCGCGCCTTCGGTCGCCAGGCGGCGGTTGATGTCGCGCCATAGCGCCCACAGGCTCCATAGCAGGCCAAGCGAGAGCGCGATCACCGAGGTCACCAGCAGGCTGGGCAAGAGCTTGGGAGCGCCTTTGACGCTGTTGGTGCGTAGCATCAAGGTCACGCCAGGCAGGTCCAGCATGTGGCTGTGGGTATAAACACCGCGTCCCGGTCCGCCGGCGGCGCGCCGTTCGACAATGTTTTCATTGTGGTCGGCGATGACAATCTCGTTGTCCTGGGCGAACCACCAGGGGACCATTTCACTCAGGATACTGGACATCGAATAGGTCGCGACCAGGCTGCCGACATAATGCTTCCCGGCGAACAGCGGCACGTGGTAATCCATCAGCATCGGCCCGGACTGGCCTGGAGGAGGCGAAGGCCGGGCGTATTGCGGTGTGCGCGAGCGGCGCGCACGGTCGGCTGCATCGCGCGATGCTTCGGAAAAGCTGTCCGCAGCAAGCGGGAGACCGTCGCTTGAGGCTGTCATCTGGTCCTGCGCATCGAGCTGCACGATGCGCGCCAGCTCGTGATTGTTCCGGGTCAGTGTCCTCATCCGTTCGCGCAGGCGCTGGCCGGAAAGGTAGCCTGCGATGATCTCGCTGCCCATGTGGCGCAAGTTCTCCGCGTCGCGATTGAGCTGGTAGCTGATGGTCTGTTCCACCCAGAGCGTGTCGGCGATCAGTTGTTCCTCGCGCTCGGAGGCTTCCAGGCGCTGCGTTTGCCAAGGCAGCCACAATAGTGTCGACAGGACGAGCAGGACCAGTAATATAGGCAATATCCAACGCCAGGCTTGGCGGCGGTGAGGGAATGGGAAGTTACGCTGGAGGCTGGGAATCATGGGCTGCAAGTGTAGCCTATGGGCCTCTTGCCGCGATTGGGCCTGCATTGTGGATAACCACACTTGTTTGCCGGCAGGACTCTTGCCCACAATGAAACACCATAGGCCATGAAAAGGCCTTGTAAACCACTTAACGAGGAGACAAAACATGAAATTCAAACCCCTGTTCTTTGCATTGGCGGCAGCCGCTATCGTCAGCGCCAATGCCTTTGCGCAAGCGCCTATCGTCATCAAGTTCAGCCACGTGGTTGCCAACGACACCCCGAAGGGCAAGGCTGCCGAACGCTTCAAGGAGCTGGCTGAAAAGGCGACGCACGGCAAGGTAAAGGTCGAAGTGTATGCCAATAGCACGCTGTACAAGGACAAGGAAGAGCTGGAAGCCTTGCAACTGGGGGCCGTGCAGATGCTCGCTCCTTCGCTTGCCAAGTTCGGCCCGCTGGGCGTGAAGGAGTTCGAAGTCTTCGATCTGCCCTATATCTTCCCGAGCAAGGAAGTGTTGACCCGCGTTACTGAAGGCCCCATCGGCAAGGAGTTGTTCAAGAAGCTGGAGCCCAAGGGGATCGTCGGCCTGGCTTACTGGGACAATGGCTTCAAGGTGATGTCGGCCAACAAGCCGTTGCGTAAGACTGAAGACTTCAAGGGGTTGAAGATGCGTATCCAGTCGTCCAAGGTGTTGGACGCACAGATGCGCCATCTCGGGGCCAATCCGCAGGTCATGGCTTTCTCCGAGGTTTATCAGGCGTTGCAGACCGGTGTGGTCGACGGCACCGAGAACCCGCCGTCCAATCTCTACACTCAGAAGATGCATGAAGTGCAGAAGCACGTCACCGTCTCCAATCACGGCTATCTGGGTTATGCGGTCATCGTGAACAAGAAGTTCTGGGATGGCTTGCCTTCCGATATTCGCACCGCGCTGGAAGGGGCGATGAAGGATGCGACCAAGTACGCCAATGCGATCGCCCAGCAGGAAAACGACAAGGCGCTGGATGCGGTCCGCAAGTCCGGCAAGACCGAAGTCTATGTTCTCAACGACAAGGAACGTGCCGAATGGCGCAAGTCCTTGCTGCCGGTTCAGAACTCCATGGCTGGCCGTATCGGGCCAGACCTGATCAATGCAGTGAACAAGGAAGCGCAGGCGCTGGGCTACAAATAAGCCGTCGTGCGTGACACGGATGTTCAGTCGGCTTCGTCCCGGCTGGATGTTTTTCGTCTAGAGAAAGGGGCGCGCAATGCCGTGCCCTATCACATTGCATTGGAGGGTTCATGAAAATTCTGGATCACCTGGAGGAGTGGCTGATCTCCTTCTTCATGGGTGGGGCAACCCTGATCATTTTCTTGTCGGTGTTGCATCGTTACGGTACTGGCGTACGCATTCCTGGCGTGCAGGACTGGCTGCTGTCGCTGAATTTCAGTTGGGCTCAGGAACTGTGCATCATCATGTTCGTCTGGATGGCCAAGTTCGGAGCGGCCTACGGCGTGCGGGCCGGCGTGCATGTCGGCGTCGATGTGCTGGTCAACCGCTTGCCCACCGAGTGGCGCACGAAGACTGTTTATATCGCGCTCTTCTGCGGCACCCTGTTTACCGGCATCATCGGTACGCTGGGCCTGACCTTCGTCTGGGAAAACGGCATGCATTATGCCGTTTTCCATTTTTTGGGCCTGTCTACCGGCGATCTGCCGGAAGGTCCGATCACGCCCGACTTGGAGTGGCCTACCTGGATTGTCTATTCAGCCGTGCCGCTCGGTTCCTACCTGATGTGCTTCCGTTTCCTGCAGGTGACATGGCGGTTCTGGCGCAAAGGCGAACTGCCGCAGCATGACCATGCCCATGTCGATGGATTGGAGGACGAAGACGCCTTCGATGACAAGCGCGTCCGCGCATCGGGCTTGCAACTTGTCGCAGTATCAGCACAAGGAGATAAAAAATGAGCGCAGCCGCACCTGCAATTGGCATCGAACCGATGTCGAAAAAGCGCGCCGCTACTTGGCTGGCCGTCATTGCCGCAGCCTTGCTGGCGACTTGCGTCGTCGGCGGCAATATCGGTATCGTCTTTGCCTTGTTGATCGCCTTGATGCTGACCGGCATCCCGGTTTCCATCGCGCTCGGCCTGACTGTGCTGATGTTCATGTATCTGATGACCAACGTGCCCATCGAAGCCGTGGCGCTGAAGCTATTCACCGGCATCGAGAAGTTCGAAATCATGGCGATTCCGTTCTTTATCCTTGCCGGTAATTTTCTGACGCACGGGGGCGTGGCGAAACGCATGATCAACTTCGCCACCAGCCTAGTCGGACACTGGCACGGAGGACTGGCGCTGGCCGGCATCATTGCGTGCGCTATGTTCGCGCTGGTCTGCGGTTCCAGTGTCGCCACGGTGGTTGCGATCGGTTCGATCATCCTGCCGGCGATGGTGAAGCAGGGATACCCCAAGCAGTTTGGTGCCGGGGTGATCATCACGGCGGGGTCGCTTGGCATTCTGATGCTGCCATCGATTCCGAAGGTGATCTACGCGATTTCGACCAACACCTCGATCGGCGCATTGTTCGTGGCAGGCCTGTTCCCGGGCATGCTGCTGACCGTGATGCTGTGCACGACCACTTGGTATCTCGCGAAGAAGAACAATTATCCGCGTCTGCCCAAGGCGACCTGGGGGCAGCGCTGGAAAGCGTTCCGCGAAAGCATCTGGGGCTTGATGCTGGTCGTGATCATCATCGGCGGCATCTACAGCGGCGTTTTCACGGCCACCGAGGCAGCGGCAATGAGCGCTGTGTATGCGTTCTTCATCTCGAACTTCGTGTACAAGGACATGTCGGTCAAGGACACGCCGAAAGTGTTGATGACTTCCGCCAGCATGAGCGCCATGCTGCTGTATATCATCACCAACGCGGTGCTGTTTTCCTTCCTGATGACCCATGAGGACATCCCCCAGAAGATGGCGGACTGGATTCTCAACAAGGATCTGGGTCAGGCAGGCTTCCTGTTCTTTACCAACATCCTGCTGCTGCTTGCCGGTAACGTGATGGAACCGTCGTCGATCATCCTGGTGCTTGCTCCGATCCTCCATCCGACTGCGATTCGCCTCGGCATCGACTCAGTGCATTTCGGCATCCTGATCGACGCCAACATGGAAGTGGGCCTGTGCCACCCGCCGGTAGGCTTGAACCTGTATGTGGCTAGCGGCATTAGCAAGATGAGCATCACCGAACTCACGGTTGCCGTCATGCCATGGTTGTGCACGATGATCGTATTCCTCGTCATCGTGACATATTGGCCCGCGCTTTCGCTGTGGCTGCCGAAGGCCA